>Ga0105044_10000657_pt1 | contig 43404 bp, 37 predicted proteins | sample MAT01_FD_78092 | JGI IMG/M metagenome (GOLD analysis project Ga0105044, IMG submission 78092) | Freshwater microbial communities from Lake Fryxell liftoff mats and glacier meltwater in Antarctica - MAT-01 | ecosystem: Environmental > Aquatic > Freshwater > Ice > Liftoff microbial mat | place...
ACGAGTTCACGCACTTCCTTCATCATGCGCTGCGCGTCGTAAGGGATGCCGTCCTTGATGGTCCATGCTACGCCGCCGCCTGAACCTGCTGCAGCATCGGCGCGCGGCGGATAAAACGTCTTCAGATCTTCAAGCGGATTGCCGTCGAGCACAATGAGATCTGCGAGATACCCTGGCCGGACGCGTCCAAGCCGCGCCCCTTCGCCAAGAATTTGCGCGTTGTTGGCCGTCGCATGCTGCAACACCTTGAGCGGTTGAAAGCCCGCTTCCTGATGCAATTCAAGTTCGCGGATCAGACCAAAGCCATACACTTGGTAAATGAAGCCTGCGTCCTCACCAACACCGACTGTTCCACCAAGCTTTTCGAAATCCCGGACCGCCTGGAACCAGATGCGATAATTCTCCTTCCAGAACGCCTCGTCGGTGCTGCTCCAGTTCGCAAAGTACGACCCATGATTCGACGGATCCGGCTTGAAATACTTGTCGAGCGTCGGATGCAGATACTCGCTGAACCACGGCTGCGACTCGGCACGCTGGAGATCGCGACTCGCTTCGTAGATGTCGAGGGTGGGATTCCACGCGACGTTCCCTTTCACCATTGCGCGCAATACGTCTTGCAAGCGCGCCGGATCGGCCTCGCGCCACAGCCGGCCCGCCCAGCGAAAGCGCATGCCTTCATCAGCGTAATTGAAGTTCGACGGGAAGTGCTGCAGCCCATCAAGCATCGCGGCATCGGGCACGCCGTACCAATGCTCAATACTGGTCAGCCCACCCACTGCGGCATCCCACGCATTCGTTTCATCGACCGCCATATGATGCGCCGTACGCAGTCCAAGCTTCTTCGCTTCATCAAGCACTGGGAGATACACATCCTTGTCCATGCCGAAGAGCTTGAGCCCGTCGACACCCATGGCCTTGAGGTCGCGCACCCGTTGACGCGCTTCCACCTCATTACGCGGCACCGGCATGTAGGCATAACGCGCGTATACATACAGCCGTGGCGCGGCGATTTCACCGGACAGTGAGCGAGCGCGCAGTTGCAGTGTCTTCGGCGTCTCGCTGGACACGTCGCGCACCGTGGTAATGCCCATCCCGAGCCACAGCTTCATCTGATAGTCGAGTGGCTGCGCAATACCAGCACGCTCGTCTTGCACGTGGCCGTGAATGTTGATGAGCCCCGGCATGACATACTTTCCCGTGGCATCGATCTCGACATCACCGGCACGCGGCCGGCGCGCAGTACCGTCCTTCATGGCAACCGGATCGATTGATGCGATCTCCGTGATCTGGTTCCCTTCGATCACGATGTCCTTGGGCCCTTCTGCCGGGGTGCCGTTGCCTTCGATCACGGTCGCACCGCGAATGACAATCCGCTTCGCGCGGATTCCGTGCGTCGGCGCTGGTGCACGAACCACGGCCGCTGCACGACCGGGCGCAGCGCCCGAACCTTGCGCAGCGAGCAACGGAGCATCGCACTGCATCGCGATGGCGACGCAGACGCTCGCAAGCACTGACGGCGTCCTTGATGCAGACAACACAGAACGGGACATCGCACTTCTCCTGAACCGCGGTGCGGGAGGGTCCAGCAAGAGTGCCCCGTACTGGCTCACTCCCACTCGATGGTGGCGGGGGGCTTGGAGCTCACATCGTAGACGACGCGGTTCACGCCATCCACTTCGTTGATGATGCGACTGGATATGCGGCCGAGTACATCCGGCGGAAAGGCGAACCAGTCGGCGGTCATGCCGTCAGTGCTCGTGACCGCACGCAGTGCGATCACGTGTTCGTAGGTGCGGCCATCGCCCATCACGCCGACTGAACGCACAGGCAGGAAGACGGCGAACGCCTGCCAGATCTCGTTGTACAGGCCAGCGGCGCGAATCTCTTCGAGATAGATCGCGTCCGAGCGACGCAGAATATCGAGCGCGTACGGCGTGACCTCGCCCAATACGCGAATGGCCAGACCGGGCCCCGGAAACGGATGACGCCCAACCATCTCTTCAGGGAGGCCAAGTTCGCGGCCGACATTACGCACTTCGTCCTTGAACAGTTCGCGCAACGGCTCGATCAACGCGAACTTCATGTCCTTCGGCAGACCGCCAACGTTGTGGTGCGTCTTGATTGTCGCAGACGGCCCGCCCGTCGCACTCACCGACTCGATCACGTCGGGATAGAGCGTTCCCTGCACCAGGAACGCGGCGTTCTGCCCAGCCTCGGCCGACGCCGCTTCGAACACGCGAATGAACTGTTCGCCGATGATCTTGCGCTTGCGTTCCGGCTCGCCCACTCCAGCAAGCGCAGTCAGGAAACGCTCGTCCGCGCGCACGGTGATGAGCTTGATGCCAAGGTGCAGCCCCATCGTACGTTCAACCTGCTCGCGTTCATGCAGGCGCAACAATCCCGTATCGACAAAGATGCAGGTGAGCTGGTCGCCGATAGCCTTGTGTACGAGTGCCGCCGCGACACTCGAGTCGACACCGCCGGACAGCCCACAAATCACCTGCGCGTCGCCGACAAGAGCGCGGATCTTCGCGACTTCAAGATCGATGAAGTGGCCTGGGGTCCAGTCCGGCGTGCAGCGACAGACACCAAAAAGAAAGTTTTGGATGATCTCAGCGCCGCGCGCCGTGTGTGCCACTTCTGAATGAAACTGGACAGCGTGAATAGGCTTGCTCTCGTGTCGAAAGCCAGCCACGACATTGCCACCGCTGACAGTCGTGGCGGTTGGCACGTAGCCTGGCGGCACCGTCTCCACATGATCGCCGTGGCTCATCCAGACGGTTGTGCGCTCGCCGCGTTCGAAGCCGGCGAACAGGCCAGCTGCTTCGCTGATTTCTACTTCCGCGCGTCCATATTCGCGACGTCCGCCACCAACGACGGCGCCGCCTTCGAGATGCGCAATGAGTTGCATGCCGTAGCAAACGCCAAGCGTCGGCGCAACATCCAGCAACTCGAGCGGCACCGTGGGCGCTCCTTCATCTCTGACTGAACTCGGACCACCCGACAGAATGATTCCATCGGGCTTCCACGCGCGAATCCATTCGAGCGAACGCGTGGGAGGATGGATTTCCGAAAAAACACGCGCTTCACGAACGCGGCGCGCAATGAGCTGGGTGAACTGCGAGCCACAGTCGAGAATCAGGATGCGACTACCCATCAGAACTTCCACTCCGGCCCAGTGAGCTTGATGAACTCGACGGCTTTCGTCTCGAGATCGAGAATTGCGCCAGTAGGCGCTCCATGCAGCCAACCACATCCTTCGCCGGGATTCACAAGGAGCGAATCACCACGCGCCTTCATCTCCGGGATATGCGTCATGCCATGCACGATTACTTCGTGACCGTCGATCGAACGCTGATGCACGTCGCCAAGATCGTGAATGAGCAGCACCGACTTTCCACCGAGGTCAAAGCTGTGCGGAGACTCGTACAACTCGGCCGCCCCAAAGCCAGCCTTGGCGCTCGCGAGCAGCGCATCGCGATCGCCATCGTTGCGCCCAAACACGCCCAGCACCGGGATGGAGAGATCGTGGAACGGCTGCAGCGTGAAAGGCGAGCAATAGTCACCCGCATGCATCACCAGCGATACGCCTCCTGCGAGCATCTGCTCAAGCAAGGCGCGAACGGCTGGCACCCGATCGTGCGTGTCCGACAACAAACCGATCCGCATCAGGCAGTTCTCCACTGAAGGTGCGCGCGTTCCAGCCGCACCAGGTCTTCGTACCGTTCGCGCTCCGTGATCACTGCAAAGCGATCGCCATCAACCAGGACTTCGGCGGGGCGAGGCCGCGAGTTGTAATTCGACGCCATTGTGTAGCCGTACGCACCAGCCGTCCGAACAACCAACAGCTGTCCGGCCTGAATGTCGGCCACCGTTCGATCCTTCGCGTAGAAATCACCCGATTCACAGATCGGTCCGACAATATCAGCAACGAGCGACGCGCTCGTCTCGACCACGGGGTCGATCTGATGGAAGGCCTGATATAGCGACGGGCGTATCAGGTCGTTCATGCCAGCATCGGTGATGACAAAGTCTTTGCCCGCCGAATGCTTGCGATATAGCACTTCCGCGAGCAATACGCCTGCCTCGGCAACGATAAAGCGACCCGGCTCGAGCATCAGCTGCAAGCCCGTCTCACGCACGGCCGCCCGCACGAGTCGCGCGTAATCATCGACGTCGGCCTCTGGATCGGTCGCCTCGTAAGGTACGGCGAGCCCACCACCGACGTCGAGATATTCAAGCGCATGCCCCTGCGAACGCGCCGCCGCAACAACCGCCAAGAGACGCGGCAGTGCCTGCCGCATTGGGTCTGCGTTGCTGATCTGCGAGCCAAGGTGCATGCCGAGCCCCTTCAGCTCGACGTGTGGCAGCGTGAGAATGAGTGCAGCGATGCGTTCGACGTCATCACGGGGGATGCCGAACTTCCCGCCTTTCTCGCCAGTTTTGATGTACTCGTGAGGCGTATCGACGGTGACTTCCGGGTTCACACGGATGGCGACCGACGCCACGACACCACGACGCGCCGCGACCATCTCGATCGTAAGCAACTCCGCTTCAGACTCGATGTTGATGAGCAGGACACGATCATCAAGCGCCTGCTCGATTTCGCGCACCGTCTTACCAACGCCACTGAAGACGATATCGCGTCCCGCAAAACCTGCTTCACGCGCGCGGAAGAGCTCACCGCCCGAGACGATATCCACGCCCGACCCCAACTCCTGCAGCAAACGCAACACTGCCAGATTCGAGTTGGCCTTCATCGCGAAGTGTATGTGGTGCGGGACGTCGGCGAACGCCTGCGTGAGTCGGGCAAACCGTGCACGAATAGTGTTGGCGCTGTACACGTAGCAGGGAGTACCGACTGCTGCAGCGATGTCGCTGAGCGCGACACCCTCCGCATGCATGGTCCCGTCGACCGTCGCAAAGGCGTCGGAGCGCACCGATTCCATGGTCAGTACGCCTTGGCCCAGATCACTTCACACTTGGCCGGCTCGCCCGTGACCATGCACGTAGTCGGCGCAACCGGAGAACGGAACTCCGGGTCGGGGATACACCGGATTGTCGCCTTGGTCTCTTCCTTCACACGCTGTTCGACTGCTGGGTCACCGTTCCAACCAGCGTACACGAAGGCGCCTTCGCCTTCCATGATCTCTTTGAAACGATCGTAGCTGATCCGCTCGCGAATTGTGTTTGCTTCAAGCCGCGCGCGGGCCGCCGCCAGCATGTCCGCTTGGATCTGGTCGAGCAAAACCGGCAGCTCGGTGCGCAGCGCATCAATCGCGATGGAACGCTTCTCGCGCGTATCGCGACGAACCAGCATACCGGAGCTCGATGCGAGATCGCGAGGACCGATCTCCATGCGGAGCGGAATGCCGCGCAGCTCCCAGTGGTAGTACTTGGCGCCCGGCTTCACACCGATGCGATCGTCAACATGGATGCGAAGTCGCTCGTGATCGGGACGCTTGAAGCTGCCGAGATCTTCCTTGATACGGTGTGCTTCTGCAAACACCGCCTCGCGTTCGTCATCAGTTTTCCAGATCGGCACGATCACCATCTGGATTGGCGTAAGACGAGGCGTCAGGCGCAAACCGGCATCATCGCCGTGCGTCATCACCAATCCACCGACCATGCGAGTCGATACACCCCAACTCGTATTCCATGCGAACGACTCAGTCCCCTGTTCGTTCTGGAACTTGAGATCGAACGCCTTCGCGAAGTTCTGCCCAAGGTTGTGCGACGTTCCCGCTTGCAGCGCCTTGTTGTCCTGCATCATCGCTTCGCATGAATACGTGCGAAGGGCCCCGGCAAATTTTTCGGAGTCGGTCTTTTGGCCCGTGATCACCGGCATGGCCATGTACTCCTCCATGAACGTGCGATACACGCCAAGCATCTTGCGCGTCTCGATCTCCGCTTCATCATGCGTCGCATGGGCGGTGTGCCCTTCCTGCCATAAGAACTCCATCGTCCGCAGAAACAGACGCGTGCGCATTTCCCAACGCACCACATTCGCCCACTGGTTGTACAGCAACGGCAGATCACGATAGCTCTGTACCCACTTGGCAAACATCGAGTACACAATCGTCTCGGATGTCGGACGCACGACGAGTCGCTCCTCGAGCACTTTGCCGCCACCCATGGTGACGACCGCGCACTCCGGTGCGAACCCCTCGACATGCTCCGCTTCCTTCGACAGGAAGCTTTCCGGAATGAAGAGCGGGAAGTACGCGTTCACATGTCCCGTTGCCTTGAACATGTCGTCAAGCGCGCGCTGCATGCGCTCCCACACACCGTAGCCATGCGGTCGAATGACCATGCAACCGCGCACCGGCGAGTAGTCCGCAAGTTCAGAGCGCAGTACAAGCTCGTTGTACCAGTCGCTGAAATTCTCAGCGCGCGTTGGGAGCTTCTTGTCGTCAGCCATTCGCCTGTAGTTCCTGTAGAAACGCGGATACGGACATCGTACGCTCACTCCGTGGTGCGAGCGTCATCACCCGTGCAACCAGCTCATCGGATGCCGATGCACCCGACTTCAACACAATGATCTGTGACGCGCCAGCTTTCTCTGCCGCTTCCAACTGCTTCTTGAAGGACATGGGGCGAAAGGCATACTCCACCGACTTGCCCGCATCACGCAATTGGCGGCTGAACGCCAGCACGCGCGCCACCGCCGCGGCATCAGGCTCCGCGGCCATTACCCAGAAGTCGAGACCGGTCGTGAACGACGGCATCAATCCTCGTTCGCGCAGAAACTCACCGAGTACGACATCACCCATGCCAAATCCAAGCGCAGGCAGATCAGTCCCACCGAGCGAACCCAGCAGATTGTCGTAGCGACCACCTCCACAGATCGCGCGGAAATCACCACGGGCATCGAACAGCTCGAACACGATCCCCGTGTAGTAGGCGAGCCCGCGCACAATCGTGAGATCGAACGAGATCCACGCTGCGCTGCCGAGGGCATCGGCATGGGCAAGGTACTCGCTGAACCGTGCAACATGCGAGGCGACAGAAGGTGCGTCACCGTATGTCTTGCATAACGTCTCAAAGTCGAGCGCGCCGAGACCGAGAATCACCTCTGCCGTGGCGGATGCAATCCCTGCCGCAGCCAGCTTCTCGGCCGACACGTCACGTGGCTGACGCGCCAGCTTGTCGAGCACCGCGTACACATCGGTCCACGCGGACTCGGCGACTTCGAGATGTTCGAGTAAGCCATTGAGGAGGCGGCGATCCGACACGCGCGCGCGCACATCGTCCGAGGTCAATCCGAAGCCACGCATGATATCAACGGCCACCGTCAACAACTCGGCGTCGGCCAAAACATCGGCTTCGCCGACAATGTCGACGTTCAGCTGAAAGTGTTCGCGCAGTCGGCCTTTTTGCGTACGCTCATACCGAAAGAGCTGCGGGATCGTGAACCAGCGGACAGGTTTGCGCAGCGCCTGCGCGCGCGCACCAACCATCCGCGCAAACGTTGGCGTCATCTCGGGGCGCATCGCCACGGGGCGATCGCCTTTGTCAACGAAGTTGTACAGCTGTGTGACGATCTCCTCGCCACTCTTCTGAGTGTACAGATCGAGGGGTTCGAGCGGCGGCCCATCATACTCCTGAAATGCATAGCGCCGCACGATGCGGCGCCAGGTTTCGAAGATGTGGGCTCGCTCTGCAAACTGCTCCGGGTAGAAGTCTCGAAATCCCGGTAGTGGCTTCGGTGGCATTGGGGAAAGCTACCGGGCGAGAGGATCCACCTGCAAGCGTTCCATCGCATCGCCTACGGTATGAAATGAGCCGGTGACCAGAATCGTGGCACCAGAAGCCTCCGCGTGGCGCAACGCCGCGTCAAAATCATCGACGCGCACCGTCGGCAGCCCAGCTCCAGTCGCCCACTCACTGACTTCATCGAGATTCCAAGCGCGAGAGGCCGGCGCAGTTGGCGCCAAGGTCAGCACGACTCGATCAGCGGTCCGTGCAACCGCCTGCAGAATCCCACGCCAATCCTTGTCGCGCAGCACCGACACAACGGCAACGATCGGGTGAGGCATCCCCACCGCCAACAGGTTCGCCGCCACCGTTGCTGCGCCGTCGGGATTGTGCGCGACGTCAAACAACCATCGCCCCCAGCGGTGAAAACGCCCAGCCAGACGAACACCCGCAAAGAGCGGTTGTGCGCGCCCTTCGATGTCGGCCCAGCGCCCACCTGCGGCCCGGAGCATTGCCAGCGCGACGGCCGCATTGTGCGCCTGGAACTCGCCGATCAACGGAGTAAGGAAGACGCGCTCCTCTTCACCGACGCGCAGCGTGAACCGTGTGCCTGCCGCGCTGACCTGCACGTCGCACACGGACCACTCGCGACCAGTCGCCAAAATGGGCCAGGCGCCAGCTTCCGTCGCGCGCGCGACGAGGAAGTCGCGAATTTCCGGACGTGTATCGCCGATGACCGCAGCGAAACCGGATTTGAAAACTCCCGCCTTCTCTCCCGCGATCGCGGTGAGCGTATCGCCGAGATACTCCATGTGATCGAAGCCGATCTGCGTCACTGCTGAGGCGACCGGACGCACGATATTCGTCGCGTCGAGACGACCACCCAGTCCAACTTCCACGATCGCCACATCGACGTTGGCCGCAGCCAGATGCGCCAGCGCCATCGCCGTCGTGGCTTCGAAAAACGTCGCGCCAAGTCGGACTAACTCCGGCTCCCACCGCTCGAGCCACAATGTGATCGCTTCGGGCGGCATCGGCACGCCATTCACAACGACACGCTCGGAGAAATCGACTAGATGGGGTGACGTGTACCGACCAACGCGCAATCCAGCGCCTCGCAGCAGCGCATCGAGCGTCGCAACCGTACTCCCCTTCCCGTTCGTACCGGCGACATGGAAGACGGGATAGCGCATGTGCGGATCGCCGAGCAATGACAGCAACTCAGTGACGCGCTCGAGCCCTAATCGCCACGCACCGCCCGTGCGGGCAAAGAGTTTCGCGAGGGCGTGATGATACGCCGCGGAATCGGGCGAAGGCGCGGCCGCCGATGCGATCGGCCGCGGCGCCAGCGGATCGATGGTCAGTTTCCCTGCTCGTGCCCCGCCGCAGCAGGGCGTCCCGTCATGTGTCGTAGCAATTGCGACAACGTCTTGCGCAGCTCTTTGCGATGCACGACCTGATCAACCATCCCGTGATCGAGCAGAAACTCCGCCGTCTGAAATCCTTCGGGCAGGTCCTGTCCCAGTGTCTGCTTGATGACGCGTGGCCCTGCAAAACCGATGACCGCGCCGGGTTCGGCGAGAATCGCATCGCCAAGCATCGCAAAGCTGGCGCTGACACCACCCGTCGTCGGGTTGGTGAGAATGGAGATGTACGGAATACGCCGTTCAGCGAGCTGCGACAACACGGCTGAAGTCTTGGCCATCTGCATCAGTGACAAGACGCCTTCCTGCATGCGCGCACCGCCGGAGGCCGAGATGATCACGAGCGGATGCTTCTTTTCCACGCACCGTTGGCCAAGTCGCGCGATTTTTTCGCCAACGACCGAGCCCATCGAACCGCCCATGAACGCAAAGTCCATGATGCCGATACCGACGGGCAGCGCCTCGAGTGAGCCAGTGACGGTCAGAATCGCGTCGCTGTCGCCGGCGTTCCCCAGCGCGCGCTTGAGACGCGCCGGATAATCGGGAAAGCCAAGTGGATCGACAGACCGCAGTTCGCCGCCAACCTCACCGAGCGTGCCATCGTCGAGCAACATCGTCGCGTAGTCGTACGCGCGAAGGCGACGATGAAAGTCGCACTCCGAGCAAACGTTGAAGTTGCGCAGGAATTTCGCCCGAATATCCGTGTGCCCGCACGCCTCGCATTTCTCCCAGGTATCAGGTGGGATCTCGAGGCGTTCACGCTTCGGCTGCAGCGGCTTCTTGTCTTTCCGGAACCATGCCATAGGCGCGAAAGATCGACGGTCTCGGCGGGCAAGGCTAGACCTTGCGTTGGTGCCGACTCGGCGAATCCCTCTGGCCCGAAGGCACGCCGAACGAAAAAGGACACCGCGGCAGAGCTAGAGACCGATGGCGTCCGGTTGGCCACGTCCTTCTGCGGAAATGCGAAGCAGCATCCCCACACCCACCCAGCACACCAGCAGAAATGAGCCGCCGTAGCTGAAGAACGGCAGCGGAATGCCGGTCACCGGCATGAGGTTGAGCGTCATCCCCACGTTCACGATCACATGGACAAACCAGGCGGACACGAGTCCGAACGCGACAAGACTCGGGAATGCGTCGTTGGCGCGCGTGGCAACGCGGGTGCTGCGCAGGAACAGGGCGAGGAACAGCGCGAGCGCAATCGACACGCCGATGAACCCGAGTTCTTCACCAACCACGGAGAAGATGAAGTCGGTGTGCCGCTCAGGGAGAAACTGAAGCCGCTTTTGGCTGCCGAGGGTAAACCCTTTGCCGAAGAGGCCACCGGAGCCGATGGCGACCTTTGATTGCGTGATCTGATAGCCCGATGCTTTCGTGTCAACTGACGGATCAAGAAAGACCAGGAGGCGTCGCTGCTGATACGGTCTGAGCTTTTCCCACAGTAAAGGGGCGACAACACCCATGGCGACGTTGGTCAGCAACAGGGCGACACCTTCGCGCAGATAGGTGCGCGACCAGAGCACGAGCGCGACGAGAATCAGAAACCACGCGCCCCAGATGCCCGTGCTGAACGCCAGCACCAAGCTGATCCCCGGGCTCGCGAGCATCAGCAGCAACGGCCATGGCACGCCCGACCAGAACAACATCGCGAAACAGATCGCGATGAATACGATGCCCGTGCCGAGATCCGGTTGCGCCATGACCAGCAACCACGGGATGCCGACGACAACAAGTGGCCGCCACAGCTCCAATAGCGAGCGTGGAGTCTCCCGTTGTGCGGCCAACACACGGGCGAGCATCAACGTTGTCGCAAGCTTCGCAAGTTCTGCCGGTTGACCGACACGCACCCCACCAATCGTCAACCAACCTTTCACGCTGGCGGCCGTGCCCGCGCCGCTGCCGATGAACAGGACAAGGACGAGCAGCGAGCAGCTGAAAAGGTACAGCGGCCACGCGCTCCACTCGAACAAACGGACGGACCCTCGCATCATCACCCACGACGCAACCAGCGCAACCGCGAACCATCCAATCTGGCGTTTCCAGAGGAACGCAATTGCTTTTGACGGGACGTCGGTCTGGCCAGCAGAAAACACCATCGAAATGCCGAACGCGGTCAGCACGAGCGCAATCAGCAGCAGCGGGTAGTCAATACCCTGTCGTCGCAATGCCATGGTCGTGATCGCCTAGTCGTTGGTCACGGCCACCAACGTGAGCTTCTTCTTCAGAAAGTGCTCCATCAGCTTCGTCGCGATCTTTGCCGCGGCCGTGCCATGCAGCCCTTCCTCAAGAATGACCGCGACGACGATCTGCGGCTTGTCGGCCGGGGCGTAGCCCACAAACCAGGCGTTGTCCGGGTGAGGAGGGTTCTGTGCCGTCCCCGTCTTGCCCGCAATGGTCAGTCCCTGAATCTGTGCGCCCGCGGCCGTTCCGCGCGTCACCACGTCGGAGAGCGCGAGTTGCAATCCCCTCAGCTTTTCCGCGTCGAGGTTCACGATCTGGGTACGCTCCACCTTCTGCGTCACAATCTGCGGCGTCGGTGCGGCGCCGTCGGTGGCCAGCGCCGCGTAGAACCGCGCCATCGTCAATGGCGTCTGCGCGTTGTCCGCCTGACCAATCGACAAGCTCAGCACCACCGATGCGTTCCACCCACGTGGCCCGTATTTGCGATCGAAGTATTTCACGCTCTCCGGCCAGCGCGGTCGCTTCTCACCCGGCAGGTCGATCCGCGTGCTATCGCGGAATCCCAGCGAAACACCACCGGCGATCAAGTTGGCAAGGCCGATCTTGAGGCCGAGCTGGTAGAAGTACACGTCGCACGATTTCGTGATCGCCTGTGCAAGACTGACATCGCCATGCCCACGCTTGTCCCAGCATTTGAATACGCGACCGTAGTAGAAGGAACCAGTGCACGCCTGTGGCATACGCGTGTCCATGGTGACCAGACCGCGTTGCAAACCGATGATCGCGGTCGCCAGCTTCCAAGTCGAGGCGGGCGCGTACGTGCCCATCAGCGCCCGATTGATCAACGGCGTGTGCGGATCGTCAAGCAGACTTTGGTAGTAGTTCGTCGACACGCCACCGATGAACCGATTGATGTCGTAGGTTGGCGCGCTGTACATCGTGAGAATACCGCCCGTATTCGGATCCAGTGCTACGACGCCACCGCGCAATGAGTCGCCGAAATACTCGTGCGTGAACTTCTGCAAATCGACGTCGAGATTGGTGCGCAACGGCGGCGGCGCTTCGGGCTGCTCTTCTGCGCGCACGCCGTTGTCACGCACGACGCGATTGCGCGCGTCGACTTCTACGAATCGCCGTCCTTCCTTCCCGCGCAACTGCGCCTCGTATTGCTGCTCGAGCCCCAGCCGACCAATCTGCTGACCCGCCTTATATCCATCGTATTTGGGATTCGCCAGTTGCTGTTCGGAGATCTCGCCCGTATAGCCGATGATCGCCGCCATCGCGGCGCCATCCGGATAGTATCGTTTCGGCGAACTCTGGATAATCAGCCCCGGAAATTCGACGCGTCGCTCTTCCAGCACGGACACCACCTGAAACGACGCGTCGTTGAAGATCACCGCCGGTCGTTGCGGCGCACGACGGAAGCGACGGACCGCGAGCTCCTGCTGCAACGAATCGATCGGAATAACCTTCGCCAACGTCGTCAATGCGTTGCGCAGCGAATCTTCGGTCGGACTCAAGATCGACACCGAATATCCCGGTAGATTCTCGGCGATGATTTCGCCGTTCCGATCGTAGATGATGGCTCGCGCACCCGGCAGCGGCACTTCACGCAGCCGATTGCTCTCCGACTGCTTCTTGTACTCGTCGCTTTGCAACACCTGCGTGCGAAAGAACGCGCCGCCCAGTGCCACGAACGACACCATGAGCAGCACGCGTGCAACACGCGCGCGCCGGAGCATCTCGTTCGGATGAAAGCTCATCGCGACGTCTCGGTGGCGAAACTAGATGGCCTGGGGACGATACAGCGGGCGGAGCGCGGTCAACAACAACACGGCGAACGCAGCAGTGAGCGCCGCGGACAGTGGCGACCAAAGGATAAGCTGGACGACAAGATCCACACCCCTGGCTCCACCACCGACGAGTACATACCCCGCATCGAACACCCATTTCCCGACAAACACAAACAGGCCGGTCAGTGCGATGTGATCGGCGAAGAACACCGCCTTGGTCCACGATGCACCGAAGGCGATACACGTCAGGACAAGGGTTGCTGCGCCGAACGTCGCCGGCACTAACGCATCGATTGCGATTCCCGCAGCAAAGCCAAGCAGCGCGGCAAGGCCGGGACGAACACGCACGGCAGCGAACAGAATCGCGATGACGAGAAAGTCGACTGATGCGCGACCGCCAATCAGTGGCCGCACGCCGAAATGCGCCGCAACCAGCAAAGCAAACCCAACCCACGCGCGAAACGCAGACCCTGCGCCCGAGGCCGCCGGTGGCCCTCTCACCGTGCCCCCGCGGGCGGAGGGCCGGTGCGCGGAGGCGCCGCAGGCGGCACTGTCGGCACACGGCGCACGCTGTCCGGTCGGGCACTTCGCGCACGCCGCACACTGTCCGCGCGCGCGCTGTCAGCAGGCGTCATCAGCGGCTGCACACCAACGCTGTCGCTTGGAGCGCCGGACCCCGACGCGGAGTCGAGCGCCGCGCGCCGGGCAATGAGCTCATCAAGCGCCGCCTTCCGTGCCAGTGAGTCACCAGCAGCCGCGATCGCGCGCGCGGCGCTGTCGGCGGCGGCCAGATTCGTCCACACGCCGTTCACCCCGCGCGTTGCCCGCTGCGGCAAGAGTACGAGAACCGGGCCAATGGCGGCAGGCAGCACCGACGGCTTGAGCAGATACGTCCGAGCCCACTTCTCCGGCGTTGCGATCTCGCCCAAGACCGTGCCAACAGGGATGCCACGCGGGTAGGTCCCACCAAGTCCCGAGCTGACGATCAAGGTGCCCGTATCGAGCTTGGCGGCGAATTTCACGCCGCGCAGTTCGAGCAACCATCGCTCAGCACCAGTGCCCAGATGGGGCTGCACGATGCCGAACGCCGTCTCGTTCACACTCATGGCACTCACCCGAAAGTCGGGATGCGCCCAGGTGATTGCGAAACTCGTATTGGCATCGGCGCTCTGCACCATGCCGACCAATCCATCGGCCATCACCACGGGCGAGAACGGCAGCACGCCAACACCGGTCCCGACATTGAGGGTCAACGTGAAATCGTCGTCGACGCCTCGCGTCGGAATGATTTCTGCTGCGACAAAGCCATCACGCAGTCGTGCGGACAGCCCAAGCAGGCGACGCAGCGTGACATTCTCATCCGCGACCGCGTTGGCGGACAGCGCATCGGTGACGACACGACCGCGAGCCACCAGCACGTCGTTCCGTGAAGCGATCGCAGCGCGGACCGTGGACGCACGCATTTCGAGCAGCACCAACGGCGAAAGGATCGTGCTGCGCAGAGCGGTTGATACCGAATCGCGCATGCGACGCGGCATCACCAGCGCAAAAACGGCAAGAACGACGCAGGCCACGACGAGGCCCGTGTCGAGTCGCCCTCCGCCGCGGACGCTGCGAGCCACCGCGCCGTCAGGTCGTGAGGACGGACCAGTACTTCTCTTCGTCGTCGAGAATCTTGCCGGTGCCGCGCACAACACACGTGAGCGGATCCTCGTCGACATGAATCGGCAGTCCGGTCTCCTGACTGAGCAGCACGTCGAGCCCACGAATGAGCGCGCCGCCACCGGTCATCACAATGCCGCGATCCACGATGTCCGATGCAAGTTCTGGCGGCGTTATTTCGAGGGCACGCCGCACGGCATCGACGATCTGCTGAATGGGCTCTTGTATGGCTTCGCGAATTTCGCTGGAGTGCACACGCACGGTCTTCGGAATGCCCGAGACGAGATCGCGACCCTTCACTTCCATCTCGCGCTCGTCGCCCGTCGGAAAGGCCGAACCGATCTGGATCTTGATCTGTTCGGCCGTCGGTTCGCCGATCAGCAGATTGTAGTTCTTGCGCATGAACTGCACGATGCTCACATCGAGTTCATCGCCACCGGTGCGGATGCTCGTGTCGCTCACGATCCCCGACAGCGCGATGACAGCGATTTCGGTGGTACCCCCACCGATATCGATCACCATGTTGCCGGTCGGCGATTCAACCGGCAATCCAACGCCGATTGCAGCGGCCATGGGTTCGGTCACCATGAACACTTCTTTCGCGCCCGCACCAAGTGCGGAGTCCCGCACTGCGCGCTTCTCCACTTCCGTGATGCCGGACGGCACGCAAACGATCACGCGCGGCTTCACCTTGAAGACGTGCTTGTCGATGACGAGCGTCAGAAAATAGCGCAGCATTTTTTCCGTGACGTCGAAGTCGGCGATCACGCCGTCCTTCATCGGTCGCACCGCCATGATCCCCTCCGGCGTGCGTCCCAGCATCCGCTTCGCTTCCAGTCCCACACCGCGGATCTTCTTCGTCTCCCGATCGAGCGCGACCACCGACGGTTCATTCAACACAATGCCTTCGCCCTTCACATAGATCAGGGTATTGGCTGTGCCAAGGTCAACCGCTATTGCGTTGGCGGGAAAGAACGAATTTGCCTTCTTGAAGGGCCAGAACATCCGAAAGTGTGCTCGACGGCGCGACGCGCCAGATAAAGACGGCAGAGTGCAGCTACGGACGGTAAGGTATCGGTGGAGACAACCCCGAACAAGCCGTTGCTACGTCACCACCTAACGTATCGCGACACGCAGATCACACGAGAAAACTGCTTGGCTCGACGAACTCCATCCCGAAGGAGTCAGCGACGGCACGATAGGTCACTTTGCCACCAGACATGTTGAGTCCTTTCAGCAGGGCCCCGTTCTCAGACAACGCCTTCATCCACCCCTTGTTGGCCAACTGAAGGGTGTACGGAAGCGTGGCGTTGGTAAGCGCCAACGTGGACGTCCGCGGTACGGCCCCCGGCATGTTGGCCACGCCGTAGTGAATCACGCCATCCACGACGTACGTGGGATTCTCGTGCGTCGTCGGGTGAATGGTCTCCACGCAACCGCCCTGATCAACCGCCACATCGACAATCACGGACCCCGGACGCATCCGGGCCAGATCGGCGCGGCGCACCAGCTTGGGCGCCTTCGCACCGGGAATCAGCACCCCGCCAATGAGCAGATCGCACGTGGAGATCTGTTCGAGGATGTTGTGGCGATTGGAGTGAACCAGCTGCACGTTCGCCGGCATCACGTCCGAGAGATAGCGCAGCCGGTCGAGCGACAAGTCGAGCAGCACGACCTTGGCGCCAAGTCCCGCCGCCATCTTTGCCGCGTTGATGCCCACCACACCACCACCAAGAATCACCACCTTGGCCGGCGCAACGCCCGGCACACCGCCGAGCAGCACCCCACGTCCACCGTACAACTTCTCGAGGTACTTGGCCCCTTCCTGCACCGCCATCCGGCCGGCAACCTCAGACATCGGCGTCAGCAGCGGCAGATCACGATTAGGCATTTCAACGGTCTCGTACGCAATACACGTCGCGCCACTCGCCAGATGCGCGCGCGTCAACTTCTCGTCGGCCGCGAAGTGGAAGTACGTGAAGAGCGTGAGATCCCGGCGGAGAAAGCCCCACTCCGCTTCGATCGGCTCCTTCACCTTCAACAGCAATTCGGCATTGCCCCACGCCGTCGCCGCATCCGGGACGATCTGCGCGCCCACCGCGCGGTAATCGTCGTCCTCGAAACCGCTCCCGACACCAGCGCTGCTTTCGACGAACACTTCATGACCGCTCGCGACCAGTGCTTCAGCACCGGCCGGCACGAGCGCGATACGATTTTCGTTCGTTTTGATCTCTTTCGGTACGCCGATACGCATGGTCGCGGTATCCGGAAAATGTAAAACGTGATATGAGTTGAGGACCCAAAGGCGAAGCGCTGTCGCTACTCAACCGACTGGGGCCCGAGACTGACGAGAACCTGCGCGCTGGGGTCAAAAAACTCACGCGCAACCGACAACACAGTGTCGGCATCGATGGCGTCAACCAAAGCCATCAGTTCGTCGATGGAACGATGCGGCTCGCCATACAAGGCCGTTGTTGCGGCGCGATACATGCGCGACGACACACCTTCCATCGACAACACCAGTTGCCCGCGAAGCTGGCGCTTCCCTGCTGCCATTTCTTCGAGTGGCAACCCTTCCTGCACAACTTGGGCAAGCACATCACGCACCGCGTCGAGTGCCTTCTGCGCAGTCTCCGGCGCACTCGCGAGATACACACCGTGCACACCGGTGTCCGCATAAGCCGAGCTGAACGTGTACACACTGTACGCGAGGCCCAGCTCTTCGCGGACACGCTGAAACAGACGCGAACTCATGCCGCCACCCAGCAGCATGCCGAGCAGCGCGAAGGCGTAGCGACGCGGATCACTGTGCGCGATGGCCTGACCGCCGAGCACCACGTGCGTCTGCGCAATATCCGCGCGCTCGACATGAATGGTCTGCGCCGGTGCGGCCGCCGCCGGCGCGACCGCGAACGGTGTGCTGTCACCCACCGGGCGCGAGAGCCAACCAGTGCGCTCCATCGTTTCCAGCAACTGGTCGTGGTCCACACGACCAGACGCAGCCACCACGAGTCGGCCTGGCTGATAGGCGCGTTCATGCAACGCACGCAGATGCGACACCTGCAGACTCTTCACCGTCTCGCGTGTACCGAGAATGGGATAGCCGTGGGAGTGACCGCTCCACAGCGCACGATTGTGCACGTCGAAAATCACGTCATCAGGCGTGTCGTCGACCATGCTGATCTCTTCGAGAATGACCTTGCGCTCGAGTTTGAGATCAGCAGCGCGCAACGTCGGCTCGAAGATCAGATCGCCGATCACACTGGTCGCATCGGCGAGATGCTCGTCGAGCACCCGTGCCTGATACGACGTATGCTCGCGTTCGGTGTACGCGTCGAGCGAACCACCCAACGTCTCGAGCGACAACGCGATCTGCTGCGCGCTGCGCGTCGCCGTTCCCTTGAACACCATGTGTTCAAGGAAATGGGACACACCCATTTCTTCTTCACGCTCATGGAGCGTGGCGGCGCGCACCCAGGCCCCGAAAGCAACTGACCGCGCCCCCGGAACTGCTTCCGAGAGCACGGTCAGGCCATTCGCGAGATCCGTACGGTGCAGGCCGACTGATGCCTCAGCGACGGCTGCGTCCACGATCGCCACCACTCCGTCCACCACGATCGCCGCCTTCTTCACGACGCGGACGCTCGCTCTGCGGCGCCTCTTCCGGCATGCCTTCCGGGCGCGGCAAAAGTGCCTTCATCGAGAGACGCAGACGACCACGCTCGTCGCGATCAACGAGCTTGACGGTGACACGATCGCCCTTCTTGACGACGTCTTCCGGCTTCTCGACTCGCTCGTGCTTCATCTCGGACACGTGCAACAACGCTTCGGTGCCCGGCATGATTTCGATGAACGCACCGAAGGCCGTCACCGTCTTCACGATGCCTTCGTACGTCTCGCCAACGACGGCTTCGGCCGTGATAGCCATGACCATCTGCCGCGCGCGTTCCATCGCCTCGCCACCAACCGCGGCGATCGTAACCGTGCCATCGTCTTCAACCGACAACTCGGCGCCCGTCTCTTCCTGAATGCCGCGGATGTTCTTGCCCTTCGGTCCGATGAGCTCGCCGATCTTGTCGACCGGGATTTGCACGGTGACGATGCGCGGCGCGTACTTCGACAGCTCTGCACGCGGTTCCGTCATCGCCTTGTCCATCTCGGCGAGGATGTGCAGGCGTCCTTCACGGGCCTGCGTCAGCGCCTCTTCCATGATCTTGATATCAAGACCTTCGACCTTGATGTCCATCTGGATGGAAGTGATGCCTTCTTTCGTGCCTGCGACCTTGAAGTCCATGTCGCCGAGGTGGTCTTCGGTGCCCAGGATATCCGTGAGGATCGCATACTTCTTGCCTTCCTTGATGAGCCCCATCGCCACACCGGCGACCGCAGCCTTCATCGGAACGCCAGCGTCAAACAACGAGAGCGATGCGCCGCACACGGAAGCCATCGACGACGAACCATTCGACTCGAGCACTTCAGAGACGATACGAATGGTGTAGGGGAAGTCGGCAAAGTCGGGGAGCACGGCCTGCACGGCACGTTCGGCGAGATTACCGTGACCGATTTCGCGACGGCTCGTGCCGCGCATTGGACGCACTTCGCCAGTCGAGAACGGCGGGAAGTTGTAGTGCAGCATGAACGACCGCGTGGTTTCGCCCGGCTCGTTGATGCTGTCGAGACGCTGGGCGTCCTTGGCCGTGCCGAGCGTTGCCGCAACGAGCGCCTGCGTCTGTCCACGCGTGAAGAGCGCCGAACCGTGTGCACGCGGCAACAGCGTGGTATCGATGGAGATACCACGCACTTCGTTCGGCTTGCGGCCGTCGACGCGGAGTCCCGTGTCCAGCACCTGCGCGCGAAGTTCGTTGTATTCGACATCGCCGAGGACTGAGCTGACGTCCTTCGCGTTGTCGGGGAATTCAGCGGCGAGCATCGCGGCGACTTCATGCTTGGCTTTTTCGATCGCCTGCACGCGCGTGTGCTTGTCGGCCTGATTGAGCGCGGCACGAATCGGCGCCGAACCAGCGGCCTTCGTGCGCTCGACAACCAGTTCTGCTGCTTCCGACTTCTTCCACTCCATCTTCGGTTGCTGCGCCTTCGCGAGCAGTTCGTTCTGCATGTCGATCAGTTCGCGAATGCCATCATGCGAAATCTTGAGCGACTCGAGCACGTCGGCTTCGCTGACTTCGAGCGCGCCACCTTCGACCATGACGATCGAATCTTTCGAACCGGCGACAATCAGATCGAGGTCTGAGAACGCGAGCTGCTGAAACGTCGGGTTCAGAATCCAGTTGCCCTGCACGCGGCCGACGCGAACGCCGCCGATGGGGCCCATGAACGGGATGCGCGACGTGTTCAGCGCGAACGACGTGGCGAGGAGTGCGAGCACATCGGCGTCATTTTCCTGGTCGGCAGAAATGACGTAGACGAAGACCTGCACTTCATTCTTGAAGCCTTCCGGGAAGAGCGGACGGATCGAGCGGTCGATGATGCGGCACGCAAGAATTTCGTGATCGTGCGGGCGTCCTTCGCGCTTGATGAAACCGCCCGGGATCTTGCCGGCGGCGTACGTCTTTTCCTTATACTCGACGGTGAGCGGAAAGAATGGGAGCGGACTCATATTGTCGCTCACCGTGACCGCGGCGAGCACCATGGTCTCGCCGAACTGAACCAACGCGGAACCTGCGGCCTGCTTGGCCATGCGCCCGGTCTCAATGACGAGCTGGCGACCTGCGAATGTCCGCTCAATACGATGCATCATCTGCTCTATTTCCTGGTGAGAACGCAAATCGCGCGGGAGGCATTGCTGCCCCCGCGCGATGTGATGGCGTGGTCTGATTAATACCGGAGACCAAGGGTTTGGCTGAGCGAGCGATACTCTGCAACGTCTGTCCGCTTCAAATAACCGAGGAGACGCTTGCGCCTGCCGACCATCTTGAGGAGACCGCGACGCCCGTGGTGGTCCTTGGCGTGGGTGCGAAAATGCCCCGTCAGGTAGTTGATCCGATCCGTGAGGATCGCGATCTGTACGCGGGTCGATCCGGTGTCCCCTTCGTGGGCCCGGTACTTGTCGATCGTGAGTGCCTTATCGAACGCCATCGTCGTAATATTCTCCGCGCGTGCTTGAGCGCGTCGCGCTTGTAAATGCGCAGAAGGTTGCGCGCAATCGTAGGAAGCATGGGAGTTTACACCGTCCCACCCCTCCTGTAAAGGACCGCAGCATGCCCGACCGCTACTTAGGACGGCAGATCGGGAAGTATCGGGTGATCCGCCTCCTCGGGGGCGGTGCCTTCGCGTGGGTGTACGAGGCCATCGATCGGGACCTCGAGATCCCTGTGGCCCTCAAGATCCTGCGCCCGGAGTTCGCGGGCGAGCAGGTCGCGGAGGCACGCTTTCGCCGCGAAGCGTCCATCGCCGCCCGGCTGCGTCATCCAAACATCGTCGTCGTTCGCGACGTCGGACAGATCGACGGCGCGTCCTTCGTCGCCATGGACCTCCTCTCCTCCTCCCTCGGACAGCGGCTGCGAAATACCCGCCGACTCCCCGAGGCCGATGTCGTTCGGATCGGCCTCAATGTCGCGGCCGCGCTCGGGGTCGCGCATGCAGCAGGAGTGATTCATCGAGACATCAAACCGGACAACATCCTCTTCGGCCACGCGGGCGAGGCGATCGTCGCCGACTTCGGACTCGCCCGTGCGCTCGCGTCCGACCTGGCCCTGAGCAACTCGAAACAGGTGATGGGCACACCCCACTACTTCAGCCCCGAACAGGCGCGAGGGCTCGAACTCGACGGACGGAGTGACCTCTACTCACTCGGGGTGACCCTCTATCGCGCCGTCACGGGACAACTGCCGTTCGAGGGCGACGACTGGTATTCCGTCGGACGCCAACATATCGACGATCCGGTGGTCCCGCCACGCGAAATCGTACCAACGATTTCGGAGCCCTTGAACCTGATCCTGCTCAAGCTGTTGGCGAAACAGCCGGCTGATCGGTACCCGTCCGCGGCATCGCTCGCCGCCTCGCTGCAACCCTTCGCAACGCCGCGGACTGAACCCGACGCGATACCACTCACGCCAACCACCGATACCGCCGGGCCGTTTGCGCCATTGGACGCCGAAAGACACGCGCGACTGCAACCACTGTCGCCGGCCTCAGTTATCCGTCGATCGTCGCTGGTGCGCACAGCCGGCATTGCCACCGTGGTGTTCGTGGTCACCATGGTCGTGCTTCGTACGACCAATCCAGGCAACCTGTGGTCACGCGCGTTCGGCACGGACGGCGCGAAAGACGCAACTGCGCTCGCCGGTGCGGGCGCTGCGGCCGACGCGGCTGCACGCGCGCGTACTGACTCACTCGCCATCGCCTCGATACGGAGCGAGGCCCAACCCGATTCACCGCCGGGTGTTGGACTCGACTCACTTGCGTTCGCGAACACCTCAGGCAGCGCCACGCGCCCAGTGACGCCCAAAGGCACCTCCGCTGCAACCTCCGCCGCACCGTCCGCGTCGACACCGCCCGGCATCATCCGAACCCGCATCACCGTGAAGTCGGCAGACGACGCATCGCTCTTTGTCGATGGGAAGCGCGTCGGCATGGCCACGTGGTCCGGCGAACGCGCCGGCGCGCGGGACGTGTATCTCCGCGCTATCATCGACGACGCACCACTCGGCTGCCCGAGCGCGCAGCGCGACACTACGCTCCGTATCAACGTCGGGCCGAAAGCCAGCATCTTACTCCCGGTGCGCAGCTGTGCACCGATCAAGCTCGAGGTAAAGCCGAGTGACTTGCACCTCGTGTTCACGCCGTTGGACGGCGGTGAACGGCTCGCCTTTCGCGCCGATAGCGTGGATGGCAAACTGCTCGTCTTTGGCCGCTACAGGGTTGAGGCGTCGTCGCCGCGTTGCACGACGTACAGCGACACACTGACGGCCTCGCGCCTGGTCCGCGAGGGAAATGTGTTCCTGCGCATCTACCTCGGCTGCGGGCTCCCTGGCTGAGCGATTACGGCCCTGTCGACGCGCGTTCATCGGGGGCGCCACCCGTGATCGACTTACTTCGCCAATGTCCCTGCCGCGGCGCCGAGCGCACCACCGGCGGCGGCCCCCCACCAGAAGTGACGCGCGCGCCACCACGGTTCGGCCGGTCGCGCAATCAGCAGGAAGTGCGATGTATTGACTCGGCCCACCTGTGAAGTCACCAGCGCAGTCATCGCACTGCCGTTCATCGACTTGATTCGCAGCCGCGCAACCAGTGCGTCGCGATTGACCGGGTCGACCGCATAGGCGGACATCCCAACACGTACCCACTGCGATTCCTGCGGACGGAAGCGTGCGGTGCTGTCATCGACCGCGTCGATTTCAAACCGGGCGGCGTCGCGGGGGATACTGGACGCGGGCGCCACTCCGCTGCTCGGCGAACCGCGATGACACGCCGTCAACGCGACGGTAAATGCAGCACCGAAAAACCGTCGCCTCGTCGCGGCGTTCATCGGGTCAGCGCGTGAAGACGGAACGGATGTCGTTGTACGTGACCAGCAGAATGAGCGCCAGCACCGCGAACACCCCGACGCGCGCAAACGCCTCACGAGTACGCCCGCTAAAGGCACTGCCCTTCACTGCCTCCGCGATCACAAGCAGGATCTGACCGCCATCGAGCACGGGGATGGGTACGAGATTCAGAATCGCGATGTTCAGACTTAGCACGGCAATCAGCGTCCAGAGCATTTCTGCCCCGTTGCGCGCCGCCTGAACAGATACGCGCGCAATCGCGATGGGCCCGCCGAGATCGTTTCTTGAGACCGTGCCTGTAGTGAGGCCACCCAAGACGTCAAAAACGCTCTTGGCAATCCGCCACGTTGCGATCCCGCCATTGGACATCGCTTCGAGGACACCGACATCGTCGTGGGCCGTTGTGTCACGCACCTGAATACCAACGCGTCCAACCGTGCGCTTCACGCCAGTTGCCGGATCGACGACCTCGGCCGCCATCGGAGAGACCGTCTTGCTCAGACGCGTTCCTTTGCGCTCCACTTCGAACGTCAGCGTACCCGACGTGATCGGTGCAACACGATCCAATACGTCTTCCCAAGTGTGGATCGGCTTGCCATTGATTGCCACGATACGATCGCCGCCGGCGAGTCCAGCTGCAGCGGCAGGCGCACCCGTCACGACCGAGTCGATCACGGCGGGTCGGTACGCCGTGCCGTACGCGTAAAAGATCCCGCTGGAGACGACGAGCGTGAGCAGCACGTTCATCATCACACCCGCCGACAGAATAAAGACACGCGCCGGAACAGACTTGCTCTCAATCCACCGGCTTGGCGGCACCGCCTTCGGCCCAAAGGGTGCCATTCCCTGCGGGTCCCAAAGGGCTTCGTCAATCTCTGCCGGACGTTCAGCTGGCGGATCGAACGAGCCGCGATCTGCGCCGCCCTCAATGCCCACCATCGAGTCGTCGTCCTTAGTGGCCATCCGCACGTACCCGCCGAGCGGAATCAAGGACACGCGATAGTCAGTCTCGCCGCGGCGGACACCAAAAATGCGACGGCCCCAGCCAAGCGAAAAAACAGGCGCGTAGACGCCCGTCAACTTGGCCGCGAGAAAGTGACCGAGCTCATGAACAAACACGACCAAGCCAAAGACAAACAACGGCGCAACGTACGGCGATACCGTCGAGAAGACGCTCACGAGCTCACCTGTTCATGCACATGACGGCGCGCGGCCGAGTCGGCTGCAATGAGGGCCTCAAGCGAGGAGCCCGACAATTCAGCCAACCCCTCCAGTGCGCCAGAAACCAGCGAAGCAATCTCTCCAAACTGGAGGCGCCCCGCGAGGAAATACGCCACGGCCACTTCATTGGCCGCGTTGTACACCGCCGGAGCGGCGCCGCCGTCCCGGCCAGCCTTGATCCCAAGTCCCAACATCGGGAAATCGGCGTGCCGGACCGATTCAAAGGTCAAGCTGCCGAGCGCGACAGGATCAAACGATGGTACGCCACTGTCGGGGACGCGTTCCGGCCAGGTGAGCGCATACAGAATCGGGAGTTCCATTGACGGCACCCCCATCTGCGCAAGCACACTGCCATCAACGAACTCCACGAACGAGTGGATTATGCTCTGCGGATGAACGACAACCTCGATACGATCGTACGGCACGCCAAACAGATAGTGCGCCTCAATCACTTCGAGGGCCTTGTTGGCCAGCGTTGCGCTGTCGATAGTGATCTTGCTCCCCATCTGCCAGGTCGGGTGGTTGAGCGCGTCGGCAACGGTGGCTTGAGCGATTCGGTCGGCGGACCACGTCCGGAACGGGCCGCCAGAGGCCGTGAGCACCAGCCGACGGACTTCGTGCGGCTGCCGCCCCGCCATGCACTGCAAGATCGCTGAATGTTCGCTGTCGACGGGTACGAGCGTTCCCCCGTTGAGCAGAGCCACCTGATTCACAATCGCGCCGGCCATCACCAGCGTTTCCTTGTTTGCCAAGGCAACACGCTTCCCGGCTTGCAGCGCCGCCAGCGTTGCGTACAACCCTGCCGAACCAACAACGGCATTCAACACGATGCCCACGTCGGCGCGCGTCGCCGCTTCGATCAAACATTCGGCGCCCTGCGCCCACGCCGCACCGGTTGGCACATCGCCCTTCACCAGCCCTACAAACCCCGGTCTCCAACGGTCAACTTGCGCGCTGAGAGCCGCAGCGTTCGCGTGTGCGGTCAACGCTACGGGTTTGAATCTGTCGAGTTGACGTTCCAGTACACGCAGCGTGCTCGTTCCGATCGACCCGGTGGAGCCCAAAATCGCCACACCGACCGGCCTGCTGGGTGTCGCGTGATCGTGAGCTTGGACTTCGGCCACGAGGCCCGTCGCGCTGCCTGCAGATGTCTTGACGGTCATGAATTCGGCGCGGGAATCAGGAGCCAGCCGTAGAGCACGTACGCGACGGGAAGTACGAAGAACAGCGAGTCAAGCCGATCAAGCACGCCGCCGTGGCCCGGGAAGAGCGTTCCGCTGTCTTTCACACCAGCCTCACGCTTGAATAACGATTCAGCGAGGTCGCCGATCTGCGCCGCAACACTGATGCCGATTGCAAACACCGTGAGCCCCCACGGACTAAATGCAAGTTGCGCGTAGGGCTTCAGTCCGAAGTGAACGTACAGCGCACAAATCGCCACGGTGGTGACGAGTGCACCGATCGCACCGGAGATCGTTTTTGCCGGACTCACCGTCGGCATCAGCTTGCGGCCGCCGATCAAGCGTCCGGTAAAAAACGCCCCGGTATCGCTCGACCACGTGAGGACGACGGGCAACAGGACTACGAGCGCACCCGCGGTTTCACCAACGGCGTAGCCGAAGTATCGGAGCGCGTACGCATAGCTCAATGTGACGCCGGTATACAACACGCCGACCACTGTGGTGGCAGCCGCGCTGATGGGGTGCTGATCGACGCGGCGCATCCAGATCGACGCTGCAATCACACCCAACACCACTGGCATGAACGCGGCGATCGGGAACTGGACAACGCCGAGGTACTGCGCATGCACGGCAATCGGGATGAGCGCGGCGAGTACGATGCCGATCGGACCGAGGGGCAGCGCGCCAGTTCCTCGCGCGATGCGGTAGAACTCCCACGCTGCGATCGCGGACAACACACTCACCAACGTTGCAAGTGCGGCATCGCCGACCCAGATGATCCAGATGGCAATCGGAGCGCCGATAAGTGCGACGATAAATCTGCGGATTGTTTCGTTCACGCGATCAACCAACCTGAACCCGATGCGTCACGCAGTGACGCGGCCAAAGCGACGATCGCGGCGCTGGAAATCGAGGATCGCTTCATAGAGTGCAGGCCGCCCAAAATCGGGCCAGAGTACACTCGAAATGTAGAGCTCCGCGTACGCCACCTGCCAAAGCAGGAAGTTCGACAGTCGCTGTTCGCCGGACGTGCGGATCAGCAGGTCGGGATCAGGACAATCTGCGGTGAAGAGATGTGCGCGAAACGCCGCTTCGTCGATCGCGTCGGCGGTGAGTATGCCGCTTTGGACATCCAGAGCGAGCAGACGCGCCGCCCGCACGAGTTCGGCGCGACCACCATACGAAATGAAGAGATTCAGCCCAAGCTTCTCGCCGCCTTCGGTGTCGCGCATGATGCGCTGAACGGCCGCCGCAGCCGGCGGGCTCAGTCGATCAAGCTCACCATGCACCCGCACGCGAACGCCCTGCTGCCGCAACTCGGCGGCCTCTCGTGCAATGTACTCCTCGAGGAGCGACATGAGTGCGGACACTTCGGTCTCGGGGCGCTGCCAGTTCTCCTGCGAGAACGCAAACAGCGACAACCACTCGACCCCGGCTTCGAGACAGCCCTCCACAACCGAGCGCACCGCTTTCATTCCGGAGCGATGACCGAACGGTCGCGGCATGTGTCGTTCACGCGCCCATCGGCCGTTGCCATCCATGATGATGGCAATGTGCCGAGGCACGGCGCCGAGCACTCGCACGCGAGCGAGCAGGTCCAACTCCGAGTCAGGCATCGGGGCCGATGGGGACGGGCACATAGGGATCTGGTCCGCAGAGCGGACTCAGACCTCCATCACTTCAGCTTCTTTCGCCTTCAGCAGTGCATCCAGCTTGCCAATGGCGTCGTCGTGCAATTTTTGCAGCTCCTTGTCGGCGTGCTTCTTGTCGTCTTCGGAGATACCATCAAGCTTTTTGACTTTGTCACGCGCATCGGTGCGCGCATGACGGATCGCGATGCGACCGTCCTCGGCAAGCTTGTTGAGTACCTTCACGAGTTCCTTGCGGCGCTGCTCGTTCATGGACGGCAAGGGCACGCGGATTACGCCGCTCTGGTGCGCCGGATCGAGACCGAGCTCCGACTCACGGATTGCCTTTTCAATCGCCTTTGCCTGGCCCTTGTCGAACGGCGTGACGAGCAGGATGCGCGGCTCGGGTGCCGACACCGACGCGACCTGATTGAGTGGCACGGTGGTGCCGTATGCTTCGACGCGAATGGTGTCGAGCATGCTCGGTGAGGCTTTGCCAGAGCGGATGCCAGAGAACTCACGCTTCGAGTTGTCGAGCCCTTTCTCCATGCCGGTCTTCGTGTCCTTCAGAATCTGCGCGATTGTGCTCATGACTTACTCAGGAAACGAGTGTCCCGATGCGTTCGCCGCGCACTGCGCGTTCGATCGAGCCCGGGGTGTGGACGTTGAGCACGACCAGCGGCAACTGATTCTCCTTGCACAGCGTGATGGCGGTCTGATCCATCACCCGTAACTCTTCGAGCATCACGTCGCGGTAGCTGATCGTCTCGTACAAGCTGGCGTTCGGGTCCTTCTTGGGATCTGCAGAATACACACCATCAACGCTCGTCGCCTTGATAATCACATCTGCCTTCATCTGGATCGCACGCAACACGGCTGCCGTGTCTGTCGAAAAATACGGATTGCCCGTGCCCGCGGCAAAGATGACAGTGCGGCCGACTTCAAGGTGACGCAATGCGCGACGACGAATGTATGGCTCTGCGAGCTCCTCCATGCGAATAGCGGTCATCACGCGCGTCTCGAGTCCACGCTTTTCGAGCGTGTCCTGAAGCGCCAAGGCGTTGATGACGGTTCCAAGCATTCCCATGTAGTCGGCACCGACCCGGTCCATACCCATCTGGGAAAGCTGCGCCCCCCGCACAATATTGCCGCCACCGATCACCAAGCCGAGCTGCACGCCCATGCGTGCCACGCGGACGATCTGGTCAGCAAAAAAACCGATGCGGTCAAAGTCAAAGCCTACCCCTTTGTCTCCGGCGAGGGCTTCACCGGAGAGCTTGAGGAGAACGCGCGGATAACGCAACGCGCCGGTGGCCGAAGCCACCGACGCGCCGTCGCCGGCATCTGCGGGCGTTGGATCGCTCATACCCGCGCTCAGTCTGCGCCCAGCTGCAACCGCGCAAAGCCATCAACCACAATCGTTCCACCAGCACGCTCGGCGTGATCCTTGACCAAGGCGGCAATCGTGATTGCCGGGTCGCGCACCCACGGCTGCGGCATAAGCGTCACGTCCTTCAGAAAGGCCTCGACCTTACCCGTCGCGATCTTCTCGATCATCGCCTCCGGCTTACCGGCCTCGCGAGCCTGCTCTTCACCGATACGTCGCTCACTTTCGACCTTGTCCGCAGGCACACCGTTGCGATCGACTGCGAGTGGCGCCGAGGCCGCAATATGTTCGGCTATGAACTTGACCAGCTGATGCGTGGATTCGTGTTTGGCGACTGCCGGCGATGAAGCGGTTATCTGCACCAGCGTGCCGAGCTTGCCGTTGTGGTGGCGGTACATGCCAACCAAGCCGGACTCGCCCGCGTCGAATCGCGCGACCTTCTTCACATTGACTGCTTCGCCGGTCTTCGCGGCCGTGACCTTTACGTACTGATCGACCGTTTGCGTCGTGTCGCCATGATAGGTCTCAGCGAGGAACTCAGCGGCAGTGCCTGCAGACGACTTAGCCATTTGCGCGACAAGCGTCTGGACGAACGCACCAAAGTCCTCATTGCGCGCCACGAAGTCCGTCTCGCAGGCGACCTCGACGAGCACACCGGAATGGCCGTGATTGAGGAGTTCACCGCCAACGATCCCTTCGCTGGTGGAACGGTCGGCACGCTTCTCTGCCTTGGCGATGCCCTTGGAGCGGAGGTACTCGACGGCCGCGTCCATATCGCCGCCCGCCTCTTCGAGCGCCTTCTTGCAATCCATCATGCCGGCGCCGGTGCGCTGGCGGAGCTCCGAGACAGCCTTGGCCGTGATCGGTGTCGTCATCGTCATGCCTATATGAAAAAGTCGTCGGACTATCGGGATATCCCGCGTACTGCGGGGCCTACATTCGCACTCTCGTACGAACGCCGCCGGTTGTAGCCGGCGGCGCCCAGATGCTGCCACGATTCACTGCGCGCGTGTCACTGCGACGCGCGCACTTTGTCGGTCACTCGGCGGCTTCGCCGGAATCGGCGCCGGCATCGCCAGCGTCTTCGGCGGCGCCACCTTCCGGTGCACCTTCAGCGCCTGGCTTGCGAAGAAGTGCAATGGCTTCGGGCTTGGCACGACGGCGACGCGGACGGCGACGCTTCTCGTCTTCTGCACCGCGGCCACCGCCAGCAGGAGCGCTACCGCCGCTACCGCCGCTACCGCCGCTGCCGCCGCTGTTGCCACGGTCACCGCGACCAGCGGGCTCGGCGCCACGATCGGTGCTGTACACGTAGCTTTCCTGCTCTTCATCAGCCGGACGCGACGGTGCTTCGCGACGTGCTTCGTCGATGGTGTCGGAGATCGCCTTGGCGATCAGCTCGACGGAGCGAATGGCGTCGTCATTGCCTGCGATCGGAACTGTGATCAGATCCGGATCGGCGTTCGTATCGACGATGGCGACAATCGGCACGCCGAGCTTGTTGGCTTCGCTGACAGCGATGCGTTCCTTCTTGGAATCGATGATGAAAAGGAGCCCCGGGAGGCGCGTCATCGTCTTGATGCCGGAAAGGTACTTGGAAAGCTTCTCGCGCTGACGCGACATGAGGAGCTGTTCCTTCTTCGTGTAGTTCGCGAGCGTACCGTCTTCCGCACCGGCCTCGAGCTCCTTGAGCTTCCGGATCTGCTTCTTGGCGGTCTGGAAGTTGGTGAGCATGCCGCCCAACCAACGCTCGGTCACGAACATTCCGCCGCAGCGTTCGGCTTCCGCCTGAACAATGGCGGCGAGCTGGCGCTTGGTGCAGACGAAAAGGACCTGCTCGCCGCGGAGCACGACTTCGCGCACGAGCTTCTGCGCTATGTCGATCTGCCGGAGCGTCTTCTGCAGATCGATGATATGGATGCCGTTGCGCTCCGCGAAAATGAAGCGGCGCATCTTGGGGTTCCAACGACGGGTTTGGTGCCCGAAGTGAACGCCCGCGGCAAGCAGTTGCTCGAGGGACGGACTTGACATGTTGAGTACGACTGGAGGTTTTGGATTCGTCCGCCTTCGTCGTCGCCCGGTGCGACCGCAATCGCGAAGATTGCGGCACCCGCACCGAGCTCAGAAGGCGTGCAGGATACGGTGAGTGGCGGCCTACGCCGCCAAACTCAACGCTTGGAGAACTGGAAGCGCTTGCGGGCGCCGGACCGGCCCGGCTTCTTGCGTTCCACCTCGCGCGCATCGCGCGTGAGGAGGCCGAACTCGCGCAACTTCTTGCGATTGCTTTCGTCGAGCTTGACAAGGGCACGCGCGATGGCGAGACGCACTGCACCGGCTTGGCCGGCAACACCACCACCGTCGAGGACAGCCTTGATGTCATAGCGACCGAGGGTATCGGTCAGCGTGAACGGCTGCTGGATGGCCGAGACGAGCGTGGGGCGTGGGAAATAGTCACCGAGCGTACGACCGTTTACATCCCACTTGCCCGAGCCGGGCTGGAGATAGAGGCGGCAAACCGCCCGCTTGCGACGGCCGACGGCCTGAATCTGGTCCGACATTACTTGGCCTCAGCGTTAGAGAACGATAGCGCCGCAGGTACCTGCGCCACGTGCGGATGATCGGCCCCAGCGTAGACGCGCAGCTTGCGGCGAAGCACCTGGCGGCCGAGGGCCGTCTTGGGGAGCATGCCGTAAACGGCCTTCTCGATGACGCGTTCGGGGTGCGACGCGAGCACGGACGCAAATGGCGTGTGCTTTTCGTGCCCCATGTAGCCAGTGTGGCTGAAGTAGGTCTTCTGCTCAGCCTTGCGTCCCGTCACCTGCACCTTGGAGGCGTTGATGACGATGACAAAATCGCCCGTGTCCATGTGGGGCGTGAACATGGGCTTGTGCTTGCCGCGGATGATCTTCGCCACTTCTGAGGCGAGGCGGCCCAGCACCATGCCTTCGGCATCCACGATGTACCACCGACGATCGATATCTTTCGGAGTCGCGCTGTATGTCTTCATTGGTGCGTCTTGGTGAGGCACCCAGCGGGCGCCCTGTACGAGGTGTGCCCGGAGCGGGCCTACCCCTCTGGATTTTTTCGGAAATGAATCAGGCGTGACACAAAAATGCGCGATCCGCCCCTTGGCGCCGAAGCACCAGGCAGGTCACGCTCGTGCGATCACGATCGACCGGAAGCAATCCCCCGCGAAAACTACAGTACAGCTTGTCCTACCGCGGGCGGATGTGTGACAGACCGAAAGCTTACCAGCGCTGCAGCGATCTGTCAATCCGACCTAACATTTCTACCGGTGTCCGGCCGGTCATGCAAGCTCTTGCACGGTCGCTGCTCGATCCCCATGATGACCCTGCGGCGTGCCTTGGCTCCACCCTCGGGGTCCTCGAACGCCGTCGCAACTTTATTTTAGAGGTTTTCGATGGGGATGATGTCGGAGTTCAAGGAATTCGCGATGAAGGGCAGCGTGATGGACCTCGCCGTCGGCGTGGTCATCGGCGGGGCCTTCCAGAAAATCGTGGACAGTCTGGTGACGGACATCATCATGCCGGTTATCGGCCTGCTCACCGGGGGCGTCGACTTCTCCAACCGCTTCATCGCCCTCAAAGGCGGACCGTACGCCACACTCGAAGAAGCGAAAAAGGCCGGAGCGGCGACGCTCAATTACGGCCTCTTCGTCAATCAGATCCTGACCTTCCTGATTGTGGCCTTTGCAATTTTTATGGTCGTCAAAGGCATCAACCGCATGCGACGCCAGGCTCCCGCCAAGGCGTAACGCCCGCTCGCGCTGGTCCCTGCGTCAGGCTGCGGGGATCGGAGCCAGCTCTACCAGCACAGCGCCCTTGTCGACGGCGGTTCCGGGCACCGCACGCACGGCGGTGACCACACCGGCGGTCGTTGCGCGGAGTTCATTCTCCATCTTCATCGCTTCGACCACAACGAGCCCCTGCCCCGGGCTCACCGTATCGCCGACGGCGACACTGACACGCACCACCAGTCCCGGCATCGGCGCCACCAGTGGCGCGGGCCCTGTGGACGCGTTCAAAGCGTCCGTGAGGTCGCGGAGTGTCCGCATCCGTTCGTCGAGCGCGTCCACCGTGTAGCGCTCGCCGTCCACGTCGAGTGCCCAAGCGCCCCGCTGCGCGCCACGACGCGCGATGATGCGATGCACCTGCTCCCCCACACGCACCAGTCGCACGGGGGTACCCACAACCGGCGTCAGTTCCACCGCAAATCGTTCGCCGTTGACGGTGGCGTACGCGCCATCCAGGTCGACGGTCACGCGTTCACCATTCACCTCGACGACGTACTTCATGCAAGCTCCGGAACGAGGACGCAGACCGTTTCGACGTGCGCCGTTTGCGGAAACATGTCGAAGCACCGCAGCGCCGCGATGCGCCACGAGGCGAGCCGCGCCACATCGCGCGCCAGCGTGGCCGGATCACAGCTCACGTACACGATGCCGCGAACACCTTTTGTGGCCGCGTCGGCGAGCAGTGCCGTCACGCGGATGTCAACGCCACGACGCGGCGGGTTGAGCACCACGACATCAGCGGGAAGCGCCGCTGCGAGTGCGCTCTCAACCGTGTCGCACACAACGCGGGCCCCTGGGGCGTTGGCGAGACGACGGCGCGCCTGTTGCACACCGGCTTCGTCAGCCTCGATTGCGGTCACGCGCACACCGGAGTTTGCGAGCAGCTGACTGAGAATGCCAACGCCCGCGTACGCATCGATGGCGTGCGCCGGTGCCAGGGCCCCGACCTGCTCCACAACGAACGCCCGGAGCGCCTGCGCCACTTCGTGGTTCACCTGCGCGAACGCCAGCGCTTCGGTCGCATCAGGACCGACGTCGATCGCGTCCCGATCGGCGGCAACATCTGCTGATGTCCAATCGCCAGCACTCACGTCGACTTCGCCGCCGCCGACAATTGCGACGCGCTCACCGTCTTCCCGTTCCCACCACACGGCGACAATCGCATCGTGCGACCGGCGCAGCGCAGCCCCCCACGCCTCCGCATCGGGCCACGCCGTTCCGCCGCTGATCACGATCGCGATGGCCGCCTTGCCCGCGGTCGATGCGCCGTCGAGGGCGACGCGCCGAAAAGCGACGCGGAGCGTCAGGGCTTTGGGCAATCCGCGCACCTGCGCACGCACCGCATGCCACGCCTGAACAAGTGAGGGATGCGCGATGCTGCACTCGTCAAGCGCAAATACCCGCGACGCATCGTCATACGGGTGCAACCCACCAACCCACGTCGTGCCACGCGGCTTGAGCGTCAGCGTGAGCCGACCGCGATACCCCCACGCTTCGCCCGAGACGAGTGTTGCGCGAGGCACGTCCCGTTTCCCGATGCGTCTGAGTGCGTCCTGCACGATCGTCAGACGTGCGTCGCGCTGCGCATCGACATTGAGATGCTGCAGCTGGCACCCTCCACAACGATCGCCGTCGTAGTGGCGACAGGTTGCGTCCACGCGCAACGGTGACGCTTCAAGCAACTGCAGCACTCGACCGCGCGCGTGGCGCGCGTGCGTCTGCAACGCAACCTGCGCAACGTCACCCGGCGCCGTGCGCGGAACAAAGCAGGCGAGGCCGTCTGAACGTCCAACGCCGTCGCCGCCGGCCGCAATACTCTCGATCCGAATTGTCGCCACCGACTCGGCGCGCTGGCGTTGACGCGTTGCCCCTTCGGCCGCCGCTCGATTGCCGCGCGCCGATCGTCCTCCGCGACGAGCCATCAGCTGGTCCTGAGCGCGTCGCGGCGAGCCAACGCCGCCCATGACGGCTGGCCCGAACTCGACGCTGCATCGGTCGTGCTTTCGCCGACACTAGCCCGCAGGGGCGCAGCGGCAGAGCGCTCCGCGTGCGTCACCAGTGCCGCAGCAATCGCGGCGAGACGGAGCGCTGTGGGATCAGAAACGGGACGCATCAGCTCTGGCAACGTTTGCTCCAGCCATTGGATCGTGATGTCGCCACTCATGAACGCCGGATGATCCATCACACGCAGATGGAATCCGCGCGAGGTCTCAACGCCATCGATCGTGAGCTCGAGCAACGCCCTTCGCATGCGCGCAACCGCGAGCGCACGAGTTGGCGCATGCACGATCAACTTCGCGAGCATCGGATCGTAGTATAGCCCGATTTCGCTTCCAGTCTCGATTCCGCCGTCCCAGCGGACCCCGGGACCACTCGGCACGTTCAGATACTCAACGCGACCCGTGGACGGAAGAAACCCGTTGGATGGATCTTCGCTGGTGATCCGACATTCAATCGCCCAACCGCGAGGGTGAAAATCCTTCTGCGCGAACGGGAGCGGCTCGCCCGCCGCGATGCGAATCTGCCATTGCACGAGATCCAGCCCCATCACCAACTCGGTCACCGGATGCTCCACCTGAATGCGCGTGTTCATCTCGAGGAAATAGAACGAACCGCTCTTGTCGAGGAGGAACTCGCAGGTTCCGGCATTTACGTACCCCGCCGCGCGTGCTGCCGCAACCGCAGTTGCTCCCATTTCAGCCCGCAACTCCGGTGACACCGCCACGCTCGGCGCTTCCTCGATCATCTTCTGATGCCGGCGTTGCACTGAACACTCGCGTTCAGCGAGATGAATCACCTTGCCGTACGAGTCGGCGAGGATCTGAATCTCGACATGGCGAGGCCCTTCGATGTACTTCTCGACGTACACCGCATCGTCACCGAAGGCGTTGCGCGCTTCGCGTTGCGCCGATGCGAGTGCGTCGGCGAGTTCGTGCGCCGACCGGACCACGCGCATGCCTTTCCCGCCCCCACCGGCCGCCGCCTTCAGCAGCACGGGGTAGCCAAACGTGTCGGCGATGACCTTTGCCTCGTCCGCATCGCGGAGCGCTTCGGTCGTGCCCGGAACGACCGGCACGCCGGCGGCGATCGCCAATTGACGGGCGGCTGTCTTGGAACCCATTGCCTCAATGGACTCAGCAGGGGGACCGATGAAGACCAGTCCGGCGTCACGCACCGCACGCGCAAACCACGCGCGCTCGGACAGAAACCCATAGCCCGGGTGAATTGCGTCGGCGCCTGTGCGCAGTGCCACTTCGATCAGGCGATCGCCGAGGAGGTAGCTTTGCGCCGCCGGTGGTGGTCCGATGTTCACGGCTTCGTCGGCTTCGCGTACGTGCGGTGCCTGCGCGTCCGCATCGGAATAGACCGCGACGGTTTTTACGCCGAGTTCCTGACAGGCGCGGATGACGCGGAGTGCAATTTCACCCCGGTTCGCGATGAGCACTTTACCGAACATGCCTTTGCTCACAGCGGGAGGTTCCCGTGTTTTTTGGGCGGGTTGCGATCACGTTTGCCGCGCAGCGTGTCGAGCGCGCTGATGAGACGCGGACGTGTGTCGCGCGGATCGATGACATCGTCGACATAGCCGTAGGCCGCCGCGATGTACGGGTTCGCAAACTTCTCGGTGTACTCCGTCACGCGCGCGTCAGTTGCCGCGACCGGATCACTGCTGTCGGCAATCTCTTTACGATAAAGCACTTCAACGGCGCCCTTGGGGCCCATGACGGCGATTTCTGCGGTGGGCCAGGCGATGTTGTAGTCGCCGCGAATATGCTTCGAGCTCATGACATCGTACGCACCGCCATACGCCTTGCGGGTGATCACCGTCAACTTGGGCACGGTGGCTTCGCAGTACGCGTAGAGCAGCTTGGCGCCGTGCTTGATGATGCCACCGTGTTCCTGGGCAACGCCGGGGAGAAATCCCGGGACGTCTTCGAAGGTGACGATCGGAATGTTGAAGCAATCGCAGAAGCGCACAAAACGCGCGGCCTTCATCGACGCATTGATGTCGAGAACCCCCGCAAGCACGGACGGCTGATTGGCAACGATGCCAACGCTGTATCCACCCAAATGCGCGAAGCCGATGAGAATATTGCCTGCGTAATCGGGCATGACCTCGTAGAACTCGCCATCGTCGACAATGCGGCCGATGACTTCGTGCATGTCGTACGGTTTGTTCGGATTGTCGGGTACGATGTCGAGCAGGCCTTCGTCGCGGCGGTCGCGCGGATCGCGCCCGGCACCGCGCGGTGGATCGTCCACATTGTTGGACGGCACAAAACGGAACAGGTCGCGGATGTGCTGGAGGCAAGCCAACTCTGAATTGCATGCAAAGTGCGCGACGCCACTCGTTCCGGCGTGGGTGTCTGCGCCGCCGAGTTTCTCCATTGTCACGTCTTCATGCGTGACCGTCTTCACGACGTTCGGGCCGGTCACGAACATGTAGCTCGTGCCGCGCACCATGTAGATGAAGTCGGTGATTGCTGGCGAGTATACCGCACCACCGGCGCATGGGCCGAGGATCGCGGAGATCTGCGGGATGACACCGGACGCAAGCGTATTGCGCAGAAATATTTCCGCATAGCCGCCGAGTGAAACCACGCCTTCCTGAATCCGCGCGCCACCGGAGTCATTCAATCCGATGACGGGCGCGCCGTTCTTCACGGCGAGATCCATGATCTTGCAGATCTTCGCCGCGTGCGATTCAGAGAGCGAACCACCAAAGACGGTGAAGTCCTGCGAGAAGACGTAGACGAGTCGTCCTTCGATGCGACCGTGGCCGGTTACAACGCCGTCGCCGTAAATCGGCGTCTCGCCATCGGCGACCGATCGCGAAGTGACAAAGCGATCGATTTCGCTGAATGAGCCTTCGTCGAGGAGGACATCCAGGCGCTCGCGCGCCGACAGTTTCCCTTTGGCGTGTTGAGCGGCAAGTCGCGCCGCACCACCGCCCTGTTCGGCTGCGTCGCGTGCGACAGCAAGCCGTTCGAGTTTCTCGCGCATGGACATAGTCGGGGAAGCTACTGCCCTGCGAATAGGGCAACCAGCGCAGCCAAGAAATCGCCACGCGAAATGGACGAAGCCGATCACCCCAAGGCGATCGGCTTCGTGGCCATCGGTTCGCGGTGGGTTGCGATGACCGACGGCTTCGTTCGTGCTGCGACTCCGGCGGAGTCGTGACTACTCTCTGGACGACAAGGTTGGTGCTACGGCTTGTAGATGATCGGCAGGACTACCTGCGTCTTGACCGAGGCACCATTCAGCTTGCCTGGCGAGAAGTCGAGACGGGCGACGACCTTCTTGGCGACTTCCCCGAGCGCTGTCTGCGTTGCATCGACGACTTCGACCGACGCGGGGTCGACTTTGCCCTTCGGGTGGACAACAAACTGCAATTCGACCATGCCGCCGACGCCACGGCTCTTCAGGTCGGCCGGATACGACTCCTGAATGAGGCGGGCAGCGTCATCGGATATTTCTCCAGTGGGACTGTTTCGCAAGCAGTTGAGTCTGAGCTCGACGTCCAGCGCTGGATGACGAGGTCGTGCGATCCACGGCCACTCCCCTTCATGAGTGAAGAGGTCGACTGTGACGCAGACACTCATATCGACGCCTCACAGTCCAAGCTTTAGCGTTTGTCACGGCAACCGAAGGCAGTGTCACAGCCCCGGTCCTTGCTCTCGGCGCGAGCGAGTGCGAGATATGTGCGGCAGCCAGCGGCGTGACGGCGTGAGCCGTCTGTACGTCTTCAGTGCTGAGTGCCGTCCACTGATGGGACCGTTATCACCCACACACTTCCCGCATGCCTGAAACCTTCCGACTCGAAGACGACGCGCCGTTGCGTCGGGTGTTGTACATCGCTGCGCTGATCCTCATTGCCATCCCGACTGTGCAAGTCATCTCCCAGCTCTGGCCCCTGCAGCTGGTCAGCATTCAATGGCGGTTCGGCGCGGCAAACGCTTTCTCGGCAATCCTGATGCTGCCGTTCATTGGCATTACGCTCTGTCTGTTCCTCGCACGGGCGGCCAACAGTCGCGGGCTTTCCCGGGTGATTGGAGCGATCGCAGTGCTAATCTGCTTCACACTCGCCGCCTCGACGGTCCTTTTTCTCCTCGATGCGCTTCAGCTCAAGACGATTGTGCAGTCACGCATGCTCGACCAGTTCAACTCGACGATGTATCGTGTCACTGCTCTTGCATCCGTGTTTTCCCTCGCGTTCGGCATTCTCGCGTTCTCGGCCTTTAGCCTCCCGAAGACGAACAAGGCCGCGCAGGTAAAAGGCGCCGCGGGCAAGAAGCAGGACGATGGCGTGGGACTGATCGTCGGTCAGGCTGGGTCACGCGTCGAGTAGCCTACCCGTTTTTGATCCCCGTTCGCTGATGTACTGGACAGCAATCGCCAGTAAAACGAAACGCCCTCCAGGACTCGATCCTGGAGGGCGTTTCCTTTGTTCAGCGTGTCAGCCGATTACGTCAGACCGAGTTCTTCCTCTGAGCTGTGCACCTTGCTCGGGGTCTCCGGCTTGGGCGGCTGCTCCTCGGGCACACCGGTGACGGCGAGCACGATGCGTCGGTGGATGGGATCCACCTCGAGCACACGCATGGTGAGGTTCATCGTCTCCCACGTAAAGTCTGCGGGGTTGGTGACGGTGCCCTCGGGGTTGAGCTGGCTCACCGGAACGAAGCCTTCGATGTCGTTCCCGAGATCGACGACGACGCCCTTGTCCATGAGGCGAACCACCTTGCCCGGCAGATCCGTACCGACCGGGTACGTCTCACCGATGCGAAGCCACGGATCTTCTTCTGCCTGCTTGAGGCCGAGCGAGATGCGCTTGTTTTCGCTGTCGATGTTGAGGATCACCACGTCCACCGCATCGCCCTTCTTCACGACTTCCGACGGATGCTGGACGCGTTTGGTCCAGGACATATCGGAGATGTGAATGAGGCCGTCGATGCCCGGCTCGATTTCGACGAACGCACCGAAGCTGGTGAGGTTGCGAACCTTGCCGTTGATGCGCGTGCCGACCGGGTACTTGAGCGGCAGGATAACCCATGGATCCTGCTCGGTCTGCTTCATGCCGAGCGAAATTTTCTCTTCGCTCTCGTCGACCTTGAGCACCACGGCCTCGATCGCTTCGCCAATGCTGACGATCTTGGACGGATGACGCACATTGCGCGTCCAGCTCATCTCGCTGATGTGTACGAGGCCTTCGATGCCCGGCTCCAGCTCGATAAAGGCGCCGTAGTTCGTGATGGACACGACCTTTCCGTTGACGCGAGTGCCGACCGGGTACTTGGCGGCAACATCCTTCCACGGATACGACTGCAACTGCTTGAGACCGAGGGAGATGCGTTCGCGCTCCCAATCGATGTCGAGCACCTTGATTTCGAGCTCCATGCCGATCTGCACCATCTCGCTCGGATGCGAGATACGGCCCCACGACATGTCGGTGATGTGCAGCAGGCCGTCAACGCCACCGAGATCGATGAATGCACCGAAGTCCGTGATGTTCTTGACGACGCCCTTCCGCACCTGATCCTTGCCGAGTTCCTTCATCAGCTTCTCACGCTTGCCGGCGCGTTCCTGCTCGAGGATCACTCGGCGGGAGACGACGATGTTGCGGCGACGCTTGTTCAGCTTGATGATCTTGAACTCGTACTTGTGGCCGAGCAGCTCATCGATGTTGGGAACGCGACGCAGTGCGATCTGCGAACCTGGGAGGAACGCATCGACGCCCATGAGATCGACGACCACGCCACCTTTGATCTTCTTGACCAGCGTCCCTTCGACCGGCATGTCGCTTTCGTAGGCTACGCGGATGCGTTCCCAGACGCGCATGAAATCGGCCTTCTTCTTGGACAGGACGACCGAGCCTTCCATGTCCTCGAGGTGCTCGAGCAGGACTTCAACTTCGTCGCCGACTTTGAGGTCGGGCATGTCCTTGAATTCTTCGAGCGGAATCGTGCCTTCGGACTTGAAACCGATGTCGAGGACGACCAAGTTCTCGCGAATTTCGAGAACGTGCGCCTTCACGATTTCGCCTTCTTCGATCGAGGCGAGCGTGCCGTTGTACATCTCCATCATCGCTTCGTACTCTTCCGAAGAGAACTCGTCTTCTTCGTAGAGTTCGGGGCGCCGGTTGGCGAGCGGACGGAGTTGCGCCTTTTGCAGATCGCGCTTTTCGCGCGGGGTCAGCTTGGCGGGCAACATGTCCGCGTTCAGATCGAGTTCGGCGCCTTCGATGACGTCGGCGGCTTCGGTCTCGGGGGAGAGAGACATACTAGGGGGATTCTCCAAATCGCGGGGACTGCACTCGCCGCGTCGAGGCTGGGGTGAAAGATCCGCACGTCGATCAGCACGACGAGCGGCACTGCGCCACCGGTCCGGTATATCCGGACTTGGGGCGCGGAGACGAGAACCGTGAAAAGTAGACTGGTCAGGCTATTGAGGCAACCGCCGCTGCCAGAGAACCTGACCTAGCTGTTGGCAGGCCGGTCGGTATGGCCCCGGAGTCGCGCTCGGGTCGCCTCGGCCAAGGCGACGATGCGCTCCACCTGCTCTTCCTGCGTGAGCGTGGTGGTATCGATAGTGATCGCGTCGCGGGCAGGGGCGCTCTGCGTGGCATCGTGCGCGTCCCGGGCGACCAAGGCCTCCGTCTCGCCCGCAATTTCAGCGTCAAGCGGATGACGGCCAAGTCGCTGGATGAGGCGGCGGCGAGCACGCTCCCACGGGTCGGCGATCAGGAAGACCTTGAGCGGCGCATGCGGGAACACCGCGGTACCGATGTCCCGGCCGTCGACCACCACATCGGTGGCTGCGGCGGCCGTGCGAACAACGGCGTTCACCCAATCGCGGACAGCGACCATCTGGGCGACACGTGAGACGTGCTGCGTAACCGGCGTGCCACGAAGCGCGTCGTCGACAATGACCCCGTCAACCAGCGGCAACACAGACCGCTCCGTCAGTCTCCAGTCGACGCGCCTCGACTCAGCCAGCAACTGTGCCGACGTCCACTGCGCGGCCGCGACGCCACTCTGCACACCGAGCCAGGTGAGCGCGCGATAGAACGCCCCCGAGTCGACATGACGTACGTTGAGCAGTTGGGCGACCCACTGCGCGGTGGAGCTCTTGCCAGAGGCTGCCGGGCCGTCGATCGCGATCACCAGCGTCGGTGCGATGACGCGCGCGAGGTCGGTCCAGAATGTTGGATACGACACGGCCACGCAGGCGGGATCGTCGATGATGATGCTGTTTCCGGGCACGGCGCCGAGCACGCCGAACGCCATCGCGAGGCGATGATCACCGTGTGTGGCGACGCGACCGACGAGCGGCTTCTTGGAGCCAACGATGCGCATACCGTCAGGAAACTCTTCCACGTCTGCACCCAACCCGCGAAGATTTTCCACGACGGCATGAATGCGGTCGCTCTCTTTCACCCGCAGTTCGCTCGCGTCGCTGATGCGCGTCTCACCCTCCGCGCGCGCCGCAATGCAGGCAAGCAACGGCAGCTCGTCGATGCAGCGAGGTATTTCGTCACCACCGATTTGTGCGCCCACCAGCGAGCCGGGGCGCACGACCACCGTGCCGATGGTTTCACCACCGGCGATGCGCTCGTCTTCGATAGTGAGTGACACGCCCATACGACGCAGTACGTCGAAGGCACCAACGCGCGTCGGGTTGAGACACACATCGATGAGTCGCACTTCGCCATGATCGGCGAGAGCGGTGAGTCCGGCAAAGAAGGCCGCCGACGACGGATCGGCGGGAACGTCCACATCAACGGGAATGGGCGTCTGCTGCGCCACGAGGTGCACCCCATCCTCGAGCACGTCGATAGCAACGCCACGCGCCGATAGCATTCGCTCGCTGTGATCGCGCGAGCGTTGCGGCTCGTGAACCGTGACTTCGACGCCAGCGGCGAGCCCCGCAAGGAGGAGCGCCCCCTTCACCTGTGCACTGGCGTGCTTGCTCTGCCACTCGATGGGCTTGAGCGCTGCACCAGTGACACGCATCGGCAAACCGTTGTGGCCAATCGCCCCTTCGAACTCGAAGTGCGCGCCCATCTCCGTGAGCGGTGCGGCAACGCGAAGCATTGGACGACGACTGAGACTCGCATCGCCTTCGAAGCGGGCAGTTACGCCATCAAGTCCAGCGATGAGGCCGGCGAGCAATCGCGTTGTGGTGCCACTATTGGCACAATCCAGCGGTGCGGTTGGTGAACGAAGCGCGCCAATACCGCGCGCAGTCACCGCCATGTCAGCGCTGAGTGTCGGGATATCGACGCCGAGTGCGCGGAGTGCGTTCGCGGTGGCCTGCACATCCGCCGATTCGAGAATGTGGCGAATGCGTGTCTCACCGTTTGCGAGCGCTGCGAAAATGAGCGACCGATGACTGATTGATTTGTCACCGGGTGTTCGCACCACTCCGTGCACGACGAGTCGTGCGGTGGTGTTGGTCAACGCAACCACGCCTCGAGCGCGGTCGCCGAATCGGTGCGATCATCGCGGTACTTGACGATCACCGGCGTCTGGATGGAAAGCCCTTCGCGCTCGCCGAATGCGGAGCTGACACGGCGCGACCCGGGAACCACTACAGCGCCTTCTGGAATTTCAAGCGGTTTGTCGACGGAGCCGCGCAACACGGTCTCGCGGACGAGGTCGTAGACGGGCGTTCCGCGCGTGAGGATGACGCCTGCACCCAGCACCGCACGCGTGCGAACCACCGTGCCTTCGTAGACGCCACAATTGCCGCCAACGACCACGTCGTCTTCGATGACGACCGGCGACGCGTTGATGGGTTCAAGCACTCCTCCGATCTGCGCTGCGGCACTCAGGTGCACCCGCTCACCGATTTGCGCGCACGAACCCACGAGTGCATGCGAGTCGATCATCGTTCCGCGACCAACGTAGG
>Ga0105044_10000659_pt1 | contig 43366 bp, 35 predicted proteins | sample MAT01_FD_78092 | JGI IMG/M metagenome (GOLD analysis project Ga0105044, IMG submission 78092) | Freshwater microbial communities from Lake Fryxell liftoff mats and glacier meltwater in Antarctica - MAT-01 | ecosystem: Environmental > Aquatic > Freshwater > Ice > Liftoff microbial mat | place...
GAAGCAGGTCGATCGCGCGTACCGCCTCGCGTTCGCCCGGCCGCCGACGATCGCGGAAGCGAAGGCCGGGGCTGCGTTCCTCCGCGAGGGAAAGATTGGGGACTTCGCCCACGCCCTGCTGAGCCTGAACGAGTTCATCTACGTGGATTGAGTCTCTCGCTTGGCCTCGTCGCGGCCACGCGAAAAGGATTATCATCATGCCCTCAGTCCGAATTCCGCATTCCGATTTCCTCCCCTCCCGTCGGCAACTCCTCGCTCGCTGCGGGGCGGGGCTCGGCATCCTCGCGGCTGCGGATCTCCTTGCGGCACCGGTCGCCACCAATCCGCTGGCGCCGCGGCCGTCGCACTTCCCCGCCAAGGCGAAGGCCGTCATCTGGGTCTTCGCCAACGGCGGGCCCAGCCATGTCGACACCTGGGATTACAAGCCTGAACTCCAGAAGCGCGATGGCCAGGAGCTTCCCGGCTTCAACAAGGAGACGGGCTTCTTCGTCAACCAGGTCGGCCCGCTCATGAAGTCGCCGTTCGCCTGGAAGCAGCACGGGCAGACGGGCAAATGGGTCTCCGAGATCTTCCCGGAACTCTCGAAGCACGTCGACAAGATGGCCTTCGTGCACTCGCTGTGGAACGAGTCCAACAACCACAGCCCGGCCCTGTTCATGATGAACACCGGCCTGCCTCGCATGGGCGGCCCGTCCGTCGGCTCCTGGGTCACGTACGGCCTGGGCAGCGAGAACGAGAACCTCCCCGGCTTCGTGGTCATGTCGGACCCCAAGGGACGTGGGCTGCCCAAGGGCCACAGCCTGAACTGGACCAACGGCTTCCTTCCCGGCGCTTTTCAGGGCACCTGGCTGAAGCCCGCGGGCGAGCCGATCGACAATCTCACGCGCCCCAGTGGCGTCGCCGACGCGGACCAACAGAACACCCTGAGCCTGATGGCGAAGCTCAACGCCCTGAAGGCGGAACAATCCGGACCCGACCGTGAGTTCGAGGCCCGCATCAAGAGCTTTGAGCTCGCCTACCGCATGCAGGCCGCGGCCCCCGATGCGATCGACGTGGCCAGGGAAACCAAGGCCACCCACGAACTCTACGGCATCGGCCGACCCGAGTGCGACCACTTCGCGAAGCAGTGCCTCACGGCCCGCAGGCTCGTGGAACGTGGCGTCCGCTTCGTGCAGATCTACAGCGGCGGCATGGAAAACCAGCTGAGCTGGGACGGGCACATCGACATCAAGGGGAACCACATCGGCTTCGCCGCCGAAACCGACCGGCCCGTCGCGGCCCTGCTCAGCGACTTGCAATCGCGAGGCTTGCTTGACAGCACACTCGTGATCTGGGGCGGCGAGTTCGGCCGACTGCCCGTGTCTCAGAAGGGAGCGAAGCCGGGCCGGGACCACAACCCGCACGCCAACACCGTCTGGCTTGCCGGCGGCGGCGTGAAGGCCGGCGCGATCCACGGCGCCACTGACGACGTCGGCAGCAAGGCCGTCCAGGATCGCGTCGACATCCACGACTTCCACGCCACGATCCTGCAACTGCTCGGCATGGATCACGAACGCCTCACGTTCTTCCACAACGGCCGACGCTACCGCCTCACGGACGTGCATGGTAAGGTGATCAAAACTCTGATCGCCTGAGGATCGACGGCCAAGAGATTCTGACATGCCCTTACTCGATCACTACCATCCGCCCCTCTCCGGGCGACGGCACTGGGAGTCGTTCCATGCGCAGTGGGCGGCGTGCCTGGCCTCGGCCTTGAACGAGGAGTTGCCCGGGGAGTTCTTCGCCGAGGCTCAGGTGCATGCCTCACCAAAAATCGAGGTGGACGTCGCCACCTGGAATGAGCCAGCCACTTCCACCGGTGGCGCGACCATCGCTTCGCGAACCCTTCCGCAGATCGCTCCCGCGGACCTGACACTCCCGGCCACATTCCCCCGGAGTTCGCGGTCATGGAACTGGTCTCTCCAGGGAATCAAGATCGAGAAGAATCTCGACGTGCCCTGGCGGTGAAGTGCGCGGCGTACATCCAGCGAGCTCTCGGCTTGATCGTCGTGGACATTGTGACCAGCCGGCAGTCCAGGCCGTTTCCGGAGATCATGGCTTTGCTCGCTCCTGGTCACCCCGTTCCGATCGTTCCACCTCTGACCGCAGTCTCCTTCCGCCCGGCGAGGATTGACGGAGTCGATACGGTCGAAATCCGTCACCGACCCCTTGAGGTGGGTGAACCGTTGCCTCGGCTGCCCCTGGCGCTCGGCGGGTTTTGGCCTGATCGAAGTCGATTTGGAACCGGCCTACGAAGAAGCCCGGGAACGAAGTCGATTGTGACGCCGAGGCGGCGACCCAACAGAACTCAGACGGCTCCTACCGGTTCCCGCGAGGCAACGGGTTCCCGCGGTGAAGGAACAGGTTCCCGCGGCGAGGGATGCTCGTCCTCGACGTCCTGATCTTTCCGCCAGAAGCGGAGCTTGTCCAGATACAGGTAGTACACCGGCGTGAAGTAAAGCGTCAGGATCTGCGACACGATCAGCCCGCCCACCACCGCCAGGCCGAGCGGCTTGCGAGACTCCGCCCCCGCCCCCAGCCCGAGCGCAATGGGCAGCGCCCCGAGCAGCGCGCACATCGTCGTCATCATGATCGGACGGAAGCGAACAAGGCACGCTTCATGGATCGCCTCGCGTGGCGTCTTGCCGCGAGTTCGCTCCGCGTCGAGGGCGAAGTCGATCATCATGATCGCGTTCTTCTTCACGATGCCGATCAACAGGATCAGCCCCACCATCGAATAGAGATTGAGTTCGCTGTGGAAGATCGCGAGCGTCAGCAGGGCACCGACGCCCGCGGAGGGGAGCCCGGAGAGAATCGTGATCGGGTGAATAAAGCTTTCGTAGAGCATGCCCATCACGAGATAGATCACGAGCACGGCCGCCACCAGGAGCAGGGCAAGGCCGCGTGTCGATTCCTGAAACTCTTGGGCGGTGCCCTGGAACGCAGTCGTCACCGTCGGCGGCATGATTTCCGAGGCGTCGCTTTGAATGCGGCCCAGCACATCGCCAAGCGAGGCACCCGCCTTCACGTTAAACGAGATCGTGACCGACGGCAGCAGGCCCGAGTGATTCACCGACAGCGGCCCGACCCCGCGACTCACGGACACCAGCGTCGACATTGGCACCAGCTTGTTCGAGGACGAAAGCACATACAGCCGCGACAGAAGGTCCGGATCCTTCTGAAACTCCGGCTTCAATTCCAGGATCACCTGATACTCGTTGTTCGGCGCGAAGATCGTGGAGATCTGTCGAGAACCGTATGCATTCGCAAGGGCGTCCTCGATCTGCCGGGCGCCGACGCCGAGCTTCGTGGCACGGTCGCGGTCGATCTTCAGGTTCAACTGCTGGCTGCGAATCTGGAGGTCCGAGGTCACATCCTCGAGTTCTTGATCCTGCCTCATCTTTTCTTCCAGCTTCGGAGCCGCGGCGTAGAGCGACTCCGCGTCCGGGCTCTGGAGCGTGAACTGGTAAAGACTCTTCGTGGCTCGACCGCCAATGCGGATCGGCGGCGGGGTCTGGTAGAAGACACGAACGCCGGGCACTCCCGCGGTCTGCTTGCGAAGCTCGGAGACGACTTCTTCCGTCGAGAGGGTTCGCTCGTTTCGCGGCTTCAGGCGGATCGACATTCGGCCCGCATTCGAGACAACCGACGGGCCGCCCACGCCGATCGCGGAGCTCACGACGGCCACGTTCTCGTTGCGTCTCACGATCTCCGCGGCCTGGCGATGCCCATCGAGCATGCCCTGGAACGAGATGTCCTCGGCGCCTTCCGTGTTGCCGAAGATGTACCCGAAATCTTCGACGGGGAGGAACCCCTTGGGCAGCGTCTGGAGGTAGTACCCCGTGCCCGCGATGAACAGGAACGAGAAGAGCAACATCGCGAGGCGGAAGCGAAACGTAAGGCGGAGGGTGCGGTCGTACACCGCGAGCATGGTGTCGAAGCCCCACTCGGTGACACGATAAAAGAGACCGGGCCTGGCCGTGGAGTCCGCATGGCCTTTTCGCAGGAAGAGAGCGCAGAGCATCGGAGTCAGCGTCACGGAGACGAACCCGGAGATCACGATGGCGACGGAGATGGTGACAGCGAATTCGCGGAGCAGTCGACCGACGAAGCCGCCAAGGAACAGCACAGGGATGAACACGGCGATCAGTGAGACGGTCATCGACAGGATCGTGAAGCCGACTTCCGCGGAGCCGTCCAGAGCGGCACGGAGCGGGCGCTTGCCCATGTCGAGATGGCGAACAATGTTCTCCAGCATCACGATGGCGTCATCAACGACGAAGCCGACGGCCAGGGTGAGGGCGAGCAACGAGATGTTGTCCAGCGTGTAATCCAGAAGATGCATCACGCCGAAGGTCGCCACGATCGACACGGGCAGCGACAGGCTGGGGATCAGGGTGGCTCGCATGTTTCGCAGGAAGACGAAGATCACCATCACCACGAGGGCGAGCGCCAGCAGCAGCGTCCACTGGACATCCGCGACGGATTCGCGGATCGGCCCCGAGCGATCGATCTGAAGGGAAAGCTGAATCGAGGGCGGAAGCTGGGCCTGGAAGGTGGGGATAAGATCGTTGATCGCTCGGGTCACTTCGACGGTGTTGGCGCCAGGTTGTCGATAGATGAGCAGCACAACCGCGGGGTGGTAATCGCTCATGATGCCGTCCGGGCCGCGTTCGCAGAAGCTGGCGGAGACGCGATCGTTCTCGACGTCATCGATGACGTCCGCGAGGTTTTCCAGGCGGGTCGGGTTCTCCTCGTTGTAAGTCACGATGAGCGGCTTGAACTGGCTGGCTTCGCTGAGCTGGCCCGTGGTCTGGATGTTAAACGCCTGCCGTTCGCCCTGGAATGTGCCCGTGGGAAGGTTGGTGTTGGCGTTCTTGAGAGCCGTGGAAATCTGATCGATGCCGATGCGCCGGGCCGCGAGCAGGTCCGGGTCGACCCGAACGCGAACGGCTTTCTTCTGCTGGCCGAAGACCACCACCTGGGCCACGCCGTTGATCTGCCCGAGCCGCTGGCCGAGGAAGGTCTCCGCGTACTCGTTGACTTCGTACAGCGGCCGCGTCTCGGACCAGAGCGCGAGGTTCATGATCGGGAGATCGGCCGGGTTCACTTTTCGCAGCGAGGGCTGGCTGGGCATACCAGGCGGTAGTGCGCGTGAGGCCTTCGCGATGGCGGCCTGTACGTCCTGGGCGGCGGCGTCGATATTGCGATTCAACTCGAACTGCAACGTGATCGAACTCGAACCGTACACGCTCGACGAGGAGATGTTCGCCAGCCCGGGGATCGCCGTGAATTCTCGTTCGAGCGGCGTGGCCACCGAGGACGCCATGCTCTGCGGATTCGCTCCCGGCAAGGACGCGGAGACCGAGATCGTGGGATAATCGACGTTCGGGAGATCGCTCACCGGAAGCGTGGAATAGCCGAGCGCTCCCGCGAGCACGACCGCAACCATTAGCAGTGTCGTCATGACCGGGCGAAGAATGAACGGAGCACAAAGATTCACCGCGAGGCCCCCTCGATCGAGCGCGGGGCCGGCGCTGGAAACTCGGAACTCGGAACGGGGATCGCGGAACTCGAAGTCGGGATCGCGGAAGTTGGAGCGGGGGGCGTCACGGAAGCCGGAGTGGGGATCGCGGAAGTTGGAGCGGGGGGCGTCACGGAAGTTGGAGTCGGAACCGAGGGCTCTTTCCGTGTTTCCGGTTGGTCGTTACGCAGTCCGCGTTCCCCGTTTCTCACGTCCACCTTCACACCTGGGGCGAGGCGGATTTGCCCCTCGACGACGACGGTCTCGCCACCCTTCAAACCACTGGCGATGATTGCGTCGCTCCCCTCCTGAAACGCGACCGTTACCTGGCGAATCTCCGCTTTTTGATCCTTGCCGATGACATAGACATAAGGCCCCGCCTGCCCGGACTGCACCGCGGCGGTGGGCACCACCACGCTCCTGGGCCGCTCGCCGATGGTGAGCACGATATCCACGAATTGCCCGGGCCAAAGCTTGCGGTCCTCATTCTTCATGAACGCCTTCAGCTGGACCGTGCCGGTGGTCGTGTCCACGGTGTTGTCCGTAAAGGCCAGCAGCCCCACCACGGACGAATCTCCGTTGCGAGGGGTCACCATCACGGTCAGGGGCCCATGCCGCCTGGCTTCATCGACTTGCGGCAGCAAGTGCTCGGGCAGCGAGAAGACGACGTCGATCGGAGCGATCTGCACGACCTCGGCGAGCGGAGTGGAGTCCATGGGGTTCACGAGATTCCCCGTGGTGACGTGGACTTCGCCCGAGCGGCCTCCGATCGGTGACGTGATCGTGGTGAAGCTCAGTTGCAGCTTCGCCGCGTGGAGCGCGGCTTCGTCCTCGGCCTGGCTGGCCTTGGCGATGGCGACCTTCGTCTGGGCGTCGTCGAGATCCTCGCGCGACGCCACTCCGGCACGAACGGCGCGATCCACGCGATCCAGATCGCGTAACGCCCCGGCGAGGAGTGCCTTGTGCTTGTCGAGTGTCGCGGTCGCCCGGTCGACGGCGTTCTCATACTGGCGGGGATCGATGGTGAAGAGCTTCTGACCCCGCTTCACATCGTCGCCTTCGTTAAAGTGGACCTGGAGTAATTCACCGCTGACGCGCGGTTTCACCAGGTAAGTCGAAACAGGCTTCACCGTGCCGATGGATCGGATCTGTAAGGGAACCGTCTTGATCGCGGCCTTCGTCACGATAACGGGCGCGGGAGGTGTGTCCGGCCGGCGAGCCGGTGGACGAACGCATCCGAGCGAGAAGGAAAGAACCACAAGACCGGCCAAAACCAGTCTGCGGGCAGAGCGTGACGACCGCATGGCGAATCGGCTCCATGTTCGCGACGGTGGAGAGAGAGCTGGGGCAGGATAGCATTGTAACCGAATTCGAGCATGGGGTCGATTCCCCCTGCACGGGCATCGTCGGAAAAAGTATTCCTTTTCCTTGGCAGGCGCGTCAATGCGAACTTCGCCCCCTCTGCCGCTCGCCTCACAAGGGGTCGGTCCATGAAGCTCGGCAAGCTCCTCCGCCGCTACCGGTGGTCGATCCTCATCCTTGCGATTGCGGGGGTCGCCTGGTGGCTTACCTTTGAGTACCTCGTGGAGTTTCGGCCGCCGGACGTGCCGTACGTTGACACGCCGCAGGACATCGTGGATGCGATGTTGGACCTGGCGAAGGTGGAGGCTGGCGACACGGTTTACGACCTCGGTTCGGGTGATGGGCGGATCGTGATCGCCGCGGGCCGACGACGAGCCAAATCCGTCGGCCTCGAAATTGATCCCACTCTCGCGGATCAGTCTCGCGAGCGGGTCCGCCTGGTGGGCCTCGCGGATCGTGTGACGATCCGTCGCGGTGATATGTTCAAGCAGGATCTCACGCCGGCCACGGTCGTCACGATGTATCTGAAGCCGCACGTCAATGTCCAGCTACGGCCGCAACTCGATCGACTTCGCCCGGGCACGCGGATCGTCTCGCACCTGTTCAGCATGCCAGGTGCGACACAGACGAAGAAGATCGCGGTGAAATCCGGGGAGGACGGCCTGTCGCACGATCTTTACTTGTGGGTGACGCCGCTTGAGTGGAAGTGACCTGTCCGCGCGAGCGAAGTGTCTCTCGCGTGAAACTCTGCCGATCCTGCCGGTTGTGCCCGTTCGCGCTTTTGAACGGGAGGAGCGCTGCCGCATCCGTGAAATCTCCAGCGGATCGGCTCAAGTGCTTTTGACCGCACGACCGGGCGCCCTTACCCTTCCTTGCAGAGTGATGCAAGTTGCCCGTCCTGCCACCTGAATTAATCGGGCGCGAAGGACGGGTCATGAGGGAACGGCGATGTATAGCCTCGTGCTGATGACGGCGATGTCCACAACGTCCGCCACAAGCGATTTCAACGGTTACTTCCGGGATCTCTTCAGCCCTCGATCGAGTTGCTCGGGCTGCACCGGATGCTCAGGTTGCGCCGGCGGGATGCCCGCGACTTACGCCTGCTATGGTGGCTGCTCAGGATTCACCTCGTGCAGCGGCTGCACCGGCTGCAGTGGCGGCGAGACGTTCCGCGAACGGATGCGTCGGATCTTCAGCCGCAGCGACAACTGCTGCGGCGGATGCTCGGGATGCTCCGGTTGCTGTGGCGGCGGAGGTTGCTACGGCGGGGGCTTTGGCTCGCCGATGATGATGGGCGGCTACGGCGGGATGCCGATGGCGGCGCCGATCATCTACGGATCGCCTTCGCCTTACGGAGTGCCGCCGGGTGTGGCCCCGTCCCCGATCCCTTACGCTCCGCCCGAGGCCGCTCCGGCGCCGCCCCCGGCCCTGGTCCCTGATCGTATCGGCGTACGGCCGGCCGGTGCGGTCCTGCCCGGAACGAGCAACTCCCGCGGTGCCGTGATCGTGCGGCTGCCGGTGGATGCCCGACTCTACGCCGGCGACCGACAGCTCTCCATGACTGGCACTGAACGCCAGTTCGTGACCCCGCCGCTGCCCAGCGGCCAGGAATACACCTACCGCTTCCGGGCCGAGTACGATCGCGATGGCGAAACGATCACCGTGACGAAGCGAATTGTCGTGCGATCCGGGGCCACCGCGTCGATCGAGTTCACGGACGTGGCGACCGCCCGCCCGACGCCGAAAACACTGCCCGGAATCGAGAAGCCCCAGACGACGGCGACGGCGACCTCCGCGTCTCGATCGATTCCGTCGGTGATGCCGGAGGAACCGGCGACTCTGCCCTCGACATCATCGATTGCAACTCCGACAACGTCAGCCGCGGCGACATCGATGACCCCGGCGACGACAACGCAGCCTGCGAACGAACGAGCCACGCTGTTGATTCGGGTGCCAGCGGGTGCGACGCTGTATGTCGATGGCCGCAAGGCGAGCACGAGTGGGGCGGAGACGATCTTCCGCACGCCGATGCTGCCCGCGGGTCGTGAGTTCAGCTATCAGTTGAAAGCCGAGATCATTCGCGAGGGCCGACCTGAATCGCTGACGCAGAAGGTGGCTTTCCGGGCCGGCGAACGCATCACGGTCGACTTCGGCAGCATGGGGAAGTGAGCGAATCCAAGGGATCTGAGCCGCCTCGAGCGGCCCAGGTCGCCTCGACGCATTTCGACGGGAAAGCGGCCTTGAGCTGGAGACTCGATTCGACATATTTGGATGCGGTACTCAATTCTCTTACGAGCTTTATCAATTCTTCACATATCAGGCGCCTCTTTCCTTTATTATTGGTGAGAGAAGTGTATCTCGCTCCGAGCACTTTCTCTGATCTCAAGCTCGTCCATTTCAAGCTCATGTAGGTTCTCGGGTGAACAATACTCCGATACCTGGCGCACCGGCTTCTTCAGGGCCTCGAAAGTCGGGATCGTATTCCGCGATCCTGGTTGTGGCCACGCTGCTGATCGCTGCGGGTGCTTACTACGTCTATATGGTTCGTTCCGAGGGGAACATCCCAGCCGCTGATACGCTCGGCGGTCTAAGGCCGCTGGTGGCCGAGCTGGCCAAGAGCCGCACGATGGATCCGCGTTACAAGGACGCGGATGGCGATCTGATTGCGGATGCGCCGACCGAGGCCGGCAAGCTTCGCGATCCCTCCGAGCTTCGATTCGTTGGCATTCCCACCGATTTTGCCTCGGACCCTGAAAAGGGCAAGGTCGTGTGGAAGGATCTTCTCGATCATGTTGCCAAGGCCACTGGGAAGACAGTCGTGTTCGCGGAGGACGTGAAAGCGGTCGATGGTCAGCTGGCAGGGCTGCGGAACGGCACACTCCAGATCACGGCGTTCGGCACCGGGCAGGTGCCTGGCGCGGTGAACACGGCGGGGTTCGTTCCCCTGGTTTGCCCTGCGGATAACAGTGGGAGTTTCCATTACGAGATGGAGATTCTCGTCCGCTCGGACAGCCCGACGCGCTCTCCCAAAGATCTCGCGGGGAAGGAGATCGCGTTCTCGGCCCTCTCCTCGAATTCTGGTTCGAGAGCACCGATGGTGTTGCTCGAGAGCGAGTTCCAGATGCTGCCCGGTCGGGATTACCATTTTGTGTTCACCGGGGATCAGTTGAAGTCCTTGCAGCTACTGGCGACAGGGCGTTTCGACGCGATTTGCGTGGCTAACGATTTCTATCGACGGATGCTCGACGATCCGGCCAACAAGCTCAAGAGTGAGCAGTTCCGCTCGATCTACAAGTCGAAGTCGTTCCCGCCGCTCTGCTTCGGCGCCGCTTATGACTTGACCCCGGAACTTCGCTCGAAGATCGAGTCGGCCTTGAAGTCCTTCAGCATCGCGGGCAGTTCGGTGGGAACGAAGCTCAACGAGGCCAAGTTCTCGCCCGTGAGTTACAAGCTGGACTGGGCGTTTGTTCGCGATGTGGACGAAGCATTCCGTCGCCTGCCCGACACGAAGTGACATGGTTGCTAGGAAACTGTGACGTCGTTCGGGGTTGGCCCCAACGACCCCCGACGGGGAAACGTGATTGTTCGGGGTAGCTCGAACGGAGATCGATCCGAATCAACGTTTTCTTGAGGGCCTTTTCATGTCCGCATCGACCAAACCACGATCGGGGTTCACCCTGATCGAACTGCTCGTCGTGATCGCCATCATTGCCGTCTTGATTGGGCTGTTGCTTCCCGCAGTTCAACAGGTCCGAGAGGCGGCTTCGAGAACGAAGTGCACCAACAACCTGAAGCAGATTGGCCTGGCGATTCACAACTACGAAGGAACCTACCAGGCACTTCCTCCGGCGGTTGTCAACAATCCTGGTATGGCGGATTGGGGAGGCCTCTCGGAATTTCAGAAGAACCCTGCCGTGGCACCTTCTGCCGGCAGCGACTTTGCGAGGCATGGCTTCCTCTCCATCATCACTCCGTTCATCGAACAGGCGAGCGTGACGGCCCAGGCCGCCGGTGGCTACGATTACCGCAGGGACTGGAGCAATCCCGCCAACCAGCCTGCCGCGGTGGTCCGAATCCGCGTTTACGAGTGTCCATCCACGCCAGGGACTCACTTCTTGAGTGCCGCCCCTTCCGGTTGGTCCTCAGCGCCAGCGACCGCCGATTACTGGCCCATAACCCGAGCCAACAATAACACCTCAGTCTGGACGACCGGCCTCGGCATCCCCTACCCCGGTGACGATGCCGTCCGCAGCGTGTTGACGCACAACCAGCAGACAAAGATGACGGCGATTCAGGATGGGCTCAGCAATACGCTCATGCTGGGCGAATCGGGAGCCCGCAACGATGGATGGGCCTTTGGTACTCTTTACTCGTCCGCGCTCAGCGGCATTCGCGGCGCCTGGGCTTCCGAGACGAACAACATCGTCTGCGCAGGGACGCGCGGGCCGGCGACGCCAGGGTCCGCACCCGCGGGGAAGGTCACGAACTCTGGCCATGTGGCCAGCGCCATCGCCATCAATGGCTGGAATCAGGGCGAACTCTACTCCTTCCACAAGCAACTCTGCAACGTCGCCATGGGCGATGGCTCGGTGAGGCCGCTGAAAGACAACATCAGCATGCTCGCGCTTCAGAAACTCGCCGCTCGCTCGGATGGCCAGCCCAACGAACCGTAATGGGCCAGGTTTGAGAAGTCTCGCCTTGCGCCCCCCGCCCAGGGGCGAATCCCTCACCCCGCGAAGCTTGCGGCCACCTTCTTGAACTGATTGGCCAGGTCCGTGGCCTTGGCGTCGTAGGCCGCGGCATCCTTCCACGTCGAACGTGGCTGTAAGATGCCCTCCGGCACGCCAGGGCACCTCGTCGGCACGCTCAGCCCGAAGACCGGATCAGGAGCGAAGCTCACTTCTTTCAACTCACCAGCCAGCGCCGCCTTGAGCAACGCCCTCGTGTGCGTCAACGACATCCGCGAGCCTACACCAACGGGCCCACCCGTCCAGCCGGTGTTCACGAGCCAAACGGGGACGTTGTGCTTCTCGAGCCTCTCCTTCAACATGGCGGCGTAATGCTTCGGCGGCAGCGGCAGGAAGGGCTTCGCGAAGCAGGTGCTGAACTCGGGTGTCGGCTCGGTCACACCCGACTCGGTGCCGGCGACCTTGGCCGTGTAACCCACCAGGAAGTACTGCACGGCCTGTTCCGGCGTGAGACGTGAGAGCGGCGGCAGCACGCCGAAGGCATCGCAGGTGAGGAAGAAAACGTTCCTCGGATGCCCGCCCGTGCCGCTGAGTTCGCAGCCGGGTATGAAGTCAACCGGGTACGCCCCGCGGGTGTTCTCCGTGTACCGCTGGCTGTTGAAGTCCGGCACGCGCGTCACCGGGTCGATCGGCACATTCTCCAGCACGCTGCCGAAGCGGAGCGCGTTCCAGATCTGGGGCTCCCCCGTGGGCGACAGGCGGATCGTCTTCGCGTAGCACCCGCCCTCGATGTTGAAGATGCCCGTGTCCGACCAGCCGTGCTCGTCGTCCCCGATCAGCCGACGTTCCGGGTTCGCGGAGAGCGTCGTCTTCCCCGTGCCCGAGAGGCCGAAGAACAGGGCGACGTCGCCGCTGCTGCCCACGTTCGCGGAGCAGTGCATCGGGAAGACGTCCCGGAACGGCAGCAGGTAGTTCAGGATCGTGAAGATACTCTTCTTGATCTCGCCTGCGTAATGAGTGCCACAGGCGACGATGAGCTTTTGCTCGAAGCTGATGGCAAGTGCGAGCTTGCTTCGGGTGCCGTCCCGAGGCGGGTCCGCGTGGAAGTCGCAGGCGTGCAGGATCGTCCATTCTGGCTGGAATGACGGAAGCTCCTCCGGCTTCGGCCGCAGGAACATGCAACGGGCGAACAGGCTGTGCCAGGCCTTCTCGGTGATCACGCGAAGGGGCAAGCGGTAGCGAGTGTCCGCACAGGCGTAGCCATCGAAGACGAAGAGTTCGCGGTTTTGCAGGTACGCGCGAATGAGATCGCGAAGCCGGGCGAAGACCGTCGGGTCCATGGGCTGGTTGACGGTGCCCCAGTCGATTTCGCTCTGCACGCTGGCTTCGCGAACGAAGTACTTGTCCTTCGGCGAGCGGCCCGTTGGTTCGCCCGTGACGGCGGAGAAAGAACCAGCCGCCGTGAGGGCGCCTTCGCCTCGTCGGACGGCCTCCTCCACTAGGGCCGCGTGCGGCAGGTTGGCGAGCACCCGGCCCGGGTTCACGATTCCATGGGATCGCAGATCGATCGTCGGCAGGGCGGAATGTGACGAAGTAGACTCCAACGGCGACGGCATGCCAACTCCTGAAGGGACACAGGCGCGATGTGAGAGGAGGACAAGACGCCCGAAGCCAGGGGACATTATAGGATGGTGAGGTGTAGCGTGGCCGTTTCCCTTACCCATCTTGCGAGACCCGCAGCCTTGGCCCTCGACTTCGCATGCGTTGAGCCGGGCCGACTGTTGGGGCGTTGACCGCGGGAGTAATATCCAGGCATGAACGAGTGGCACCTCCCCACCGGCTATCGTTACGCGGGGTTCGTCTCCGGACTTCGCAACGAGCCGAACCGGCGCGATCTTGCGGTGATCATCAGCGACACCCCCGCCGCCGCGGCTGGCGTCTTCACGCAGAACCGCGTCTGTGCGGCTCCCGTGCAGATCTCGCGAGCGAGGCTGCCCCGTGCGGACGCGCGAGCGATCGTCATCTGCTCCGGTAACGCCAACGCCTGCACCGGCGACCAGGGCATTGCCGACGCGAAGCGGATGGCGGAACTGACCGCTCACGGCGTGGGCTGCTCGCCGGAACAGGTGCTCGTCGCCTCGACCGGGGTCATCGGCCGACCATTACCCATGGCGATTCTGGAAGCCGGGATCCCGAGGGCCGTCGCCGGGGCAAACGCGGGCCGCGAGAGCTTGCACGACGCCGCCCAGGCGATTCTGACCACGGATACTCGCATCAAGGTGAGCACTCGCGTGATCGGTGATTCGAAGATCGCCGGCTTCGCCAAGGGTGCCGCCATGATCGGCCCGAACATGGCCACGATGCTCGGCTTCGTGATGACGGACGCCGCCGTCGGCGAGGCGGACCTGCACGCGGTGCTGAAGCCCGTCGCGGACGCAACCTTCAACTGCATCAGCGTGGAAGGCCACACGAGCACGAACGACACCGTCTTGCTGCTCGCGAACGGCATCGGGCCGAAACTCACAGGCCATGCCCTGGCGGACTTCCGTGACGCGGTCTTTGCCGTCTGCTCGGAGCTCGCACGGGCGATCGCCGCAGATGCGGAAGGGGCCGAGCACCTGGTGGTGATCGACGTGGAGGGCAGCCGCACGGACCACGAGGCCCGCGTGATTGCGAAGACAATCGCGGAAAGTGCCCTGGTGAAGACGGCAATCTTCGGCGCCGACCCCAACTGGGGCCGCGTGGTCTCCGCCGCGGGTTACGCAGGAGTGCCGTTCGAGGAAAAGGATCTGTCGCTGTGGATGGGCGACATGCTTCTGTACCGCGCCGGCGTGCCCCTGCCCTTCGACGCGGCGGCGGCAAGTGCGTACCTGAAGCACAACCGCGAGGTTCGCTTCCGTCTCCGCTTCACACTCGGCACCGGCCGCTGCACGTTCTACACGAGTGATCTCACAATGGAATACGTGAAGCTCAACGCGGATTACACGACATAAGAGGGCATTCGATGTCAACGAGCATCACTCTCGATGAAGGGCAGATGAACCTCCGGGACCTTATCGGCCGCCTCGAACCTGGCGATGAGATTGTTGGGCTTGATCACGAAAAGCCGGTAGCACGCATCATGGCACCCAGCCCCAGGAAAGGCAACTTGGCACCATGAAGGGAACTGTCCTCTACATGGATCCCAATTTTGATGACCCTTACGAGGATCTCGAGGTGTATCGATGCGATTGCCCGTGATTCGTGGCATGATCGAACGGCGCATCCTGATCAACTACAAGGTCGATCCGGCCGTGCTGGCCAGGACGTTGCCCCCGCCGTTTCGGCCGAAGTTGTACGGTGGGTATGGCATGGTTGGCATCTGCCTGATTCGGTTACGAGGGGTACGGCCCCGGTTCCTCCCCTCATGGCTTGGCATCGCATCGGAGAATGCGGCCCACCGCACTGCCGTGGAATGGGACAACGGCGGGCTTGTACATGAAGGCGTTTTTGTCCGACGGCGCGACACAAGTTCTCGGCTAAATGCACTGGCTGGCGGCCGCGTTTTTCCTGGCATACACTCGCACGCCCGGTTCACAATCCTCGAAAGCGACTCTCATTTCGAGGTCGCGTTACGGAGCGATGACGGTGTCACGAGCGTGTCGGTGATCGGAGACGTGGCGCGCACATTGCCGGCCGACTCGCTGTTTCAATCGCTCCCGGAGGCATCGGCTTTCTTTCAGGGGGGTTCACTCGGATACTCAGCTTCGCCTCATCCACGGCGATTCCAAGGGCTGGAACTACGCTGCCATCGTTGGGAGATCGAACCGTTGGCTGTGGAGTCAGTGCGGTCGAGTTTTTTTGACGACCAAACCCTGTTCCCCACAGGATCGATCAAGTTCGACTGTGCCCTGCTCATGCGCAGAATCGAGCACGAGTGGCACGGGAAGTCCGACCTCTGCTGTTCAAACGAACACCTGGCGCAGCCAGCATCACAGGTGTGATCCATTCCGTACTAATGTCAAGCGATCTCCTGGAGGCGATCGATGTCTGCACTGATCGAACTCCACGGCATCTCTCGCACCTTCGGGACGCACGCGGCGCTTCACGATGTGACGCTGTCGCTGCCCGCGGGGCGGATCGGGTTGCTCGGGCCCAACGGTGCGGGGAAGTCCACGCTGCTCAAGATCCTCATGGGGCTCATTCCGCCCTCGACCGGCAAGGGGCTTGTCTTCGATCAACCGCTCGGCGGGGATGTCGACTCGGCCAACAACTGGCGGCTGCGCCAACTCATCGGCTTCATGCCCGAGGCGGATGCGCTGGTGCCCGGGCTCAAGGGCATCGAGTACGTCAGCCTCGCGGGCGAACTCTACGGCCTGCCGCGGAAGCATGCCCTGCGGCGCGCCCACGAGGTGCTCTCGTACCTCGAACTCGAGGAGGCACGCTACCGCAAGGTGGAAGAGTATTCCGCCGGCATGAAGCAGCGCGTGAAGCTCGCCCAGGCCCTCGTGCACGATCCACCCGTGCTGCTGCTGGACGAACCGACCAGCGGCCTCGATCCCGCGGGGCGTGATGCGTTCCTTCGCCTTATCCGCATGCTCGGCATCGAGCATGGCAAGACCGTCCTGCTCTCGACGCACCTGCTCGCGGATGTCGAGTTCGTCTGCGAACGTGTCGTCATCCTCGCCGGCGGCCGGGTGCGAGGGCAGGGCAGCGTCAGCGAACTGTGTGCCCGTCGCGGCGATCGCTATCGCCTGCGAATCCAGGGCGACGCGACGCGCTTCCAGGAAGACCTGACGAGCGAAGGCGTGCAACTTCTCGCGGACAACGGCCACGGCGAATGGCGCGTACTCGTCCCCAGCGGCTGGGCGAACGCGGCGTTCTTCAAACTCGCGGATGTCAACGACGTGGTGGTGCGATCGCTCGTGCGGGACGACGAGACACTTGAGGAGATGTTCTTGAGGACGATCGTTTAGCCGCGACGCGATATCGACTAAACCCATGACCCAAACCGACACACTCCTGCGATACCGCCCCTGGCGTGGCCCGCTTCGCGGACCCATGGCTGGCGTGCAGGCGCTCGCGCGAACGTCGCTGACGCTTATGCTTCGCCGCCGACTCTTCTGGGGGCTCTTTGCACTCGGCATGCTCGTCTTCTTTTTCTTCTTCTACGGCCAGTACCTCATCGTCTGGCTCACCACGCAGCTTCCGGCTGGCAGCGTGCCCATCGCAGGCTTCAAGGTGAACATCGCGGACCTCATGAAGTTCCTCGATCGCCTGGCCCTCAACGGCACCGCCCACACCTTCGGCAACTTCATCTGGTTCCAGGGCTCCGTCGTCGTCATCGTGCTCGCCCTCGCCGGCTCCGTGCTCGTCGGCAACGACTTCGCCCATGGCAGCTTGCCCTTCTACCTCTCGAAACCGATCGGCCGACGGCATTACCTTCTTGGCAAGGGCCTCGCCATCGCGGCCATCGTGAACCTGTTCACCACGCTGCCGGCACTCGTCCTCTTCGTCGAGGCCGGCCTGCTCTTCGACTGGACGACCTATTACATCGACAACATTTCCCTGCTGCTGGGCATCCTCGGCTACGGGGCGATCCTCACCATCGTGTTGACGCTGATGCTGCTGGCGACCTCCGTGTGGGTCCGCAAGACGGCCCCGATGGTGATGCTGTGGATGGGTCTGTTCGTCTTCGCCCGCCTGATGGCCGCCTGGCTCGTCGATGGCCTGAAGTTCGACGAACGATGGCGACTCATCGACCTGTGGAATGATCTGTACCTTCTGGGCCTGTGGTGCCTGCAGGCGGATCCGGAAACCATCCGCCCGCAACCGCAACCGACCTTTGCGGACGCCGCGATTGCGGTTGGAATAGTCTGTAGTGCCTGCCTGCTCTACCTGCGAAAACGGGTGCAGGCCGTCGACATCGTGAAGTAAAGGCGAGTGACAAGAAGTGAGTGGCGAAGGAAAGAGATTCATGAAGACGATGCTCGAACATCCTCCGAGGGCGACTGCCGGTGCCGGTGCGGTGTTTCCGCACGCTGCTCTTCCGTCCTCGGCACTTCTCCTCTTCGAGCAGGTGTCGAAGTGGCATGGCTCCGTGCTCGCGCTCAACCAGGTGACGCTCGAACTCACCGGCGGGATCACCGGCCTGGTCGGCGCCAACGGAGCCGGGAAGAGCACGTTGCTTCGCCTCGCCACGGGGCAACTACGGCCGTCGCTGGGGCGAGTCACCATTCGCGGGCTTGATGCGTGGGACTGGCGTTCGCGGCGGCTCATCGGCTTCTGCCCGGATTCGGACGCCTTCTACGAAGACCTCTCCGGCGAACGCTTCGTCTACACCATGGCCCGCATGTGCGGCTACGACCGCAACGAGGCTCGCCGACGCACGGCCGGGGTCCTCGATCGTGTCGGCATGGCAGACCGTGCGAGCCGCAAGCTGCGCGGGTATTCCAAGGGCATGCGACAACGCATCAAGCTCGCCCAGGCCCTGCTGCACGATCCGGAACTGCTGATCCTCGACGAGCCGCTTTCCGGCATCGACCCTGTCGGCCGACAGGAACTGCTCGAACTCTTCCGTGCACTCGCCTCGCAGGGGAAGTGCCTGGTGATTTCGAGCCATGAACTCGAAGCGCTCGAGAAGCTGACCAACCACGTCGCCATCATGGCTCGCGGCCGACTTGCCGCGGTGGGCACGCTGACGCAGATCCGGGACATGCTGGAGAACCACCCGCTCTCCGTGCGTATCGAGGTCGATCGCCCCCGCGAGGTCGCCCGCTTGCTGCTGAACATGCCCGAGGTGGTGGCGGTCGATGTCGCTCAGGGCGAGTCGCTGATCGTGAAGGCGCACCAGGCTCGCAGCTTCTTCCGCGACTTCGGCCGGCTCGTGAGCAGCGAGGGCCTGGATGTCCGCCAGATGGAGCCGCTCGACGAAAGCGCCCACGCGATCCTGGGCTATCTTCTCGGCGGCAGCGGGAAGACGTGAGTGGAGAATCCGAAGACTCGACTCAATTCTTCGCGCCAACTCCTGCTGGGTCGGACGAGCCGGGAGTGCGGTCGAACCCGTTTGATCTCTTGTGTGGAAGGCTTGCGTAGGCTGTGTGGCGAGATTCTGTAGAAAAGTGTTGTGCCCCCGGCGAATCTACGTTAAATATGAGGTACCTGCCGAAGGCGCCGTTCGCGCTGCGCTCGTAACCTCAGTCAATCGCGGAGAAGACCCATGCTCGTGATCCCCGGTTCCGGCGGCCGCAACGACTGCGACGGCGTGACTCGCCGCGATCTGCTTCGCGTCGGCGGCTCGAGCGTGCTCGGTCTGAGCCTTGGCCAGGTGCTCTCCCTCCAGGCTCGCGCCGCCAATGCCCCCACCCCCTCGGACGCCCTCACCGGCGGCGGCCCCGGCTGGAACAAGGCCAAGAGCATCATCTTCATTTACCTCCAGGGCGGCCCCTCCCACATTGACCTCTGGGATCCGAAGGACAACGTGCCGGACAAGGTCCGCAGCGTCTTCAAGCCGATCAACACCAAGATCCCCGGCGTCAACTTCACCGAACTGCTGCCGAAGCTCTCCCAGGTGATCGACAAGACCACGCTGGTCCGCTCGATGAGCTACACGCCCAACGGCCTCTTCAACCACACCGCGGCCATCTACCAGATGCACACGGGGTACACGACGGACAAGGTGAGCCCGTCGGGCCAGCTCGAGCCGCCGAACTCGAAGGACTTCCCCACGATCGGGTCGAACATCATCAAGCTCAAGCCGCCGACCGTGCCGATGCTGCCCTTTGTGATGACGCCCCGTCCGTTGCAGGAGTCGAATGTGGTGGGCAAGGGCGGCGGTGCCGGGTTCCTCGGAAAGGCGTACGATCCGTACATCCTTTACCCGACCGGCGACGACATGGACATGGCGAAGATGGACCGCATCCGCACGGACGATCTCAAGATTCGAGACGAACTGACGCAGACCCGCATGGAACGGCGCGCCACCCTGCGTGAGACGATCACGAAGGGGATGCCGGACCTCGAAAAGGCCATCGCCAAGCACGATCTCGACGAATACTACGGCAAGGCCCTGGGCCTCGTGGTCTCCGGCCGGGCTCGAAACGCCTTCGACCTGACGCAGGAAAAGGCCGAGGTTCGCGAACGCTACGGCAAGAACACCTTCGGGCAGTGTGCCCTGCTGGCTCGCCGCTTGGTGGAAGCGGGAACGCGCTTCGTGGAGGTCGTGTGGCCGAAGGTCGCCAATAGCGACAACCACTCGTGGGACGTGCACACCGGCCTCTCGAAGCGAATGAAGGACCAGAGCGCCCCGATGCTCGACGCGGGCCTGAGCGCCCTGATCGAGGATCTCGACCAGCGCGGCCTGCTGAGCGAGACACTGGTCGTCGCCGTCGGCGAGTTCGGCCGCAGCCCGCAACGCGGCGTCAGCACGTCGGGTAACCAGAACAACGACGACGGCCGCGACCACTGGCCATACTGCTACACCGCGATGCTCGCCGGGGCTGGCGTCAAGCGCGGCCTTGTGTACGGCAAGAGCGACAAGACCGCCTCCGCACCCTTGGAGAACCCCGTCCACCCGACGGAACTCCTCGCCACGATGTATCACAGCGTCGGCATCAAGCCGGATACGATCGTATACAACCACCTCAACCAGCCCCGCGAACTGGTCAAGGGCGAACCGGTCACGAAGATCCTGGGCTAAGCGGTGGATTCAAAGCACTTCGAAGTGCAGCACCGCCTGGACCCTGGACTTTGACCTGAAACCTGTGGACTGTGGCACCTGTGTCTCGCCGGTGCCACAGTCCTGAGTACCAGCGGATGGCGTAAGCGTTACCGATTTCCCCTCTCGATACACCTCACGCTTTACTTTGGCCTCCCGTCGCATGGCGATGGTCGGATGAACCGACTGTAGCCGAGACGGAGCCTAGCTTCCTTTCCGATCCAAAGTCTTTGGGATACTACTGTGAAGCCTCGCGATCAGGAATCGCCGAGGTCGAGCCGCCGGATGCGCCGATTGAACCCGTGAGCCCAGTGGCAGCGTAAGAGAGGGGGAATGCAGGATCACTTCGGAACGGAGCGATCAGGATTGGCCCGGATTTCATTTTTCGGGAATCAAGTCTTTCGTTGGGGATCATGCTAGTCGGAGGCGCAGGGCCTTGTACCCCGATCCTGTGGCGTCAATTGTGGGTGAGCTATGTGGTACGGCTATGCAGCGGATGCGGTGGTTGCGATCCACGTGGCGTACATCGCTTACGTGGTCGTCGGCCAGGTGTTGATCGTGCTCGGAGCCGCGTTTCGCAGGCAGTGGGCTCGCAATCCCTGGTTCCGCTTCACGCACCTGCTCGCGATCGGAGTCGTCGCGGTGGAGGAATGGTACTGCTGGCGTTGCCCCCTGACGGTGTGGGAAGAACAGCTTCGGCAGATGGGTGGGCAATCGGTGACGGGTGAAACGTTTATGGGCCGGTTCCTCCACGACATGATGTTCGTGGACGATCACCTGTCGATGGACGCGATCACGATGCTGCACTATGCCTTCGCGGTGCTGGTGGCACAGGCCCTGGTGATGTATCCGCCGCGAATGTGGCGAAGGACTCACGTGCCGACACTGCCGGTGGCGTGAGAACTCCCGATCAGCCGCCGGCGTCGCCGAGCAGCCGCTTGGTGAACATGACCATGCCGTCGCCGTCCGCGTAGAAGTCCTCCACTGTCGCGGCTTGGTGGTAGCCGTGCTTGAGGTAGAAGCGTCGCGTCGAGTCGTAGATCGGCGTGGAGGAAGTTTCGATCACGAGCAACCGCCCGCCGCGAGCACGGATATCGTTCTCGACATACCGAAGCAACTCACTGCCGAGCCCAGCACCCTGGCGATTCTTCACGACGGCGATCCAGTAGAGATGCCAGGTGCGATCGGTCATTTCCGTCGGTGCATAGTAAGCGTAGCCCAGCGGTGTGCCCGCGTCCTCCACGACGATCGCCAGGTGGCCGAGCTCGTGGTTGGTCGCGTGATAATCGTCGAGAACGCCCTGAAGTGCCTCGATTTCCAGTGGTTTGAAGAGCCCTGTCGCGTCCGTGAGGCGGACGAGTTCCGGCGTGTCAGCAAAAGCGGCAGGGCGGATCATGACGTGCTCGACCGAGTTCCGAAGCGGCCAACCTGTGCAGTGCGAGCGAGGAAGGGAAGCTTCGAGGGGGAAGTCAGCAGGGGCTCCTTCTGGGAACCCCTCACAACGACTTTCTTGGGAGAGTCCGCTTTCCGAGATCAGCGGACGAAGATTGGCTGGGGTGCCCAGAAGCCCGAAGTGGTGACGACCGGAGCGGGCGTGAACACCGGGGCGGGCGCGAAGAAGGCCGGACGCTGCGTGACAACGGAAGAACGAAGGCGGCCGAAGAGCCCGTAACGATTGGTGACCGTCGTGGCCGGCGCCGGCGAAACAAAGACCGGCTGGCCCACCTGGACCGGCGCGGGGGCCCACTGCACCGGAGCGAACACCTGGGCCTCTGCCGCATCTGGGGTGAACGCGACGCCAAGGACCACGGCCAGAACGGCGACCCAGCGAGTTGAACCCCTCATGATACTGCCTCATCTTCGAGTAAGACCCCTCATAATCCCAAAGTTATCTACAGTAACACAGCCTCCTTTGACAAGAGCTCAACGGCGACTTTCGAGTTGGCCACTCGATTCCTCCCGCCAAATCCCTGGGGTCGCGGAGATTTCGCGGGTCGGTCCGTCGCCGTATCATGGCATGCGGGTGAGAGATCGCACCAGAGGGATGGCCATGCGGATCGGGCTCGTGATCGTCGGGCTACTGCTCATCCAGGGGCCTGTCCAAAGCGAGGAGCTTGAAGCGGCCGCTGCGTCGATCGAGATCACACCGCCAACCGGCTACCCCATGTGGGGCTACGCGGCACGCAAGGAGGCACCGTGCGAGGGTGTGCTCGATCCCCTCTTCGCGAAAGCGTTGATCCTGAAGGCGGGCGAGAAGGGCATCGCACTCGTGAGCCTTGATCTTGGTCGAGCCCCGACTCGGGAATCGATGACCCGGATCCGCGATTCGCTGAAGGCCCTGAAGCTGGAACTCTTCGTCGTGGCCTCGCACACTCACCACGGGCCCGTGATCGAACTTGGAACCTGGCCGAAGGGCGCCAGGCCCTACGTCCGCGATCTCGAGGAGAAGATCGTGGCGATCGTTCGCAAGGCGCACGAGGCGAGGGTGCCCGCGACGTATGCGTTGGCCTCCGTGGAGGTGCCCTTCAATCGCAATCGGCAGAGCAAGCGAGCGGATGCGACGGTCGATCGGGAGTTGCTCGTGCTTCGCGTCGAGGATCGCAGCGGCAAGGCCATTGCTCATGCCGTCAACTTCGCGGCACATCCGACGATGCACCCGGCGAGCGTGATGAAGTTCTCCACGGACTTCGTCGGGCCATTCGCGAAGAAAGTGGAAGCCGCGACCGGCGCCCCGTGCTTGTTTCTCCAGGGGGCCGCGGGCGATCTTTCGCCGAACGCACCCGCGGGGCTGCGCTCGCCAACCGAGTTCGGAGAGGCACTCGCGGCCTCGGCTCTCAAGCTGATCGATGGGCTGAAGTGCGAGGCGAAGGCGACCACGAAGCTCGCCGTGCATCGCGAGGAGTTCCGCTTCGCGGCCCAGGTGGATGTAAACAATGCCTTCGTGAGAATCGCCCTGGAGCGGGCCTTCTTCCCCGAGTTGATCGGCTTCTTTCGCAAGGAGTATGCCGACGGCGTGAAGCCGACGCTCAGTGTCGCCCTGCTTGACAACAGCGTGGGCTTCGTTGGCGTCTCGGGCGAGTTCTTCAGCGAGCACTCGCTATCACTGAAGCGGCGTGCCCGGCTGCCGCATCTGTTTTTCCTGGGCTATTGCAATGATTACCAGCAATACTTCCCAACGATCGCCGCCGCGGCCGAGGGAGGATACGGGACAAATCCTCCTGTCGCCACCGCGGAAGTTGGAGCCGGCGAGGCCATCATGAACCGGGCACTGATCGCGCTTTACCGCCTCGGCGGAAAGCTCCCACCCGGGAAGTGATCCGCCCGTCAAGCCCCTTCGCTCACGGCGACTTCATGCTGGCGATCCAGTCGTGGATCAGCGTCACGCCTTTCTCGTCCACCACGTTCGAGGCGATGTGCGGCATCCGCCCCAGGCCCAGTCGCGTCATGCGATGGTAAAGCATCGAACGATCGGGATCGCCATTCACGAGAATACGCGGATCCTTCAAGTCGAAAGCCCCCTGGCCCGGCTTCACGTCCAGCGTGCCCGTCTCGGTGATCGGCAGGTTGGCGAGTAGCTGGAACTCCGCATTGCCGCCGCCCCACTTGCGGTGGCAGTGGCTGCAATTCGCGTGCAGGTACGCGCGGGCACGGTCCGCCACCGGGGCACTCGCATCGTGCGGGCTGGGCATCTTCGCAAGCGTCTCCGGCGCGGCGGGAAGCTTGCGATCGAAGAGACCGATGTGATCGAGTGTTGCAAGCTGGTTCGCCACCACGCCGTGGTAGTCGTGGTCGCGGTTCATCTGCATTGTGTTCACACCCAGGGCGTACTTCGCCGTCACCGTATGGCACATCGTGCACTGCGTCCGGCTGGGGAAGTTCCACATCTGCTTGTGTTCGCCCGTGGTCGTCTTCACGGTGAATTCGCGAGCGGCGCCCTTCTTGTCGGCCAGTTCCGCGTCGGTCTGGTCGTCGTTCCAGATGTACGTGTAGCCGTTCCAGACCTGGTCGCCGTATTCCTCGGTGCCGCCGACGCGCTCCACGACGAGCAGTCGCGTTTCCAGTCGTCGCTTCTTGCCCGGCTCCGTCTCCAGGGCAAAAGTCTTGACCAGCACCGTGCCATCAGGGAAGCGCCAGCCAGGCAGTGAACCCGGCGCCGGTTGCGGATACGTCACCGTCTCGTACTCGATCTTCGCGTCACCCGGGACGGCGATGAAGCGATCCTTGATGGCGCCGTCCGACCAGAGTTCCGCATTCACCGAATACGGGATGAGCCCCTTCGCGGGGATGTGGTCCTTGGTGGAAGCGAACAGGCCCGTCTCGCTGAGCTTGCGGGGGAACTTCGAGACCTCCGTGGCCTGGGGGGCCTTCTCGAGGTGGTAGATCCCGCCATCGATGAAGTCGAGGGCGTAGACTTCGCCCTGGGAATCCTGGCCCCAGGCGACGATGCGAAGCGTGGTGTCGCAGAGTTCGCGGTGGTCGAGGATTTTCTTCGTCTTGGTGTCGTAGCGAAGCATCCACACACGGCCCGTGTCGTAGTCGCCATAGATGTAGGCGCCTTCGAGTTCCGGGAGTTTCTTGCCGTGATAGACGTATCCCCCGGTGATCGAGCGGAACTCCGCGTGGTCATGCTCGACGATCGGCGGAATGATCGGCGACGGCCCCAGCTTGCGTTCGGGGCGGAAGGGATGGTTGCCCTCCTTCACGCTCCAGCCGTAGTTGCCGCCTTTCTCGATGATGTAGACCATCTCCCACAGATCCTGGCCCACCTCGCCGGCCCAGAGTTGGCCGGTGGCGGTATCGTGGCTGATCTTCCAGGCCTGGCGGATGCCGTAGGCGTAGACCTCGGGGCGGGCGCCCTTCGTGTTCGCGAAGGGGTTGTCCTTCGGAATGCTGTAAGGCTTGCCGCCGGACTCGTGATCCACATCGATGCGAAGGATGGAGCCATAGAGATCCGAGATGTCCTGCCCGGTCTGACGGCTGTCGGCAATGCCGCTGGCGTCGCCGGTCGAGAGATAAAGGAAGCCGTCCGGCCCGAAGCGAAGGCAGGTGCCGTTATGGCCGCCGTTCGCGTAGGTGAGGAGGATCTTCGCGGACTTCGTGTCGCCGGTCATGGTCTTGGGGTCAATCGTGTAGCGAACGATGCGGGTGCCGTCGTCGGTGACATTCTTCGGATCGGGCACGCTCGTCACGTAGAGATAGCCGTTGGTTTCAAACTGGGGATGCAGCACCGCGCCATAGATCGTGTGGCCGACGTCGATCACGAGCTTCTTCTCGGCCCTGGCGGGGTCCGCGTCGAAGGTGTAAATCGCGCCGGGGCGCTCCGCAACGATCCAGGCCTTGCGACCCGGAACGGGGGCGATCTCGAGGGCTTCGTTGAATTTGAGCTTCGGGAAGGTCCGCACCATCTGATACGGAGCCGGGGGCTCGGGTGAGCCCTTCACGTGGGAAGTGGTCCAGAGTTCGCGTTGCTCAAGGCCGAACGGCTTGCGAATCGAAGGCACCTTCGATTCCGCGACGACGTCCGTGGAACTCAAGAACGCGAAGGCGGCGATGCCAGCGGCCGCAAGTGCCGCGGCTGCGATCCAGGTGGCGCGAATCACGTGGAACTCCGTGTCAGTGGGGGAGGGATGGGGGAGTGAGAACTATTGTAACGAATGGAACCAGGTTACCAGCCCGATGCGCGAGGTTGTGGGCGAAGCGGGAACTCCGTGGGGTTCCGTTGCAAGCTTTACTACCGCCGGAAATTCCCATCCAGCCCATACTACGACTGCGATCGTCTCAGGCGGAAGAACCGTTAAAGTCGTACCCCGAGGTGGGACGATAGAACTGCCGAGTCACGGACCATGCTGGTCAGGTCAGCCGCGAGGCTTCGCGCGGCGGCAGGTGGGAGCGAGACGCGCAATGACGATCACCCGATGGCTACCCGCGATGGTGCTGACGGCAACGCTCGCGAGCGGCCCTGCACTCGGCCAGTTCGATCCCCGGCCGCTGGGTTATCCCGGCATGGGACGGACGACCCCGGCTGTCGGCTTCTCCGGTCTCGCGACCGACGAGAAAACCACTCCCGGCGGAGTCGCCACGCGATACGCCCCGGCGGCCGGCGCCCCGGAGCTTGGCGCCTTGCCGAGCGTGCTGCCGGCAGCCAGCCCGCTTTCCACGCGAAAGAACCCGATCGAACGTGTGTCGATGAACTCCGTGCCTGGCTCCGATCCGTCGGAACCTCTGCCTCCGGGTGTCTCGCCGCTGCCGATGGCCAGCGTCATGCCGGGCGGGTCCAGCCTGCCAGCGGGTTCTTACCCGGGTCCATGGACATCCGACCGCGCGGGCTGCTGTGGCCCGGTGGGTGGCAACGGGGCCGTCACTTACGAACTCTTCGCCGTCACGGGTATCAACTTCGTCAGCGGGTCGGACTTGACCGATCGCCTTCTTCCAGGCATCACTGCGGGCGGCGGCGGGCGATCCTTCTTGTTCAACCCTGAAGGAACCGCGGCCTGGACCATCGATCTCGGCTTGACATACACCTACAACCGCGGCATTCAGGACGACACGCTGTTCGCGCTGGACAAGGGCTCGATAAGTATCGACCCGATCTTCGGAACGCAGACCACGATCCCGCCGTCGTTGCAGCGTTACCGCCTGCGAGCCTTGCATCGCACGAGCTTCAACTACGGCTTCGGCCGCGACTGTTGGCTCTGGGGTCCGGGAACGCCCGGCTATGAGTCTGGCTGGAACATCCGCTGGGGAGCTTTGCTTGGCGGACGCTGGGGCACCGCCCACGCGGACCTGGTTCCGTTCGGTGAAGACACGGGCTACTATCGCAGCCAGGCAACGTTCCTCGGGGTTTACTTCGACGCTCACGTGAACTGGGAAGTGCCGCTGGGCGGCTCGATTCTCTTCGGCGGCCTGGCTCTTCAGTATGGCCGCGACTGGATGAATATCCTGCCGCCGTTGGATTCGGATCTGGACAACGTGAACCTGATGCTGACCGCGGGCCTGCGATTCTAGGCGACCGTGGCAGATAGCGAACAGCGCCCGAGAGGGCGTGCGGCTCGGCCGAGGGGGACGGCCGGGCCGCGTTTTTTCCCATGCCAGCCTGCCTGGCTTTAATCACGCCATCTCATCTTCCCCATCCATCTCGGGAGCCAGGTGCTTGAACTTGATCGTCTCCACGATCGCTCGCGAACAGCCTTCCACGCCAAGGCGGGTTGAGTTCAAAATCAGGTCATAGCTGTACGGATCGGTCGGAGCGCGACGGAAGGTGCGGTCCAGGAACTGGGTTCGCTGGTGGTCCCGCGATTGCAGTTCGACGTTGGCTTCGTTTTGGGTCAATCGCTGGCTCTCGCTGATGTAAGCGAGCCGACTGTCCAGGGTCGCCACGATTCGGGCGTGAAGCGTGGTCTCCGTCGGAAGCAAGAAGCCTGCGCCACGACCGACGATCACCGCTTCACCTCGCGCCGCGATCGTCAGCATCAGCCGCACCATCGGAATCGTATCCGCTTCGACGTTCAGCTTCCCCTCTTCTCGCAATCGTGAAAGCTGCGCGTCGGCCCACTCGCGTGCTCCGGCGGGAACGTCGGCGAGGAGCTGCTCGCGAGCCGCATCGTCGTTCACCAGGAAATCGAGAAGTTCCTGATCGAAGACCTGCCAGCCGAGCAGTTCGCCCACCTTGCGTGCGACGATGGCACCACGAGCGCCGGCTTCCCGGCTCAGCGCGATCGTCAGCCCGCGCGGCTTGCTGAGGACGGGCGTCGGTCCGCCCCGGAAACCGTGGAGCGGCGGGGATTCCGGCCGATGTGTCGGATCAGCGGGTGTCGCGGTGCTCATCGTCGATCCCTTTCTCACATCAGACATCGTCGCGCTGCTCGGATCGGGCAAACCACCACATTCCCAGTGTAGTGAGAGCAGCCGTGGCGAGGAGAAGAACCACCCAGGCGGTCGCGGCGGACACCGGTTCGGAAGTCTCGAGCATCGCTCCGGGATAGCCTGCGGCCCGAGTCTCGTGATTCATCAGCGAACGGATGTAAAAGGTCAGGCTGAACTTTTTCAGGCTCCCCGGCAGTGCCGCGACAAGCGCCTCGTAGAAGAAGACGTATAGGAGCCCTACGACGATGGGCCGTCGGAAGATCGCGCCGAACAGATGAAAGAGCGCCGCCATGGCGATGGTGCCGCCGACGGCCGCGGGCCAGAAAAGCGCCAGGGCCTTTCGCCCCACGTCCCCGCCGGCGAGGCACAGGGCCGCGAACCCGCCGACACTGAAGAGCAGGCACCAGGGCAGAGTGCCCACGTAAGAAGCCAGATACATCGCCGACCGAGGCACCGGCCGGGTAAGCAGCCAGACGAGCGAACGATTCTCTCGCTCCGCACCCAGCGCCGCGCTGGCGTACGCGAGAGTGAACAATGGTAGAACGAAGCCGAGGTAGCTGCCAAGAATCACCCAGCGAGAAAAGTTGAGAAAGGCCCAGTCCTCGAGAAACTTTTCCGACGAGAGCACTGCGTAGGGGATGGAGAGGATGAGGGATTGAAGCCCGTTGGCGACAGGGTTCCACGGCCGTGGATAGAGAACCGGTTCCACGCTGTCGTATCTCGCCGCGGGGAGAAGTGCTGTTGCGTACTCGCGGTAAGTGAACGGAGCCTTGCGAACCTGACGCTCCGCGAGGCCCCAGCCGCCGGGCCGCTGGCCGACGATCGCAACGGACGACGTGACAATCAGGAGTAGACCAAGCGCGACCCAGCCCATCTGGCGAACCCGCAGATGCCGACCGAACGTGTGGGCGACGATGACCCCAAAGGCGCGAAAGGGCGACTGGGGGGAATTCGGAGCGCGGAGTTCGGAAGTCGGAATATCAGCAGTTCCACTCATCAGCGTTGGTCTCTGGACCCATGAGTTCCCATTCCGCAATCCGAATTCTCTTGCTACTCATTTCTCGTTTCGTTGCAACACCCGCGGCCAGCCTTGCCGCCATGCACGCGAATGATGTTCCACTTTGAATCGATGTCTGTCACCTGAAGCCGGCACACTTCGCCAATGCGTAGGTCACGCCGCGTCGGAGGTTATGCGCGCGAATCACACTGAACGCACCAACCACAAAACTCGGGAGCCCGGGGTTGTCCCGCTACAACCGAGACGGCAGCCTGGACGCCACCTTCGGGACCGGCGGCGAGGTGAGCACGACGCTCTGCGGCAGCGCCGGAGTCAGCGCTGCGGTCGTGCAGGCGGATAACAAGACGCTGGTGTCAGGGATTGTGTTCGACGGCCCCAATACGGGATTTGCCGATGGCACAGTGGACACGAGCTTCGGCACCGGCGAGTTGGTGGTGATGTCCCTTCACGGTCCGGTTCTACCAGAACGGCCGGGCGGAGTTCGTGACGGTGAACCGGATGCTGCCGGCGACCAGCAAGAACGCGGCACTGGAAGAACCGGGCCGCGATTGCATTGCGGCTCTCCCACCTGCCCCGGACGGCGCCACAGAAAAAAGTCGGCCCCCCTTGCCGACCTCCGGCTGCCAGGTTAGCCTATACTACCGAACTGATTAGTCGATGATAAATCAGCTTGTTCGTCAAACCTATGACCGCACGGAGATTACCATGACAAGTGTGCGAGCGAACCCGATCCGCCGGTCCGGGTTCACGCTGATCGAACTGCTAGTGGTGATCGCGATCATCGCCATTCTCATTGGGCTACTGCTGCCTGCCGTCCAGAAGGTGCGGGAGGCCGCCGCCCGGCTCCAGAGCACGAACAACCTGAAGCAGATCGGGCTGGCCCTGCACAACTACGAGCTGGCCAACAGCCACTTTCCGCCCGGCTACCAGTCCGGTTACGCGGGGCAGACGGTCCCGGCTGTGGATGCCGCGCCGGGGTGGGCGTGGGGGACGTTCCTGCTGCCGTACCTGGAGCAGGGCAACCTGTACGAGCAACTCCGGCTCGACCGGCCGTGCTGGGACCCGGTCAACGCGGCCTCGGTGAAGTTCGCCCCGAAGATGTTCATCAATCCCGGTGCCCCGAACGCGGGGCCGACGATGAAGGTGAAGGACGGGAGCGGGGCGGTGCTGGCGGAGTTCGGCATCAGCCACTACGTGGCCAACAACGGCCAGGACGAGAGTTGGGCCTACGACCGGCCGGACCTCTCGGACATCCGCGGGACCGGGCCGTTCTTCCGCAACTCGAAGACCCGGATCGCGTCTGTCGGTGACGGCCTGAGCAGCACGGTCTTCATTGGCGAGCATACCACCGTCAGCGACAAGACGTGGGTCGGAGTGGTGCCGGGGGCCGAGGTGTGCCCGAACGACCCGAACCGCTACCCGTTCACCGAGTGCGACGCCGCAGCGACACTGGTGCTGTGCCACAGCGGGCCGGCCGACGGCGAGCCGGGGGTCGTTCACCCGCCGAGCTTCCCGACTTGCCACGTGTGTCAGATGTACGCCCCATGGGCGGGCGGCGGGCAGGTGCTGTTCGGGGACGGGCACGTCCAGTTCATCCCCACCTCGATCAATTTGAACACCTGGGCGGCTTTGTCCAGCATGAACCTGGGGGATGTGCCCGGTGTCTACTAACCACGACGACGAGAACCCCAGCAGCCGCCGTCTGTGGCGTCTGGTCGGGGTGGCCGGAGTGCTCGCGATCCCGCTGCTGGTCATCTGGTGGCCCGGCTGTCGGCAGTACCCCTCCTTGACGAGCAAGGAGGGGATGCAGCAGATGAAACTGCTCTACGCGGCGTGCAACACGAAGGACACCGAACGCCTCGGCCGGGTCGAGCAAGGGGTGGAGAAGATGACCCGTGAGGGCAAGCTTTCGCCCGCCGAGCTGGAGGCGTTCTCCAAGATCATCGGGATGGCCAAAGCAAGCGACTGGGAGCGAGCGGAGAAGGCGGCGTTCAAGTTCGCCCAGGACCAGGTAGGCCAGGGCCATCCGGCCCCGGATGAACACGATCACCACCACGACAAGAAACCGCAAAAAGGCAACCCGAAGCGATGAGCGTTGTCATCTTGGCCGCATATGGGCCGGGTGCCGGCATTCGGATGACGCCGATCATCTCGATTTCTTTCCCCGGCTCCATGGTGCCGCGCCCCGCTTCACGTCGCTGTGAACCTCCGGGGCTGGGTTCCCCTTTTTCCGCACGATTCGGTACAATTCTCACATGGTCACACGTGCCATCATCACACTGGGGCTTGTCGTCCTTCTATTCCCGAAGGCTCGGGCCGCTGAGCCCGTGACGGGGCTCGATCCTGAAGCGACCACGCCCTATCGCTGGCAGGTTCTGCTCCACACGCGGCCTCACCCTCTGTTGAGTGCGGCGTATCGAGCGGATGTTCGCCGGGAGATCATCGCTGCGATTCCTTCAATGCTCGGGCCGCTGGGCACGATCGAGGTGGTTGATCTCGCGGACCTGCCTCAGGAGCAGTGGCCTGCGATCGCGAAGGAATTCAACTCGCGAGGCTGGGCGGCCCTCGATGCGAGCCACCTTCGCGAACTCGATGGCGTCAAGACGCAGATCCTCCACCTCGAACTTCGCGGCAGCGACCACGTTATCGAGACAAGGCAACTGGATGGGTTCACGGGTCTTGCCCTGCCGCTTTCACGGCGGACGACTCGCTCGCCGGAACTCGTTGGCAGGCTCGCGGGCTTGATGCTCGATCACGACTTCGGCCTGGATGGCACCGTCGAGACAGCAGGCCGACCCGCCGGTGAGGCAATCATTCGCATCCGCGGCGGCGCCCTCGGCCCGATCGACCGTTTCCTACCACCGGGCAGCGTCTTCGCTGTGGCCGGGGTTCGCAAGTCGATCCGCCCGCCCGGGCCGCCGCCGATGCGAACCGCGACTGGGCGAGTCGTCGAGAAGGTGAAGGAAGCACCACCCGCTTTCACGGCGGTGCCTCGCGAGTTCACGCTCCTGAGAACTGTCGAGGCCGCGAAGGATGGCAGCGTGCGCTGCAAGGTTTTCACCGGCTATCCGAATGCACTGCCTGCGGCTGGCGTCCTGGGTTATCGCGGTTTAAAGCTGCCGACGGTTTCGACCCCGCTGAGCATCCGGCTTGTCGGTCGCACGGGGGGGACGCCTCGCGCCACCACCTCGGCAACGGTTCGCGCCAACGACATCGGCTGGGAAGTGAAGCCCGGGAGCGACGAACTCGATCAGCGTGACGGCGTCTTCCGCTCCAGCCGACCGCTGGGGCACCTCGCTTTTCTGACGCTCAATGCCGGGCCGACACGCAGTTCCCGCGTGCCCATCCCCGTGCTGGGCAGCGATCCGGTGGACATTCCCTTCAACCTTGACCCGGCGGATGAAAAACGGATCGCCTTTGAACGCGACTGCAACGATCTCGCTCGCCGTGTCGCGGACGCTCGGACCTCGCAGAACGGCTATTTCGCGGTGCTGAAGACGCTGATGGAAGCGCAGAAGAATCGCGAGGCTCTCGCTCGTGCCCAGGCCGCCGTGGCCCTCACGGATGCGGATGAAAAGGAACTGGCCGCGGCCCACGCCCGCCTTCGCGAGTCCGTGGTGCTTTCCCCCGCGATGACGGCCACACTCGACGGCTGCGAACGCCGCATCACCGACCTTCGCGGCAGCAAGGCGGAACTCATCGCCCGCACCGCGGACCTCGACCGCCTGGTGGCGCGTGAGAACGACCCCCTTGCCGCCGCCATGGAAATCCAGGCGGAATCGCTCAACACTCGAATCAAGCTGCTCCTGCAACGCGGCGACGTCGACGAGGCCCTGACCGTGTACGACCAGCTTGTGACGCTGCTTCCGAACAATCCCGAGGTGGCCAGCCGTCGCGACAAGCTTCGCGGGGAGTGGACGACGAAGAGCGAGGCACACACGAAGGCTCGCGAGTATCTCACGCAGTCCTGGCCGGCGCTCATCACGATTCCCGATCTGAAGGAAAGCCTCAAGACGCTGGAATCCTCGGTGGACGAGTGCATCCGCCAGAAGGATCGCTACACCTGCCGAAAGTTGTTGACGACCGTGGCGGTGCTGCCCGTGAAGGTGCACGATCTGACGCAGTCGCTGGACGGAACAAAGGACGCGGATCGCGTGGTGCTGAGCGACGCGGAGAAGGTGATCGAGACGGTGGGCACGATCGAGGCGAAGGTTCGCGAGTTCCTCAAGGACGGCCCAGGCCCGCCACCCTGACGCGACTGTCCTCGCGGAACCGCAACGCACAGTCTTCAGAGCGGAGCGCGTCAGGAATTTGTTGCGGGTCTGTTCAAGGAGTATCGTTCGCATGGCAGCATCGCGTTTTGTGATCGGGCTGGATTTGGGAACGACGAACTGCGCCCTCGCTTATGTGGACACAGGAGCGGGCCCGGATGCGAAGGTGACTCCGTTTGCGATTCCGCAGGTGGTCTCGCCGGGGACCGTGGACGAACGGCCGCTGCTGCCGTCGTTCCTGTATCTGCCGAACGCCGGCGAGCAACCCGCCGGCGCCTTGCGTTTGCCCTGGGATGCCGATCGCGACTTCGCGGTGGGAGAGTTCGCCCGCAACTTCGGCTCGCAGGTTCCCACCCGGCTCGTGGCGTCCGCCAAGTCCTGGCTGTGCCATCCGGGCGTCGATCGCAAAGCGGAGATTCTTCCCTTCCGTGCCGGCGAGGGCGGCCGAAAGATGAGCCCGCTCGAGGCGACCACACGCTACCTCAAGCACATGGCCGAGGCCTGGAATGCCGCGATGGCGAAGGATCTCGAGGGCAACCGGCTCGAGGCTCAGGAGATTGTCCTCACGGTGCCCGCGTCGTTCGATGCCGCGGCACGGGAACTCACGGTGGACGCCGCCCGTGCCGCGGGCCTGGATCACCTCACGCTTCTCGAAGAGCCGCAAGCTGCGTTCTACGCCTGGCTCGACCGCGCCGGTGACGAGTGGCGTCAGCAGGTGGAAGTGGGCGACCTCGTCCTCGTCGCGGATGTCGGCGGAGGCACCACGGACTTTACACTCATCGAGGTTGGTGAGGAGTCGGGCAACCTCGTCCTTACACGACTGGCCGTCGGCGAGCACCTGCTGCTGGGTGGCGACAACATGGACCTCACGCTTGCGTACCACGTTTCGCAAGCCCTGGCGAAGGCCGGGAACAAGCTCGACGCCGCCCAGATGATTCAACTCACGTACGCCTGCCGACAGGCCAAGGAGCAACTTCTTGCGAACCCGAAGCTCGCGTCGGCACCGGTGACCGTGCTGGGGAAGGGCCGATCGATCGTCGGCGGTTCGATCAAGCACGACCTCGCCCGGGCGGATGTGGAGAAGGTGCTGGTCGACGGCTTCTTTCCCGAGTGCGCCGCCGACACCCAGCCTGCGAAATCGCGAGCGGTCGGCTTGCAGGAACTTGGACTGCCTTACGTCTCGGATGCCGCGGTCACGCGCCATTTGGCGGTGTTCCTCACGAGGCAGGCCGAGTCGCTTGCCTCGCGCGAACGGCCGAGCAGCACGAAGAAGAAGGCGAAGGCCTCCACGAATCTGCCGAGTGCGATCCTGTTCAACGGCGGCGTCTTCAAGGCAGTCACACTCCGCGAACGCCTCGTGAGCATCCTCAACGGCTGGTCCAAGAACGCGAAGGGCGGCGCCGTTCGCGACCTCGCAGGGGCTGACCTCGATCAGGCCGTCGCTCGTGGCGGTGCATACTACGGGCTCGTTCGCCGCGGGAAGGGCGTCCGCATCCGAGGCGGCACGGCTCGCGCTTATTACGTGGGCGTCGAGTCGGCCGCACCCGCGGTGCCCGGAATGCCGCCGCCGATGAAGGCCGTTTGTGTCGCACCCTTCGGCATGGAGGAAGGCACCGAAACGGACGTGCCCTCGCAGGAGTTCGGCGTCGTCGTTGGCGAGGAGGTCGAGTTCCGCTTCCTGGGTAGCACGCTCCGTCGTGAGGATGCCACCGGCACCGTGCTCGATGAATGGGAAGGCCAGATCGACGAACTCTCGCCAGTGCGAACCACGCTCGAAGCCAAGGCCCAGACCGGCCGAGTGGTGCCCGTGCACCTCCACAGCAAGCTCACGGAAGTGGGCCAACTGGAGCTATTCCTGATGTCCCGCGACGGGAAGCAACGCTGGAAACTGGAGTACAACGTCCGCGAAGGAAAGTGAGTTTCACAAGCAGTCACAGGCAAAACGGGTGCCCGACTTCCAGGGCCTGAAAGATTTGGCGTCACCCCTCCTTTTTGGGAAATCCCACTCCGCGCTTGACACGAGGAGTGAACTGGCAGATACTTCCTTCACGAACACTACTCACCCCCGCCGGACCTCTCCCCCGGCGGGGGTGCCTCTTTTTGCCGCGATCCTCGGCACGCTTGCAACTCCTTTAAGCAATTCCCGAAGAAGAATCGCCAGCCGGGATTTGCCTCTAGCCCTTGCTGTGAATGGACTTGTGGATTCTGGCAGACATTGGCACGGGAAGTGTTTTGTTTCTCTTCGGTAAGCGGGTCAGTTGTTCAACGGAGGGGAGAGGCTGTTGGGCAATGAGCCTGCTTTTCTACAAACCGGCCGGTCGACTGTTGGGAGAGGCAGTCGACCGGCTTGTTTTTTCTGGATGGCTTCTTTCTGCGTTCCTTGCGGAATGAGCAAAGGAGATCGTCCAGGGCTTCCTCGTTAGCATCCAGATCTCAGAACGAAACCACGGCCTACGAAGCTGTTCCACCCTCTATCACCATCACATCGATCGACCAATATTGTCCCATTCCATTCGGAGGTTCGACTCCCCCGGCGTGGCCGCGACGCGCAGCGGAGCCTGTCACCGTTGTCGATGCTTCACCTCGTGGTGGCCCGTCACACGAACGCGGCCGAGATCGCATTTGAGATGGCCACGAGTCGGTGGTGATTCTTCGCGTGCAGGCCCGTGGTGAAGATCAGGCAGAAGCCGTTGGCGTCGGGGTCGATCCAGGCGAGCGTGCCCGTGGCGCCGGTGTGGCCGAAGATGCTCGGGCCCAGCGTGTCGCCCCAGCTACCGACAGTGCCCGGGTGATTCAACCGCCAACCGAGGCCCCAGGGCTGGGTGCGTGCATGAGGCTCCGGAAGGTCCGGTTCCTCGTGCAGGCGGTTGGTCGTCATCGCGCGAACGCTGGCCGGGGAAAGCAACTTCACTCCGGCGTGGGTTCCCTTCGACAGCAACAACTGGCAGATCACCGCGAAGTCCGCGGGGCTGGTGAAGAGCCCGCCCCAGGGGACGCCAAGGTTGTGCCAGTACTCGCTGTTCCAGTTGAAGTTCGTGCCCGCATGGTCCTCCTGTTCCTGCACGCGGACGATGCGTTCGCGGTCCAGGCCCGTTGCGCCGAGAGCGGTTGACTTCAGGCCGAGCGGGTCGAAGATCTCCTTCTTGAGGAACTCCGCGATCGGTTGCCCGGTGAGACGCTGCACGATCTCCGCCACCACGGCGGTGCCCATGCTCTGATAGCTCACCTGCGTGCCCGGCTTGAACAGCAACTGCGTGTCGCTCACCGCACCGTCGAGGAACTTCTGGAGCGGAGCGTGCTGCTTCCGAAGGTCCAGGTTGTTCAGCAGCATGTCCGGCAGGCCCGAGGTGTGCGTGAAAAGCTGGCGGACGAGCACACGATCCTTGTCGTGAGCCTTGAACTCCGGGATGAACCGCGTGACCCGCTCGCTGAGTTGCAGCAGGCCGCGATCGACGAGGATCATCGCCCCGAGGTATGTGATCGGCTTCGAGATCGACGCGAGCAGAAAGAGCCCATCCTTGCGGATCGGCGTGTCCTGCTTCGGAAACTGCCGGCCAAAGTACACCGGTGGCACGATCTTCCCATTCCGACCCACCAGGATCGCCCCACCGGGGATCGGCGCATCCGGGCCCTCGGTGAACTTCTTGAGCAGGTCGTAAGCCACCTGAAGTTGCTTGCCGTCGAGGCCGATTCGCTCCGGGGCCGCCTCGGAAAGGTGCGTCTTCGATTCCGCAGCCGTGATCATGGTGGCTCCCGTGAGAGTGGCGACGGCTGCCGTGCTGGTGAGGCGTAGCACATCGCGGCGAGTGGGGTGGGGGTGCATGGGTTGTCCTGTCAATCGCGGATCGGATCGCCGCAGGATCGGGCATGGTGGAGCCGTCAGTGGGGATGCTTGTGGGAAGGCGGATGTTTGTGCGGATGGGGGTGCGGATGCTCGTGCGAATCCGGAGCGACGGCTCGGGCCACGACGAGTTGAGCCTGGTGAATTCCCTTGAGGCCGCTGAGTTCTGAGGCGAGGTGCTGCACCTTCACCGCCGGGCCGCGAAGGGCGATCAGTTCCATGCAGAGGTCGTGGTTCAGGTGGACGTGCATCGACGACACGACGAGTTCGCCATGGGCGTGCTGGACGTCAATCATCTTGTCGGTGAGGTGGGACTTGTGATGGTCGTAAACCAGCGTCAGGCTTGCCGCCACGTCCTTCGCATCCGCGGCCCAGGCGGTGGTCGTGAGCTTCTCACGCAGAAGCTGGCGGATCGCCTCGCTTCGCGTCGCGAACTTCCCCTGCTCACAGAACGCATCGAACTGCTCGAGCAGTTCGCCTTCGAGGGACACCGAGAATCGAGCCAGATCAGACACGTCGTTACCTCAGTTCACAGGATGGAGTCGCACGCTTCATCACCATGGTAATGTACCCATCCGCAGCCGTGAAATCCGTGGAACGTGCCCGTTCGCCGTCGGTCACGCAAATGGTCAGTCGGTCGCCACCTTCGATCTTCCAGATTCCCTTGCCGGGAACGGCATCGTCGCCGTCCTCAATTCTTCGGACTTCAATCGCAACAGGACCCAGGCTACGATCGGTTGTAAAGACCGCCGTATTCTTTATGTCAAATCGTAGCATCGTCCACGAATTGCCTTCGAGCCTTTGAAGGTCGCGCGTGGCGGAGATCCTTCAACGGTCCTGCCATCTTTGGTAATGGAGACAGGCTCCCACTCCCCCTGGATTTCCTGGCTGACTTGAGATTGTGGGTGGTCGCGTGGCAAAATGGCGAGATGTCGAATCCGATGCACCGTTTCACTCGAGGTTTGAGACGCAAGGCCGCGATGTGCGACAAACACGCAGGATGATCTGGATCGTCGTGGTGCGACTGGTCATGATTTGGCTAAGGCTGGATTACCAACTTATCGACAATCGAGGTTGAGTCATGCGATTGAGGACCTTTTGCCTTGTGATGACTGCCGCTTTTGGTGGTCCTATCACGGCTGCCGACAAGATGAACGTGCTGTACATCGTCTCGGACGACCTCTGCAATCAGCTTGGCACGTACGGCTCGCCGCACGTGAAGTCGCCGAACATCGACAAGCTGGCGGCCAAGGGCGTTCGCTTCGATCGGGCGTACTGCCAGTTCCCCCTGTGCAACCCGAGCCGAGCAAGTTTCCTCACGGGCCTGCGGCCGGATCAGCTACACGTCTACGAGAACGGCACCCAGTTCCGCAAGAACGTCCCGGATGCGGTGAGCATGCCGCAGACCTTCCGCAACGCCGGGTATTATGTCGCTCGCGTCGGCAAGCTGTACCACTACGGCGTTCCCGCCCAGATCGGCACGGACGGCCTGGACGATCCGCCCTCGTGGGAGAAGGTCATCAACCCCAAGGGGCACGACAAGGCCGTCGAGGACAAGATCCACACCCTCACCCCCGGCCAGTTCGGCGGCACGCTCTCCTGGCTCGCGGACGAGGGCACCGACGCCCAGCAGACCGACGGCATGACTGCTCTCGAGATCGCCAGGCTCCTCGAAGCGAACAAGGATAAGCCCTTCTTCCTGGCCTGTGGCTTCTTCCGGCCGCACACGCCGTACGTCGCTCCGAAGCCGTGGTTCGATCTCTACCCGCCCGCGTCGCTGAAGCTCCCCGTGGTGCCGCAAGGCCACCGGGACCAGCACCCCAAGCTCGCCTTCGGCAGCTACAAGAAGGAGCAGGACAAACTCACGGACGACCTTCGCCGCGAGGTGCTCCAGGCGTATCACGCCTCCACGTCGTTCATGGATGCTCAGGTCGGAATCGTGCTGGAAGCTCTCGAAAAGCAGGGCCTCGCGGACAAGACGATCGTCGTCTTCCACAGCGATCATGGCTACCACCTCGGCGAGCACGGCCTCTGGCAGAAGATGAGCCTGTTCGAGAATTCTGCCCGCGTGCCGCTCGTCATCTACGACCCGCGTTCAAAGGCCAACGGCAAGGCCAGCGCTCGCACCGTGGAACTCGTCGACCTGCACCCCACGCTCGCCAGCCTCTGCGGCCTGAAGGCGCCGGAGGTGCTGACAGGCAAGAGCCTGAAGCCGCTGCTGGACAACCCCACGGCCGAATGGACCAAGCCCGCCTTCACCCAGGTGACCCGCGGCACGCCGACCGTGACCGGCGAGACCGTGAAGAAGGGCAACAGGAACCTGATGGGCCGCAGCGTGCGAAACGAACGCTACCGCTACACCGAGTGGGACGAGGGCAAGCAAGGCGTGCAGCTTTACGACTACGACAACGACCCCGGCGAGTTGAAGAACCTCGCGGACGACCCCGCCTACGCGGCCGTGGTGAAGGAGATGAAAACGCTGCTAGCGGGGAAGTGAACCCCGCGTCGCGGCTACGCAGTCCCACTCCCTGGAGCTCCATCATGATCCGATCCGTCTTCGTGCTGGCACTCCTCGCAACTCCAACCATGGCCGCGCCGCCGAACGTCGTCATGCTCATCGGTGATGACCAGGGGTACGCGGACTATGGCTTCATGGGCAACGCGACCATCAAGACGCCGAACCTGGACAAGCTCGCGGCCCAGGGGCTCGTCTTCAAGCGCGGGTACGTGCCGAGCAGCCTCTGCCGGCCGAGCCTGGCGACGATGGTGACGGGGCTTTACCCGCACCAGCATCTCATCACGTCGAACGATCCGCCGCTGGCGAAGGGGAAGGCGAAGGCCCCCGCGGCAAAGAAGGACGAGAAGTGGCTCGCGATGCGGGCGGAGATGGTGGCCAACTTCGAGAAGTCGCCCTCGCTGGCGAAGCTCCTGGGCGAGCAGGGTTTCATCAGCCATCAGAGCGGCAAGTGGTGGGAAGGGAACGCCTGCCGCTGCGGCGGCTTCACCGAGGGGATGACCCACGGCGACTCGACCAAGGGTGGCCGGCACGGCGATCTCGGCCTCACCATCGGTCGCCAGGGCGTGAGGCCCGTGCTGGACTTCCTCGGCAAGGCCAAGGCGGAGAACAAGCCGTTCTATCTGTGGTACGCTCCGATGATGCCGCACTCGCCGCACAACCCGCCGGAACGGCTGCTCGCGAAGTACAAGGACAAGTCGCCTTCGATCCATGTCGCAAAGTACTGGGCCATGTGCGAGTGGTTCGATGAAACGCTGGGCGAGATCCTCGACCGCCTCGAAAAGAACGGCCAGGCCGAGAACACGATCGTGGTGTACCTGCACGATAACGGCTGGATCCAGGACCCCACGAAGGATGCGTTCGCCCCGCGGTCCAAGCAGTCGCAGTACGATGGCGGGTTGCGCACGCCGATCCTCGTCCGCTGGCCGGGCCATGTGAAACCAGGCGTGGACGACACTCACCCGGTGAGTTCGATCGACGTGGTGCCGACGATCCTGGCCGCCACAGGCGTGAAGCCGTCGAAGGACATGCCCGGCGTGAACCTGATGGACGCGGCCGCGGTGGCGAACCGGGACACGCTTTACGGAGCCTGCTTCACGCACAACGCCGTCGACATCCATAACCCGGCGAAGAACGTCCGCTGGCGCTGGGTGCTCTCCGATGGCTGGAAACTGATCGTGCCGGACGCGAAGAACGAGGCGGATGCGAAGGTCGAGCTTTACCAGGTGACGAAGGATCCGGGCGAGAAGAATAACCTCGCGGCGGACAGCGCGAAGGTCGCGGAGTTGACGAAGAAGCTCGACGCCTGGTGGCCGGCGAAGTGATGCGAGTTCACCACACGCGGTGGTCCGCTGCGGTGATCCGTCACGTCGGATTCCTGGGTTCAGCGCGAAGCCTCAAGCGGCTTGGACCAGTGCGGGCTTCAGCTTCTCGTAACACAGCTTGGCGGCGGCGATCGGGTCGTAGCCGGGCTTGTTGAAGATTTGGCCGCTTACTTCCACCACCACGCCGCCACCATAGCTCGCGGCGCGAAGCAGTCTGGCATACTCGCGGTAATCCGTGGTGCCCGTGCCGGGGAGCAAAAACTCGAACTTCCCCGGCATTCCCTTTTCGTCCTTCACGTGCACGAATACGGACTCGGGTAGCATCGCCTTCGCCGTGTCCGCGAGCTTGCGGCCTTCCAGTGCGAAATGGCTGTGGTCGTAAGTCAGCTTCAGCCACGGGCTCTTCACCTGCGAAATCAACCAGATCGCATCCTCCGGTGTGTGCAGAGCGTTCGCGACGTGAGCCTTGATGGCGATCACGGTCTTTCCTTTCCCCGCGATGTCGGCCCAGGCCCCCATGCGTTCAACCATCCGATTCTTCACCATGGGCCAGTCCGCCGGTTTGCCTCCGAGGATCGTCTCGATCACGGGGGGTGCCGCCGGCGCAAGCTCATGAGCCAACTCGCTTGCCACCTTCAGTCGATCCTCGTTCATCTTCGCGCCGGCGTCGTCCGTGGGTTCGCGGAGGTTTTCCATCAGGGCCGGGAGCGTGAGGTTCAAGTCCTGGAGTTGCTTGCGAAGGTCGCGGCGATCCTGCACGCTCAGCAGCTTCGGCTCCGTGGCGTAGCCAGGCAAGAGCGACAGTTCGACGCAGTCGTAGCCGATGTTGGCACAGGTCTTGAGGGCGTCCGCGGTCTTGAGCGCCTTCATGCCGTAGAGGCTGAAGCCCAGGCGAATTGGCGGCTCCGCGGCGAAGGAGTGAGTGCCCATCAGAGCCAGACCGACGGAGGCGTTGAGGCGAAGCCAGTCGCGGCGATTCAGGGGCATGCTCGAAATCTCCTGCGGGCGAAGGGACATTCATTCTCGTGAGCAGCGCCGCCGGATGCAAGGACAGGCCGTATCAAAGCCGAGTCCAAGAACTCGTTGGGGAGCGACGATGCCAGGCCAGCCACTAGTGGTTTTCGAGAACGTCCGGATGGCCCGCCCTGGTGGGAACGTCATCCTCGATGGCGTGACATGGACCCTTCGAGAGGGCGAAACGTGGGCCATCACCGGAGCGATGGGCAGCGGCAAAACGACCTTCGCTGAGGCCGTCCTGGGGCGGCTGCACGCCAGCGAAGGCTCGATCGCCTGGCCGATGCTGGAGGCGATGCGAGAGGCCGGCCTCAAGATCGACTGGCCTTCCGAGGTCATCCGACTCGTCGCGTTCAAGGAGGACTCCCGTCTCTTCTCGTATGCGGACCACTACTACCAGCAACGTTTCGAGTTTGCGGACGAAGAGGAGCCTTTGTCGCTGGATCAGTTTCTCCGTGCGGGAAGTGCGGCGACGGAAGCCGAGATCGCTGAGGTTGCGTTACGCCTGGGAATCGCAGGGCTTCGCGAGCTTTCGTTCATCAAGCTCTCGAACGGCCAGGCGCGTCGGGCTCGCATCGCACGGGCGCTGCTGTCGAAGCCGGCATTGCTGATCCTGGACAATCCTTCTCTCGGCCTCGATGTCGCGGGGCGGGGTGAACTCGATCTCATCCTGGGCGATCTTGTAAAGGCCGGGCAGCGAGTGCTGCTGGTCGCACCGCCAGATCGCATCCCTGAGTGGGTGACGAATGTGCTCAAGCTGGGAGGATCTTCGCGACACAATGAAGCAGAGTCTTCCGAGCGCATCGCACGGGATGCCAGCACGATTCGCTCCGAAGACTCTGCCTCGCGGCTGCGAGATGCGGTGATCGAGCTTCACCACGTCAACGTTACGCACGGGGGAAAGCCGATCCTCACGGATGTCTCCTGGACGGTTCGAGAGGGGGAACGCTGGGCGCTCCTTGGGCCCAACGGGGCGGGAAAGACGACGCTTCTCTCATTGCTCTGCGGCGATCATCCGCAGGCTTATGCCAACGACATTCGCCTCTTTGGCCAGCGTCGCGGCTCGGGCGAGAGCATCTGGGACGTGAAGCGGCGAGTGGGCATTGTCTCACCAGAACTGCACCTCTATTTCACCACGCCGCTCAACGCCTTCGAGGCGGCCGTCACCGGGTTTCACGATGTCCTCTCCTTCCGTGAAGCAACCCCCGAGC
>Ga0105044_10000660_pt1 | contig 43356 bp, 41 predicted proteins | sample MAT01_FD_78092 | JGI IMG/M metagenome (GOLD analysis project Ga0105044, IMG submission 78092) | Freshwater microbial communities from Lake Fryxell liftoff mats and glacier meltwater in Antarctica - MAT-01 | ecosystem: Environmental > Aquatic > Freshwater > Ice > Liftoff microbial mat | place...
ATCCTGCATCCCATACAATCATGGAGAACTAGACGGTGAAGTCAAGCTCTACGATTCAAAAGGACAACTTGAACGTTCGATTCCATTTAAAGATGGTCGAAAAACTTAGTAGAAAGTGATGAAAGTTTGATGTTTCAGTTAAAGAGAGTAATTGAAAAATTATTGATTATAAATCAAATCATGTTTAGTATCTCTTTTGAAACATATTAAAAAAGAGGTAAAAATGACAGTAGATACAAGTATAAGATCGTTGCAATCCATGTGTTTAGATAATGTTGTAAATACTTATGATGAAAACGGTGAATCCTTTAGAAAATTAAAGGGATTAATTCCAAAAGAGTTGCTTTCACGGCTTAAACATGTTAAACATGTTCAAAATAACACCGTAAATTTAAAAATTAATAATTGGAATAATCATAGTTTTTGTTTGGGAAAAATAAAGAATTTTTCAATCAATAAACCATTAAGCGAAATTCTTGAGTTTATAAACGCTAGGACTCCTTCTTACGTATGGAAAACTGTATATGTTGATGACCTTGAGTGGAATAGGGAACATACTACCCCAATGTGGAAGACTGCTTCTAAAGAAAAAAATTTATCTGAATATGGCTTTAAGCCAGCAGAAAATGTTACAGTGATGGTAGACAGAATTTAATGGCTGCATGTCGGATACCGCATGCATACCGACACTCCGCTTTCTCTCCTGAGATTGAATCTCAGGAGAGGTTTTCTTATTTGGTCAAATAGGCAATCCGTCTATATTACATCATCATCTTCCACCAAAATTGTTCGTAGATAGTTTTCAACATTTCTAGATAAATCATTTTCACTTTTGGTAGTTTTAAGACGACAATTGTCATTTCACTATAGTTTAGCTAAACAAACAAGCTGTCTTAAATGTTTTGCAAGATCTTACAGAAATTAAGAAAGGTGATCGTTTTAACATGCTAACCGCACAAGAAAACAAACCGATCACTGGGACTCCATAAATGCTCGGGGCTTGATCGGTATCCACGTATCCAGAATCCATCTTCTCGCCGGCGCAGATAAAAACCTCTTGGAAAATCAAGTTCAGCAGAAAGTTCTTTCATGGCAATATTTTGCCAGTTGCCGCTAACTGGATCAATTGGTTGATTAAAATCGATATACTGTAAACGCATGTGAACTGCAAGTTCAGAGGGACAAAGTTTAAAACCAAATTCTTGAGCCTGTTTATAAACTTCTTGGGTAGTAGCTCCCTTTGAGAACCCCAAATCCCCAAGAGAAATTTCTACAGTCTGTGATTTTTCTCTGGTAGGTTTAATTGTAAATCCCTTGTAATTAATAATTTGCAAGCCATATTCATTTATACTTATGTTGTTATTCTTCAAATTCTGAAGTAATTCTTCTTTAGATAAGCCACCGATCCATACATCCCTAAAAGTAAGTTTTTCTTTTGAAATAGGTAATCTTGATTTCATAGACTTGATCCTCTTAGTTTGAAATAAACCTTTTAAGATTTCAGATTTCCCATCTTCAAGGATTTTTATTAATTGCCCTGTTGCAATTTTGATTTTTCATTTTTCATGTTCCTTTATTTTTGTTAAAAATTTACACGAACTTCTATTTTTGGCTAGATTAATTTCTTGGGCATATCAGTAAGAAGACACCTCATTTTGAAAAAATTACTTTAAACCGTAATGATTTATGAAGCTATACAAGCACACAACCTGCAACCCCCTCAATTTACCCGCCTAGCGAGTAACCAATGTGTTTAAAAGAAAGTTAATTCCATTTTTGAGGAACGGGATGGCAGGGGGAATATTGAGGGGGCTAATAGAACCCTCTCAATTCAAATGCTTCAGCTAAAACTTAATTTATGATGAAAACCAGATCTATAAGCCCGGCATAAACCTTCGAAATGTTCCCAATTCACTGCGAGGGTACATATTTTTAGGGAGGTAGTCGCCATATTTTAGTTTTGACCAATCGAAAGAGGGAGTTTCTCGTCTTTTGGTGCTCAGATCAAAAATCAGACGGATACTGTCTGAAAGAGATCTATCTATGACCTCAATACTCAAATTTTGTGCTTTGATTAGTGCTTTTACATATTCGACATCATTGGAAGCGGTATCGATATAAGCTATGGTATTTTCTAAGATGGGAATATCTAATAACACCGCGGCCCAAAGACTGAAATAGACATCCCCATTAGGTTGTCTGCCTGTAAAAAATTTCGCTTGTGTATTTACCAAAATGCCCTCATCAATAGCAAATGCATAAGGTCCATAACCAATGTGCCCTTCATTATTACAGGACATATAGGTGCCTGGCCCTTCAACGCCGGATGTTGATTGTCGAATGGTTTTAGTTTGTATAATGTTTTCTAGACCTATTCGGGTAGCGTGAAAAAAGTCAGGTAAGGGAACATTGATACCATGTTGTAATTTTGTTAGAGTTTTCTGGAAATATTCGCTGACTTTTATATCGACCTCAGGCGTGGTTAATTTGATCTGTTTGATGGCATCTTCGACACGTTCTTGCTTTTCTGCTATGGTGACCACATTTATTAAGTAGTCTTCTCCAAAATAGAGACAGCACCCTGGCACAGGAGCAGAATTTAAGAAGGGTATAAATTGTGTGAGTTTAAAGGAAAGTTTTTTAGCGATCTCGACGAGGCGTTTTTCTTCTTGTCCCAGAATTACTTTATTCTGAATTGCATCATTGAGATTTGAGATGGTTCTCTTAACAAGTGCCTGCTTCTCTACTATTTCATCATTCAAAACATTATTTAGCTTAGTTAGAACGTCATCCGCACTTATGTAAGGTTCGGAAATAGTTTCAAATTCTGTAAGATCGAGCGTCTTTCCTGAAATACTTTGCCACACAGAATTCATCTCAGCTAGTTGCTCTGGCGAGATGTCATTAAGGACGATGAAACTCTCATCACTTCGAGAAAAAGCGTTCATGCTCCAATTTGGAGAACCGTTCAACAAAATTTTGTTATCAATCAGAGCAAATTTATGGTGAATATTGCGTCCAAGTTTTACATTCATCCCTTCTTTTATCAAAAGTTTAACGGCATCATCATTTAGATGAGGTGTAAAAACCTCAACAATTACGCCTCTATGATGGGCTCTTATTAAAGCACGGCTGGCATCTTTATAGGTTAATTGCTCTATCGAAACATTAATGTGATGCTGGGCATTGTCGAATAAGTTAATCAACTTTTGCTTTGCAATTTCATTCATATTTGTTTCAACCAAACGAGGACGTTCAGGTTGATTGTGGGGAAGAATATAAAGCTCAAGAAGTTGATCTCCAAAATAACAAAAAAGAGGGGTTATCCCTTGTCTCTGCTCTTGAGATTGGATAAGAGAGGCTTCTTGATGCAGTTCCTCGCCAATTGCCGGACTATAAAATCCAATGGAGAGGTTTTTAGATCCTGCTAAGCTGTTTGGTGTAAAGTTGGCAGAGCCTAACCATATGTAGGCGCGATCGACAACAATAATTTTATGATGCATGTGCCCTTCACCAACTTGCCTTGTGCCTATCAGTACTGAAGGGTGAAGAATTGATTTCAAGTTTCCTAGATGATCGCGATCAATAACTAAGTGTATATCGATACCTTCACTAGCTTTCTGATTGATGATCTCAATGAGTCTTGAGTCAGTAAATGTAAAGCTCATGAGTAAAATTGATGATTGTGCCCGATCCATCAGTTCATAAACCGAGTCGCACAATGCATTTTGGGTCATATCATGATTACTAAGTATAAGTGGGGCTTGTTCAATATTTTCAACGGCCGCAAAAGCGTGGGGAACGAGGGAATTCGTCAGAATGACAAGAACAAAGAGTTTTTGGATAAAACATTTCAACATTACAAATCTCCTTGATGGTCGAATAAGGGTTTATCCTTACACAGCTTAGAGCAATCGTAAATTCGTTTCAACAATAATCGCATCTAAACTAGTTATATTTAAGGATTTACGCGTTTAATTGCTTCATCTTTTCCTAGGTATTTACCTATCTTTACGAGTCCATAACTTATAAATCCCCTTCAGTTAAATTAGATTCTTGGGTATCATTTTTTTCATGGATTGGCATGCAAAAATTAAAAAAATTGAAGCACTTATTGCAGGGGGCAAAAGCGAGGGCGAGCGTCAGGCTGCGGCTCTAGCCAAAAATCGTATTTTAGAGCGTTTTCAAGAGGATGTTGTTGCTAACCCTGTTGAGTATACAGTTCCTTTGGGAAATCCTTGGAAAAAAAAGCTTTTTGTTGCTCTTTGTAATAAGCATCAGCTGCGAACATATCGATATAAAAGGCAAAAATATACGACCACAATGGTTCGCGTTAATTCTAATTTTTTGAATAATGTCTTATGGCCTGAATTTAAAAAATATTCAGCTCTTCTTGAAGAATTTGTTGAAGAAATTGTTAACGATCTTATTTCTCAAATTCATGACGTCAAGGAAGAGGAGCTTGTGGTTGCAGGCGAATTACCCACCACTATGGGGAGCACAGTTCTTTAAAAGGAAACTCATTATACCTAGAAAGCCAAAACTCATTGACATCCGTTAAATACTTTTGGGTCGAAAACAGAAAATAATACAGATTCACATCATTAAGAACCCAAGTTCATCTCAATTATTTGTTCTCTTTGAACGATCATTTTAATTCTTGAAATTGCTTAACCTGATCCAAAACTATCTACAGGAATCATGAATTGTATCGTAATTTAATGATAAGGTTAAAGTAACTTCAAAAATGATTAATTATAATTTTATTTAACTATAACTGTTTTTATTAAATTTTATAAAATTGTTTTTTTATAATGCATGCAAAACCTCTTAATTTTTATTGTAAAAAAATTAAATTTTTGATTAACTCGACAATAGCCTCTAAATTAATTATCACCAAAAGATAACAATGTCGCAAGCTCACGTCGTTTACACATCCGGAAGTATGCGAGAAATTTGGAAAATATCACTCCCATTGATGTTTTCTTGGCTATCAGTGGTTTTAATGACTTTTGTAGATCGATTATATTTAGCTTATTATTCCCAAGAAGCTCTCGTTAGCACTGTAACCTCTTGTACGCTCGCTATGGCTTTTACTTATGGAACTCAAACATTGTGTGAAATGGGAAGCATTTTTGTAGCCCAGTACAATGGAGCTCAAAGGTTTGATCAAATCGGCAAAGTGGTCTGGCAAGTTGTTTGGATTGGATTATGCTCCGCCATTTATTTCGTACCTCTTTCCTATTTTGCCGGAGATTTCTTTTTTGCGAATTCTAGTTTAGGTGTTATGGAGAATGAATATTTCTCTACTTTAGTTTTCTTTGGTCCTTTTTATGGGATCATTGGAGCGATTTCAGGTTTTTATATCGGAAGAGGTCGTACGTTTATTATTACACTCATTACATTGGGTGCTAATGTTGTAAATGCTGTTTTAGATCCGCTTTTAATTTTTGGATTTAAAGACTTAGTGCCTTCTCTAGGGGTTAAGGGTGCCGCTTTAGGCTCTGGTTTAAGTTGTATGACGCAAGCTTTAGTCCTTTTAGCCTGCTTTATGAACAGTAAAAATCGACTTTTTGGCAATTTGAATTGGCAGATCAATTGGGCTTTATTATTCAGATGTATAAAAATTGGCCTGCCTACCTCGCTTTTCGTGCTTTTGGAATTTGCGAGTTGGAGCGCTTTTTATTCGATGATGCGCGATGCGAGTTCTACCCACATCCTTGTTGCAGGGATTTGCCAAAGCCTGTTAATTCTATTTGTTTTCTTTGGATTAGGGATGCAAAAGGGAGTTGCTGCAATAGCTGGAAATTTAATTGGCGCCAAAAGAACAGAGCAACTGAACAGACTTTTAAAATCAGGTGGATATTTAGTCTCAGGTTATTTCCTCTTCACATGCATTCCCATGGTGTTGTTTCCTGAGATTGTAATGAATTGGTTTTTGCATGTTCCAGCTGCTTCGGAAGGGGTTGCTGCGCTGGCTGAATTTGAATCAATTAAAGCGGTTCTTCGCATCGCTCTATTGTTTTCTTGCCTTTATATGTTTTTAGATAATTTGCGTATGTTAATTTCGGGAGTTCTTTCTGGTGCAGGGGATACTTTCTTTTTGATGATCTCAGGGATATTCTCTGCCTGGATATTTTTACTGCTTCCAGCTTATGTTGGAATTGTCCAGTATCACGCAAGCGTGGAAGCTTCAATGGGAATTTGGGTTCTTTATAGTTTTTGTGCCCTACTGATTCCGCTCTGCCGATATTTCCATGGAAGTTGGAGAGGGCGTAAGATGATCGAACCAGTCGCCAGTTCACTATTATCGGACGGAATTCAAGCTTGATCAGCCTTTGAAATTATTTAACCTTAAAGTACTTTTTAAAATGTTTCTCTTTTCGGATCTTTGCTAGGTCATAGGGCGATTTATCGTTTCCAGCAAATTCAGCAAGAACTTCCATTCTTTCTTTAAAACATTTAACTTGCTTTTCATTGACATACCCTTTGTCTTTCCATTCCTGAATGAATTCATCTTGTGCAGCAACCAAATTTGCGATAATTTTTTTGGAAGCTTCAGTAAATGGTTCTTTTGCTTGTGGGAACATGCGCCATGCATATTGAGCGTTGCCTACTAGAAGATTTGATGGATGCTTTTCAGTCATCGAAAAACCGTTATCAATGCAATAAAGTTTGTTCGTTTCTGTATTGAACATGATATTTTTGCTATGACGGTCGATGTCTCCTTGGGCGTAAGTCAGGATAGCCATAAGTTGGGTGTCTTCAACGGAGAGTTTCTTCAAGAGGTCGGCTTTTTTGGCTTTTGTGCGGCATTTCCATTCTCCTAGCTTCGGGAACTGGCACCACAAAAAGTTCATTCTAAGATGAAGATCTCCATCTTTGGGATTTCCAGGAACAAACAGCTGCAAGGAGCCTTCTTTTTTCCTGAGTTTTTTCCCATCTGCTTTTTCAGTTTTTTTGTAATTAAATTTGGGATTGGCTAATTTAACAGCTTTGGTATTGGGAACATTGTTTAACCCAACTTTTTTGCTAACATCGCTAGCCATCACTTCTGCTTTATAGCCGCGTCCTTTAGTGCAAAAAACGGCTGTAGGAAAAAGTGGAAATATTTTTACAAGAATGCGTTTGGTTTGGCTTTGCCATTTGCGAGCATTAAGGGCTAAAGGTTCTTCTTCGGAGGGTTTGAAAACTGCGATACGTTCTTCCGAAAGATTTTTGACAAAGTAAGTGCCGCTGGCTCCCTGATCCACAGTGTCGGGAGCAATGCCAAGTTTCATTGCTAATTTGCCCGTGGCTAAAACATAGTCGAAATAAGCTTCATCGCAAGTCACAAGCTCATGATCTGGTTTACGCATAGGATCAATCAGAGATCTAGTTTTGACATAGTTTGAGGCGAGTACATCAAGAACTTTTTGATCTAGCTGTTTGATAGCTTCTTCTCGATTGAAGATTTTTGTGCTTAAGCGAGACATTTTTTGGAAAAATAGATTTTTTAGAGCTGCTTTTTGGGATTCTGGTTCAGCTGGATTAGAATCACTCAATTTTAGACGGCCCATTAATGCTGAAATCTCAGTCTGTAGCTTGCGATTTGTTTCATGGCGGTATCTTTTGCTGAGCATAAATTTAAGCCGCTGGCTCGAGCTAAGCATTTTAAATTCGCCTGCGCTAGCCACATAAAACTTCTGTCCGCGTTTCCGATCAATAAATTTCTGAAAATTATTTGTATCTAACGTAGAATCAAATTTTATTATATCTTTAATTGGTTTCGTTACCAAAGCTTGATCTCCAATTATTATTAATTATGTAAATTATAATAGGAGAATATGAAGATTGAATAAAGTTTTATGTTTATCGAAAGGGAAACTAGATAGAAAAAAAAACGGGTTTGATGAAGATCAAACCCGTTTTTACTTAAATTAGGCACCGCGAGAAAATGTCTTTTTCCCGTCTCTTTCTCTTTCTCTTGGTCTATATGACGAAGAAGAGGAAGAAGAGCCTGAGGAGCGTGGTGGCGGGCGACGTCTTTCGCGGAATCTATTGGAATCTCCGCCTCTGAAATTGCCTTTCTTCTTATTGAATGATTGCGCTTTATCGATGTCTTTAGGATGAATCCCAATTTTTTCTGGACCTTCGATTTTTTTATAATCGAGTAAGAGAGAGAGAAGATTGATGCTAATTTGCTCTAATGACATCTCTTTCTTTAATTCACCTAAAAGATAATGGGCTTCTTCTTCAAATTCTCTGCCTTGGACTTTCTCGATCAGTTTTCCAGCAAATTTTTGTTTTACTTCCTGGAGAGTTGGAATTGAGCGGTAGTCAACTTTAGTGCCGTGTTCTCTTAAAATGTGCTTTAAGCTATTTAATTCATTGGGTGTTAAAAGTGAGACTGCAATCCCTTTATTACCTGCACGACCAGTACGGCCAATGCGGTGGACATAGCTTTCACTTTCAAAAGGAAGTTGATAGTTATAAACGTGAGTCACATCTAAAACGTTTAAACCACGTGCGGCTACATCTGTTGCGATAAGGATCGTAAAGTCACTTTTTCTAAAACCTTCAATCACTCTTTGACGAGCAGGCTGCTCCATGTCTCCATGCAAGCCTTTGGCATCGTATCCTTTTGTGCTTAAAAAGGAAGACAAGCGATCGACATCTTTTTTTGTTCTACAGAAAATGATAGATTTTGAAAATTCAGCGCTATCATCCAAGAGACGAATTAGAGCTGTATCGCGCTCTGATTCATAAATGATGTAGCATAATTGTTCAATATCTTCACAGGCTGTTTCTTTCTTAGTGATCTTGACAAATTCAGGATCTTTAAGGAAAGTTTTAGCCAGTTTTTGAATCGGGAGAGGCATTGTTGCTGAAAAAAGCAATGTTTGTCTTTCTTTAGGTAAGAAACTTAGGATTTCTTGGATATCTTCCAGGAATCCCATGTTTAACATCTCATCGGCTTCATCAAGAACGACGATCGAAGGGGCAAAAGTATCTAAGTATCTTGATTTTAGCAAATCAAGGAGTCTGCCTGGTGTTGCGACTACTACTTGGATTCCTCTTTCAATTCCTTCAACTTGACGTTGAATGGATTGACCGCCGTACACTGCAATCGTTCTGATGTCGCAGTATTTTCCTAGCCGGTAAAGTTCATCACTCACTTGAATAGCAAGTTCCCGAGTAGGAGTGATCACTAAAAGACCTACTCCATTGTTTTTATCTAGCAAATGGAGGGAAGGAAGGCCAAATGCGGCTGTCTTTCCTGTTCCAGTTTGTGCTTGTGCGACAACATCTTTTCCATCCAAAATAATAGGAATAACTTTTTCCTGAATAGGGCTTGGGACAGTAAATTTTGCCTCAGCCACCGCTTTCAAGAGAGGCTCTTTAAGCCCAAAATCTGTGAAAAGGGGGGTTGCTTTTGTATTTTCTAAGAGAATTTCATTTTCATCCATCGTAAGACCAATTTCCTTATAATAATTAAAATCTCTACCCTTATGAGGAATGAATCTACATGGAATCAAGGAATTAAATGAACTCTTTGATAAACGCGCTTTCTGAGATTTTATGTTTTTTGTTTATGTCAACAAGAGAATCATACTCTATCGTTTAATTCTTTACACGCAATTTTTATTTTTTAAATTATTAATTTTTTTATGACTTTTAAATAAAAAAATTTAGAGAAAAAATAAATACGGGGGTTAGGAGGGGGGGGGGCTTATTAGAATTTTTTTGTTATTCAGGAGTATGAGTTACCTAATTCGAAAAATCATCGTCGCAAGGGGAGCAAGTTGAATATGCATCCCATGAGAAGGGTCAACTTGCAGATTTAAATTAAGTTTTCCTGAACCGCCAAATTTTTCATGGTCAGAATTGAAGCATTCGATGGCAGAAGCAATCTTTTCTAAGCGGATAAAATAATGGGGATGGAAAGTTGGGGTAAAATTATGCACGCACAAGAGAGTTCCCTGGCTGCTTTTTCTCAAATAGCTAATTACGCTGTTTTGCTGGTCGTTAAAATCGACCCATTCAAATCCGCGGTAATCAAAATCATTTTCCCAAAGTTCATTATTAGAAATGTAGAAATGATTGAGTTCCTTGACCATAGTTTGAAGGCCTTGATGATTTGGAAAATGCAAAAGATCCCATTCGAGTTCTCTTTTGCAGTACCACTCATTCCACTGACCAATTTCGCCGCCCATGAAAAATAGTTTTTTACCAGGTTGGCACATGGTGTAGCTAAACAGCAAGCGAAGGTTAGCAAATTTTTGCCAAATATCACCAGGCATTTTACTTAGCAAGCTTTGTTTACCGTGGACGACTTCATCGTGGGAAAGAACCAGTTGAAAACGCTCTGTGAAGGCATAGAGTAATCCGAATGTCAGATCATTGTGATGATAGTGCCGGTAAATCATGTCCTTTGAAAAATAGCGCAGGGTGTCATTCATCCAACCCATATTCCATTTAAAATCAAACCCTAGGCCATTGTGATCTACCGGATAGGTGACTGCGGGAAAAGCTGTGGATTCTTCAGCGATCATATACACTCCAGGATGGAATTGATGAACAACTGAATTTAAATGCTTTAAAAATTCGATCACTTCAAGGTTTTCTTTGCCGCCATAGCGATTAGGAATCCATTGGGAATTCTCCCTTCCATAGTCGAGGTAAAGCATGGAGGCTACGGCATCGACGCGGAGTCCATCCACGTGCATTTTATCAAACCAAAATAAGGCATTTGCGATGAGGAAATTGGAAACCTCGTGCCTGCCGAAGTTAAAGATAAGAGTGTTCCAGTGAGGGTGCAGCCCCTGGCGCGGATCTGAATGCTCATAGAGCGATGTTCCATCGAAAGCTCCGAGTGAGAAATCATCCGTGGGAAAATGTCCTGGGACCCAATCTAAAATCACTCCAATATTATGCGCATGCATGTAATTGACAAACCATTGAAAATCTTCAGGGGTGCCATAACGGCTTGTGACCGAATAAAAACCGGAAACTTGATATCCCCATGATTCATCCAAAGGATGCTCTTGGATAGGCAGCAATTCTACGTGGGTATAGCCCATCTCATTGCAATAGCGACCGAGCTCGATAGCTAACTCTCGGTAATTGAGGAAATAGCCGTCTCTTGTTTTCCAGGATCCCAGATGGACTTCATAGACATTGAGGGGTTGAGGGGTGCCTTCTTTTTGAATGCGGCGCTGCATCCATACCTGATCATCCCATTGAAAGTGATCAACAGAGGCGACAATGGAGGCAGTGGCAGGGCGCAGTTCACTCCAGAAAGCAAACGGATCAGACTTAATTCGCAATTCCCCTGTCTGAGTTCGAATTTCAAACTTATATTTTTCTCCCTCTTTTATCCCAGGAAGAAATAATTCCCAAATCCCTGAATTGCCTAGGACGCGCATGGGATTTGTTCGCCCATCCCAATAGTTGAAATCACCAACGACCGAAACTGAACGTGCCGCCGGAGCCCAGACGGCAAAGCGGACTCCTCGGCAACCCTGATGCTCGATAGAACGGGCACCCATCATCTCATAAAGCTTATAATGTACGCCTTTGCTGAAAAGGTATTGATCGATATCCCCAATAGTGGGTGCGAACGTATAAGGATCGTGGCCGCTTATCCCATTGCGATGAAAAACTTGATAATCACGCTGTTCAATGCCTTTGGGAACAACCACCTCAAACAATCCAGCTTGGTGAACTTGGGCAGCAGCGACATCCTGTCCCTGAATTTTTAAGAAAATCTGTTCAGCACCAGGTCGCCAAAGACGAATGACTTGTTCTTTTTCAGAAAGGGGATGAATTCCTAAGAGTTGATGCGGATCGTAGGCTTCGCCAGCGAGCAAGTGCATAAACTGTTGCATTGAAGTTGTGGAAGAATCGCGGCTTGACATTAGATTAACTCGCACATAAGGTTTTTTTTGATCCCCGTTTTTTTGGAGATTAACTTAATGTTGGAAATTATCAAAGATATAAAGCTGATCTTTTTGAATAGTTAAAGGAGCTACGCACGAAACGGTCTTTCCCTTCTCTACCGAATTAGTGCGAATACGCATTTTTTTAAGTTGTTTTTGGAAATTAATTTCAATTGTTTGAGTTGTTTCCGCAAAAAGGAACATGCGTCGCAGCTCTTTTTTGCTCCATTCAAAGTCGAGCAACCCAATATTTTGACACTTCCATTGGACCCCTCGGCCACTGTGAAATTCGGTCGGCAGAGCAGGCAATACTGAGAGCGATTGCGGGCCAACATGCATGAATAGTGAGCGAATGAGCTGAGCCCCAATTGTTAACAGCGGTAAAGGGGAGCCAGTGCTTGTAAGAGGTGAATCGAACCCTTGATATTCAGTATCTAAAGCGCGGGGTGAAAGGATGCCTTCAAATCCAGCAGCAAAAAGTTGATTAAAACCGTTAAGGATCTCATTGCGTTGCTTTTGCTGGATGATCTCTTGACAGTGGTTGAGTAATGGGCTCTCTATTTGAGTAGTGGAAGAGGGCAAGAGGGCTGCTAAGCGAAACCAACAAGGAAAAATTTCGCCAAAATCCATGCGTCGCTTGATCATTTCCCAATCTTGGGCTTTATGATTTCCAAGAGATAATCTTTCATGGATTTGAGGCTTGGCAATGTATGTGTTAGCGGTTTTAAGAATTAGCTCATCTTTTGCTTGAACTTCAAACTCGCCATTGTTCAGTATGATGTTTTCATGGCGTTTCAAATCAAAAGGACAGTTTAGTAAACATTTAAAGGCAAAGGCTTGCTCAAATTTTACATGTAAAAAGCCTTCACAGGATGAAAAAATACGGTATGAGAAGTAACCTTGCGGACTTTCTCCCCAAACTTTGATTTCTCCTTTTTCCAAATCTTGTTGAACAGTGAAGTTTTTTACTGGACCGCGCAAGTTTAAAGCGATTTCACCTAGGTAGGTTGGGGCGGTGCGGTCTTCGAAAGCATGAATACGGATCAGGGTTGGGAAGATTTGCAAGCGCAAAGATGAGAGCGGTAACAGGCAGTAAGTACCTGGAAGATGCGCATAAGGTCGCAAGCGTTCCGCAATTTTAATTTTCATTAGGTAGCCTACGGATAAATTTTCCAATAAAACCCTGGGGAGTATTTTGGATTAAGTCTATTTCAATCAATTCATTTGGTTTGAAGTCCCCAGCAATCCATGCGGTGAGAAAGTTCTCAGTATGACCGGTGATCTCTCCTGGGCGATTTGCATGTGTGCTTTCGGTCAGAACAATCATTCGTTGTGAAACAAATTGCTCTCGCAGCTGAAAGGCATAGTGTTCAGAAGCTCTTAGGATTTCTTGTTTTCTTTGCTTGATGATTTCTGGAGAAACTTTATTCGGCATTAGCGCTGCACGGGTTCTTTTACGTTCGCTGTAAGGGAACATGTGCACTTTGGCAAAACAAACTTCCTGCATAATTTCCAGTGTATCCTCAAAATCTCTTTGAGTTTCACCAGGAAAACCCACAATTACATCTGTGGTAAAGGTAAAGGCTGGATCGGCAGTGCGCAAGCGATCGACTGTGCTCATAAAAACTTGACGCGTATATTTACGATTCATGCGTTTAAGGATAACATTGGAACCAGATTGTAAAACGATATGCATGGAATGACAGGTTTTTTTCCCATTTAAAATGGCGTCGGCTAAGTCGTCATCGACTTCATCTGGGTCTATGGAGGATACACGCAAGCGTTCTAGACCAGGAATTTGATCAACAGCTCGCACTAAATCGGCTAGACTTGAGGTTGCAGACCCTTCAGTAGGGTTACCATCAAAGTCTCCGATATTAATACCTGTTAAAACGACTTCTTTGAATCCATTTGCAATTAGATCTTTAACTTCCACCACAATTTCCGCAATTGTGCGCGAACGGGAACGCCCCCGTACATAAGGGATGATGCAATAGGTACAAAATTCATTGCACCCATCTTGTACTTTTACAAAAGCTCGAGTATGCGCATCAAAATTTTTGATAGAAAATTCAGGGACTTCTTCTTCTGGCAAAAGGGTTTGCACCACTTGATCTTTTTGCTTATTTAAGATCACATGTTTCACCCCTTCATAAGCTTGAAAAATCTCCGCATTTTGTTCCGCAGCACAGCCTGTCACAACGATCTGAGTCCCAGGATTTTCCTTGGCCAGTTGACGCACATCGTGTTTACTTTGAAGATCAGCAGATTCAGTCACAGTGCAAGTATTGACAATACAAATTTCTGCATTTTCGCCTTCAACTGCTTGACGATAACCTAAGCTAATTAATTGATCCTGATAAGCTTGTGATTCGTACTGATTCGTGCGACAACCCAGTGTGGCTATCTTAAACGTTTTTTTATTTGAAGGTGTGTTCATCAACTCTAAGCGAATAATTTTAAAAAGATTAAACAATATCAGAGAGGGGTTTGATGATGCAAGTCAAAAATAAAATAGGATTATGTACTTGTTTTTCAATTATCCAAGCTACAGAAGGGTTAAAAATACTCACGAAATCAGGGTCTTCATGCGTAGCTTCAGCCTTTACTTTTTGCTTGAATGATATTTTCTTGTGTTTCTAATGCTTGTTGGATTTCAGCTGCGAGCTGCTCCTGACCATGATTTCTACACTCTTCAATGAATACTTTTAAAGTTTTCCTTACATCCATCCAAATAAGTTCATCGTCAAATTCTTTTACCAGCAGCAAGCCTTCTGTAATCTCTCCTCTCTTGAAGTGCGCTTGGCAGAGACCTTCTTTAAGCCACTGCAGATCAAATGAAGAGTTAATTTCGTTTAGAAGTGCATAAACCACTTCAAATTTCTTTAGTTCTAGATAGGCTTCTCCAATTTTTCGCAACTGTTCATCGCGCATTTTCTCTGATGTGTCATCATGCGGGCGGCAACGAGAGCTTTTTCCAGAGAGCCAATCAGCAGAAATTTATCGCCAATCTTTTCCAATATGCTTGACATATTCGGATAGTGATGAAAACTATCGGGAATATTCTTCACGAAATCAAATGTCTCCTCAAGTAGGTCGACATTCTTTACGTAATCAAGTGCTTTTTCAAGCTGAACCTGCTCAAGGGATGTTTTTACATAAACCCAATGATAATAGAGTTTTTTAATGGGTAGTTTAGTAAGTACTATCCTGGCAGAAGCAAATTCTTTTTGTTTTAAATGCGCCCTAAATTGCATGACTTGAATTTTCTCTATGGCTTTGTTGCGTTTTTCTTGTGTTTCAATCAGCTCAAGCGTTTGATAAGCCCTGTCGCTGCTAGTCGCAGGAAAATAACCTGTGATGTAAACTAAAACATCTTCTTTTTTTGCTGCAGTTAATGTTTTCGCTAAATTTATTGCCTCTCCAAAGGGATCTTTAATCAAACTAATAGCACCGCTCCTATCAGGAAAAAGAAGTGGATTAACAAGCTTCTTAATTTTTTGGATTGTTATTTCTTCATATTGCTCCATCTCAAGGGCAGGGTTTGACGGCCAGACGGGTGGTGGGTTAAATTTATGTAAACAGTCCATGAGAATTCCTTTAAAAATTATTTTATTTTCACAATCTAGTTAAAATTTAATGAGGTTTCCTTATTTCTTTTATTTAAGGGAATTAGCCAGTCAGAAAGTCTCTAGTATTTAACGATTTTCAGGCTTTATAACATAAAGAGCAAAGTATATCGTAGCTGGCATTTTGGAGGAAATTTCATTGTTTATTTCAGATTGAGAAAGCAAATCCAATATAGTTCCATAAGCAGATATGGGCACAACTTTCTATTTATAGAGCGATCAAAAATTTTTGATTGAGTAAATTTAACATTCTAAATTAATATAATAAAAAAAACAATTTTTATAAGTTTAATAATTTTAAGGGGTTTTATGAGCGACGATTTTGCGATGTTTTTCGCCACAAAAATAGATCAACAAACCTTTAAAAATCAAATCCTACATGTCAAAGGCTCTAATCAAGGCAGAACGATTGAGTTGATTCCTAAAAAATCTAAAGGGGTCAAAGAAAAAATTATCTCGGCAGTAAAAAGTCTTTTTGGAGTCGAGCAGCGACGTGTATCAGCTTTATGTGCGTCTTCTAAGGATTTGCAAAGCACGATTCAAGCGACAAATTCTGTTAATGAATTGGAGAATTTGAAAACTAATCTAAAAGAAGTCGAGAATTGGGTAGATCGTTACAATAAAAAATTAGGTCCTTTAGTTATTTTTATGCGCATTAAGCACCCTCTTAAAGAAGTTCAAACGACTATTGACGCGCGCATGGCTGCTTTAAACCCTGATCCAAGTCCGAAGGGTGGAATACCCCGGCCATTTAAAGTTGCAAATGTCATTCTAACAACTGATCAGAAAAAGGCGAATGCGATTTTACAAGCTTTTTTAAGGGGAGAAGGGGTGAACCTTCGTCATGGAACCCCTGTACAGATTGCCGATATCTGGGCATACTCAATGGATCAAAAGGAACAAGAACATGATTATGTGCAATGGCTTTTTCCTTCTCCAAAGCCTTCTAGACCCAATCCATTAGCGCCCGTTCTTACTTCAGAATTGCGTGATTTACTGGTACAAGATCCTTTAGTGGTGGCTAACATTAGAAAATCGTTTGAATCCATGCTCGATTTCTTTGGATTGCAATATGATGAAAAAAAAGGCACGGTTGAGGAAAAAAGCAATTTTCATCAAAGAGCTGAGGAATGGGTCATTAATCATACTCACAATCATTTAAGAGTAACGAGAATCCTTGAATGTCTGGATAATTTTGGTTTAATTAAAGAAAAAGACGCGTTTCAGGATAAGTTGTCGAACATCTATCTTAATTATAAAAATAATATTTCTCAAGCAACCAATGAGTATTGGAAGAATCCACATAAATAATAAATCTTTATTTTTTTTGATTATTAACAGTAAATAGATTAAACAGGATGATAACCATTTACAGGGTATCAGCCATGTTTAATTCTATTGAAAGCAAATTTGCCACTCTTCTTTGCTTTGCTGAAACAGCAAATCCTTCAAAGTTAATAAATAAAAAAGATGAAATGCCAAAACAGCTATCTATTCAAATAGGTGAATGGAATTCGATTTTAGAAAGTCAATTGCAAAAGAAACCTCTCAGTAATAAATTCATAAAACTCTATGGAATTGTCAGAAAACTTCTTTTGAACAATCAAACCACCCACGTTCGAAACGCTTTGAGAAGGTATGAATGGAATAATAAAAAGTTAGAGGCGAATCTAGAACGTTTTGATGAATTAAGCAAAGAGATACATAGTCGTTTATCTATGGATTTAAATAGCAAAAAAGGATCTCCATTTACATTTAGAAGGGATCCAAAAAAAGCGGCAAATGCTAATTCCATGGATCAAAAATTTATGCCGCTTCTTGAGTTTCATGAAGAAGCAGATCCTTTGACATTATTAAAAAATTGGGGGGTTCAACAGCTTGTTGCCAAAGTAGGGGATTGGAATAGAATTTTAGAAGCTCGATTACAAAAAAAGCAAAGTCTGAGTGTTTCCGATAAATTTCGCACATTGCATGAAGTCGTCAGTACGCTTACTTCTTCAGGCACAACAGCTGTAGTTCGAAGCAGTTTAAGAGAAAGAGAATGGGATGATAAAACTTTGCTTGAATCTCTAGATCGTTTCGACGAATTAGCTAAAAGAGTGAGAGATCGTTTTGCATTAAGTATAGTCTCAGCTTCAACCGAAATACAGCAATTGGATCAAGAATTGGAAAATGAATTTAGCCTTTTCCTGGCTGATTCATTAGCTGCTGGTTTTAAGCCGGAATTTTTCGAGAAAGAAAATGTACAATTTCTTCCTCAGTATTGTTTTTCTGCAGAAATAAATAAATTGACGGAATTCGTTCTCAGTTTATCTTCGGAACAGCTAAAGAGTATTACCAAAATTTTATCGACTTTATCCATTAAAATAGATAAAAACCTATTTTATAAATTTCAAATTAGGCTTCAGTGCCATGTCAGCGAAAGAACGGACAAAGTAGAGTTGCTAAGGAATGATATTTTAAAAAATGGCTTTCATCCTCAAAAGATCCAGGAAATTAATCATCTTTTAATGGAAGTGACAACTTCTCTCAAAACCATTAAGCGTTTAGTTAAAATGTTTGAGGAATTTACTTCCTACCAAAGAATGTGGGGTAAAATTGGTTCTTTAATCCAAGAATTAAAAGTCCTCGAATTTCGTTTAACGAAGCCAAATTCTTCAGCTTCGATCTCTCACCTTTTAAAAGAAAAATCGATCTATGGAGCTATTTGTGAAAAGGTTTACACTCTTTATCACGCAGATAGTGAAATTGAGGAAAGCAGTCAAGCCATTAAAGTGATTCTGCAATGGGGAGGGCAACTTTCTGATTTTATGCAATTTAGTCCCACCCTTGGAAAGAAAAACCAAAGTCCAGCGGAAGATATGCAAGAAAAATTGGAGCAATTAGATCTTGCAAAGGTCGAAGATCTAAATAAGCACCACATTTACACAATAGCTGATTTGAGAAACTTCCTGTCTTTAAAATAGATCTTGCACAAAAAATAGCATGGCTCCTACTTTCATTTTCAAGTTTTTACTATTCTAGAGGAGCCAGATGCATCAAGAAAATTTAAAGTATCAAGTCGAAGAAAAGGTCATGGACGGATTTCTTGTCTATGACCCTTCCAATACACAAAGAAGACCCGCTGTGATTATTGCTCATGCATGGCGCGGGCAAGATGATTTTGCCCGTGAAAAAGCCCATGAATTAGCTCAACTGGGGTACGTCGCTTTTGCGGCTGATTTATATGGAGACGGTAAAGAGGCTAGTTCAGATGAAGAAGCTGCTCAATTAATGAGACCTTTGTTTATAAATCGAAAACGTCTTCGTCAAAGAATTGTGGCAGCTTACAAGACGCTCAAGGAGTGCCCTCAAGTGGATTCGCGAAAAATTGGAGCGATCGGTTTTTGTTTTGGGGGATTGACTGTCATTGAATTATTACGCAGCGGAGTGGATATTCGAGGAGCTGTCAGCTTTCATGGGGTATTAGGGGATACTATGGGCGAATCTAAAGCCCATCTAGAACCACTTGCAAAAAGTATTCCAGGAGCCCTTTTAATTTTGCACGGACATGACGATCCTTTAGTGAGTGCCGAAGATATTGCAAAAATTCAAACTGAATTAACGGAAGCTAAAGTGGATTGGCAAATGAATATCTATGGACATACGGCTCATGCTTTCACAAATCCTTTAGTGAATGACGCAAATAACGGTATGGTATATAACTCTAAAGTTAGTCAACGGGCCTGGTGGTCCATGCGTCATTTTTTTGAAGAAGTTTTTAATTAGGAATGTTATGAAAGTTTATATTCAAATTACTTTAATCTATGCTTTGATCGTGCTTATTGGCGGGGTGATAGGATTTATTAAGGCCCAAAGCATTGCATCCTTAAGCATGTCATTATTTTTTGCCGGTTTGCTAAGTATATCTGCTTGGTTGATGTTGAGTAATCGCCTTATTGGTTATTATTTAGCCTTAGCTTGTATTGGCTTTCTCGGTTTCTTTTTTCTCTATCGATTTGCAGAAACAGTGAAATTTATGCCCGCCGGGTTTATGAGCCTTGTCAGCATGTTTGCTGCGATGGCTTTTGCACATTACAGAAAGAAACTGGGTGCTCCCAGTGGACATTAGATGAAGAAAAATGTCTACGAAAGAATCAAAGATTATTTGACTGATTCCTTAGTCTTTTTACGAAAATTTTTTAAAGAGCCCCGCCAAGTGGGCTCAATTTTGCCAAGTTCAGATTTTCTAGCAGAGGAAATAACCAGGTACGTACGATCTGAAGCGAGTTCTAAGCCTCAATGCTATCTAGAAGCAGGTGCTGGAACGGGGGCGTTTACAGAATATATTCTCAAAAAAATGGCTCCTCAAGATCATTTAGATATTATTGAAATAGATGAAGTATTTTGCGAGCTGCTGCAGAAAAAGTATAAGCTACATAAGAACGTGCATATTCATCAAGGTTCTATTCTAGACTGGCATCCATTAATCTCCTACGAAGGCATTATTTCAAGCCTCCCATTCAATGCATTTGAACCCGCCTTGGTACAGGAAATCTTGTTGCATTACCAGTTGCTGACAAAAGAGGGAGGGGTGATATCTTATTTTGAATATCAAGGATTTCTAGAAATGAAAAAAATCATTTTTGGATCGCAAATGCGCAAGGATTCTTTGCAAAAAGCCGAATGGATTGCAAAATTTTCGGCACCCTATATCCTAAGCCGCGAAACCATTTGGAAAAATTTCCCGCCTGCAATCGTTCATCATCTCAGAATGCAATCATTCAACAGATTATAATAAAATACATTCAGATTGCGGAGAGCGGATCGATTAGTCGCTTGCATTTTGCAATGGAAGTCTTCCTCAAATTCATCTTTCAATTCTTCATCCCTACATTGCTTAGATGTAGCTCTAAAATGGGTGCGTCTGCTTCTTGGCCAATTTTTTTTAACCTTTTGGGCGCAATTTTCTTGCTTATGCAGAGAGGGATTTGTAGTCGATTGACGGCCCTTGCTGCTTCCGGATATAGATTTTTTGGATTGTCGGGCTGGTATTAGGATGAGCATTTTGAGCGTTTGGTGAAGTTGCTTCGATCGAAGGAAATGCATGCGGCTCTGGAGATTAATAAAGACAGACGCTTAACTTATAAACACATGAAATCATAAATTAAAAAAAATCAAATGCGTCAAAAAAGAAAAGGTGAGCCCTTAGGCTCCCCTCTAATTATTGACGCTGCAGATTCATCTCGATTTCATTTTCTTGAGGCACTTCTTTTGGAGACTGTTGTTGCTGGAGTTGTTGACGTTGTTCCTCATATAAGTGTTGCTTTTCACTATTTGCCAATGATTGAAGTTCAGCTAAATCACCTTGAGTGATGTTGTCTTGGCTTAAAAGGCTCAGAAGTTTTTCACGGACAAGTGGACTTTGCATGGAAGGAGTATCGCGGAAGTTGCCGTAAAGTATTTTTTTCACATCTAACATGATAATTGCTTGCTCTAGCTCAAGTTTATCAATCCACATTGGCATTTGTGTCCGACTTGTTGCTTTGACTTGCAATTCTTGCACATGCTTCTCTTCCTTCGAGATTTGATTTTCTAGCTGATGATAGTAGTTATCGGCTTCTTGACCTTCAAATGTCTTTTCTCCGCCTGCATAGGCCGCATTAAAGGGGAGAAAAGCTATTAGAGCTAAAAGCAGGTAAAAAAGATTAAATTTCATGATAATTCCCCCTAAAAGTTAAAATTGCGTAAGTCTCTTAGTGCTATTCTACATTTTTTTTTGATTTTTTTAACAAATAATACTTTCTTTAGAGTAGTAGTTCCACTGCTCCTTTGATATTTTCTCCGTTACGGCCGCAACTCTTTAGGGACGTTTAAAAGATCGAGTTGTTCTTGGTTTAGATCTTCAATGAAGATGCATTTTTCCGCCAAGTCCGCCATCGGTTCTAAAATTGCCCTAGGTCCAAGAATGATTAAGTCAGGGTCTTTTTTTAAATCGAGCATGACGAATTCTTCATTATTTTCCCACGGAGCTTTTAAAATTGTTTCCAACCCCTCTTGAATACCTACCAGGGCTGGGTCTTTTTTCTTTAAAAAAATAACGTCTCCATATCCCCAAAAAATGGTGTCTGTAGACATTCGTATTTCAGGGTTAAGCTTATTATGTTGCAAGTGGTGTTGCCGTGCATCATAAAGCACGTTCCGGGGATATCCTTTGGCATATTTTTTTGCAAGGTAGGCATCGATTTTTTCATCTGGCGCAACAGCCTCGTCAAGTGCAATCAATATTTCCTTAGCTGTGCAATCATATTTTTTGGTCAGCATCTGGATTTGTTGCTTATAGGTAGATTCGGGGTTATGTTTTAATCCGACAGCATAACCTTGTAGAAATTTAAGTTTTTCTTTAAAAGTAAAATGAAAACCGCGTTGATATCTTTGAAGAGTTTTCATCGCGACATAATCCCTAAAGACGGTTTTTTTTGTGATTTTATGCGCCCTGCGCACAAGTTGATCTTCGTATTCCATAAGAGGTGTCTTGTTTTCTTCGGCAGTTTTTTCCAATAACGGCTGATCTTCGAGGAGCGCTTGAATTTTTTTGAGTTCATGGCTCAGTTTTTTGCATTCCGAAACATCTAAACGCTGTTTGAGTTTTTCCAACTGAGAACGTTCTGCAACAGTGAGACGGGTTTCCATGAGCGAGCGAATATCTGTTTCATCCAAAGAAACTTTTCGCGTTGTGCTGCGTGCTCCAAAGGAGTTACCCATTTCAAATTCAGTCTTCTTGCCCTCGCGAAGTAACAGTTCAGAGGGCTTTAAAAACCCTTCTTGCAGTATTTTTTTCGCATTTTTTCTTGAAGTGGCATGGGCTAAATACCCATTATCACCCTGCGCTAACCAAGCGGAAAGTGGTTTAGATCCGGCACTTGAAGGTGAAGAAAAGTTTTGAAATACACGTTGTGTTTTTTCTAAAAATGCATGATCCTTAGTGAATTTTTTTTGTGTTTTATCTGCTAAAGGAAAGGTATCACTGGTGGAATGGAGCTGATCCATGCGCTCTTGATAAGCATTTTTTTCTGAAGCGAAGAGAAGTGAAGCCTTATCAATGCTTTTTTTAGTAATTAATGCTGAAGATGGAGTGCAAGCGCTTTTAAGCCACAGCCATAGGCGGCCGCTTTTGCTTCCGCTTTGATAGGCAATAAAATCCTTTAAAGAGATCTTCTTACCTTGAATTTGAACAGTCTGCTTTTGCAAGGATCCAATGTCTCGGTGAAACTCGTCGACTAGCGCCATCGCATGTCTCCTTAAAATTACAAATCCCTAAACGGAGTATAGCATAAAAAAAAATAAAAGACAAAAGACTGCTTGAGAAGAGGGGTAATTTGAACTGTTACGACTAGATTTATATCTCGTGCCGGTGTATTCTAGTTCCACTTTAATAATTAGTAAGGGAAGCATCATGGATAACACTTCAGCTCGAGGATCTTGGGGATCGCGTTTAGGTTTTATTTTTGCCGTCGCAGGTTCAGCTGTTGGTTTAGCAAATATTTGGCGCTTTCCTTATTTAGTCGGAAAACATGGCGGAGCCGCCTTTATTCTAGTCTATTTACTCAGCTTGCTTTTGATTGGTTTTCCTGTTTTCATAGCCGAAATTCTAATTGGTCGCTCCACCCAAACAAATCCCAGCGGGGCTTTTGAGAAACTTGGAAGAACCAAATCCTGGGGTTGGGCTGGTAAATTAACTGTTTTGACTGGTTTCATTGTCAGCTCTTTCTACAGTGCTGTAGCAGGATGGATTTTAGGTTATTTTATCGAAGCAGTGAAAGGCAATTTATCTAGCTTTAATTCAGTTGAAGCAGTTTCTCTGCATCATAGCTCTTTAATGCAAAATCCTTTTTGGGGACTTTTTTTTCATTTCATGTTCATTTTTTTCTGCAGTAGTGTGCTCTATTTAGGGGTGAGAGACGGGATTGAACGTTGGAATAAATTTTTAATGCCCCTCCTTTTTATCGTGCTAATTGCTTTAGTGATTAAAGGGTTGACTTTAGTAAATGCCCAAGAAGGCCTTCGCTTTTTATTCGAGCCCGATTGGACACTTATCACGCCCGCTGTTTTATTGACAGCTTTAGGACAAGCCTTTTTTACATTGAGTATTGGACAAGGCACAATCGTAACGTATGGGAGCTACCTTTCCAAAAAAGAAAACATTTTTAAAAGTTGTTTTCCTATCCTTCTGATGGACACTTTTGTGTCGATATTAGCTGCAATGATCATCTTTATGATCGCTTTTTCGGCTGGTGTAGAGCCTGACGCTGGTCCTGCACTGCTCTTTCAAACGCTGCCTTGGGTGCTCAGTCAAATCCCAGGCGGCTATATCATGAGCATTCTTTTTTTCTTGATTGTTGTTTTGGCAGCTTTGACTTCTGAAATTTCAGCGATGGAACCCACCATTGCTTATCTGATTGATGAAAAAGGATGGAAACGGCATGGTGCTGTTTTAGTGTGCGGGTTTGGTGCATTTTTGCTCGGCATACCAAGCGCGCTTTCATATAGTGTTCTTAAAGATGTTTCATTTTTTGGATTACCTTTTGTGGATAGAATTGAATCTTTGTGCGGCCATTTATTAATTCCAGCGGGTGGTTTTTTTGCCATTATGCTGCTCAGTCAGCGGTGGGGAGTATCAAAAGCTATAGACGAATTAGAATTAGGTTCTTACGAGTTTTTTTCGCGCTATCCTTGGATCCGAAGTTACTTTTGGTTTTGCTTTAAATATACCGCTCCGATTTTAATGATAATTGTTTTCGTGAACTCACTGATGTTTCTACTATGACAACAAAAACTTACATTGAATCTTCGTTTTGTCAAGAAGATGAGGTCTTTGAAGTCCCTTTGCGGCCACAAGGACTTGCCGACTTTGCAGGTCAAGAATCGATTTGCGAAAGATTAGAAGTCATGATTGGTGCCGCTAAGCAACGAAATGAAGTCCTCGGACATTGTCTTTTTAGCGGCCCTCCAGGACTAGGTAAAACAACTTTAGCGAATATTCTCGCTAAGGCTATGGGCACAAATATTATTATTACTTCAGGGCCTTTAATTGAAAAAGCTGGTGATTTAGCCGGTGTGCTCACCAATCTTAAGGAAGGCGATATTTTATTTATCGATGAATTACATCGTTTACAATCTAATGTCGAAGAGTATCTTTATCCTCCGATGGAAGATTTTGTACTGGATCTAATGATCGATAAAGGCGCAAATGCGCGTTCTATTCAGCTGAAATTGCCAAAATTTACTTTAGTAGGAGCGACGACGCGTACAGGGATGATTACTTCTCCTTTGCGCTCAAGGTTTGCTTTTTCTGGCCGCTTGGATTATTATGAACCAAAAGTTTTAGAAAAAATTTTAAACCGTACGGCACGCATTTTAAATATGAATGTAGAAGAGGACGGAATTGCTGAAATCGCACGTAGATCAAGGGGGACGCCTAGAATCGCAAATCATCTTTTAAGATGGGTTCGGGATTATGCTCAAATGCGTGCAAATAACATGATTAGTCAAACTGTGGTCAATAAAGCTTTAGAAATGCTGGCGATTGATCAATTGGGTTTTGATGAAATAGATAAACGAATTTTGGAAATTATTATCGACCACTACGATGGCGGACCGGTAGGTTTAAATACCCTAGCCGTTGCGATTGGCGAAGACAAAAATACTTTAGAAGAAGTCCACGAGCCTTATCTCATTATGCAAGGGTTTATTAAACGTACACCCCGAGGTCGTGTGGCAACAGACTCTGCTTACAAACACTTAGGAAAATCAAAGGGAAGGATGGAGAATTCATGAAAATCATGCGTTATCTGCTGCTTTTACTTGCAAGCCTCTCATTTTCAATTTCTGCTGAGGCAGGATTGTGGGATACTCTCAAAGAATATATCTGGAAACAGAATACAACAGCTCCGGCTTTAATCAATGTCTTAATCATTCATGATCAACCAAACGTCGTCCTTGAGGTAAAAGGCAAATACCAGCTTTTTGATCCTCATGATCACGCACATTTAAGCACACGTTTTCTTGGAAAACGCAAACCCATCGAAGCAGTCTCTGGCGGTTTAAAATGGGGAGAAGAATTTCCTGGAATTCACCAGCTGCAAATCATTCCTGACCAACCCTCAGGTTCTATTTTTGTTGATGGTGTCGAGTATCCAGGATCTCTATTAGTCTATGACATTGGCGGAACAATCAGCATTGTGAATCAAATCCCACTAGAGAAGTACCTCGAAGTGATTTTAGAGCCGCAATTTGTTGATCCTCTGCCAGAAGAGGCTTTAGCTGCTGTGGCCATTATTGCCCGCACAAATACTTACTATCAAATTGAAAATCCAAAGAATCCCTATTGGACTGTTGAAGCAAGCCGTGTAGGTTATCAAGGGAATTTGTCGGCTCTCTCAAACAGCGCAATGACAAAAGCCATTAAAACGACAAGAGGAATGGTTTTAAGTCGCACTGGTACTTACGAAGGTGTTTTAACGCCTTTTGCAGCGCAGTGGGGATCTATATCAGGAGGCAAAAGCTCTGGACAGCAAAACTCTATTTTTTCTCGCATTACTTTGTTTGAAGCAGAGGAACTAGCAAAAAAAGGTGAGAATGCTGCTCATATCCTTGGAAAAGGGTTTCCTAACGCAACCATAGAATTGATTAAATAACACACACGTAAACTCAGGAGGCATACACCCCCTGAGTTTACCTTATAGCTATATCATCCATGACAAATATAAACTATCTACTTTCCTCCTATCAATTTGACCTTCCTAAAGAATTAATTGCGCAGCACCCTTGCCAGCCTCGCGACCACTCGCGTTTGATGATTGTGGACCGAGCTAAAGAGTCTTTAACAGAAATTCCATTTTTTGAGCTTCCACATCTGCTCGAAAAAGGGGATAGTTTAGTATTTAATAATACTAAAGTCATTCCAGCGCGTTTGATCGGAAAGCGGCTCAGTGGAGGCAGCGCAGAGGTGTTTCTAAAAATGAAACGCCAAGATGGCACCTGGGAAGTTTTAGTGAAACCAGGCAAACAACTGGTCGCAGGAGCTAAAGTAATTTTTAGCGATTCCTTCTCTTGTGAAATCACGGAAGTGCTTTCAGAGGGTTGTCGCTACGTGCGTTTTTTTCACGAGGGAGATTTTGAACAAGTTTTAGCTCAGTATGGTCAAATTCCATTACCCAAATACATCAAACGTGAGCCCAACTTTCAAGAAGATGGGGAGAGTTATCAAACTGTCTATGCAACTTGTCCTGGTGCTGTAGCAGCACCAACAGCTGGTTTGCATTTTACTCAGCCTTTACTTAATCAATTATCTCAGAAAGGGGTTGAACAAATCCAAATTACGTTGCATGTCGGATTGGGGACTTTTTTACCCATTAAAGTTTCTGACATTCGCGAGCATCAAATGCATCAGGAATCTTTTGTCATCACTCCTCAAGCTGCCGAGCAATTGAATTTGAAAAATACCGGCAAGCAAATTTGTGTGGGAACAACGAGTTGCCGAGCTTTAGAAGCCGCCGCGGCACTTTCTTCAGTCATTAATGCTGGTGAATATGCCACAGATATCTTCATTTCGCCTGGATATCAATTTCGCCGTGTGACATCGTTATTAACGAATTTTCACTTACCTGGCTCCAGTCTACTTATCCTCGTCAGCACATTTGCCGGGCATGAGTTAATAAAAGAAGCCTATCAAAAAGCTGTAAAAGAAAGATTCAGATTTTTTTCTTATGGCGATGCCATGTTGATTCTTTAGCTCTAAGCTTTTTCATAACATTTTAGCATTAGCGAAGAATAAGGAAGCATCTTAAAGACATTTTCCGACACTGCTTGCTCATCCTCGAAGAAATCATGGGGTGCAGGAGCGCTGGTATTAACTACCCAAATCCATTGATAAGCTTCTGGTAGTGGTGGAAACTGAACTTCTTGTGAATTTTTATGTGTATTAAAAGCAATGTATAAACTGGGAAGCATCTGTGCATCTTTAAGTGTGAAAGCAATGAAATGATTGTTGCTGCTCCAATGTGGTTGAAAAGGTGCGGTGCCATGCCAATCGACTTCTGCGGGAGTTAGAAATGAAGTGCGACGTAAAACTGGATGTCGATGCCTAAAATGAATTAACCCTTTGTAAAACCGGTGAAAGGCTTGGTTTTTTTCCAATTCATCCCACATAAACCAGTTTAATTGATTGTCTTGACACCATGTATTGTTATTGCCCTGTTTGGTATGTGCATATTCATCTCCCATCAAAAGCATCGGAATTCCCTGCGAGACGCAAAGTGCTAAATGAAAATTGCGCATTTGCCGCTGGCGTAATTGCAGGAGGGCTTCATTGGTTGTTTGACCTTCGATTCCACAATTCCAGCTATCATTATCGTTTGTACCATCGCGATTATTCTCACCATTATTCAGATTATGCTTAAAATTATAGGAAACGAGATCTTGCAATGTAAACCCATCATGAATGGTCACAAAATTAATACTGCTTGAGGGGGATCGCGTTTTGCCATACATATCAGACGATCCGCAGAGACGGGTAGCGAATTCACCTTTTTGTCCATTATCCCCTTTGATAAAACGGCGTATGCAATCCCGAAATCTCCCATTCCATTCACACCAGCGATCTTTTTGAGGGTAGAAGTTGCCTACCTGGTAGAGCATTCCAGCATCCCATGGCTCTGCGATGAGCTTTGTTTTAGCCAAAATTGGATCTTCTGAAATAGCTTCAATTAAGGGAGGGACAAAAATTGAAATCCCTTGAGGGTTTCTGGTTAGGGCAGAGGCTAGATCGAATCTGAACCCATCGACATGCATTTCCGTCACCCAATAACGTAAGCAATCAATGAGAAGTTCTCTCACAATCGGATGGTTACTATTCACGGTATTACCACAGCCAGTATAGTCTTTGTAACGGCCTTTTTCATTAATATAATAGACTCTATCTGCTAATGCTCTAAAGCAAAAACCAAGGTTGGTTTGACCCCCTTCTGATGTATGATTGAACACAACATCTATGATAACTTCAATTCCACGACGATGGAGCTCTCTGACTAAAGTTTTAAATTCTTTTATAGCGTTTGCATGTGCATATCGGTTCATTAGTGAGAAGTAGTTGATAGGCGAGTAGCCCCAATAATTGTAAAGATTCTCTAAGCTATTGGGAAATAATTGCGCATACTCATTCTCATTAAATTCCTGGATAGGAAGAAATTCAACCGCATTGACTCCCAAATCTACGAGATGGGGGATTTTTTCAATCATTCCCAAAAAAGTACCAGGATTCAAGGTCTGGCTAGAGGTGTCTTGCGTAAACCCTCTGACGTGCATTTCGTAGATCACCAAATCTGAGAGTGGCAGGGCAGGGGGAGGTACATTTTGCCAATCAAACTCTTCTGGAGGGGAAATCACCCCCAAAGGAGGATGATTTTGTCTTTCCCCCCAACGCGTGCTTGTCGCTAAAACTTTGGCGTAAGGATCGATGGCCAAATGAACTTCAACAGAGTTTTGCCGCTGAATTTCAAAAGCATAACAAAGATTAGCTACGGGTCCTGCTAAAAAAATGTGCCATATTTCCCCGGTCACCTCTAAAGGAAATTTTCTCGAAGGGACTGCTAATTGGTCAGGAGTGAAAAGCAAAAGAGAGACAGAAACTGCTTGCGAGACAAATACGGCAAAATTAGCCCCCATTTCTTGGACAGAAACTCCTAAGGGAGAGGCTTTTCCTTTAGAAATTTGAAAGGATTCAGCGGGCGGAAATGTCACAGGTTTTAACTCCCCAGGAGTGTTTATAAGCTTTGTGTTGTTAAATTGGGTATACCAAGTTTTTTTTTTAGAAGCAATTAAACGATTTTCTTTCTAGTTTTTGTAATTAATTGCTTATTATTAATTGAAAATACTATAATGAAAATAATTGAATGGTGTTATTGTCTATTAACAAGAGAAGGGTTGTTAAAACAGTTTTGATTGAACTTATTTTGGGTTTTGACACTAAAAGTTCCTGACACAAACACGTTTACTTTTAAATTCCAATCAGGCATCCTAGCATTTTTTACGATCGAAACTTAAGAAATATGTAAAATTTAAAACTGTAACCCTGGGTTGCAGCGTAACCTTTAGGAGGTTGTGTATGTCGTTTGAGAATGCAAAAGAAAATCTTAAAGAATTTGGTAAGGAATTAGGTCTGGAAGGACTTGAGTTTGACGAAAACAACACGTGTATATTAGGGATCGATGATGAGTTTTCCCTTCACCTGACTTACGAACCAAATTCAAAAAGACTGTATCTCTACTCACCTCTTCTAGACGGTCTTCCACGCGACGATAAAACAAAGTTGCGTTTGTACGAAAAACTCCTTGAAATGTCTATGCTTGGCGGCCAAATGGCAGGCGGCGGAGTCGGAGTTGCAGTTCAAGAAGAACTTATTCTGATGCACTGCACAATTGACATGGAACATGCTGTTTCATCTGCTCTTCGTGCCTTTGCACCCCTTTATGTGGAAACTGTCGAAGGTTTACGCAAATTGTGTGCAGAAATTTCTGAAGGCAGAGATGTCACCACAAAGCCAAAAGAAAATGACATGCTTCCAGGTTCCATGGGTGGCAAAAAAGGCCCAGGATTTATTAAGATCTAAGTTTTTAACCCATTTCTAAATTGGGTTCTCTTTCTGCAAGCAAGAGGTCAGTAGACCCTTGCTTGCTTTTGTTTAACTATATTTATTAATCCAATTTTGAATGGTACGTTGAATTTCTTTTTCTTCTTTTTGCAACTCTCCCAAACCTTTCTTTAGCTGCTCCAGCACTTTCATTAATACGTGCTGTACCGTTTTCAGAGAATGATCGATTTTCTTAAAATTCCACCTTTGAGTGCAAAGATATTGCAGGTCGGCCAGGATTTGACCGGCTTCGGCATAAACTAATTGTAAAGCTTGCTCATCTTCCGCTAAAAGGGTGCGGCAATGTTTTAATAAATCCAAAGCATTCTCTGAAACTTTATTAAGCGCTTCTAAATGTTGTGAAATTTGTATATTTGGACTTCTTCCAAAAATATAACTGAAAATTCCTTGCCGCTTCACTTTGGTGCGGATTTCGAAAATATTGTGCAGTAAATCCAATAGATGAATGTGTAATTTTATGAGATTTTGTACCCCTTCTTGATTGGTTTGCACATAGTTTAACCCTTTCTGAAGCTCTTCATAGCCTAATTTTTCAGCTGGATGATGTTCGATAATCAAAAAAGCAAGATCCGCTTCTCTTTTGAGAATCGTTTCTTCTGTCTCTTCCTCAAATTGGTCTAGCAAATGATCGATATCCCTTAATTTCGATTTAATTTCTTTCAGCGCCTGTTGTTTTTGCTTGAATAAAGCTTCTAAAGAAGAAGGTGGGTCAAATTCATTGAGATCTTGTGTATATTTATTCTTTTCTAGAATTTCTATTTCATCTTGTAATGTATGAATTAAAATCTCTAACCCTTCCCTCTTACTATTTAGAAAGCTTTTTTGCGCTTGGGAAAGATGCAGCAAATCAAGTTCATCTTTCATTTTTTTGACTTTTAAATGATGTTCTTCTTCCATAATTTTCCTGGATTAAGCGTGTTTTAGTCCGATCTTAACCTGCTAATGCATTATTTAGGGCAGTTTTTTATAAAATATTCAAAGAATTTCAAAATATTGTTGAATTCAAATTGCTGTTCGGCTTACAGTCATGTTTTTAGATTTAAAATGTGGATTGAATTCCTCTGTTTTTAAATTTTTATTTTGAACAAGACCTCTTTAAGTACTAACCAGGAAAGGAAATATGAAATTTTTGAATCGAATTGTGTTATGCACTTCTTTGCTTCTAACAAGCTATATTACAGCGGATGACATTTGTGGAATACCAGAAGGCTGCTTACCGGTTTCTTCTGGTTCTAATTTCTTCGACTGTCTCTCATTCAAGGCCGAAGGCCTCTATTTACAAGCACGTGAAGATGGGCTTGAGTATGCGACTTCTTTTCATGAAGTAGACCGCACTATCGATGGATTCGAAGATTCTTATTTAAGATATAAAGATCATAGCCCTAGATTTTCAAACCGTTTAGGTTATCGTGTTGGACTTGATTTTTGCAACCCATGCAGCTGCTGGAATATCGGCGTATCTTATCTTAGCTATAGAACATCTGCTCATGGAAGCGTATACCAAAAAGCTTCGCAAACTGGCACAGATGTTGTAGTTCCAGGTGCGGCATCTACAGCATCTGATATCCAAGCAAAACAAGCTGTATTCAGTTCTACAGCTTCAGGTGTTGTTGGATTATTTAGCGATTTCTTAGGTGACTCTGTTATTGATTCTGCTTGCTCTAGTTTAAAGCTTAGACTTGACATTGTTGATGTGGATATCAACCGAGAGTTCTGCATTAATGAGTGCTTCTCACTTAATCCTTATGTAGGTTTTCGCTACCTAAGACTTAAGCAAAAATACAGAGTCAGAGGCGAAGGCGTTACACAATTTCTTTCATCAACAATTGCTGTTGATGACCGTGTACGTTTGAAAAATGATTTCGACGGCTGGGGTATCCATGCAGGCTTAAAAACTGATTGGGAATTTGGCTGCGGACTTTCTCTCTATGGAATGTTTGGCGGATCCCTACTCTGCGGAAGCAACCATCGTGACCATAAAGAAGCATTTGAATTTTCTAACACAGACATTCAACTTACAGAAAGATCCTTCATCAAAGGCAAGAGCCATCATAAAGGTGCTCGTGCTACTGCAGAAGCCGGCTTAGGACTACTTTGGGATTATTGCTTCTGTGAAAACCAAACAGTACGTTTAAAATTGGGTTGGGAATTCTTGTTCCTTTCACATGTTAACCGTTTTGAAAGCTCATCTGTATTCGGATCTAGAGATAGACGTTGTGGCGATTTGAGCCTACAAGGTTTAGTATTCGGATTTGATTACGGCTTCTAATCAAGCCAGTCTTACTTGACATAAGCCTTACTCTCAATTGAGAGTAAGGCTTATTTTTTTTCTGGCCATTTTCTGAAGTTTTTCTTATCAAATAAAATTTATTTTTGATCCGCTTTTTCCCTTGATTTTCCTCGATCAATTGTTTATGGTATTTGCTTTCAATGACCTTTTTTTAACAAAGTTACGAAGGAAAAAACCTATGAACCTTCTTTATCTTGCTGGGCATCTCGGCGCTGAGCCTGAAACACGTTTTACCCCAGGCGGGCAAAAGGTAACGACTTTACGCATCGCCACGAATTCTTACCAAAATGGTCAAGATGTGACAATTTGGTGGAGAGTTACCTGCTGGGGCGATAAATTTGATAAGATTCTCCCACATTTGAAAAAAGGCAGCGCTGTTATTATTACAGGGGAAATGAAGAAACCTGAAATTTATACAGATAAAGAAGGGCGCCCTCAAGTAGCTCTTGAACTTACCGCAGAAAGCATTCGCTTTAGCCCATTCGGCAAATCTGAGAAAGGCGGTGCAGAGCGTGAAGGCAATAGCCAAGGCTCCTATGGATCTAAGCCAGCTGCTAAGCAAGAATTTGGCGAGCAAACATTTCATCCTGCAGGGACATCACCTGGCTATGGAGGAAATTCCTATGGACAGGGAAATTATGAAGACTTAGGAGAAGATGACTCCAAGCTCCCATTCTAAGCAGAATTTTGGTCAGGATAGCATTGTTATCCTGATTCTTGCTCCCATTCCCATAAAGTAGGTTGCCAATAGGTGTCGGCTAGCTTTTCTAACGAAATTCCAATCAAGCGCAACGGCGTTTCTTGCACGTAAAGCTTGGTAAAAAAATCCCGTGCTTCATTCCAGATAATTGCCTGATCATTTGTGTGTCCGAATAGCATGTGCGAGCGTGTAATGGTCCGAAAATCGCTGTAGCGCAGTTTTAAAGAAAATCCCCGTGTCCGAGTTTGATGTTTATGTAAACGTCGGCATGCTTTAGCCACAAGCTCATAAAGGGTTTCGATTAATATTGTGAATTCTGATTGATCAACTTCAAATGTAGTTTCAGCACCAATTGACTTAGGAAAATGGTAATCCCCATCCACCGGTCGTTTATCTATGCCATGAGCAGCTAGATAAAAAGCATATCCGCGTGTGCCATAACGGTCGATAAGCTCGTGTAAATCGAATTTTTGCAAGTCGGAAATGCGGCTCAAGTTGTCATTTAATAAGATTTTTTCAGTCTTCGAACCAATGCCAGGAATTGCTCCAATAGGCAGTGTGGCCAGAAAAGCGGCCTCATGGCCAGCTGGGATTTCATATAATCCATTAGGCTTAGCTGTGGAGGAAGCGATCTTTGCGATTAATTTATTGCTAGCGATCCCTAAAGAACATGTCAGGCCGGTGGATTTAAGGATTTCTTGCTTAAGAATTCTGCCATAGTGTTTTGGATCTTCACTGCGCTCATTCAGAAAGGAAACGTCTAGATAGGCCTCATCAATGCTGACGATCTCAAGTTGAACGGAATAAGTCAGCAAGATCTGCATAATACGCGAAGAATAGGTGCGATAAAGTTCAAAATTTCCTTCGACAAATTGCGCATGAGGGCAGCGTTTTTTGGCTTCAAATAAAGACATGGCCGAGTGTACTCCAAAAGCTCGAGCTTCGTACGAACAGGTGGAAACAACCCCTCGTTTATCAGGAGACCCGCCCACAATTACAGGCAGCCCTTTCAAAGCGGGGTTATTGACAACTTCGATAGAAGCAAAAAATGCATCCATATCAATATGATAAATAATCCGATTTTCCATGCTCTAATTGTGGCAATCTCTCTCTTACCAATCAAGCAAAATAAGGTTGGCATTGTTTTTGAATAGATTTAAATGGATGAGGAAATAGCGGTTTTCTTCAAGCTCCACTTTAATTATTTTGAGGTGAGTTATGGTTAGTAAAAAAAAGGGAATTTCTGAGGCAAAACCTGCAGTAAAAGCCTCGATAACGAAAAAAGTGGCAGCCGCACCGGCAAAAAAAGCCATTTTATTGAAAAATAGGGAAAGTAAAGAACTTGAACCGATCAAAGAGATGCCTGTTAGTACACCTAAAGAACTGAAAATCAAAGTCGAAACATGGCAAAAAGTGCAGACTGCGGAAGGCTGGCGTCGAGAAAGACGTAAAGAAAAAATGAGTGGTAAAAAAGCCTAGCTTAGAAGCATTAAAAAAACATAAACTAAAGACGCTACTAGTGCAAAATTTCAAAAAAAAGCATTACTTAGGAGACTACTAATTGCGTATTGTGATTATTGTGCAAGCTCGCATGGGATCGACCCGTCTTCCGGGTAAAGTTCTTAAGAGCGTATTAGGAAAGCCCTTGCTAGGCTACTTGATTGAACGTTTGCAAAAAGTAACAGCAGCTAATCAGCTAATTGTGGCTACAACTGACAAAGAAGCAGATCAAGCCATTGTAGACTATTGTCAAAGCCAGCATGTAGATGTTTTTCGCGGCAGCGAAGAAAATGTCCTTGATCGCTATATTCAGGCCGGAAAATTTGCTTCAGCTGATATACTGGTACGTATCACGGCAGATTGTCCTATCATCGATCCGCAAATTGTGGATCAAGTCATTACATTTTATTTAAATCATGACTATCACTATGTAAGCAATGCTTTGATGCGTACCTTCCCTTATGGAATGGAGGTAGAGGTATTTTCCTTAAAAGATTTGATCAAAGCAGCTGAAGGCAAAACTTCAGCGGAAGAACAAGAGCATGTAACTCCCGTTTTTTATTTACATCCCCAGCAATTCAAAATATTTAATGTCACAATGCCTGAAGATTTTTCAAACTATCGTCTCACCGTCGATACACCGGCAGACTTTCTGGTTGTGAAGCATCTGATTGAAACCCTTTATCCTGACAAGCCTTTTTTTAATTTAAATGAGATGATTTTTCTTTTAAAAGAGCATCCGGAATGGGTACAATTAAATGCGCATATCCAGCACAAAACACTTAAAGGTCTAGGAACCTAACCTAATCACCATGGAAAAAATAAGCTTTGAAATTGTTTATCCCAATGAAGCAGACGTCCGTCAAGTGATGGAATGGCGGAATGATTCGTTAACGCGCGCCATGTCATTCCACCAAGATATAAAAGTTTTTGAGACCTATTTACAGGAGTTCTCAGAGCGCTATTTTTATGCCCCTGAACTTCCTCCCTTGTTTATGGTAGCGGATGGGCAGCGGCTCGGATTTTTGGCTTTCGAACCGGTACCTGATCCTCTTGGAGAAGGGCGCAGCTGTTGCGAGATTTCCATTCAAATTGACCCCAAATTTCGAGGAAAAGGGCTCGGAACAGCTGCTTTAGAACAGATTCATCCCTGGATTCTGAATCGCGGGTATACTGCCATTTATGCAGAAGTTAAAAAGGAAAACTTGAGCTCTCAAAAAATGTTTTCCAAGGCTGGGTATGGCTTTATCGGATTAGCTGAAAAAGTACTGGATGATGGTGCACATGTCCTTATCATGCGTTATTTGTTGGAATTAGCTCCTTCTAATATCTTTAAAAAAGTGTTTATTATCGCTGAGGCAGGCTCTAATTGGCGCATGGGATCTCCCGAAACAGACCGGGCCATGGCCATGACTTTAATTCAAACTGCCGCTGAGGCAGGCGCCGATGCAATTAAATTCCAGACCTACCGCGCAAAAAATCTTTACGTCTCCAATGCAGGGAAGAGCCATTATTTAAAATCGGCAGGATTTGATGAAGATATTTATTCGCTGATCCAAAATTTAGAAATGCCTTATGAAATGGTTCAGGAGCTCGCAGAACACTGCGTGCAATACCAGATTGAATTCATGTCGACCCCTTTTTCAAAAGAAGATTTTTTTGTCATAGATCCATTTGTGAAAAGGCATAAAATTGCTTCTTATGAAATAACCCATCTGCGTCTGCTTGAACTTGCCGCCCAATCAGGAAAACCCTTGCTGCTTTCAACTGGAGCGGCTAACGAAACTGAAATTGCTTGGGCCCTTAATACCATTAAGAAAAATGGGGGGAAAGAAGTCACGTTGCTACAGTGTACTGCAGCTTATCCGGCACCTTCTAAAAGCATGAATCTAAAAGCAATTCCATGGTTAGCAAAACGCTTTAAAGTGCCAGTGGGATTATCAGACCATAGCACGCATCCGTTATATGCTCCCATCGCTGCCGTGGCGTTAGGGGCGGTGGTCGTTGAAAAGCATTTCACAATGGATCGTCGATATTCAGGTCCTGATCATGGATATGCAATTCTTCCTCAAGAACTTAAGGAAATGGTTCTCGCCATACGGGAAACTGAAAAGATGCGTGGAGAAGGTTTTAAAACAGCTCAGGCGGACGAAGATGAATTGCGTTTATTTGTTAAAAGAGGCTTGCAGGCGACTACTTTTATCCCAAAAGGTTCTTACTTTGAAGAAGGGGTGAATATCGATATCTTACGTCCAGGTAATCAAAAGCAAGGGATTCATTCCAAGTTTTTACCTCAGTTAGCAGGAAAAAAAGCTTCAAGGGATATTCCTGAGGGTGATGGCCTGCAGCATGGGGATTGGGAATGAGAAATAGATTTTTAAAAGCAGTTTTGGTGGATTTAGATGGGACATTGGCAGATAGTCTGCCTACACTCTTTCAGTTTTATCAGACGTTCCTGAGCGAAAATCAATGTAAAGGAACTCAAACTGAATTTCAGCACTTAAATGGCGCTACAATCTTAGAAGTCGTCCATTACCTTAAGAAAAAGCACCATTTAACAAAATCTACCGAAGATCTATACGCAATTTATCAAAATGGGATTGCTGAAGGATATGCCCAACACATTAAACTTTTTACTGGGGCAAAAAATGTGTTGCAACATCTGTATAAGCATGGAGTAACACTTGCTATGGTGACTTCAGCCAAACGTCCTTTGCTGGATTCCTTTTTAAAAAACCATCACTTATCCCATTTATTTGCTTTCACCTGTACTGGTGAAGAAATTCACAAAGGGAAACCAAGTCCTGAGATCTACGAAAAAGCTTTTCAGCATTTAACGTGTGCTAAAGAAAATGTGTGTGTGATTGAAGATGCTAAAAATGGAATCCAAGCTGCTTTGTCAGCTGGTTTTAGGGTGTTTGCTTTAAATCCTGATTTTCCTGCCCATCCAGAAGTCACCAAAGTTTTAAATTGGCATGAAATTGACGTACAACTCAAAAAGCACTATGAATTATCAGACCTTTAAACTGGATTCGCAATTTAATATAGACATTGATTCTTCTTCACTGGAGAAAGAGCTGCCGGTTACCATCCGAGAAGCCATAGATAAAATATGGAAAAATGAACAAAGCTTCCGAAATGTATTCAATGGACATATTCTCGATGTGCTTTCATGGCAGCATCCAAAACTTGTGGGGCGTTTTGTCGAATACAAATCTTACATCGCGCAACTAAGAGACCCCTCGCTTAAAACTTATCTTCCTATTCACATTTTAGGCCTGACAGGTATTACACAATGGCAAGATCAATATCTTATCGGTTGTCGTGCTCCACACGTAACCCTCTATCCGCGCTATTATGAATTTGCTCCTGCAGGCGGTTTTGACGATACTGCTGTGGATCAACAGCAAGCAAGTGTTACTAAACAACTCTGCATTGAAATGGAGGAAGAATTAGGTATTCTAGCTGAAGAAGTGATCGAAATTAAGCCCACCCTTTTGTTGCGCGAGCCAACTTCCGGAGATTATGAAATTTGTGTAAAACTAATCTTAAATCCAGACCGTACCCAAAAAATGATTTTCCCTACGACAGAATACAGCACATGCCTCTGGTTAAACGCTCAAGAATTAAAGCTTTTTTTTGAAAAGCATAGTGACTTAGTCGTACCCCTCTCCAAGCAATTGCTTGATTATGAGTTTTAAATCTTAAAAAATTCTCAGTTCAGGTATACTTTTTGCTAGCTCTTGATTTAGAATTTTTCTAACCCCAAACCCAAGTTATAATGAAATACACCAATTTCTCTGCTTTTGAAAAACATGTTCAGCACGCAGCTCCTAATCATTTTGCACCTTTGTATTTGGTTATAGCTACAGATGATTTTGAGCGCCAGAAAGCTGAGAATTTATTGCGCAGGGAAATATTGGGGAAAAAGCATTCTCCTTATGCATTTGTCAGTCGAGAAGCCGAGGCTTTTACCTTGCAAGAATTGGCTAATGAATTAAGTAGTGGAGATATGTTTACACCGCGCCGCGTTGTTTTAATTCAACATCTTGAAGGAATAAAAAAAGCTCAGAAAGAGCATTTAGAAAATTATTTTGCGAATCCTGCTTCCAACATTTGCTTGGTTTGTTCAGCCGCTTCTTTTAATCGTGGCACTACGTTTTACAAAAAAGCTGAAAAAGCGGGAGTCATTTTTGATGTTGAAGAAAAAAAACCTTGGGAATTAGAAAAATTATGGGTAGAGCAAGTGATGATGGCTGTTCAGGCTGAAGGCAAGACAATCGAACAGAATGTAGCCTACCTTTTAGTAAAACAAGTAGGTTCAAGCAGCTCTTTGCTGCATCAAGAAATAGAAAAGCTTTTGTGTTATGTCGGAGAGCGTTCCCTCATTGCCGCTAAAGACGTGCATGCTGTTTGTGTGAAGGCTTCCCTTGAGACTATTTGGCAGCTTGGCGATGCGATTTTTCAAAGAGAAGCAGCGCCCGCCTTGAGAATTGGCTTGGCTTTACTTGAGGAAGGGACTCCTTTTTTGATTTTGCTGCGCCAAATTCGCTCCCAGTTTCAGACAAAATTTCAGCTAGGTTCGATCCATGCATCGGGTGGAACCTTAGCAGACATGACCGCGCAATTTCCTTATATGAAGGGCGGTGTTTTAGATAAAAATCTAGCAATGGCTAAAGAGTATGGCTTAGCTCGATTTAAACAAGCAATGATTCTGATTGATGCCTTTGAATTAGAAGCAAAAAATGGAGGTGTTGACTCAGCTTATTTAGCGGAACGCCTCCTGGTAAAATTAACAACCATTTAATCAGAGAATCTTATGTCTTCAAACGCCGCTTTACTTCTTTTACCAAATCTCTTAGGGGACCTTCCGGATCATCGGTTGTTTCTTCCAGCCAGTGTTGACCAAGCGATGGAAACCATTGATGGATTAATCGCCGAAAGTGAAACTGCCGGACGCCGCTATCTAGGCCGCTTTAAGACCAAACGTCCTGCCCGTGACATTCCGATCGCACTATTAAATAAAAATACGCCTCCCGAAGACTATGATTTTTTGTTAGAGCCTATTCGGAAAGGGGAGCGTTGGGGTCTTGTTTCTGACGCGGGTCTGCCTTGCATAGCCGATCCTGGCTATCAGCTAGTGAGGCGTATGCGTCAGCTTGGTATTCCAGTGGAACTTTTTGTAGGTCCTTCGGCATTTACTATGGCTTTGATGTTGTCCGGACTTCCAGGGCAGGCATTTTCTTTCAACGGCTATGCTCCCAAAGAACCAGCAAACCGCGATAAAAAAATTCAAGAAATCGAAGCTAATTCCTTGCGTACAGGTTCAACTCAAATTTTTATGGAAGCCCCGCATCGCAATCAACATACGCTAGAAGCATTGATAAATATCCTTAAAGATACGACCCTTCTTTCCATTGTTTGGGATATTACTCTCCCAAGTCAAGGTGTCATGACTCAGGCAATTCATAGCTGGAAAAAAATTCCTTTACCTCACTTGACCAAAAAAAATGTTGTTTTTTTGTTGCACGGGAATGGGTAAATTGTTAATTAATTCTTTTAGCGAATAAACCTCCTCCGTGCATGAGCGCCTGCATTTATGTCGAAGGATTTCTTTGTAAGAATTTTTTTATATTTTGAGTGTTTTTCATTCTAAGTCGTTGGGTGCAAATCATATTTGCAAACGATTAAGCGGAAGAAATTGCTTGAAAAAAACGCTTCGTTCCTATATGTATTTATGGGAGCGTAGCCAAAACTCATGGAAATGGCTAAGCTAACAGGGCGGTGCCTCTATTTTGAAAAACATAAAGAGAAAGAAATGAGACATATCAAAAGCGAACGACTAAAGAAACTTGAAGTAGAGCTTAGCGACCTTGAGCAGTGGCTTAAGCTTGGTTTAGTGCCAAAAAAAGATATCGAAAAACATAAAGAAGAAATCTCGAACATTAAAACCAAGCTTGAAGAAGAAAAAGAGCGCCTGCAATTTCTTAAAGAAAGCGGAGAAAGTGAAGAGTATATCACACCAAAACGACCCATGAATCGTGGTGCTTATACTGAAATGCCTACAATCCCTGATATTGATATGGGAGACACTGCTGCTGGTCTGCACGATACCGGATTTGATATGGAAACAGAAGCCAGCGAAGTGGAAAGCTCCATTATTGAAGAAAAAGACGACACTGAGCATGCAGATGAAAATGAAGAGAGAAATACAGTCACAGAATCAGACGAAGACGATGAATCCTACTTCAGTGATCGAAACCGATGGCGCCGCGGGGGTATTATTGACCCTGATGCGGATGATTGGTAAAATTTTTTAATCCGGAGAGCCATGCTCTCCCTTCCAAATTTTTAATGTCTCAAACACCCGCCCTAAGCCTTTACTTTCATATCCCTTTTTGCACGCAAAAATGCGATTATTGCCATTTTTATGTGCTTCCAGACAAGGATCCATTTAAACAACAATTAATGGCTGGCTTGCAGCTAGAATGGCAACGGTTGAAACCTTTAATGAAAGGGTATCAAATTGTTTCCATTTATTTTGGTGGAGGAACTCCCTCAGTGCTAGGAGTTGAAGCTATAGCCAAAATTTTGTCTTGGATCGAAGATTCATGCGATCTCCTCCATTCTGCAGAAATAACCCTTGAAGCCAATCCTGAAAATATTTCACTACCCTTAATTAAAGGGTATGCAAATGCAGGTGTGAATCGAATCAGCCTAGGCATTCAAACTTTTGACCCGCAGCTATTAAAAATTTTACATCGCAGCCATACAGCCGAAAAAGCACTAAAAGCCGTGGATGAAATTGCATCAGCTGGAATTAAAAATATTTCCATTGATCTTATGTACGACATTCCCCATCAAACACTTGAACAGTGGCAGCATACTTTAGATCTGGCAGTTCAACTCCCCATTACACATCTTTCTTTTTACAATTTAACCATAGAACCCTACACCAAGTTTTATAAAAAAAAGCAGGCTTTGGAGCAGGTCGTCCCTGATGGCGAAACCAGCCTAAAAATGTTGACGCAAGGAATACAGCACTTAGAGGCATATGGCTTAAAAAGATACGAAATTTCAGCTTTTGCTAAAGGGGACAAGCAATCCCAGCATAACCTTGGATACTGGACTGCAAGACCTTTTTTTGGTCTAGGCCCTTCAGCTTTTAGCTATTGGGAGGGGAGCCGCTACCGAAATATCGCCCATCTAGGAAAATATTTGGCTTTTCTTCAAAAAGGCGATTCTCCAGTAGATTTTCATGAAAAACTCGACGATGAGGCACATTTACGGGAACTTCTAGCTGTTGAATTGCGTTTGATGCAAGGAGTGGACCTAGGCTATTTTCAAAAAAGGCATGGCCAATTGAGTCCATCGATTCAGGCCGTCATGCAACGTTTAACTCAAGAAGGGTTCTTGAAACAGGACATGCACTGTTTTTGCCTTTCAGAGCAAGGCAAAAATTTTTACGATTCCGTGGCCTCTGAACTCATTAGCGAATCTTGTTAAGACAGATTAAGAAGGATTATTCTAAGCTTTTACCATCTTTATCTCGCAGTATTTGCTCCAATTTAGTGTGTAAGAAAGCTAATTCTCTATAGTAATAGCTAGTGAAATGTAGTGTTAGACCCTCTTTAATTTCACGCGCGCCATCTAAATCATTATTTTCAATGTATTTATCAAAAATTGCGCGGGCTATCCTAGCATAAAAACTTTCCAGAGAAACCTTCTTCAAGCAGACTTTGGCGTCCGCTAATCGATTGTATTTAAGGTATTCATAAGTAATTTTTTCTAACCGCTCCAATTGATTAAATTTTTCATGGGGTTGTCCAGGCTGGGAGGCCGTTAAACCACCTGCATCAGGCAATTTAATGACATATTCGTCTACTTTTTTCAATGAATTAGTACTTAAGCAACTTAATATCAGTTGTGCATCAGTTGCTTCCTCCAAATCTTCTCCTTTAGACTTCGAAAAAAAAACTTTCGTTGTTGCCACCATCTTGGTTATTTCCTCTTGGTCTACCAGATCCAGTCTGGATATGTTTAGACCAATCTTTTCAACAGTATACTCATCCATTTGTCTGAAGAATTTTCTCCATAATAAATCCTCATTTGATAAAACCGACCAACCTTTTGAAACCTCTCCGGCAATTGACGCAGTCTTAATATCGAGAAATGAAAAAATATGACTATGGATTTCTCTTGGGCAACTTTCGAAATTTGCGGAACTCATTTTCCTCCCAAATTTGTTATTATTGATGGCAGATTTTTTAAATAAAATTAATTTTTAGCAAATATTGTTTCAAAAAGCAGAGAAAATGTACTCAAAGACTTTCAGAGGGGATTGCTATAGTATTGTTCCTCAAAGAATTTGCAATTTTTTGGAAAAGCATCCTGTGAAAGGATTTGAATTCCGTGGTGTTTCAGCCATCGTTCGCACAGTTTTAAAAATTGACTGCCGTATCCGCGATTCCGAAACGGCTCATCGATGCAGAGCATTTGCAAGCACCGCTCAAAAAATATTACGAAAATATATGCAAAGCATGTTTAAGTAATAACGTCAGCCGAGCAGCTCATCTGACGATTCGTGTGCCGGAATTTCGCCGACAACTTTTGGGGGTTCACATCAC
>Ga0105044_10000661_pt1 | contig 43328 bp, 38 predicted proteins | sample MAT01_FD_78092 | JGI IMG/M metagenome (GOLD analysis project Ga0105044, IMG submission 78092) | Freshwater microbial communities from Lake Fryxell liftoff mats and glacier meltwater in Antarctica - MAT-01 | ecosystem: Environmental > Aquatic > Freshwater > Ice > Liftoff microbial mat | place...
AACCGCTAAACCGGCATACACTTCATTTTCGTAGGTGATCGCTACATCGCCGATGCCGCGCTCAAAGGTGAGGAAGCTTTCGCGTCCATCGCGATCCAGCACAGCGATATTGCCGATCAAAGCTCGTAAAAATTTGGCACCGCCGCTTTCGCCTTCATAGCCTGCGACAAAACCACGTTGTGCCGCGCCGGCTGCGGCAAGGATATTCCATTGTGCGCCGCCACTGGTCGCAGGGTCGGGGGTGATTATTTCAATATCCTCTTGGGCGAGGTCTGCCCAATCGAGGATGCCCCGCGGATTATCAGGACGAACCGCCAACACGACGAGCGATTGGGTTGCAAAACCTTGATAATCGTTGTCTTCTTTCCAATCGGCACTCACTAAACCTGCATCTACCAAACTCTGAATGTCCGGTTGCAGCGATAGCGCGACGACATCTGCTTCAAAGCCACTGGCTACGGCGCGCGATTGCGCACCAGAAGCTTGATAGGATTCGAGTACAATCACCTGTTGACCGGTTTGTTCCTGCCAGTAGCTTTGGAACAAGGGGATGATATCGCCGTAAGCTTCACGCGGAACCGCATATCCGGCGAGCGTTAGCGTAATCGGCGGCGCGGCGTCCTGTGCGGCGACAGGCGCGAATGTCGAAACGATGAAGACGATGAGTGTGAACAAGCCCAACCGGAGACGAGCCATTTTCTGAGCCTCACTTTGCAATCCAAACAACGAAGTTAAAACCAACGCCAACGCGAACGATCACAGGTTGTCAGAAAGGCGACAACAACAGTCTGCCGACATTCGACAGCGGATCGAATCGCGCGCGCGTGGTTGCATCATCAAGTGGGTGGTTTGCAAAAGTATTCTCAACTTAGGATGTCCTTTCGCGCACTGCGCGCATCAATACGCGGCTGACTTCGGGACGAGTAAATTCTTCGGGCAGCAATTCCCCGCGCGATAACATCTCGCGCACTTGGGTGCCGCTTAGGCTGACGTGGTGGCTGGTATCGTGAGGGCAGGTCTTCAAACTGACGACGCCGCCGCAACTTTTGCAGAAGAAGGTGTGTTCAAAGAACAAGGGGGTGATGCCGATGGCTTCGGGGCTGAACTCATCGAAGATATAGTGGGCGTCGTAACTGCCATAGTATTTGCCCACGCCGGCATGGTCACGCCCGACGATGAAATGGGAGCAACCGTAATTTTTGCGGGCGATGGCGTGGAAGATCGCCTCGCGCGGACCGGCATAACGCATCGCCGCAGGGAAGACGCCGAGCAATACCCGTGATGCGGGGTAGTAAACATTGAGGATGGCTTGATAGCTTTCGATGCGGACATCAGCGGGAATATCGTCGCCTTTGGTTTCGCCAACGAGGGGATGTAAGAGGAGTCCATCAACGATTTCGAGCGCGGTCTTCTGGATGTATTCGTGCGCCCGATGGATGGGGTTGCGGGTTTGGAAGCCGACGATCCGTCGCCAACCGCGTTCAGTGAAGATACGGCGGGTCTCGGTGGGGGTATAGCGCAATTCGGCAAATTCGTTATGGGCGCGCGCGGGTAAATCAAAGACATCGATGTCGCCCGCCAGCAGGGTATCCCCTTGACGATAGACGCGGGCAACGCCCGGATGCGCGCCGTCGGTCGTGCGGTAGACGTGAGCCGCTTCGACTTCGCGGTCATAGGTGTATTTTTCGCTGAGGCGCAAAATCGCCAGCGGGCGGTCGCCTTCCGTTAAAGTGACATGATCGCCAGGCGCGAGTCGCTGGGCTTGTTCGGCAGTGACCGCCAGCGTGATCGGGATCGTCCATGGCAAGCCATTGCTGAGGTACATGTCGTGGACAACCGAGCGGTAATCCTGTTGGGACATGAACCCCGTCAAGGGGCTGAGCGCGCCCATGGCGATCATCTCCAGATCAGCCAGATTTGTCTCACTCAACGAGATTTTAGGCAAGGTCTGGGCAGTAACGCGGGCTTCTTCGCGCGCGTCTCCGCTCAGGAGGCGATTGATGAGGAGTCCGCCGTGCGGCTTGATAAGCGGGAAAGTCATGATGATCCTTTAGGAGATGCTTAGGGCAGGTTCGGCAACGGGGATCAAGCCACGCGCCTCAAGATAAGTGAGTATCGTCTGAACGCTTTCGTTCAGGGTTTCACGCTCGGTATGCAACGTGATCTCTGGCGACACTGGTGCTTCATAAGGGTCATTCACCCCGGTGAAGTCTTTAAGTTCCCCAGCGAAAGCTTTGGCGTACAAGCCTTTGACATCGCGGGCGGCGCAGGTATCGATAGGCGTGGCGACATGCACTTCGATGAAATTGGTCGTCTCTTGGCGGGCGGTATCCCGCGCAGCACGATAGGGTGAAATAAAGGAGGCGATCACGCCGACGCCGTTGCGCGAGAGCAGTTTGGCGACGAAGGTGACGCGCTCGATATTTTTATCGCGATCTGCTTTGCTAAAACCGAGGTCGCGCGTCAAACCTTCGCGCACCGTATCGCCATCCAGTCGTTCGATCCGCACATCGCGGTCAGCGAGTTGGCGTTCCAATTCAATAGCAATCGTTGTTTTGCCCGCACCGGATAGACCGGTCAGCCATAGGGTGAAGCCCTGAGTCATGAGTTCTTCTCCAATACTTGAGGGATATGAATACCGCATTCGATTTTTGCTTGACCACTCCAGCGACCGGCACGCGCATCCTCGCCGGCAATCACAGCGCGCGTGCAGGGAGCGCAGCCGATACTGAGATAGTGTTGATCGTGAAGCGCGTTGTAGGGCAGGTCATAGGCGTGGATATAGGTCCACACCATGTCTTCCGTCCATGCCGCCATGGGCGCAAGTTTGAGGTTGTTGTATTTCTCGTCCCACGAGATGACGGGGCTATGGCGACGTGTTTCCGCTTGATCACGCCGGATGCCGGTGATCCATGCTTCATAGCCGTTTAGGACATTCCCTAAGGGGATCGTCTTGCGCAAATTGCAGCAAAGATTCGGGTCGCGCGCCCACAAGGCTGCCCCTTCGCTTTCAGCTTGTTGCTCAACAGTTTGCGCGGGGCGCACCCGCACGACATTGAGGTTAAATGTTTCTTCCCAATGCTCGATCAAGCGATAGGTTTCTGGGAATAACAACCCCGTGTCCAATGTCAAGATCGTCACGTTGGGGGCGATCTCTTGGAGCATATGCAGCATTACTAAGCCACTGGGCTGAAAACTGGTGACGAGCGCCAAGCGTTCCTGAAAAGTGTCTGCCGCCCATTGCAAGAGGGCTTGCGGGTGGGCGTTTTCAAACTGCTGATTGAGGGCTGTCACATCATTCATCATTGTCTCCTCGACAAGATGGTAATTAATCAAGCCAAGCCACCACATCTTTGGCAAAGTAGGTGACGATCATGTCTGCGCCAGCACGTTTGATGCTGATCAAGCTTTCCATGGCACAACGGCGGAGGTCGATCCAGCCTTGTGCGCCCGCCGCATGAAGCATGGCATACTCCCCGCTGACCTGATAAGCGGCAGTGGGCAGGTTGAAGGTTTGGCGCACCGTGCGCAAGATGTCGAGATTGGGGAGCGCCGGCTTGATCATCAAGATGTCTGCCCCTTCTTCAACATCCAATGCCGCCTCGCGCAGCGCTTCGCGCCCATTGGCGTAATCCATTTGGTACTGTTTGCGATCCCCAAAGGCGGGAGCGCTCCCCGCCGCCTCGCGGAAAGGACCATAAAACGCGCTGGCGGTCTTGACGGCATAACTCATGATGGCAGTGTGATCAAAACCGTTTAGGTCGAGGGCTTCACGGATAGCACCGACCATGCCGTCGATCATGCCCGATGGGGCGATGATGTCGGCACCGGCACGGGCATGAACGACTGAAGCACGACGCAGGAGGTCGAGTGTTTCGTCATTGAGCAGGTAGCCTTCTGGCAAATACGCATGATGATCCGGCGCGCCCTGTTGATTGATCACGCCGCAATGCCCGTGATCGGTATATTCGCAAAAGCACATGTCCGAGATGATGAGTAGTTCGGGCGCAACTTGTTTGATGGCGCTAATCGTGCGCGGGATGATGCCATCATGCGCAAAATTGTCACTGCCGCACGCATCTTTTTCTTGTGGGATGCCGAACAACAGCACCGCCGGAATGCCCATATCCGCGATTTGGCGGGCTTCTTGGGTTACCGCCTCGACCGACAAGCGAAATTGCCCTGGCATGGCGTGGATCGGCTGGCGCGCCTCTTCCCCCGCGTGGACGAAAAGCGGCATGATCAAGTCGGCAGGGGTGAGCGTGGTTTCGCGCACCAAGCGACGTAATGACTCCGTATGCCGGAGGCGACGTGGGCGTTGGGGCGATATCCTTGATGTGGATGTTAGCTCACCGGCGCGCGCGGTGAAACGATCATTGAGCATGAAAATAATCCTTGAGTGCGGCGACCAAAGCCGCCAAAGTATGGGTGTGCGCGCGCGCGGCGAGCGATAAGCCGCTGGTTTGCAGCGCTTTTTCTGCCGAACCGCTGAAGCAGGCGATGGGAAGCGCTGCCAGATCGGACACGGTGCCGCCGTCATGGGCATAGCGAACGCAAAACTCGTTGACCGTTGAGCCGCTGGTGAAGGTGAGGGCATTAATGCGCCCTTGAGCAACCCATGACGGCAGATGGACACCGCCTTGACCGGGGATGATGGTATAAGCAGGGGCGATGACGACCTCGGCACCACGCGCGCGCAAACTGTCGGCAAAGTCGGTAGGGGCAATTGCGGATTGGGGCAATAAGACATGGGTGCCGCTTGTAATCGGGAGCGCTTTCTGCAAATGATCTGCGCTGTAGTGTGACGGGATGATCTGGGCGCGGGTGCTTAAGCAGTCGGTCACGGCTTGGGCGGTCGCTGCGCCCACCGCCGCAATCTGTATGGTGCTGTGGAGCGGCAAGCGTAGTGCTTGTAAGCGCGCGGCGACGGCTTGTACAGCATTGGCACTGGTGAAGACGATCCAGTCGAATTCGCCCAGCAGGGCGGTTGTTAAAGCGCTGTCCAAGATGCTGATGTCCTGTGGTGGGGCGATCTCGATGGCGGGGTATGCCACCGGGTGCGCCTGTTCTTGAAGCAATAAATCCGAGAGTTCGGCGTATTGATGCGCGGCACGGGTGATCACGATATGTTTGCCGACCAGTGTCATCGGGCACCTTCCATCAAATGGCGTGCGCCCGCGTCCAAGGCGTGCTGTGCCAATGTCCTGCCCGCGTCTTCGGCTTCTTGGTGGGTTCCGGTGTGCAAGGCGAAATTATGGATGACGTTCACCTGTTGCTGACCATCGGCAGTTAAAACCCGCCCCCGTAAGTGTAAAACAGCGGCGATCACTTGGGCATAAGCGGCGACAGGCAAGGCACAACCGCCGCCTAAACCGCTCAAAAAAGCGCGTTCGGCGGTCACGCTAAGATAGGTGTTGCGGTCATTGATGGGTGCCAACAGTTGTGACCACAGGGCGCTGTCCCGCCCTTGCAGGACAATAGCACCTTGTGCTGGGGCTGGCAACATGATTTCTAGCACTAGTGTTTCGCTGATCACCTCGGTGCGTCCTAGCCGTTCCAGCCCCGCACGCGCCAAAACGATGGCATCGTAACCTCCGGCAGTGTCGAGCGCTTTGGCAATGCGGTTATCGATATTGCCGCGTACATCGCGAATCACTAGGTCAGGACGGGCGGCGTGGAGTTGTGCCGCGCGGCGTGGGCTACTGGTGCCGACGACCGCGCCCGCTGGCAATGATTGGAGCGTGTATCCTGCGCGGCTGATGAGCGCATCGCGCACATCAGCACGGGGCAGATAAGCGGGCAAGATTGCGCCTAGCGTCAGTTCAGTCGGTAAGTCTTTAGCGCTATGCACGGCAAGATCAATGGTTTCGGCGAGTAGGGCAGCTTCTAGTGCTGAGGTGAATACCCCCGATGCGCCGCTGGCAATGGTCGCCAGTGGGACATCTGTCACCTGATCGCCAGTGGTTTTGATGATATGTTCGCTCAAAGCAAGCGAGGGGTGAGCGCGCAACAAAGCGTCCAGCGCCAGCGCGGTTTGTGCCCGTGCCAGTGCCGAACCGCGTGTGCCCACCCGCGCCGCTTGGGGGCGATCAGTCACTGAATGCCCCCAATGCGTGCCATTCTTCTGGCACCACTTCGAGCAAGGCATCGAGACCCACCCGTAAGCAGAAATCACCGAAGGCTTCGCCGTCAATACGTCCATCACGATAGTGCGCCAGAACCGGAACCAAAACAGGCACCAGTTGACCGAGTGGCACGAGATCGAGGAAGGGACGTGCCAGACGGGTACCTGCCGGGTCGCCCCCCAAGAAGATGGTGTATTTATCCAGCGACCGACCGACAAAGGCGATCTCCGCCACATACGGGCGCGCGCACCCATTGGGGCAACCCGTCATGCGGGCAGTGATATCGCTATCGGGGATGCCGAGGTCGCTCAGCGCTGTTTCAAATTCGTCGATCACCTGTGGGAAGACGCGCTCGGCTTCGGTGATCGCCAGTCCACATGTGGGCAATGCTACGCACGCGATGGCTTTCCGGCGCATTTGGCTGATCGCCTCAACACGGGTGATGCCATACTCGTTCAGCAAAGCGTCTATGGTATCGCGGTCATCTGCCAGAATATCGGTGAGCAGGATGTTTTGTTGTGCTGTCAAGCGCACTGATAAATTGAATTGTTCGATGATGGCGCGCAGTCCTGACCGGAGACGATATTTTTCGCGATCCAGCACCCGCCCGTTTTCGACGGGTAGCCCCAAATACCAGCGCCCATCGCCTTGTTCGTTCCAACCCAGATGATCATCTACCGCAAAGGCGGGCATGGGTTGAGTGGGGGCGAGCGTAAACCCGACACGGCTTTCCAGTTCGGCACGGAACCAATCGACACCGCGATCATGCAGAATATATTTGAGGCGGGCGTGCTTGCGATTTTCGCGGTCGCCAAAATCGCGATGAATGGTGACGATTGCTGTCACGGTTGCGATCACCTGATCGGGGGTAATGAAAGCGACTTCATCGCCTAAGCGGGCATAGGTCGCGTCGTTGTTATGGGTCATACCCATGCCGCCGCCCACCAACAAATTGAAACCGGTTAGCTTGTCCTCGTCATCAAACAGCGCCACCAAGCCGACATCATTGGTATAGACATCGACGCAATTGTCGCCAGCATAGGCGATAGCGATTTTGAATTTGCGGGGCAGGTAATTTTTGCCGTAGATGGGGTCTTCGATCTCATGATCGTCGATCATGGGTTCGCCATCGATCCAAATTTGGTGATAGGCATTGGTGCGGGGGTAGAGGGCGGTGGTGAGGCTGAAGGCGAAATCTTGTACCGCCAACCGATGCGCATCAGCGGTCGGGGCGGGGCACGCCATGACGTTGCGCACAATGTCCCCGCAAGCGCCGAGGCTGGTTACGAGGGCATTGTTCATCTCACGCAAGGTGTCGCGTAGCTCCCCTTTGAGGACGCCGTGAAACTGAAAATCTTGACGGGTGGTGATACGTAAGGTACCGTTGGCATAGCGATCCGCGATCTCATCGTGGGCGACATATTGCGCTGCGGTCAGTTGTCCCGCCGGCAGCCGCGTGCGGATCATAAAACTGTGGTGGTCGGTCGTGCGGTCTTGTTTACGGGCATCGCGATCTTCTTGTTGATAGATACCATGAAATTTGAGGATTTTCTCGGCGGCATCACTGAAAAAACGGTCGCTGTTGGTGATTTCATCACCGATACTGCTGCGCAACCCCCGGCTATCGGCTTTGATTTGTTCAACGTTCTTTTTCGCCATATTTCTTACCTCATTATCCCCGACAACCACAAATAAAAAGCCCCGACACATGTGCCGGGGCTTTGCGATTTACCAGAAGTGTGTGAAGAACTTCAGGGGCAATCGTCCGGGCAGCATGAACTATGCGTTGTGTGACACATACAACACATCTGCATACAGCCCATACAACGGACGCAATTTGCCACGAAAAATTCCAATTTGTCTGAAACCACGCAATGTCGAATAGACTATAGCAAAAGTTTGCACTTGTCAACAACTTGCTCGCTCGAGTTTTTGGGGATTGAGAACCGCCATGAAAACAGCTCTGATCCTTGCTGGACACGGATCGCACATTAGCCCGCATACCGCCGGCTTAGTCTGGCGGCATGTGGATCGGTTACGCGCGATGGGTGTGGCGGATGAAGTGACGGCGGCATTTTGGAAAGAAATGCCTTCTTTTGCCCGCGTATTGACCACTATCACGGCGGAAGATGTGACGGTCGTCCCGTTATTTACGGCACAGGGGTATTTTACCCAGACGGTCATCCCGTCGGAAATGAGATTGCGGGGTGCTATGACGGCACAGGACGGGCGTGTGATTCGTACCACGCCTTCCTTGCATCAACACCCCTATTTGGCAACCGTGATCCGGGCGCGAGTCGAAGCGACCCTCGATGTGTTCGGGTTGCCGCCCGACCAAACCGCCGTCGCCGTTATCGGGCATAGTACACGGCGCAACCCCGATAGCCGCAAAGCGACCGAAGCCCAGGTCCAACGCCTGCGCGATGCTGGTATCGTCGCCCAAGTCGAAGCCGTCTATTTGGATGACTCGCCCGAAATTCCTGAAATTTATACGCTGACGACTGCGCCCAACCTGATCGCGGTGCCTTACTTTTTGGCAGCGGGGTCTCATACGACCATTGATGTCCCGAATGAGTTAGCCCTTGTGACGGGTGCCAAACAAGGGACTGTGCAAGGACGACGGGTCTTTTACACCGATCCGGTGGGCGTGGATGATGATTTGCTCACGGTGATTTTGGCGTTGGCGCAAGAGGTGGGCGCACCTTTGGCAACCGAGTCGCTTGGGGATGCGTGGCGTTGTTTTCCACAGGTGGGGCACGAGGCGCTGAGCATGGGCGTGACGACCGCCGGGCTGATGCGTTTTGGCGAACTGCACTTGACGCCGACGGAGGTTCGGGTATGGCGGGACGAGAGCCAGCTTGCCCCTATTCATCTGCCCTCCGTGCTGCGCGCCCACATTCGCGAGAACCCATTTCGCTCGTTAGCGACGGCGAAAGGGATAGTGGGCGGGTGGTATGTTCCGATCAACGATCTGGCGCAACTGCACGCAGTGGTCGAGACGGTCTATCCGGGTGCCGTTGCCGATTGGGCGGCGGCGCGTGCCGGGGCGCTCACTGTACAGCCACTCGCGGCGACTGCGGGACGGCAAACGGGGATGTATCGCGTTTTGGAGGCATTGTCCCGCGCCGATCAAGCGCGGGTGGTGGGGCGGGTGTGTACTGGATGTGTGCGGCAGCCCGTATGGTTTGACACAACCCTTGATGCAGTGTTACCCTGCCCAGAACCTTGTAACCATTGGCTGAGTGCGGCGCTAGAGGAAAATATATGACCATCGGGACGGTTTATTTGGTGGGCGCGGGGCCAGGCGATCCGGGCTTGATCACGGTTAAAGGGCTGGCATTGGTACAACGGGCGGATGTCATCATTCATGATCGGCTGATCCCCCACGAATTGCTCAGCGAGGCGCGCCCTGATGCCGAGATCATTGATGCGGGCAAAGCGCAACACGATCATCGCATCCCCCAGTCGCAGATCAATGCGCTACTGGTCGAAAAAGCGCGTGAGGGCAAACAGGTGGTGCGGCTGAAAGGGGGCGATCCGTTTGTATTTGGGCGGGGCGGCGAAGAGGCATTGTACTGCCATGAAGCGGGGGTGCCGTTTATCGTCGTGCCGGGGGTGACAAGCGCGGTCGCGGTTCCGGCATATGCGGGGATTCCCGTCACCGACCGGACGCTGGCGAGCGCCTTCACAGTCTTCACTGGGCACGAAAACCCAACCAAGCCCGAAAGCGCGATTGACTATCCGGCGCTTGTCGCCGCTGCCCGCGCGGGAACGCTGGTGATGCTGATGGGTGTCACCTATCTGGGGCAGATCGCCGAATCACTCTTGGCGGCGGGGCTTGATGGCGACATTCCTGCCGCCTGTATCGAATCGGGTACCTTGCCGGCGCAGCGCGTGATCGAAGGCACGCTCGGCACGATTGCTGATCTGGCAGCAGCGGCGGACGTGCAATCGCCGGCATTGTTCGTGGTGGGGCAGGTGGTGACGTTGCGGCGGGCGGGCATCGCTTGGTTTGGCGATTAGCAATTATAATGCGCGTGATACGAAAACTAGCCCAAAGTCGTTGCCCTCGCGCCAAAATGAAGGCAACGACTTTTGTTTCTAGGACTACGCCAGCCCGTATAAATCGGTGAATTTGGCGCGTAGGTAGTTCAGATAGGGTTCGACCGTCAAATCAGCGCCGGTCGAACGGATCAAGAGTTCACTGCCGCTGAACGCCCGCCCATGCCGATAGATGTTCTCGGTCAACCAGCCGAGCAGGGGGGCATAGTCGCCCGCCGCTAGACTATCGTCTAAAGCGCCGACATCGCGCCGTGCCGCATCCAAGAATTGGGCGCTCATGACATTACCGACGGTGTAGCCGGGGAAGGAACCAAAACCACCGCCCGACCAGTGAATATCTTGCAACACGCCGTGCGCATCATCGGGCGGGGTCACGCCTAAGTATTCGCCCATCTTGGCATTCCAGATTTCCGGCAGGTCGTTCACCTTGATCGAACCGTCCATTAAGCCCAGTTCGATTTCGACGCGCAACATGATGTGCAGGTTATAGGTCACTTCGTCGGCTTCAACACGGATGAGGCTGGGTTGCACACGATTGACAGCGCGATACATGAATTCTGGATCGACATCAGCGCTGACATCGGGGAAGTGATGTTGGAAACGGTCAAAATGGGCGTTCCAGAAGGCACGGCTCCGCCCGATTTGATTTTCCCACAGGCGCGATTGTGATTCGTGGACGCCATAGCTGGTGCCGCCGACGGGATATTTACCCAGAAAATCAATGGTGAGGGCGGTACGGGTGAGCGCGGGATCGACGCCTTGCTCATAGAGGGCGTGTCCGGTTTCGTGCAGGGTGCCATACAACGCCATCGGGAAGTAATTGGGTTGATACCGAGTCGTGATGCGCACATCTTGACGAGTGAACGAAATTTCAAACGGGTGGGGGGCGATGTCGAGGCGTCCTCGATTCAGGTCATAGCCGAAGCGTTGTGCTATCTCCAGCCCGAACGCTTTCTGCCGTTCCAGCGGATATTCGCGCGTCCACAAGTTTTTTTCGAGCGGCTGGCTCTTGGCGACGATCGCGCGCAAGAGCGGCAGCAAGCCCACCTTTAAGCCGTCAAACAAGACGCGCAATTTCGCCGCCGTCATGCTCGGTTCGTATTCAAAGACCAACGCATCAAAAGGGTGTTCGCTATACCCGATGGCATCGGCTTGCCGCCGTGCTAAATCCACCTGTTGTTGCAGATAGGGCGCGAAACTAGCGAAGTCGTTGTTCTTCTTTGCCTCCGCCCATACCCCTTCGCTAACTGGTTCCAGCGCCGCTTTCTCGCTGACCAGTTCCAGCGGTAACTTACCGATGATCTCGTAATATTGGCGTGTTTGTTGGACGCCACGCACGAGATAACTATCGGCAGCTTCCCCCGCGATAGCGGTTTCGGCGGCATCGAGGAGGCGTGCCGTCTTGTCGCTGATGAAATGCTCTTGGGCGAGACGCGACAGGGTCGCCAGTTGATAGCCGCGCGTCTCGGCACCGCCGTGCGGCATTTGGGTGCGCGCATCCCATTTCAATACCGAGATCGCGCACAATAGATCGCTCAGTTCGGCGATGTGTGCCTGAAAATCTTGAATAGCCGTCATGGTTGTGGGTCTCCTTGTAAGCCGAACCTAAATGGAACGCATCGCGCCGCCATCGACGCGCAAACTGGCTCCGGTGATGTAGGACGCAGCGGGCGAAAGCAAGAACGCCGCCGCCGCCCCAAAATCGTCAATCGTGCCCAAGCGCTTGAGCGGAATTTTAGCGATGCTATCGGCGCGGACTTGTTCGATGCTCTTGCCCGAGCGTTGCGCCGCGCCTGCATCCAATTGGGCAACGCGGTCGGTCGCAATCCGACCGGGGATGAGATTGTTGACGCGGATATTGTCGCCCGCTAATTCATCCGCCAGTGTTTTGACCAAGCCTGCCACACCGGAACGCATCACGGTTGATAAACCGAGTCGTTCAATCGGTTCTTTGATCGATGATGAGGTGATGGTCAAAATGGAACCGCCGTTTTTCATATGGGGCAGGGCGGCGCGAATCAAGCGAATGGTACTCATCAGGGTGAGGTCAAATGCCGCTTGCCATTGGGCATCGGTCAAATCTTTGATCAAGCCCGCCGGCGGACCGCCCGCGTTGATGAGCAGAGCATCAATGGTTCCCCATTGCCCGACGGTTTGATCTACCCATGCTTGAATGTCCGCCGCTTGGGTGACATCGCACGCGCTGTAGATCACCTCGGCGTGGGTTTCTTCGGTCAGCTTGGCGGCGGCGGCGCTGATAGTGGCATCATCCCGACTGCATATCGATACCCGTGCGCCATCAGTTGCCAGCGCCCGCGCCACCCCATATCCTAATCCTTTGCTTGCCGCCGAAACCAGCGCGACCTTGCCTTGTAATCCTAAATCCATCTGAGTGCCTATCCTTTCATGCTGGCATCAAGCGCCAGTCCCTATTTTTATCCAAAGATCACGGGTTGTGTGGGGTCTATAATGCCGACCCGATTCAATATCCAGCCAATTTCGAGATGGGTGCCGGCATCAATTGGGGCGAAGGGGGGGCGCAAGCCGGCATGATCGATGGCACCCCGACGCTTGATGAGTTCCTTGCGGATGCTCAGATTAATGACAGGTTGGTTTTCGTAGCGGATGAGCGGCAGGTAGTGGTCAAAAATGCGCTCGGCGTTGGCTTTGTCACCCGCTGACCATGCGTCATAAACGGCGACGAGGATTTCGGTAAAGGCGAAGCCGGTCATCGTGCCCGCCGCGCCGCGCCCTAATTCTTCGAGCAAGAACATGCCGCCCAAGCCGCCAAAGATGGCGAAGTGATCGGTCAGCGCCCGCACCGCGCCAATTTTTTCCATCAGCGGCGGGTCTTCTAGCTTGAGCGTGCGGGCGTTGGGGATCGCCTCCGCCAAGCGCGCCAACATCGGCGCTTTCATGATCACCCCATTCACGGGTGGGAAGTCTTGCACCACAATGGGCGCGCTCACCTTTTCAGCGATGCGGCTGTAAAGACCGATGATGTCATCATCCGTCGGATTGCTCATGCGGGGCGGGGCGATCATCACCCCAGTCGCGCCTGCCGTCACAGCGCCTTGACTCATGGCAATGCAGGTGGCGAGGTCGTCATGGCTTGCCCCGACGATCACGGGGACACGCCCACTCACCCCTTCTAAGACGATCTCCATCACGCGGCGGCGTTCTTCGATGCTGAGTTTGGCGGCTTCCCCCAACACGCCGAGGATCGTCAGTCCGTCCGCGCCGAGTGCCAGTTGGAAGGCGACCAAACGGCGTAGGCTGGTTTCATCGACCGCGCCTTCGCTGGTGAAGGGCGTCGCCAGAATATTAAAAATGCCGGAGAGTGCGGCTGTCATCGTTTTTTATCCTCTTGCATAAGCTTGTTTAAGTGCCAATTCGCGTCGTCGGAAAATGACGACGACCAACAGTGCCGTGACGATCACGCCCGCCGCAACGATGTGCATCATCACCCCGAAACCATAGTGGGTTTGTAAAAATCCACCCGCCAAGGTCGAAGCAAACCAGCCGATATTCCACATCACCATGTTCATACTGCTGACCAAGTTATGCAAGTCCGGCGGCAGTGTTTCTAGTACCAAAGGTTGGAACAGCGGTTGCATGGTATTGCGGAACGAGATTGCCAGCACGAACATGCCGATGCTGATGGGCAAGGCGGGCAGCAATCCCAAGCCGAAGAACGCCACCGCTGCCAATGTGAGCGTGACCCCAAGCGCCCCCGCTCGTCCGAAACGACGTTCTAAGCGAGACCCCAAAAACGGGATCGCCGCCATACCGATCCAGCCGATGCTGAGGATCGCGCCCACCGTTTGATCGGGGAGCGTGAATTGCGTCCGCCAGAAAAGATTGAAGAACGGAAAGGTGAGTCCGCCCGTGAAGCCGAAGGTGAGTAAGGGCAGCGATAACAGGATTAAGCGCCGCCACGGGATACCCGCCATGCCCCACGAGGGCATAGACGTTGGGGCAACGGTTCCCACAATGCGGGCATTGGGCAAGGCGAACAGCGGGATCACGCAAAACAGCCCGATCACGCCCGCGATGAACGAAGCGGCACCGTAGGCATAGGGAGTGGTGGCGCTCACAACCCACGCCGCCGGGACAAATGCCCCCGATAAGGCGACGATCCATGTGGGCACCATCCCGCCAATGAAGCTACCGAACGCCATCGACGCCATACTGATGCCGTTTTGCAGGGCGAAAAAGCGCGTGCGCCCCTCTGCCCCGACGAGCGTGATCATTTGGGGCGAGTTGGCGATCTGTTGTGCGCCATAACACAAGCCGAACAAGAAACGGCTGAGCGCCAACATCGGCAATATGGGGATCAACTGGAGCCATAATGCCACCACACAGCCAAACGTGGCGATCACCAACACGCGCCGTGTGCCGAGCCGGTTGGTGAGTAAGCCAATGGGCACACTGGTGATGAAGCCCGCCAAACGCGGCAGCGCTTGCAGGATGCCGATGGTTTCGGGGGCATGACCGAGGCTGACGAAATAAAAATTCACCAGCACATCCAGCATCCCCAACAAGCCAATATGAAAGAGGGCGCTGTAAATCAGGAAGAGAACAGCGCTTCTCCGCGCCACGTTACCCCTCCACGCCGATCATCTTTTTGCCAGCGATGAACGTCATTTGTACGCGGTTGAGCGCGTCCAGGTCTGCCAGTGGGTCACCGTCGATCACGATCACATCGGCATCTTTGCCGGCTTCCAACGTGCCGAGCTTCTTTTCGACGCGATTGATACGGGCGGCAACGATGGTGGCGCTGCGCAAGGCGGCATAATTATCGGCACACACGCCCACATGCACCATAAACTTCAGTTCCGGCGCGACCACTTCATGACCGACCGCCGGACTACCCGCATCGGTGCCAAAGCCAATGGGCACGCCCGCTTGAGCTGCCTTGACCAAGCCTTCGTAACGTGCTGGGTTGGCGACGGCTTTCTTGCGTTCCTCGATCTTCCATTCGGGGATATTGAACTTGCGGGCGATGACTTCATTCGCTTGCATCACCAATGGGGCAAAGGTCGTCACGATGGGGATGTGCTTGTCGAGCAACAATTGGATCGTCTCATCATCCATCGAGCCGCCATGTTCCACGCAATCAATCCCAAACTGTGCCACCCGCTTGATGCAATCATTGTAGGTGGCGTGGGCGGTGATCGGCAAGCCGTTGCGATGCGCTTCGTCGATCACGGCTTCTAGTTCGGCGTCGGTGAATTCGAGGGTGTCGTGACATGCCATGATCTTGATCAAATCGGCACCGCCGCGCACTTGTTCGCGCACGGCACGACGCATTTCGTCGGCACCACTGGCTTCACGGCAACACCAATAGGTGTGCCCGCCCGTTTGGATGATGGCTTCCCCGCACACCAATAAACGCGGACCGGGGAAAATACCTTGTTCGATGGCTTGCTTGGCGAACAGATTGGTCGTGTTCATGCCCAAATCACGCACCAGCGTGACGCCTGCGCGCAAATTTTTGAGCATGTTGGCGGCGCTTTTGTAGGCGCTGATCTCCGGCGCATCGTCCATCGACTGGCGGGCGAGGTCGTGGATGCCGTCCCATGCGAGATGGGCGTGCGAATTCATCATCCCCGGCATGACGGTTTTGCCAGCGCAGTCGATCACCTCGACTGTGGTGTTGGTCGTGGCGTCCCAATCCGCCATTGCGCCGACGGCTTTGATCTTGCCCCCGTCGATCCACACAAAACCATTTTCGATCACTTCATCGCCGATGCACGTCAAGACGCGGGCATTGAGGAAAACGCGGGCATGGGCGGGTAGGTCAAACATCGGCAACAGAATTTTTTGATAGCGCCAAGCGGCTGGTTCAGGCATGATGTACCTCGTCGATAGCATATAGGATTAGGAATCGAGGGGCGCGTTATGCGCCCCTTTGGTAACGATTGTTGATAAACGATCACCACGTCAAGATGCGTTTTTCAGGCGGGTGATCGCGCAGGAAACGATTGGGGACGATTGCCGCGCTCTCGGTCACGATCATGCTGTTGATGGTGCGACAGCCGTCGATGCCGGGACGATAGATGCCGGGTTCGTTGCTGAACACCATGCCTGGTTCCAAAATTGTGGCGTCACCGGGGGCAAGCCACGGCGATTCGTGCCCTTGCAAGCCCATGCCGTGCCCGATGCGATGACGGATAGCATCGCCAAAGCCGTATGCGCGCAGCACAGCCAGTGCGGCGCTATTGACCGAGGCACAAGTGCGACCGGGAACGAGCGCCTTGACTGCCGCATCGTTGCAATCGGATGCCGCTTGCAGCACCCGCATTTGATCGCCGATGGGATCGCCGATCACGAAGGTCGCACCACTTTCGGCGTGATAGCCACCCACGCTCGCGCCGATGCCGGCGATCATCAATTCACCACGCTGGGGTTGGCGGGCAATGGGGGAGCCATGCGGCAACGCTGCCCGCGCCCCGCTGTGAACCGTGCCGACGACCGCTGCTCCGCGCAACTGAAAACGTTCGCCAACTTCGCGGCGCAATTTTGCTGCTGTTTCGCCGACACAAAACTTAAGGATGTCGAGTTCGGTGCCGCCATCGCGGATAATCGCTGGGGCGTGATCGCGCACCAGTTCTAAACAATAATCGGCATAACCCGCCGCTTGCTCAATGAGCGTGATTTCTTCGGCGGACTTGATCCAACGCATACGCTCAATCAGCGCTGTGATCTCTACTCCGTCGGGCAGGAGCCGATAAACATCAACGGTGAGGGTATCCACGCCCAAGCGCTCGACCCCGGCTTCGCGCACCATCCACACGACGGGATGTTCTTCGCCCGGGTATTCAAAATAAGCGCGGATGTCTGTCACCCATGTATCGGCGGCGTTTTCTTGCTCCAAGAGCGGCACGAACAGCGCGGGCTTGCCGTATTTGGGGACGAATACCCCCAAGGGGCGCTCAGACGGGATGTGATGAAAGCCGACGGCATAATTGACGTTAATGGCATCTAGGAGCAATACCCCGTCGAGACCCTCACGCTCCATAGCGGCTTGCATCTGGATGATTTTGTGCTGATAAAACGCGACGGGTAGCATCATGCGCAGACCACCTCAGCGCGCGCCACGCCTGCCCGTGCCGATCCTGCTTCAAGGCTCAAGGTGACACCCGGCGCGGCGCGCACCAGCCATTCGGCTTTGCGTTGCGAGCTATGCCATTCGCGCAGCCAAGGCGACCAGGTGGCATTGCGTTCATCACGCCCCGCCAAGTGACCAAGGTCTTGCACCTTTTCACCCATCAGCAATTGCACATGATCGGGGAACTCAAGCGCCACTTGAGTGGTGACGGCGACTTTTTGCTTGATCGCCATTTCGGTCAAATGCGTGGGTAGATAGCCGATATTCTTGACGACTGCCGTGATTTTGAACAAATCCGCACCCAGTGGCTCGACCTTGACCGCCGAAAAGCGCAACAGGGGGGTGCAAGCGGCGTGCTTAAGCGTGAATAGACAGTTGTTGTGGATGGTTTCGGGCAGGAAACCGCGTGCTTTGTCGGTGGTTGCCCAGCTCGCAGGGGGTGGGTTGCGGAAGGTGTACATGTGCGTCCACCCACCGATCTCGACACGCCCCAATTGCGGGTGATCGAACGGTGTCCAGTCGATGAAACCCTTGCCGCCCAAATGCTCATCGTTGTAGTGCAACAGGCGGATCTCGTCATCGGCAGAGCGGGCGCGGACTTGGTATTTCTCTGGGTGTTGCAAGCCCGCTGCCAGCTCAGGATTCCATAACTCGGTGGAAAAAGTGATGATACCCATTTCGTCATACGACCATTGCATCATTGAACCGGTGCGCGCTTGCGACGGATCGGGCGTGAATTCTTCGTAGACGGAGATCACCGGATAGCCCGTCACGGCGTCTGCCATCGCGCCGATGGTCTTGTAAATGGCGAGGTCGGCACGCGGCATACTGGCGTCAGGGGCGATCAAAGACGGACGCAGATGCAAACCGCCGTGCGTGTGATAACACTGCATCCCGCTGATGTTGGGGTGGTCAAGGATGAAACGGGCGACTGCCATCGCTTCGGGTTCGCTGAGTGGGGTTTCGCCCGCGCCGTATTGACGATTTTCGGGATACCAACCCGCCGGGAAGTTGCGGTTCATGTTGCCATCGCGCGGTTTTTCGATGGTGATGGTCACGCCGTCCCAGTCGCCCCGAATCGTGCCCTCGCGGTACATGCGGTAGTAGGTGCCGCCGACCTCGCCCGGTGCGCGCTGCACCATCAAACGGGGGTCAAGTTCGCTGATCTTCCATTCGCCCGCCTCGTCTTGGATGCGCATCTGGACGATGTGCCCATCGCCGTTGATATCTTCTTGGCATAAGCCGCGTGTTTGCTCTTCGCCGGGCAGATAGCGCCCGTTGCCGCACCAGTGATGCCCAGTGGTCAGGCTGATCTCAGCACCATCGGGGTTGGTGCGCGGCAGGATGTAGAAGGCTGTGTTGTCGAGCAACCATGTCACCAACGGGTCGGTGCCGTAGTTTTCTAGCAAATACCATGCCGTGTAGAGGGCGGTGTGGGATGTGGCGACTTCTTCGGCATGGATATGGGCGTCGATGTAAAATGCCGGTTTATCGCTGTGTGCCCCAGTGACGGGATTGGTGATTGTCATACACCAGACATCGCGCCCGCGCCAACTGGTGCCGAGACTCGCCAGCGTCGCAAAGGTCGGATAGGCGGCGGCAAGTCCTTTCAGATGCCCAGTCAGCGCGTCATAATTGAAGTATTCGGAAAAATCGAGCGGATATGCCATCTAAAATCCTTTATCCACATTTTCTCGTACCGGACGGACGAATTTGCCCCATCCCGGTTGCCCTTTGATTTCGCCATTCTCAAACACGGTGCGCCCATTCACGAGCGTCCGTCGTACTTTTCCTTGAAAAGTCATGCCTTCATACAGCTTATCGCACGCCTTCGCTTGGCTGAAGAGCATGTCTTGGTGAATGGTGGTGGTTTCACGAGGATCATATAACACAATATCCGCGTCGGCACCGATGGCGAGTGTCCCTTTTTGGGGGTAAATGCCGTAGCGTTTCGCGCCGTTGGTGCTAATCAGCTTGATGGCGTGCAGCAGGTCAAGCTTGCCCTTGAGCGCAGCATCCATCACCGCCAAGACCAACTCTTCCACGCCCGGCGAACCGGGGGGGGTGCGCCAGATATCGGTGCGGGCACGCTCTTTTTCTTCGGTAGTGAAGGGCGAATGATCGGTCGTGATCGCCATCAACGTGTGGTCTTGCAAGCCACCCCATAAGGCATCCTGATCTAATTTTTTGCGCAGGGGCGGGTTGATCTTCGCATAGGGTCCGGCGCGCTCCATGTCGTCTTCGGTGAATAACAGGTAATGCGTGCAAGTTTCGGCGCTGGCGGTGGAGCCGGTACGTTTGAAGCGACGAAAGACTTCCAGCGCTTCATAACTGCTCAAATGGACGATATGCAAGTTGACGCCGATGCTTTCGTTGAGCGTGAGCAGGGTGGCGATTGCCAGCGCTTCGACATGGGGCGGGCGGGACTCATTATGTGCCAATACATCATTACGACCAGCAGCTTGTAACTGGGCGGTGTGCCATTCTAGGAGTGCGTTATCCTCGGAATGGACGGCGCAGACTAAGCCGGTTTCGGCGACAAGTTTCATACCTTGATAAAGTAGTTCTGAGGTGGGCAGGCAAAGCCCATCGAATTCATCATTGCGCCCAGCGGGCGCGGAGGTCATAAAAATTTTGTACCCAATCGCGCCCTCGTCCGCCATCGCGTGAACTTCTTCCCGCTTAAGTAGACCGGGAGCGCCGAAGAGGGCAAAGTTGACATAGGCATTGGCTTCGCCCAACGCCCGCCGAGCGCGGAAGATTTCGCCCGTAGCACAGCAAGGTTTGCTGATCGGCATTTCAAAAATGGTGGTCACGCCCCCGGCGGCAGCAGCGCGGGTTTCGGTGGCGAAGTCGCCACGTTGGGGATAGGCTGGGGCGCGGCAGTGGAAATGAATATCGACCGCGCCGGGGATGACATAGTGCCCATGCGCGTCGATAATCTCGCGCGCTTCGAGCGGTGTGCCGCGTGCGACGACCGCTGTGATCTTGCCTTCGTTGATCGCCAGATCGACCGCTTCAACAGCGCGCTCTGTGATCACCTCTCCATTTACGATAATCGTGTCATACATCATGGTGGGTTTGCCTAGTGATTAAGACTTGGTCGATGAAGCGCCCTAAAATGTGTGCAGTCGCCTCTAGCTCGGCGATCTCGGCATACTCGTCATAAGCGTGCGCGACTTCGTAGCTACCGGGACCGAAGATGATCATTTCGCCGCGCAAGACGCCGCGTAAATGTTTCGCATCGCTCCCCGGTAGATACCCGATAGGGGTGGGGACGATGGCAAGGGTTTCGCTGACAATGCCCATAAATAGCTGTGCCAGTGGGGTATCCACCGTCGAACTGAACCAGTCTGATACCAGAAAATCCCCGACCGTTGCTTCCGCCGGGGCAATGTCAACAGCACTCACTGCCGCGATGAGTTCTTGCTGCACCAGAGCCGGGTTTTCGCCGGGGATCATGCGGCGGTCGATAGCGATGGCACAGCTATCAGGCACGGCGTTAGCGGTGCTGCCGCCATGAATCACGCCGACATTGCAGGTGGGAACACCCACCAATGGATGGCGCTGTCCCGATAGATTGTGATGATACGCATCCAGCGCGAGGACTATGCTCGCCATGGCGGTGATGGCATTGATGCCGCGATCTGGATTGGTGGCATGAACCGAGCGCCCAGTCGTGCGGATGGTTGCCCGTAAGACGCCTTTATGCGCTGTGGCGACATGGTTATGGGTTTGTTCGCCTACGATGATGAAATCACACATGGGTAAATAGCCGTGATCTGCCAACCAACGGGTACCCAAACGCCCGCCGACTTCTTCTTCGGCGGCGGCAGCAAGCACCAAAGTGCCTTTTAGCGCTTCGCCATGATGCGCGACGGCGATCATGGTTTCCATCATGGCGGCAAGGGGGGCTTTGTCGTCAATACTACCCTTGCCATAAATACGCCCATCGCGAATTTCGGCGGCGTAGGGGTCGGAACTCCAGCGAAGCGCTTCATTGGCGTCGATAGGCACGGTGTCGATATGGGCATGAAGCATGATCACAGGGTCGCCTTGCCCAATGGTGGCGATCACGCTGACGGCTTCGGGCTTGCTGTCGGGGGCGGCGGTGGTCACGCGGCACCCTGCCGCCCGCATCACGTCGGCAATGTAGGCGGCGATGGCGCGGGTATCGCCCGACGGATTAGGCGACGGAATACGAATGAGCGCCTGTAAACGTTCGATCAGCGCGCTCATCGCTCACTCGCTCCGGTAACGTTCTAAGATGGGTTTCATGCGTTCCAGTGCTTCGCTCAGCAAGTCGCTGCTCTGCAAGACGCTGATGCGCAAATACCCGCCCCAGTTGTCGCCAAAACCCGTGCCGGGGAAGATCAACACCCGCCCTTCTTTGAGGAGCAAATAGCTAAGTTCGGTGGCATGAATGCCGGTGGTGCTGCTGTTCGTCCACAAGAAAAAGGCACCACGCGGGTCACTGAATGATAAGCCCATAGCGCGTAGCCCCACCATCATCAAGCGGCGGCGGCTATCGTAAAGCGCATGGAAAGCTTCAATGGGCGCTTGCGTGCCAGTAACGGCTGCCAGTGCTGCCCACTGGCTGACGGTCGCGGCGGCACCAGTCGTCACCGCTTTAATTTTCGCCATTGCCTCGATCACATTGATAGGGGCGGCGGCATAGCCAACACGAAAACCCGTCATCGCGTAGGTTTTCGAGAAACCGTTGAGGGTGATGGTTCGTTCTGCCATGCCCGGCAGACTGCCAATGCTGAAGTGCTGCCAGCCGTCATACAAGAACTTTTCGTAAATTTCATCGCTGATCACGAGCAAGTTGTAGCGGATGGCGATGTCGGCAATGGCGCGCAGTCGATCTTCGGTGACGATCCCGCCGGTTGGATTGCTAGGGGTGATGATCAGGATCACTTTGGTGTGAGCGGTGATCGCCGCTTCGACGGCTTCGGGGCGCAGGTTGAAAGCGTCCTCATGGTCGGTGGGGATCAAGACGATTTTGCCGCCCGCGCTGGCGATGGCTTCGTCGTACGAGGTGTAGCGCGGGTCAGGGACGATCACCTCGTCGCCGGGATCGAGGAGTGCTTGCATGATCAGATACAAGCCTTCTTGCCCACCAGTGGTGATGATCACATTGGCGGCTTGGGTATCGAGACCATTTTCGGCGCGCAATTTTGCTGCGACGGCTTCGCGCAGGGCGGGTAAGCCCGGCACGGGGGTGAGAACGGTCTTGCCATCGCGGATCGCCGCTTTGGTCGCTTCGATGATGTGCAGCGGCGTCGACACGTCCGGGTCGCCCCGCCCTAGCGCAATAGCGTCGGGGTACTGCGCGCTCAATTCCATCAACTTATAGCGTAATTGGGTACCGTCGGAAGCGACTGCGCGCACGTCTTCGGGGATATTTGGGTTAGCCAGCACCATTGACAGTCTCCTCCAAGCCCATCGCCGCCCATTGGCTGACGCTGGGTGTACAAATGGTCATACTTTGTTTATAGGCGCGCAGTTTGTTTGCCACTTTGGAACCTGCTAACCAGCCGACACGCCAACCGGGGAGTTGGTCGCTGGCACTACCAATGGTGATCGTGAGCGGTGCTAATTCCGCGCTGAGCGCTGGGTGAAACCTGTTGTTGTGATCGGGCGTTGCGGTATCGAAGAGGATCCACCACCCGCGCTCACCCGCGCGTTCTGCCAACGCTTGCGCTTGCTCGGCGGGAATGGTATTGGTCAGATAGAGCAGGGCAATGTCGGCATCGTCGGGGTCGGTCGTCAACGCGGCACCGATCAGCGCCGCCGCGCCGAGGATGGTTTCGTCATCGCCGGCGTGCAAAATTTTCTTGCCGGCGTCTACCAATTGCTTAAGGGCGACGAACCGGGCTTCGGTTGCGCCACAGGTGATTGTCACTTCATCGGCGGTATATTCGACGCCATAACGCATCCCCAATTGGGTGACGGCTTTGGTGCGCAATGGTTTGATGCCGGGGCGGTCGGTGTAATGCGTTTGCCCATCGTCAAGCGCTTTGAAGGCGGCGTGTAGCACCCCTTCATGAACGGGTTCCGTTGTTTCGCCGTGCCACGCGGCGAGTTCGGGCAGGGCATGGACGCGCGCTGCCAAAGGGCGTGCCAGTGTCGAAGCGCTCATGCCACCTCCTCGCGATCAAATGGGAAGGTGATGCCAAGCTTGCCCGCTAATTCTTGCAGTTGGTCGAAAATCACCGAGTCGAGGTGTGCGCCGTGGGCACGATACTCTTGTTCGCGGCGGTGATCGACCTCACCGGGGACGAGAATTTCGGTCACGCCGGGGCGTTTTTTCGCCGCTTTGATATCGCCGATAAAGCGATCCATGCGCGCCGTAAATTCTGCCAGCGGCATAAACCACGCAATATCGATAGCGATCATGGTGTGTGAAACATCTTGTTGTGCCGGGTTGCTATAGGGTGCCAAGCCGAAGCCGCCCCCTGCGATCACCCCGGTCAGCACATCGGTAAGCATCGCCAGACCATAGCCTTTGTGTTGCCCGATACCCAGTAGTGCGCCTTTCATGGCGGCTTCGGGGTCATCGGTTTCTTCGCCGTCAGGCGTCAATGCCCAATCCAGTGGCATTTTCATGCCTTCGCGGGCGTGCCATTGCATCATGCCTTTGCCGGCGGTGGTGAGGGCAATATCGAGGACAACCGAGAAAGCGCCACCGGTGGGTGCGGCAATCCCCCAAGGATTGGTGCCGACGACGCCTGATGCTGCCCCCCATGGTGCCATTTCGGGTCCGGCATTGGTGAAGGCGACACCGAGACAGCCTTGCTCAACAGCGCGTAAAGCGGGCACCGCTGCCGAGCCAAAATGGGTGCTGCCGCGCACGATGACGGTGCCGATGCCGCTGATCTTGGCTTTTTGGACTGCGAGTTCCATCGACTTCTGCGCGACCACTGACCCCAACCCATTATGCCCATCGACCAGCGCCAACGCCGGTGATTCTTTGACGATCTCGAAGGGTGCGCCGGGGGTGATGTACCCTTTGCTGATCCGTTCATGGTACACGGGCAGACGGCGCACCCCTTGTCCCTGACCGGGCAGGCACCGGAGTTCGCTGTGCATCAAGCCGCGTGTGCAGTAAGCGGCTTCTTCGGGCGAAACCCCCATGGCTGTAAAGCAGGTATAGGTAAATTCGTAAAGCGCATCCACTGGGACACGCACCAATGAGATTGGCATGGGCTAAATCCCTTTGACGGCTTTGTACTCTTCGAGTTGTTCGGGCGTGTAGACCTGCATCATTTCGATTTCGATGCCACCCGCTTCTTCTTGCAAAAAGGCGACCCAGCCTTCGGGGTGGACATGACTACCCGTGACTTTGCACGCCGAGCATTCTTTGAGGGTCGCGCCTTTGGCTTGGGCGTCTGCAAGGGCTTGATCGATGTTGGGCACGGCATAGCAAATATGATGCAATCCTTCGTAGCCGCGATCCGTGATCCACTGGTCAAATCGTCCGCCTGTGTCCAGCGATTGGCACAACTGATATTCGACCTCGCCGACATTGAAAAGCGCGACTCGGTTGCGCGACTTGGGGTAGTCTTTGACTTCGGCGTTTATGCCCACACCCAAGAATTCTTGATATTGCTTCAGTGCTGCGTTGGCATCGCGCACGGCAAATGCCATGTGTTTGATGTATCGTCCATCACTTGCCATCATGCTGTCTCCTTTTGGAAGGTGATTATGCTTGTAAGTTAAAGACCTCTTTGATGTTGACACCGGCTGTGACGACGGGATTGATGCCACCCTTCATGCTGGTCATGACCAAAGTGACGCCGGGTCCATATCCGGAACGGGGGCTATCGCCTTGCCCAATGACGCCAATCCCGATTGCCCCGCGCAAGTAGCCGTGATTCCAACTGCTGTCAAAATCTTCGAGCGCGACGATGTCGCCTAAGCGCAGTTGATCCAGCCCTAAGCGTGCAATTTCGGCGCGGTCTTGCGTTTGAATGTGGAGTGAGCCGCCTTCGCTGGTCAAGCCGGCACCCGCGCCCAAGAGATGGGGGGGGATTACGGCGGTCACGGGGACATTAAGGCTGCCATTGTTGCCCGTCGTCACTTCCAACCCGTCAACGAGTTCGGGGGAACAGCTTTTCAACTTCACATCGGGGTGATCGGCAAGGGTCATGCCCACGCCACAGGCTTTGATGTTGATTTTGTCGCCAATCGCCATTTTTTCGCGGTCGGCGGGGCTGAAGTGCAAGATGACATGTTCGCTAAAGCGCCCGCTTTTGCCGGTCACGACGCCTTTTGCGCCTTTGGCATCGCCGCTCATCACCATCGCGGTGTTGCCGACACATGCCAACAAGTTCAAGCCGCGATTGCCATTTTCATCTTTGAGCGAAATGCTGACGCCCGGATGAATGCAATCGGCTAACCAGCCATATGCCGAATCGCCGACCGAGACGTTATAGACAATGCCGCCATAGGTGGGCAGTAAAAAGGCGCGTCCATCCGAGTCCAGTCGATACGGCTCGGCGGGCAACCCCGGAAACCCCGGCGAGGCAATTTGCCCCATCACCGAGACACAGATTAATTTATCGGTATTGTTGCGCGCGCTCATACGTTCTCCCGAATATTGAGATAATTGGCAATATTGGCGTTAGGATCGATCACCCATTCAATGACAGAATCAGTGGCGGTCATCAGCGTGAGGATGCCGGGTCCGTGCCCCGTCATGACCGAGTCGCCGTGAATACAGAGCGAGATCGCCGCCGCGCCCTTGCGATAGCCGCGTCCATAGTGGTGATCGGCGTCGGGGATGACGACGATATCGCCGAGCTTCATTTGGTCGATGCCCAGTTGTGCCATCAGATCGCGGTCGCCGCTCATCAAGTCTTGATCGACAAATTCGCTGTTGAGTTCGGCACCACTGCCCATGATACGAGGGGGCAGCTCCATCGTCACAGGGACGCGGATATGCTTGCCATCGGCACTGACGGTGATACCCATGTTGTGGAGCAGACGGGGACTCATTTTTTTGATTTCGATCTGCGGGAAATCTTCCAGCAGCAAGCCGCGCCCATAGGCGATGATTTGGATGGTATCGCCCACACATAAGAGATCATTGGTATCGGGCGCAAAATCAACCAAGATGCGAGCATGTTCGCCCGTGACGATGCCTTCTGCCCCTTTTGCCATGCCGCTGATGACGATGGCACGGTTGCCCATACAGGTCAGGTAGTGCAGTGCCATATCCGGCGCGGGATCACTATTGGCGATGCTGACGCCCGGTTCAACATGATCGGCTGCCCAACCAAAAGCGGGATCGCCGACGCGGGCGTTATAGACCACGCCGCTCATACCGGGCAACACCGAGCCGACCCCTTGCGAGTCGAGGGTATAGCCCGGATAGCGTAGGCTGGGCTGGCTGATGGCACCGTTCACTGCCATCGCCACTAACCGCGATTCATTGGTTCGTAACTGCATTGGAGGCTCCCTTCGATGTGTTTTGAACTTTATTTCAGACAATTTCACCCAATTTCTTGACAACAGGGCGCTGACACGTTTAGTATATAGCCATTATATGAGTTCTGTCGACAGTAGACAATCAACGGTCGACAATAAACAAGCATTATAGGATTTAGGCAAAAGCATGTCAACTAAAAGCGTTTTGCTTCAGCATGTCGAGAATAAACCGCTTCGCGAGAAGATTCTGGATACGCTGCGTGAAGCAATCGTAAGTGGCGATATCAAACCGGGGCAAGCACTCCTCGAAAATGATCTTGCTGCTCAGTTGGGTGTGAGCCGTGCCCCTTTACGAGAAGCCTTTCAAATTTTAAGCCATGAAGGATTGGTCGAAACCATCCCTTACAAAGGCACGGTTGTGCGCAACCTGACGCGGCAAGATATTGAAGAACTCTACACTTTGCGGTGTGTGCTGGAACAATTTGCCATTCGCCGCATCATCGTCGCTGGCAAACCCGAAGATAGCACCACCTTGCGCGCCATTTTTGACGAGATGTTGGCAGCCGCCGTGAATGGCAATTTGAAAGAAGTGAACTTAATCGACCGCCGCTTCCACGACACGCTCATCGACCTGAGTCAGCATCATCTGCTGGCGCAGACATGGAGCATGGTCACGCTGAGGGTGCGGCAAGTGATGGCATTGCGCAATCGCCGCAATAGCGACTTGCGGCAGATCGCTTACAACCATGTGCCGATCATCGAAGCGATTGCCAGTGGCAACGAACCGGAAGCGATGGATTTGATCGAAAAACATGTGGTGTCATCGCTCGATCTCATTGTGGAATTATGGGACGATAGCACCAATCAGGCAGTCACCGGAGGCACGCCGTGACGACTTCGCCACGAGTGTTGATCACGGGGGCGGGCGGTTTTGTGCCCCGCGCTATTGCGACGGCGTTGTTGCGTCGTGGCGTGCAGGTGGTGGCGCTGGATGTCGCCTTTGACGAGGCGCTGAAAACCGAGTGGTTGGCATGGGGTGATCGCATCCGGTGGATCGAAAGCCCGGTCGAAGACATTCCTAAGTTGTTTCCGAACGAGTCGTTTGATGCCCTCGTGCATGGTGCCGCGATCACCGCCTCTCCGGAAGAACGCGGCGAGACCCCCGAAGATAATTTGCGCGTGAATATCGCCCCGTTATTGGATGTGCTGCAATGGGCAAGTAGCCATGTGAAACGTACCGTCGTGATCAGTTCTAGCGGCATTTTTCGCACGACGACGGGCGCGGTCAACGAAGACGACCGCCCAACGCCTTTGGGGACTTACGCCGTCGCTAAAATGTTGACCGAATCGTTGGCGGATACCCTAAAGACTGTCTATCAGCGGGATATCGTTTGTATCCGTTTGAGCAGCATCTATGGATTGGGAGAACAAGCGCGCCCATCGCGACCACGCACCAGTTTGGTAGGACGTTATCTCCACCAAGCTCTTACGAGCCAGCGCATTGATGTTTATTCCCCTGATGACGCCCGCGACTGGACGTTTGCCCCCGATGTCGGGGAGGTGGTGGCGCAATTGTTAGAGGTACCGGCTTTGCGTTTTTCTCTTTACAACGTGGCATCAGCACAGGTGATCACCAATATCGATTGGGCGCGCAAGGTGCAAACAGCGGTACCTGCTGCTCAGATTTATCGCCATGATGAACCAGAGCAAAATAGCCCCGCCTGGACGCGGCGCGGTTGGCTGACGAACGCCCGCTTGTGGGATGAGATCGGCTTTGGCGCGTGGACGCTGCCCGAAGCCGGACTTCGCAGATGTGTTGATCATTGGCAAATGTTGATGGGATTGGAGTACAAGTCATGACGCTGAGGTTGATCCTCGCTGGTTTAGGAGTACGTGGGCGACATTGGGCAGAAGTCATTACGCGGTCGTCGCGGTGCGAGATTGCCGCTTATGTCGATCCCTATCCCGCTGCCCAAGAACGCGCGATTGCCGAGTTTGGGCAACGTCCGGCATTCACCACCCTGCGCGCCGCCCTGAATGCCCTCGCAGGGGATGGGATCGGGGGGTTGGTGTTGGCAAATCCGCCCATTGGGCGGGATATCCACCTCCTTGCGTGCGCTGAACGGAGCATCCCGATGTTGATCGAAAAGCCACTGGCGCTCAATGTGCGCGAAGCCGCTGCGTTGGTCGAAACTGCTGAATCCGCCGATGTCGCTTTGATGATCGGCTTAAACTTCCGTTATTTGGGCGTCACCCGCGCCCTGATCGATTTATTCGCCTCTGGCGAGATCGGTCAACCGTCATTTGCCCGCTTCACGTATGAGCGTTGGCGTGATGGTAATCGCCCCGACTTAAATAAATACCCCCTGACGATGGATCAGCCGATGTTGTGGGAGCAATCGATCCATCATTTTGATCTGATGCGGTTCGTCTATGGCAGTGATCCCGTGAGTGTGACCGCACACACTTGGAATCCGCCGTGGAGCATGTATCAAAGCGATGCCAATGTGGCGGCGCTGTTCGCGTTTAAGAATGGCATGATCGCCAATTATCAGGGGACATGGCAAAGTGGCTGGCAAGAACCGAATTTTGAATGGCGCACTGACTGCACCAATGGAGTCACTTCGCAACGCCATCAATTTGGGGAATTGTCGTATGCCCATAAACATGATGCCACCTTGACCCCGGTGCCACTGCCCCCCCACGAGCAATGGATCACCGAAACGGCAGGACTGTTGGACGCTTTCCTAAACCATGTGATGGAGGGGGCACCGCTGGAATGTAGCGGGCGCGATCATCTTGTATCACTGGCGATGGTGGAAGCGTGCGCGGTTTCTAGCCGTCAAACCCGTAGCGTATTCCTTGCCGAAATCCTTGAAGGAATGAAGGCAGATACGAAGAAATCCTCATTTCGATGACTTTGAAGCTTTAGCGAAAGGATAAATTGACTGAAAGCTGTTGGATCGCCCTCAATTCGTCAAGTTCGCCCGTTGTTTAACTTAGGAAATAGGGGAGTTTAACTGTTATGGCACGTACTCGCTTTTTGATCGTCGTAGTGTTGGCGCTTCTCGCCTTCGTCCTGCCCGCCAGCGCCCAAACGCCTGATGACACCACCTTGGTGATCGCTCAGAGCGTGGATGTGGGTGCGCTGGAACCCGCCTTGGTCGGCTCGCGAGCCGAATCAAACATTTTTGGTCACGTTTTCGGCACTTTGTACGAAATCACTGAAACGGGCGTGCTGTCGCCCTATTTGGCGACTGGATATACCATCAGCGAAGATGGCACCGAATGGACCTTCACGCTCAATGAAGGTTTGACCTGCCACGATGGTGAAGCCCTGACCGCTGAAGATGTCGCTTACACCTTCACCCGCGCTGCGGATCCTGCCAATGCCTTTACGGGCAATACAGTTGGTTTCGTCCTCCCCTCGGCTGGTTATGTGGATGCCCGCGCCGATAGCGAATTAGAAGTGACTATCGTCACTGACCGCGCTCAATCTGAATCACTGCGACTCGGTCTGTTGTCGGAAGTTTACATCCACTGCAAGGATTACTACGAAGCCACGGATGTCGCCACCGTCGCCGAAAATCCCATTGGATCGGGTACCTATCGCTTTGTCGAATGGGTTCGTGACGATTATGTCTTGATCGAAAAAGTCGAGGGTTTCACACTACGTGATGCCGTTTTCAACCAAATTTACTGGCGCGTGATCCCCGAAGCTTCGACCCGTGTCGCCGAACTGATCGCCGGCAATGTCGATGTGATCGCCAACGTGCCGCCGGATCAAGTCGATGCCGTCAATAATTCGGGCGTGGCGATGGTGCAAGGCGTGGCTGGTACGCGCCGGATGTACGTCGGGTTCCAATTCGGTGAAGCGTTTGCCGATGCCCCCGGTTATGAGCCAATCCAGAATACGGATGTCCGCGTCGCTCTTCAGTACGCGGTCGACGTCCCTACCATTTGCGCCACCTTGTTGGGCACCGAATGTACTCGTGCCGCCAGCATGGTCAATGACCCGAACAGCAACCCCAACTTGACACCCTACCCTTATGACCCAGCAGAAGCAGAACGACTGTTGGATGAAGCGGGTTATCCGCGTGGCGACAACGGCATCCGCTTTGAAATCACGATGATGGGCCCGCGTGGTCGTTATCTGAACGATGCCAACGTCGTGCAAGCCCTCGCTCAATACCTGACCGATGTCGGCGTCCAAACGACGGTCGATATTCGCGATTGGAGTTCAGATTACTTGCCTTTGGTACGCGCTAAAGAAATCGGACCTTTGTTCTTCCTCGGCACCGGTGGCAGCACATGGAGCGCCCTCTATGATATGGCAGACCTGAGCGCCCCTGATGCCGGCACCAACTACACCAACTGGGCGAACGAAGAATGGTTCAGCCTGTGGGATCAGACCGCTGGTCTTGACCCTGCCGCTGAAAGTGCCGTCAAAGACCAAATGCTCGAAGTTTTCTACAACGATCCCCCGTGGCTGCTGCTATACTTCCAACCAGATTTCTACGGTGTCAGCGATCGTTTGAACTGGCAAGCGCGCCGCGACGAAAAAATCGTGATGTACGGCGCGACGTTGAACCCCTAAGCTATTCTGCTGGTCGTAACTTTCGCTTCGTGTGGGGATGCGCCTGAGAGGGTGCGTCCCCACCAGTGTTGAGAATGAACAAACCTGATGTGGATATATATCGCGCGTCGTCTGGCACAATCCATTATCGTGATCCTTGGCGTGACGGTGTTGGCGTTTTTGACGCTCCACCTCGCGGGCGACCCGACCTATCTCTATGTGAGTGAACGCGCCTCAGAGGAAGAAATTACTGATGCCCGCCAACGACTTGGTTTTGATCGTCCGCTAGGGGAACAATATCTACGCTATATTGGCGGCTTGCTACAAGGGGATTTTGGCACGTCGCTGCGGGCGCGTAAACCAGCGATTGACCTTGTCCTTGAACGCTTGCCCGCAACGCTAGAACTGACCTTTTTTGCGCTGATTTTATCGTTGACGCTGGCGATCCCCATCGGCATTATCTCGGCGATGCGGCGGGGGACGGCGGTCGACGGGGGCGTGATGTTACTCGCCATGTTGGGGCAATCGATCCCCGGTTTCTGGTTGGGCTTGATGCTGGTGTTATTCGTGGGGTTGCAACTCCGCTTTTTGCCGATCAGCGGGCATGTGCCGTTTTTACAACCGTTACTTGACGGCGATATCAATACGGCACTCACGAATTTGCCACAAACAATTCGTCATTTGATTTTACCGGGGATCACCGTCGGCGTGTTTTCACTGTCGCGCAATGCCCGCCTTGTCCGCTCATCCATGCTGGAAGTCCTTTCCCTTGATTATATTCAGACTGCCCGCTCCAAAGGTTTGCCAGAACGGGCGGTGGTGTTACGCCATGCACTGCGTAATGCTTTGATCCCGATTGTGACGCTGGTGGGCTTGGAATTCGGGTTTTTGCTCAGCGGCGTTGTGATTGCGGAAACAATATTCTCGTGGCCCGGCGTTGGGCGATTGGTTTTCAATGCTATCAATCAGCGCGATATCCCGTTAGTGCAAACTGCGGTCGTGCTGTTTTCTTTCATGTTCGTCGGATTGAACCTGATCGTAGACTTGATCTATGCGCAACTCGATCCACGTATTCGTCTTAACTAATCCGCTTCCAGTAAAGCATAAGGTGCGCCCATGCAGGCTTCTGGTCAATCCCCCACTCCTCTCCCCGTGAGCGCGCCCCGTGTGGCGGTTTTAGATTCGGCTGCGCACGTCGGGTCGGTTTCAGCATGGAAACGGGCGCGCACCAGCATCATCAAAGCGCGTTGGCCCCTTTTCGCGCTGATTATCTTGACGTTTATGCTCTTTCTCGCCTTGTTTGGTCCGTCGATTGCCCCTAAAGATCCCAATCGTAATAGCCTCATTGAGCGTCTCATGCCGCCTTTTCAGGTGAACGAAGAGACGGGACGGATGGAATTCCTGCTCGGTACGGACGCCCTCGGTCGGGATATCTATTCGCGCATTATCTATGGGGCGCGTATTTCGATCTTTGTCGGGGTCGCCGCCGTGATTGTGGGTGGCTTTGTGGGAACTTTGGCAGGGTTGATCGCTGGCTATTATGGCGGTGTCATTGATGATGTGATCATGCGGCTCGCTGATATTCAGTTGGCATTTCCGTTTATTCTCCTCACGATCATGGTCTTGGTCGTGTTGGGCGCGGGGGTCGGCAATTTGATCATCGTACTGGCAATTGGTCAGTGGGTGACTTATGCCCGCATCGTGCGCGGGACGACCATCAGCCAGCGCGAAAAAGAGTATGTCGAAGCGGCACGGTGCTTGGGTGCCAGCAGCTTACGCATCATCGCCGTGCAAATTTTCCCCAATGTCGTTGCCCCGCTGACCGTGATCGCTTCCTTCAACGTCGCCAGCGTCATTTTGACCGAAGCCTCACTCTCGTTCTTGGGCTTGGGGGTGCCGCCGACGGTGCCGACGTGGGGCGGTATCCTTGCTGAAAGCCGCGATCAATTGCTGGGGGGCAGTTGGTGGTTGGCTGTGTTCCCCGGCGTGGCGATCATGCTGACGGTGTTGTCGCTCAATATTTTAGGGGACTGGCTGCGCGACTTTCTCGATCCCCGTCTGCGGGATCGCTAAACAATAAAGGATTGCTCTTATGGCAAAAACATTCGTAGGAATTCAAATCGGTGCTATCAGTTTTGTTGATGAGGGCGTCGAACAAGTGTTGGACACTTTGCAAGCGACGGCGGGGGTGAACGCGCTGTTTATCTCGGCATTGTCATGGAGCCGGGGCAATGCTGGACGGGCGCTCTATGGGTATCCCGATCATGGCGCGGCAGAACCGGACAATTTGCAAGGGGGGGCGTTTTGGAAACCGAACCCTGCCTACTACACCACCAACCCCGATAACTTGTTGGCACCGGACGCGCTCACCAAAGGCTTTGATACGCTGGCGGAGGTGATCCCGGCAGCACAGGCGCGCGGCATCAAAACCTATACCTATTATTGCGAGACGGCAGCCTCCAGCATTCGCCATATCTGGCAACCGGGCTTCCACGCCTATTTGGATCGCGATCATTGGGGCAAGGTGGCGACTCGCCCGTCGTTACTCAATCCACACTATCGGGCATGGTGGCGCAGCATCATTGATGATTGGTTTAGCAACCATGCGCTGGATGGCATGTTGTGGGGGATCGAGCGCCAAAGCCCGCTGATGGATTTGTTCCGTGCCGACAGCACCACCGGTTTTGATGAATATTTTGTGGCGGAAGGGCGGGCACGGGGGATTAGCGTCGAACGCGCCATAGAAGGGTATCGTGCGATTGATACCTTTTTGCAAGGGGTACGCAAAGGCGACCGCCCGCGCGATGGCGTCTTCGTCATGCTGTTGCGTCATTTGCTGCATCACCCAGAAGTGTTGATGTGGGAAAAGATGTGGCTGGATGCCCACCGCTCGATGTATGCCGAGATCAACGGCATGGTCAAATATAGTGACCCCAAGCATGAAGTCGGCTATGGCATTTGGCAGGTGATCAATACCTACAACCCGTATTTGAAGGCGCAATATGACCAAGCCGATTATGGCAATACGGCGGATTTCTTGAAACCGGTGTTGTACAACACTCCGGCAGGCTTGCGCTTCTCAGAATTTGCCAAAACATGGCAACGCGGCATCCTCGCGGATGCGTCCCCCGAAGGTGCGTATCAGGCATTGGCGACTGTGTTGGGGCTAGATGACTTTATCTCGCCGCTGGCGGAAGCGCCATTGGCTGGCTTTACGCCCGAATATGTGAAGCAATGGACGCAAAATCTGATCGCGGATACCGGTGGACGCTGCAAAGTGTATCCTGGGATCGGCGCAGGCGTGGGTGATGGCGGGACGAGCCGCGCTATTTTGCCGGAAGACATCAAGGCGGCGGTTCATGCTGGCTTTGACGGCGGCGGGGCAGGGGTGCTGATATCACGCAACTACAGCGAAGCCGAACTCGTCAACATGCGCGCGGTGGGCGAAGCCCTCAAAGAACGTGGATTATGGGAGTAAGGTTGCTATGACGATCAAAATTGCTGTGATCGGCGCGAGTTTTGCCCGCGCTGCTTATCTGCCCGCCCTCAAGACGATCCCCGATGTCGAGGTGGTGGCGGTGTCGAGCGCGCGTTTGGAGAGCGCCCAAGACGCGGCGCGCGCCTTTGATGTGCCGAACGCCTATGACGATTATCGCGTTATGTTAGAAAACCATGCCGTTGATTTGGTGGGGATCGCCACGCCGACGGTGCATCATGCCGCGATGACGTTTGCCGCGTTGGACGCGGGCGCGCATGTGTTGTGCGAAAAACCAATGGCGATGAATGCCGCCGAAGCCTATGCCATGTACAACCGTGCCGAGGCGCTGAAGCGTGTCCATGTGATCGGACATGAGCTGCGGTTTAACCCCAATCGTCGAAAAATCCGCCAATGGATTGCCGAAGGCGCGATTGGGCAGGTGCGCCATGTCAATATCGTCAACATCAGCGCGACATGGGGCGACCCCGCGTCGCGCTCCAAAGAGGATTGGTGGTCGCTGGAAAGCATGGGCGGGGGGCGCTTGGGGGCGAACGGGTCGCATCAAATCGACTTGATGCGCTACTGGTTGGGCGATGTCGGCGCGATCAGCGGGCAGGTGGCGGTGATGGTGCCCGATCGTCGTGATAAAAACACGGGGGAAGCATGGACGGCGACCGCTGATGATCAGATCAGCTTTATGGCAGAGATGACCAATGGTGCGCTCGTCAACGTGTTTTTGAGCGGCGTAGCCCGACACGGCACCGGCAACAGCACCCTAATTTTTGGCAGTGAAGGCACCATCAAATTGGCAGACGGTGACGAAAAACTCTTGTTCGCCCGCCCCGGTGAAGACTTCCAAGACCTGAGCGAAACCGATCCCCACGCCAGTCTGCCGGGGATCAACAAAGGCATTTGGAATGTGTCGGTGGTCGGGATGATGGGCGCGATCACGGACGCGATTCGCGACCAGCAACCGATTCAAAACGCTGCCACCTTTTATGATGGGTGGAAGTGTCAATTGACGATGGATGCCGTGCGGCAATCGTGGCAAGAACGGCGTTGGATTAGTTTGTAGGATGTTTGGGTGAGGCGCGCGCCAGTGCGCCCCTAGCGCGGTATGCACAATTTGCGAGGGGATGAGGGTATGGATTATTCAAAATTTTTTTCGGGACGCGCCCACGCGCTGCACGGGTCGTTGGGGCGGCAAACCTCTGTCCCCATCCCCGGTTTGATTAACTTGGGAAGCGGCACACCCGATTTTTTGCCACCGCCCCATGTGTTTGAAGCGATGCAGAAGGCATTGAGCGACGGCAAAATTCAGTATACGGCATGGACGGGTATCCCCGAATTGCGGGCGGCGATTGCGGCGAAGTTGACGAGCGAAAATGGCGTTACGGTGGATCCCGATAGCGAGATCATTGTGACCAGCGGCGCGCAAGAGGCGTTGATGATCACGCTGATGACCTTGCTCAACCCCGGTGATGAGGTGTTGACGCCTTCCCCGAATTATGACGAATACACGCGCGATGCGAAAATTTTGGACGGCACGCTCGTGCCCGTGCCCGCGACGCCAGAAAGCAACTTCACAATTTGGGTGGAGGACTTGGCGGCGGCGATCACCCCCCGCACGCGGGCGATCATCGTGGTGACGCCCAATAACCCGACTGGGACGGTGCTGCCCGAAGCGACCTTGCGCGCGATTGCCCAGCTCGCGATTGAGCGCGATCTATTGGTGATCAGCGATGAGATTTACGAATATTATGTTTTCGACGAGCATAAGCATATCAGCATGGCATCCTTGCCGGGGATGCGCGAACGCACGATCACGATCAACAGTTTTTCGAAAAGTTTCGCGATGACGGGGATGCGCCTTGGCTATATCGCCGCGCCCGCGCCTTTGGTCGAGGCGATGCTGCCGTTTCATCATGCGATGATGATTTGCGCCAATGTCGTCACACAGTACGGCGGCTTGGCGGTTTTAAGCCAACCGCGTGACTGGTTCGGCGCTATCCTGAGTGAGTATGACCGCCGCCGCCGCGCATGGATGCAGATGCTCGATAGCGAGGGCGTCCCTTATAGCGATCCGCAGGGTGCCTATTATGTGTTCGTGGATATTCGCCCGTCGGGGTTGACCAGCGCTCAGTTCGTCGCCAAAGCCCGTGAAGAGGCGAAACTCGTTTTTCAGCCCGGCACGATTGGCGGCGGCGCAGGGGAGGGCTTCATCCGTGGGGCACTCACGACGGCATCCCCCAAATTTGAAGAAGGGCTGGATCGGTTTGCGGCGTTCTGGAAGACGGTGCGCCCATGACGCTCTCGGTTAATTTGAGCGGCAAGACCGCCCTCGTGACGGGGGCGGCACAGGGGTTGGGGCGGGCAATCGCCCTCGCCTATGCCCAACAGGGGATGAAACTCGTGTTGATGGATGTGTTGCCCGCACCCTTGCACAGTGTCGCTGAAGAAGCGCGCGCGTTGGGCGCGGAGTGCCTGCCGATGGTGGTCGATCTCGCCGACGCGGACGCGACTCAACAGGCGGCGGCACAAGCTGTTGAAGCCTTTGGCGCGCCGCGTGTGTTGGTGCATAACGCCGCGTTGCTCAAACAGCGGTCAATGCTGGAGATCGGGTATGATCAGTGGCGGCGGGAACTCGACATCATTTTGCAAGCGGCATTCATCCTCAGCAAAGCGGTTTGGCAACCAATGATCGACGCGGGGGGCGGTAGTATCGTGTATGTTTCATCGGGGTCGGGCATCAAAGGCTTCGTCAAAGAAGTGGCGTACTGCCCCGGCAAGCATGGGCAAGAAGGCTTGATGAAAGTCTTGGCGATGGAAGGCGCAGAATTCAATATTGCCGTCAATACGATTACCCCCGGCGCGCCTATCCAGACGCCGATGTCTGCCGAAAATTACACCGATGAGCATAAGCGCGCTTGGATTGACCCGGCGCTTTTGGCTCCAGCATTCGTCTATTTAGCGGGGATCGATGCACAAATCGTTACGGGCGAACGGCTAAACGCTTGGGAACTGGCGCAAAAAATGACGGGGTAATGGGACCCTTTTAACGGTATTTTCAGCCCATACGACTTTTCGGTCGGGCAATCCTTCGCTCATGTTACGGCGAAGGATTTTTTTGTTATATTCACATATTCGATATTTTGTGATATTTCCGCAAATAATATGGTATAATATTTTTTGGCGCTTCCGTCGCAAGTTCATTGCGGATCAAGCCAAAAACGAACCTAGCACAAAGTGGGGTACCCCATGCAAGAACATAAGCAGGATGTCTCGCAATCTCAGTTCCCAGTCATCGGTTTAGGGGCTTCGGCAGGTGGCTTAGAAGCGTTGAATATGTTTTTTGAAGCGATGCCCGCCCATAGCGGGATGGCGTTTGTCGTCGTTCAACATCTGGCACCCGATCAAGAAAGTATTTTGCACGAAATCATCCAACGCCATACTCCGATTTCTGTCCAGCGGATTAGCGATGAGACGGTGATGCAACCGGATCAGGTCTACGTTTTGCCATCAGGGTATGAGCTGAGCCTTTGGGAAAACCAACTCCTGCTCACGACGATGCCCGAAAATAGCGGCTGGCCCCAAACGATCAATCGATTTTTTCAATCCCTTGCGCTCAATCGGGGGGAGAAAGCCGCCGCGCTCATTTTGTCGGGGGCGGGACATGATGGCACCGACGGCGCGCGCCTCGTGAAGACGAAAGGCGGGCTGGTGATCGCTCAGGATTTAGAGACGGCTGCACAAAGCAGTATGCCGTTTAATATCATTGATGCGGGCTTGGCGACTGTTGTTTTATCGCCCGATCAAATGCCTAATTATCTATTGAACTATTTTGGGATCGATCTCCCCGAAGTATTACAATTTGAGGACTTGACTGATTCCATCACTGAAGAAAGTTTAGTGCGGGTGATCCAATTATTACGGCGGCAAACGGGCTATAATTTTGGCGATTATAAGGTTAGCACCTTAAGGCGACAGGTCGCGCGGCGGATGGGAAGCCATCAATTGGGCACTGTTCATGGCTATCTGGGTCTGATGGAACAACAACCGGATGAAGCCAACGAACTGATCAACGGCTTGCTCATCCATGTGACGAACTTCTTTCGGGATCCCGCTGCCTTCGACGCCCTCAAGACGCGCGCTTTGCTGCCGTTGTTGAAAACATTGTCGATTGATGATGTTTTTCGAGTGTGGGTGCCCGGCTGTGCCAGTGGCGAAGAGGCGGTATCGCTCGCGATTCTGATTTATGAGTGCCTGCGCGAGCTAAATATGCTGGAAATGGAAGTGCGCGTTTTCGCTACGGATGTCAACCGGGACTTGGTGCAGCGGGCGCGCGGCGGTGTCTACCCGGCGGCGATTGCGGAAGATATGAGCGCTGCCCGGTTGAAGGATCATTTCATGAAGAGCAGTGACGAGTATCAAGTGCGCGCGCACATCAGCCGGATGATCGTTTGGGCGGAGCATAATTTGATCGAACACCCGCCTTTTTCGGGTCTCTATTTGATCAGTTGCCGCAATGTCTTGATTTATTTTCAGTCCAGATTGCAAGATCGCATCCGCGCTTTGTTTAAGTTCGCGCTGCGCCCGGAGGGGATTTTATTCCTTGGCAGCTCTGAGGCAATGCCAGAAGCTTCAGATTTGTTCATTGGGATCGACAGCAAACAAAAAATCTATCGGCGCATCGCTGGCTCATCGCGTCCATGGATGCAACTCAATCAACCATTGTTCAAGAAATCATCTTTTCATCAGGAGGAGATGATAAATACATCCAAGAGTCTAAAAAATAATAATGATGACCATAAATTGCGCATCATCAAAGAGATGTTGTTGGGGCATTACAACAGCACCTGCGCCATCGTGGATCAACGGTACTATGTGCGCTACACCTATGGCGACATTGACCGCTATTTGCGCCTTGTCCCCGGTGGCGAGGTACAACAAAGTATTTTGAGCATGGCGCGTGAAGGCTTAGATACCGAACTGACCATTGCGCTTTACGAAGCTTTTGATAAGGAGGAGGTCATCATTCGCAAAGGGGTGTGGATGCAGACCAAGGGCGAAGAACATTCAATTAATGTGATCGTGAAGCCAATCCAAGACACGATGCTGGATAACCGCCACAAATTGATCATTTTTGAACCCACTGCCTCAGGCAAAGAGCAAAGCGAGGTCGATGCCGATAGCGCCCATAGTGAAGAAGGCGCGACGATTACACGGCTTCGTGAAGAATTGCAACAAGCGCGTCAAGTAGTCCAAAGCGCGACACAGGCGCTTCAGGCAAAAAGCGAAGAATTGTCCTCCTCAATGGAAGAGATCAGTTCTGCCAATGAGGAAGTGCAGACCACTAATGAGGAACTGCGCACCTCCAAAGAAGAGTTGGAGTCGATGAATGAGGAACTGAATACGCTGAACACACAGCTATCGAACCAAAATCATGAATTGACCCATGCCAACAATGCGCTCTACAACTTTTTGCAATCGACCGCAATTGGGGTCATCTTGCTCGATCAAAAATTAGCAATCCGCGAATATACCCAAGCCGTTACAAGCATCTTTAGCCTACGGAAGAGCGATCTGGGGCGTCCGCTTGCGGAAATCAAATCGCAGTTGACATATGAACGTCTCATTGGCGATGCCATCGGTGTTTTAGACACCCTTGTCAATGTCGAACAAGAAGTGATGACAGTCGATGATCATTGGTACAAGGTGGAGATTCGCCCCTATCGAACTATGAATAATGTCATTGACGGCTTGGTGGTGGGGTTTACGGATATCACGGTGCAAAAACTGGCGCAACAAGAAGCCGAAGAACGATCTTTGTATATCCGCAGCGTGGTCGATACGGTTGAAAATGGGCTTTTGGAACTCGATGGCGATTTGTGCGTGTTCGCCGCCAATACCGCATTTTATCGGCAGTTTCAGAGCAATGTCAACGATACGATTGGGCGCTTGCTGTATGCTCTCGGCGATGGTCAGTGGGATATCCCCGAATTACGGCGTTTGCTGACCGAGATCATCCCTGCGCAGACCTTCGTGCGGAATTACATCATCACCCTTGATTTCCCCACTATCGGCAAACGCACGGTGCGGTTGAATGCCCAACAAATCAAAGCTGTGGATCGCATTTTGTTGGTGATCACCGATATTTCGGAAGCGGCACAGCCTTAGCGTGATGGCAATAGGGCATTGATCGGCTGGCGCGGTAGTTCGATGATGAAGATCGTGCCTTCGCCCAGCCGTGACTGGCAGTCGATTGTGCCTTCGTGCGCTTGCACTGATTGTTGGATCACAAATAAGCCAATGCCCGTGCCGTGAATAAATTCGGCATTTTTACCTCGATAAAACGGCTCATAGATATGCTGCTGGTCTTCTTCTGAAATGCCCATGCCCTGATCCTGAACGTGCAGAACCATCGTTGTGGCGGTGCATTGCAAGCGGCAGTGAATCGCGTCTTGGGAATAGCTGATCGCATTGCTGAGAAGGTTCATGAAGACACGGCGCACGAGCGACTCATCCCAAAAGACCAATTCTTGCTCGTTTTGCGTCTCGATTTCTAAGTGGATCGTTTGTCCCTCTTTCGCCAACTGGCTCATATCGTTGATGATCTGGCGGGTGAAGGCGAGGATATCGAACGACGCGCGCTTTAAAGTCAGCGGCTCATCTTGAATCATGATACTGCGCGCATCCTGAACGGTATCGTTGAGATACCAAATGAGATTGCGGATGGTTTGATAGCGCTCTTGTTTCTTTTCAGTCGTTAACTTGTCTCCGTAACGATCTAAGATGTCTACCGAAGTCAAGATCGTGGTGAGCGGGGTGCGAAATTCATGAGCGATGACGGATAGCACACGGGCGCTGCGTTGGTTGATTTGTTGTTCATCTTTCAACGCCCGTTGGAGGCTTACTTCGGCAGCTTTAAGAGCCGTAATGTCGGTGATGGCGGTGCGAAGCATGTCTGTTTGGGGGGTGGATACCTCGGTATTCAACTGAGCGGGGAAGATAGTGCCATCTTGGCGTTGAAGCTGGACTTCACACGTTTGTGCTTGCCCAGTGCGCAAGACGGCACGACGGTAAAGATGATAAATATCTTGAAAGTCGGTCGTAATGCAATGCGCGAAAGCGGTTTTTTCAAGCATTCCACGTTCCACGCCCATCATCATGCTGGCGGTCAGGTTGGCAGTGATCACGATGCCTTGCTCATCGGTGACGATATAGCCGACAGGTGCAAAATCAAAGAGGTGGGTATAGCACTCTTGGGCGATTGCGAGCGCGTGATTGGATTGTTGCAAATCCTCTAGCTGGATTTCGAGTTCGACATGATAGACGTTCAACTCGTGGATGATCTCACTGAGATTGAGGTTCTCGCGCGATGGCGTGTCTATTGCTTGTTTCAGGATGGTTTCCGCACGATTGCGTAGCTGGGTGAGTTTGCTGGATTGGTGATCCATAAATCCTGCTCTCAATTGTTGACAATCATTATTTTATCACAACATGTATGATCTTTGTAAAATACCGACCCGCATGGGAGCGATTTTACACAAGGCTGTGTCCAAAACTCCTCGTCGGTGCCATGCTGTTTTGTGCCAATAACCAGCCCTTCATCCGATTTGAGACGGTTGAAAAGCTGGCATTGGGGGCACAGAAAAATTTCAGTGAATCACGAAAGTACATCCCCACCCCGTCCGACCGAAGGTCAGACGGGGTGGGGATAATCAAATCTGTGATTCACTGAATTTGTTTATTTGCGTGTACGGGTATGGGGATCAGCAAGATCGCCTTCGATGAATTCGATATCTTGAATATTTTCTTCCATCTTGATGACGCGCGCGAGGTAGCGTTTAAAGGCATCTTCGACGTTTTCGCCCATTGAGTAGGCATTGGATTGTTTTTTGCCCTTCACTTGAAGGGTGAGCCGAAACAAGCGTAAGAGGGGCATTTGCAAAGGTTGGTAGGTTTCCATAAGGGCATTCCTTTATCGGTGCAGCAACCGGATGGACATCCGCCGTTGTCGGTGGATTTTATTGCGGTGATAATGGGTATGGTAGGATGCTCGGATTGCCGAGCGTGGTAAGGTGCTTTAGGATGTCCTTAAAAAATACGCATGATGTGTATTTCACTAAATTATAACACAAGATTGAAGGCTTTTTTTATGGAGACTGGCAGTGAGAGCGAACACTGTGATTATTAGGAGAAGATATGATGCAAATGGCAGATTTGATTATTCACAATGCTGCCCAAGTGGTGACTTGTGCGAGCCGGGGGCTGTTAAACGGCGCGCTGCCTTACGCGAAGTGGGGCTAATCCCCAAGGGCGCGGTCGTGATTCGCGATAGGCGCACGGAATCAAGATTCCTATGGCGAAGCGACCGTAGGTAATGATCCATCTTGGTATCCATGATGTTGCCAAGCAATGGGTGCATTTCACTTTGGTGCATCGCTATGATTTCATAACAGGTAAACGGGCGGATATTCGGCGCGGCGACTCTTGGGGTTGGGGATTTTTCCACGAGCGCCTAATCCGCCCCTACAT
>Ga0105044_10000662_pt1 | contig 43305 bp, 50 predicted proteins | sample MAT01_FD_78092 | JGI IMG/M metagenome (GOLD analysis project Ga0105044, IMG submission 78092) | Freshwater microbial communities from Lake Fryxell liftoff mats and glacier meltwater in Antarctica - MAT-01 | ecosystem: Environmental > Aquatic > Freshwater > Ice > Liftoff microbial mat | place...
CGCCAAATTGAATCAATAATTACTCCGCCAGATCACCATTGGGTTGGGGATGGTTTAAAAGTTCAGAATTTTATTCCAAGCAAAATACCTTGGGAGAGAATTTCCCCTTTTGTAATGCTGGATTACGGGCCTAAAAACAATTTTCCGCCAAGTAAGGTGCCAAAAGGTGTTGGTTCCCACCCTCATCGCGGTTTTGAAACAGTCACGATAGTTTATAAGGGAAGGCTTGAACACAATGATAGTCGTGGAAACTCTGGAATTATTGGTGAGGGTGAAGTGCAGTGGATGACAGCAGGAAGTGGAATACTTCATAAAGAATATCACGAAAAAAATTTTTCCAAAAGTGGCGGCGAACTTCAAATGGTTCAACTCTGGGTAAATTTGCCTGCCAAAGATAAAATGACCGAGCCAAAATATCAGGCTTTAACAAAAAATGAAATAGTCCGGCTTGAGCTTCAAAATGAGGCTGGAACTGCTCAAATTATTGCTGGGGAATTTAACGGACAAAAAGGGCCGGCTTTTACTTTTTCGCCAGTGAATTTAGTAAATTTACATTTAAAACCAAACTCCGAAACTGATATTTTAATTCCAAAAGATTTTAACGCTTCAATTTTAGTTTTAGAAGGGGAGGTGGAAATAAACGGAGAGAAGGTGGTGGAAAATAAAATGGCTTTATTAAAAAATGATGGGAATGAAGAAGTAGTTATTAAAGCTAAGAAAAATAGTATTTTACTAATTATTAGCGGTCAGCCGCTTAACGAACCAATAGCCTCTTATGGACCTTTTTTAATGAACTCCAGAGAAGAAATTATTCAAGCAATGGAAGACTTTGAAAACGGTAAATTTGGGGAACTAGAGTAGAATTATTTACTCTCTTGATTCAAGAAAGTTTTTTTGAAGTAAGAGTATTCTAGTTTGTAAAAAACTATAAAGTAACGAATTATAAAGTATATTATAATAGAAAACCAAACTATCCCTACAATTAGCCAGAATCGAGCTCCTAAAAATGCAGTGTTTAATTGCCTTAAAGTGAACCAAGTAAGACCCAAAATACCCATCCAGGTGAAGTTATTACCCCAAAAAGGAAGTTTGTTTTGCAAAGGGTGGTTAGTATGAAGGAAAGCTTGCACTAATCTAAGAGCAATTCCTAAAATTAGTAAGCTTGAAAACAAGTACAAAAAAAACCAAAAGAATAAACTACCTCTCTCGATCACTGGAGTAATGGAAGTATTTCCTGCTACCCCATCTAGCCAGTATTTTATATCTACGAATTTAGACCAGTCAATTGTGTTCATAGAAACTAAGCAATAGTTTTAATGTAGTCTTTGATATTACTAAATGATTTTTCTGTGATTCCAGCAAAATTCTCAATTTCTGAAAGTTTAGAAATCAATTCAGAATTAGTTACTATACCATTTTTTTCCAAAATATTCTTAATTTTTACTGGTAAATTGATATTATCAGTAGAATTCACTTCTGTCTCTTCACTTTTTACAATTTTCACCGATTTGGTAGGTGTATCAAGTTCTTGGGTGTTTGCTTGAAAACTAGATAGAATTTTTGAAAATAGATCAATTAGATTGTTAAATATAAACTCAACTACTTCACTAGCTTCTACACTTTTATCAGTTTCAAAAGATACTGAAAGTTTATCAAAGTTTGTTTTTTCTCCTACACGAACCTGCTCAACAACAATTGAACTATTAACTACAGGGCTAAAAACAGCATCTACGTAGATATCTTGTGGGTTTGCATTATTTGCCAAGTTAATTTCTTCAACTGATAAGTACCCGAAACCTCTACTTATCTCTATCTCAATTTCAACTTTAGAATCTTTGTTTAAAAAGCAGATATATTGTTCCGGATTTGATAATTCAACTTTAGCATTTTTAGCAAAATCTTTAGCTAAAACTTCGCCTTCTTTGTTTTTAGTTAAAGTCAAAGTTACTTTATCATCATCAGTTAATATCTTTGCTCTGATAAGTTTGAGATTAAGTATGATATCTAAAGCATCTTCCACAACACCTTCAACCGCTTGATATTCATGTGTAATTTCATTAATTTTTACTTTAGTAACAGCACATCCAGGTATAGAAGAAAGTAGAATTCTTCGAATAGAATTTCCCAAAGTATAGCCGTAACCAGGCAGTAGAGGCTCAATTGTGAGAATATTTTTATATTCAGATTCTTTAATTAATGTAGTTTTTAAGGTTGGTTGAGTTAAGCTAAGGTGGGAGATCATAATTTTTTTAAGTTTTAACCTGCTGTAGTGAAGATATTATTTGTGGTGGGTGTGGGAGGACTCGAACCTCCGACCTCTTCATTATCAGTGAAGTGCTCTAACCAACTGAGCTACACACCCTGAAAAATTAGTTTATAATTTCCTTAAATCAGTGGTTAACTGATTAATTAGATTCTAGACTTAGAACTTTTCTTACTCCTTTTGTCAAATAAATATTCTCTGTTTCATCAAATTTAATTGCTTTTTTTAGACTACCACTATTTAGTATTCTTACTTTTTTTATAAACTTATTGACCAAACCTTTTTCTAAAAGTGATTTGAAGTTAACTGTTTCATCAACTAGATAATTTTTTTCCAAAACATCTAAGTTAAGAACCACGCTATCTTTTTTATCAATAGCTTTGAATCCTCTGAATTTAGGAGTTCTTCTGATTATAGTTTTTTGACCTCCTTCAAAACCAATTCTAACACCTTGACCGTGCTTGTTTTGACCTTTGTTTCCTTTACCAGAGTTTTTTCCTCTGCCAGATCCGACGCCCCTACCTACTCTTTTCTTTCCTTGCAGTACGGTTTTGGGTAAATTACTTAGAGTAAACATAATATTATTTTTCTTTAGTTTCAGTTATAGCTGGAGCTTCGGTGACAACCTCTGCTACTTCTTCTTTTTCTACGGATTGTGAAGTGATAGAAGCAACCACTAGATCCCCGTCATCAATTATACTATAATCAGATGATTTATTTAGACTTGATACTCTGATAACATCATCAAAAGATTCTAAAACAGTGATATCAACTTCAATTTGGCTTGGAATATTATCAGGCAAAGCCTCAACTTCAAGCTCTTTTAGAGTAGTGTTTAAAATTCCACCAGATTCTTTAACAGCCTTAGATTCACCAATATAAACTAAAGGAACTGAGGCGATAACTTTTTCATTTAAATTAACGCTCAAGAAATCTACGTGCCTGACGGTGCCTTTAACAGGATCTACATCTAAAATATGAACTATACAAGGAAGAGTTTCTTTACCATCAATTTGCAAATCGATAACATGAGTTTTTCCTGATTCTTTGAATGCTTTTAGGAATTGCCCAAGAACAAGCTCTAAATTTCTTGATTTTAATTGATTACTGTAGATAACTGCAGGTATAATACCTAGATTTCTTAGTTTTCGAACTGAGTTACCAGTTACTGTTCTGCTTGTAGCGACTAAACTTACGTGGGCCATAAAATAATTATATCTTTTCTAATCTACGAATTTAAAGTAAAAATTTCAAATCTAGTAATCATAAGTTTTTCACCAGTACTCTGACTAATTTGAGCTAAATGATCTGCAACAGAAATTTCTGAATTTTTCAAAAACGCTTGGGTAAGAAGGCTAAACTCTTTTACAATCTTAGCTTTTTTACCAGCTAAAATTTTTTCAATCATTTCAGGAGCCTTACCTTCGTTCAATAATTGATTTCGAGAAATTTCCACCTCTTTATCGATAAAGTCTTGATCAACATCTAATTCAGATACAAACTTAGGCTGATATGCAGCGACATGTAAACACACATCACTACCAAGTTCTTTAAAAACATCAGATCTAGAAACAAAATCTGTCTCACACTTTATCTCCAAAAGCACACCAAGTCTACTTTCATGAATATATGAAAAAATTCCTCCATTATTGGTTTCTTTGTCCTGTCTGGCCTGAGACTTCAAAAGTCCTTGTTCTCTTAAATGAGTGATAATTTTGTCCTCATCAATAGTGTCCAGGGATTCAATAGCTTTATTTATATCCTTCAAAGGTAATCCTGTTTTGTAGCGAATTGATTTTATTAAATCGATTATAGACATAGTTAAATTTTATTTTTTATTAGATTCAAAGTGCTTTAAAGCCTCAAAGCTAGCCTGAACTCCAGCAACTTTGTTTCTACTTGTTATAATTTTAGAATAGATGTTTTGGATACCTGCAAGCTCAAGCACTGGTCTTAGGAAACCTCCAGCAATTAAACCAGTTCCAGTTTTAGCAGGTTTAAGCATTAGCTCACAAGCTTTGAATTTTTGCTTGATTGGAAATGTAATACTACCTTCATCATTTAAAGTTATCTTAATTAAATTGTCTTGAGCTTGTTTAGTAGCTTTTGCAACTGCATCTTGGAAATCTAAACCTTTTTTTAGTCCGTAGCCTACTTTCCCAGCTTTATCTCCGGATACAACAAGAGCTGAAAAACGCATACGCTTACCACCTTTTACTACTCTAGTAACTCTGCGAACCAAAATCACCTGACTATCTAAATTAGAGTTTTCATCATCTTTCTGTCTCCTTCCATCTCGTCCTCCACGTCTATCTGCTCCTGGTCCTCTTTTAGTATTACTATTATTACCCCTTGGAAAACTTGAAGATCCCTGGGCTCTTTGTCCAAAACTTCTGTTAGAAGGTCCGTTTTGGGGAGCGGGGCTTGTATTAGTACCTGCTGGCCTAATGCTAAAAGTTTTTTTAGCAACTTCAGTAGTCACTGGTGTTGAGCTAGTTGGAGCAGATGTGTTATTTTCTTCGGACATTGTGATATTATATTAGATTTCGATATTGTTTAATCTTACCTCAGCTACTAGTTTTTCTATTCTTCCATGGTAAAGGTAACCGTTGCGATCAAAGATTACTTTAGAGATTTTTTTACTTTGAAGTATCTGAGCAATTTTCTTTCCAACAAATTTTGATTTGTCAGATTTACTTAGTTTGTCTTCACTGACTGAACTAACTGTAGTGATTGTTTTTTTGGTTACTGGCGCCAAAACTTGAGCTGAAATATTATTGTTTGACCTGGAAACTAACAAGACTGGAAAGTCATAGTTTAATTTTCGTTTTGATCTAAGTTTTTTTATAGTTTGTGAAGACATTTTTTAGAAATAATTAAATTTATTTACCTTTTTTACCTACTTTTTTGCGATAGAATTTTCCAGGGAACTTGAAACCTTTGTGTTTGTACACGTCACAAGGTTTTAATTTGTATAGATTAGCAAAGAAATTTCCAATTAATTGCTTATCATTACAAGTGCCGCTAAGTAGATTTTTGTTTAAAGTTAGTTTGATTTCAGCTGGAATGGCTATAGTTACTAGATGTGAAAAACCCAAGTAAAGAACTAATTCAGAACCTAACTCCATTTTGAAACCAACTCCATTTAATTCAATTTCTTTGGTAAACCCATTTGTAACTCCTTCAACCATGTTAGCCAAGATACTTCTAGTAGTACCCCATATAGCTCTTTGTAGTTTGTCCTCACTATTTTCGATAGTTACTTCAAGAACTCCATCTTGGACTTTAAAACCTACAAATCTTGTAACATTGGTTTCCAATTCACCTAAAGCACCCTTAACGATAATTTTTCTGTTTTCTTTTTGAAAATCAAAATTTACTCCACTTGGTAAATTGATCACTTTTTTTCCAATACGAGACATAACTGCTAAAAAATAGTTTTATTCTTGTCTAATTGTCAAGTTTAATAGATTTGAAATAATAATTCCCCACCAACTTTATTTTTTGCTGCCTCAGCGTGGTGAAGAACTCCTTTAGAAGTAGAAATGATGTTAAACCCAATACCGCCAGTAATTGTAGGGATATCTTGGTAGGATATGTAGATTCTGTGACCTGGTTTAGAAATTCTAATTATCTTTTTTGACCTTTCTAAATTGATCTTTACCATTAAAGTCCTGTCACTAACTTCAAAACCTTCAAAATAACCTAAACTAGTTAACTTCTTACAAACATTAATTACAATGTTGTTTTTTAAAACTTCAGCAGTAGGCCTTCCTACCATTATAGAATTGTTTATTCTTGCTACGAAATCGCTAAGTAAATCTTGTAAAGACATAAAAATTTATTTGCTACTCTTGAAAAATCCATTTAATTCGCCGTTAATAGCCGCTTCTCTGATGCAGATACGACACATATCGAAAAATCTGTAATAACCATGAACACGTCCACAGACCTTACATCTGCGAATGATTCTAGTTGAATATTTAGGTTTTCTTTGGGATTTTATAATTAATGCTTTGCGTGCCATAATAATATTATTTTTTAAAGGGAAAATTTAGTTTTGTTAGTAAAAGTTTATTATTTTCAAACTGTTTGTCAAAAACAATATTGATTTGCATTCCAAAAATAACGCTGGTGTCAAATCCAACAACCGGAAATATAGATGCATTTTCGATTCCCAAACTATAAGAAGAGAAATTTTTGTCAAAAGAGCTTGTTTTAATCCCTTTAAAATCTCTAGTTCTAGGGAGTACTACATAAATCAGGTTTAGCAAAAAGTCTTGAGCTTTTTTTCCACGAAGTGTAGAAACAAGACCTACAATATCACCTTCTCTAGTTTTAAAATTTGCAATTGATTTTTTAGTACCGACCTGTTTTACTTTTTGGCCAGTTAATTTACATAGATATTCTTCAATTTCTTGTTTTTGCTTGCCTTCTTTAAATTTACCAACACCAATATTAATACTTACTTTACTAATCTTTGGTAAGTCAAATACATTTAAATCTTTATTTTCGCTAGCTAACTCAGTAGAAGCGTTTTTTATATAGTCTTGGGAATTTAATTTAATCGGAGTCATGAATACTATTTATTACTATTTTCTAAACTTTTAACTTTTTCAATAATTTGTTTAATAACCAAATCACCAGTTTTTTTGAGTACTCTGGTTTTTTTTCCATTTTCATCAATAGATATCTTTACTTTGGAGAGTTTTAAATCACTAGTTAGTAAAGAAAGGTTAGAAACATCGATAAATCTATCAACTTGATTCATACTTCCGGGGTAGTTTTGACCTTGGATAACTGTAGATTTTTTGTAATTTGCAATTTTTGGTACATTACTAACTGCGGCTCTGATTTTTATTATACCTCTAGAGTAGCTTTTTTTGATGATTGAAGTTACTTGACCAATAGTTCCTTTGAATTTGCCACTAATGACTTTCACCTGGTCTCCTGATTGAATTTTTGCTGTGGACATTGAAAAATAGATTCTTAAAATTAAATTTATGTCAATTTATAATACTTCTTCTGCAAGTGAAATAACCTTGCTATAGCCTAGATCTCGAAGCTCTCTAGCAACTGGTCCAAAAACACGCGTTGCAACAGGTTCTTTATTGGCTTTGTTTACAATAATTCCAGCATTATCTGAGAACTTGATACTGCTACCATCTTTTCGCCCAATTTTATGTTTTGTTCTAACAATTAAAATGTGAACTACCGAGCCTTTTTTGATCTTACTACCAACACTAGCTTTTTTCACGGAACCAACAACAATAGAGCCAATTCCAGCACTGGATCTATTATTTTTTCCATTTACAGCGAAAAGCATTACCCTTACGGCTCCTGAATTATCTGCGACTTCTAATATACTGCGTTCTTGTAACATAACTAATATTTTATATGACTGAATTTTCTTTACTTATCATTTTTACATTAAAAGGAAGTTTGTGCCCTGCAATCCTAAAAGCTTCTTTAACCTTATCTTCGGTGACACCTCTAACTTCGAAGATTATTCTTCCAGGCTTAACTGGAAACATGAAATAGTCAATACTTCCAGCACCACCACCCATAGTCATATTCAAACCTTTTGATGTAACTGGTCTTGAAGGGAAAACTCGAATGTAAATCTTTGCACCCTTGCACCTTCTGCTAATTACTCTTCTAGCAGCTTCAATCTGCCTACTGGTTAGCCATGAGCTGGACATTGCTTTCAAACCAAAATCACCAAAAGTCAATGTGGATCCACGAAGCAGCTGACCACGTCTTTTTTGACCGTATCTGTTGAATACTTTTCTGTGAACAATTTTTTTAGGAGTCAACATAAGAAACTAATTATTCAACAACTTTAAAATTAATAGTCTTGGAAACTGGGGTTGTAGAAACTATCTCCACACTGTCACCAATCTTGAATTTACTTGAATCACTACACTGCACAGAGTATCTTTTTTTAGATTTAAATCTTTTTTTATATTTAGGGTGCAACTTTGTAGTAAATACTGTCACTACAAGAGCTTTAGTCATTTTGTTTGATGAGATAATACCGGTCATTGGATTAGTAAGTGTAATTTTTAAATTTATCGCCTTTGTATAGTAAAACTTTAATACCAACTATTCCAGCTTTAGTTTTGCAACCGACCTGAGCATAATCAATACTGGCATCAATAGTGTGTCTAGGGATACTACCAAAAAGAAAATCTTCTTTGCGGGCAATTTCAGCACCATTTAAACGACCACTTACAGTAATCTTTGCACCTAAAACACCAGAGTATCTGATTTTTTCTATATAGCTTTTAGCCAGTCTCCTGTATGGAATATTTCGTTTCAATGCTTCAGACACCTCATCAGCTATTACTCTTGCAGATCTATTAGGATCCTTAAATTCTTGAATATCTAGTCTTAGGTCTTTTGGTAAAGCAAATTTTACAACTAAATCTTCTTTCAGTTTGTTGATTGTAGCTCCTGATCTTCCGATAACTACTCCAGGCTTAGTTACATATAAAACAACTTCAATTTTTCTGAAATATCTTTTTATGATGATTTCCACAAGTCCTGCATTAGAAAGTTCTTTCTTTAAAAAAACTCTAATATCTCTATCTTGCAATAATAATTTGGAATAACTACGTCCCGTAGCAAACCATACTGATCTTTGCAGAGTACTAGGATCGCTAGGATTGCTTCCAATATTACTGAGCCTTTTTTTTGCTCTAAATAAATCAACTGATATTTTTTGACCCATAGGTATAGATATTAAGTAAGAAAAATGATTTTTGTCAATTTTAGTTTATAATTAATTAAATTTTTATGTTAAACTGGTTTATTCAAACTCTCAAGCAAAACTTTGATTCTGCTATATCTGCGCCTGATTCTTGAACTAGAACCTCTAGCTCTTGGAACTACACGATATAGTTTTTGCGCTTCTTCAGCCACTATACTAGAAACTTTATAGGTTGTAAACTCAGCTTGTGTAAGTTTCAAGTTTGCAGCTGCAGATTTCAATAGATTGTAGATTTTCTTAGTTTTACCTTTGTTACTTCCCTGAAGGATTAACATAGCCTGATCCAAGACCTGACCACGTATTTGGTCGATAACTAATCTAGTTTTTCTAGCACTGTAATTCAAAATAGTTGATGCTGTGTATTGTGGAGACATTTGTTTTTTAGCTTAAAATTTATTTTTTCTTTCTTCTCTTAACTATAAAGACGTTACTAACCAATTTTTTCTTTCAAGTCTTCACACCAAGAGCATGTTTACCCCAAGGTGTCTTTGGATATTTCATACCGATAGAGTTTCTAGCTTCACCTCCACCATGAGGATGATCAACTGGATTCATGACTTTTCCTCTAACAGTAGGGCGAATACCCATATGTCTTCTACGACCAGCTTTTCCAAGCCTAACTAGCTCATGAGCTTCATTACCCACGCGACTAACCACACACTTACACGTAGCTAATAATTTTCTAATTTCTCCTGAAGGAAGTTTAACAGTAACGAATTTTTCTTCTTTAGCTGTGACAATAGCATAGTTTCCAGCTGATCTAACCAATTTTGCTCCTTGTCCTGGATTCAATTCTATTTGAGAAACGAAACTTCCAATTGGAAGACTGTTTATATTTACCAAATTTCCATCTATTATATCTTGATTTACTCCAAACTGATCCCCTACTTTCATTCCTTTTGTATGAAGAATATAGTTACTATTACCTGTTTTTAGGTCATTTACTAAACAAACAAACGCACTTCTCCCTGGATCATATTCTACACTTAAAATCTTAAACCCGAGCTCGAAATCCCTTTTGAAGTTAACTTGTCTTATCATCTTGCGGTAACCTCCACCTTGGTGTCTAACTGTAATCTTTCCGCTAGCATTTCTTCCAGCATTTCTTTTTTGCCTAATTAAAAGTTTTTTATTAGGTTCGTCAGTAGTCAAAATCTTGCTATAGTCTATAACTGAAGTTTTGCGACGTCCTGGTGTAGTTGGCTTATAGAGTTTTATTTGAGACATGTTTAGGCGGTAGGATTAAAAGAAATTTTTAAATATATTTCTAGGGTTGTATTTTTTAAATTGTACTCGTAAATTATTGCAAAATTTGGATTACTTCTTGTGTTTGATGGTTTATAAGAATCAGGATTTTCTCTAATTAAATACTCTGTTATTTCGGAAATACTTTTTTCAAAATCATTAGGCCCAGATCCATATTTAGAATTAGCAACAATTTCTATAGTGTCGTAGCCTCGTGCTTCTGTAGACTTACCTGTGATAAACACTTTTAGGTCATGAGACTGGAGTAACTTAACTATCTGTTCAATAGTTCCTCTGTGTTCTGTTCGTAAATCATCCCAAATTTCAGACATATTTTATTATTTAGCATTTTTTCCTCCATGACCTTTGAAGGTAGTTGTAGGTGAAAATTCACCCAGTTTATGACCTACCATATCTTCTGTAACAATAATTTCAATGAATTTTCGACCGTTATGAACAGCAAATTTAACACCCACAAAATCTGGTAATATAGTACTGTCTCTGCTCCAGGTTTGAATAGGAGTAGTTGAACTAGTTGATTTGTAGGTAGCAACTTTTATGATTAGTTTTGGTAAGCAAAAAGGACCTTTTTTTAGTGATCTAGACATTCAGATAATAATTTATTTTGTTACTAGTAATGGATTTAAGAATTCGTTAATTTTGATAATAGTGTCTTCGTTTATTAGCTCACCAATTTTTAAACGAACAAAATATTTTTGTGGTCTAAATTGAAGAACCTTATTTCCACTCTTACCTCTTTTCTTAACTTTTTGTTGGGTATTTGTGGTTGTTACTTTAAGTGGATTTAGACCTTGCTTTCTAAGTAATTTAGTAAGCTCGATTTTATTAGTGTTATATTTCTTTTGAGCAAATACTAAAGTATAAGTGTTTGTTTCCTGTCCTTTGTAGGCTTTTTCGGTCTGAACTAAAACGCAAGTAGTCATCTTATTTTGTAATTTTTTCTTCTAAAATTTGTTTTGCTTTCGGGGTCAATATCCAATTTCTGGCATTAACCAAATTGATAATTTTCATATTTCCAACGTTCATCATTTGAGCCTCGGTACTGTTGAACCCAATTACTTTGGATTTATCTTCGTTACTGTATAAAATAATAGTTTGTTTATCTTTTGTATTTAGTTTTTCTCTTAAATTACTTAAAGTCTCTACGGCATTTTTGGTTTTTAAATATTCAAAAGTATCACTGAATTGATAGACTGAATCTTCAGAAAGTCTGTCTTTTAGAATTGATTTAATAGCTGTAATTCTGGAGCTTTTATTGATTTTACAGTGCCAGTTTACAGTATTTCTAGGTCCAAAGTTAACACCTCCACCTACCCAGATTGGTGATCTTGTGGAACCATGCCTAGCTCTACCAGTACCTTTTTGCTTCCAAGGTTTTTTGCCTCCACCGCTTACTTCTGCTCTTGTTTTTGTGTGGGCGTTGCCAGACCTTAGATTCATTAGTTCAGACCTAACAACCTGAGCTAAAAGATTAGTTTTAACTTCATAGTCTACTAAACTATCAAAGGCATCGACAGTCTTGTTTAAATTTTCATCTACAATTTTGATTTTAAAAGACATCTGATTACTTTACTTTTTGGATTTTTAAATAACTGGTGTTGCTTCCTGGAATTGAACCTTTCACAAAAATTAAACTGTTTTCTTTATCTATAGCAACCACTTTGGCTTTTTTGAGAGTAACTTGTTTATTACCCATGTGTCCAGCCATTTTTTTTCCTGCGGGAACTCTTTGTGGCCATCTAGAACCAATAGATCCAGGAGCTCTTTCATGATCATGTCCATGACTAGCAGGTTGACCGTGAAAACCCCATCTCTTTACTACACCTGTAAAACCTTTTCCGATACTAACTCCGGTAATATCAAGTAGATCTGTATCGCTAAAATCATTAATATCAAAATATTTTTTATCTTCAGGTAAGTTAATATTTCTAAACTCAGCTAGTTTTTGGAAAGATAATTCCTGAGAAAGATATTTTTTTACATGTCCAAGCTCAGGCTTGGTAGAATTTTTCTTTTTTACACCAGCAACTTGAACAGATTTATAACCATCTTTTTCAAGAGTTTTAAGCTGTAATATATAATTTTTTTCAAACTGAAGAACAGTTACAGGAGTACTTTTACCTTCTAAAAAGATTCTAGTCATTCCAACTTTTTTTGCAAAACCAAGGGACATTGTAATTTTATTAAACTGTTTCTATACTTAAATCAACTCCAGCAGGCAATGATAAAGTTGAAAGATTGTTAACTATCTCACTATTAACATCATTGATATCAATTAGTCTTTTGTGAACTCTAGCTTCGATTTTATCTCTAGATTTTTTGTAAATAAAGGTAGATCTAAGAAGCGTAAACACTTTCGTACTAGTTTTCAAGGGAATTGGCCCTCTGACCTTACCACCTGATTTTATGACTACTTGGACGAGTTTTTTTACTGCCTCATCAAGGACAATGTGATCGAATGAGTATATTTTGACTCGCATTTTTGTGGCGGACATGAAATGATAAAGTGAGATTGTTTAAAGCTTACTGATTGTTATAGTAGAATTCTATCCTTGTCAAGAATTAAGTATAATATTGAGAGTACTAGTCTTCAATTTCTAGTTTTGCCAAGAGACCCAATAGGATAAAAATTGGCATTATAAAAATTGGGGAAAAAGTTACCCATTGTAAATAATAAGCAAACAAACTAAAAGTTAGTATGAGTCTAGATAGATTTGAGTCTTTTATCCAGTTTTCAGAATTTATCAGTTTTTTAATATTAACCCAAAGTGGTTTTGTAATTATAAATATAAATAGTAGTAGTGGTAAAAACCCAAATTCTAACCACACTTCCAAATACACATTGTTTACTATTAAATACGAATCTGCTGCATTTCCATAATTTTTAAGTAAAAAACTTGCCCAATATCCAAACTGGCCACTGCCAATCCCAAATACAGCATTTTCTGGCAGAAGTATTAGCGCAGTTCGGATAAAGTCTAACCTTTCTATAGAAGATGCAAATTGAAAATTTATAGTGTCGTAGAAGTTACTAACTAGATCTTGTAATAAAAAAGCTGCTCTTTGAGAGTATAAAACTATTAGAGTTAGTCCTGCAGCCCCAATAGCCAGCGGACCTCCAAAACTTCTTAAAATTGTCCAGATCGGGAATTTCTTGATACTTAATATTACTGCAAATAAAAGACTTATGCCAAGTGCCAGGTAAGCACTTTTAGATAATGTTAAAGTAAAAATAGTTAAAAACAAAAATAGAAATAGAAAATTATAAAATCCTGAAATCTTTGTAAAAATTCTCTTTTTAGCTAGCGTCACAAATATACAAAAAAATATTGGTAGAAAAAGCATTCCAGCAAAATATAAAGGCTCTAAAGCTGTGGAATGAATTCTAGGTATTCCAAAAACTATTTTAGTGTACTGTTCTCTGAGACCAGTTAATGTAATTGGAAGCCCTACTAAATCTCCTAAAAATTGATACACTCCAAAAATACACGCAAAAGCCAAGCTCACAACTAAGTATTTTAGTTTCTGATAAATATTTTTGCTAAAGTTAGCTAGCAGAAATGTGGCTCCAAAAGAAAGCCAAGTAGCTAAGCTAGTAATCCAAAATCTTCTTTGATCAGCAACAGCCAGCCAGGAAGGTATAGAAAGAACTAAGAACAAAACCATTAAATATCCAATATTATGAAATTTTGATTTTAAAAGCTCCGTATCTTTTTTCAAAAATAAAATTATAAGTGTCCAAAAACCAAATACTACTAACAACTGGCCAATTCTAAGGTTTGCCCCTCCTAAATCCAAACTTGGTATTCTTTCAAAAGGCAAAGATATCACTAACAAAGTGCAGATCTTATCTAGCCAGCTATATCTAGAGTAACGCCATAAAAATAGACTAACAGATCCTAAAAAAGATATACCCAGAAGACTCAAGGCTAGCAAATTTAGCATAAATTTAAAATTTTATAGAAGGCTAAGTTATAGTTTAAAAATATACTATACTGGAAAAATAAGCATATCCCAGCAATTTCTAATTTTAACAGACAGCAAAACCAATCTTTAGTCAAATTTAAGATTCAAACCTTGTTGAATTAACTGCTGGTTGGTGATTATTTGAGTTTCGGGATAGTTTTCAATTTCAACATTCTGCCCTAAACTAAATACCGGTTCATTCAAGCCTGGCTGGCCCAAAAACTTCAACTTTTTAGTGTCTTTAAGAATAAAACTAAAAGTGACCTCGCTAATTTCTTGATCTTTTATATAAATACCAACTACTTGACTTCCATCCGGTTGCTGGTATACGAACCCTGGTTTTGAACCATCTTCAGAATAAAGATTTTTTCCAGTATCTACAATTTTTTGAACTGATTCAGGAGCTCTCATGGCCTTGCCAGAAACATCAAAAACTCCTTGGTCATAATATTTTCTCAAAAATGGGATTTTAAAGTCTTGTGGACTTTGTACATTTATTTTTTGAGCTTTTTTAGGTAATTGTAAACCTACAAACGTAAAAGTGGCGTCTTTGGAAAAACCTCTTTGTAAAACAGGATTGTCAGGTAAAATTTGTTTGTATTTTAGAGTAATTTCCCCGGTGGAATTATTTTTGAATAAGTTAAATTGATTTTGAGTTAACAAATTTCGTTTATCTCCAGAAATATTTGCAATTAGCGGGGTAACTATATTTATTTCTGGGCTTTCACAAGCTTGTTCAGAGGAAAAACCTAATTTATCAACAAAAGCTTGAATATTGGGGTTTTTATACCAAGACTGAATATCTCTTGAAAAGATTGACTGCAATAGCTTTTCTACTAGATCCTTTGAACTAGTTTTACTTAGAACTTCAGGTAATTTGTTTATTAAAGCGTTTAATATTTTAGTTAGCTCTTCTTTTGGGTTTGAAATATTTTTTGCTTCTGTAGAGGTAACTCTTTCTATTTCACTACTCAAATTACTTGAATTTAAAACTAAATTCTCATCGACTTTGATACTAAAGTTTGCAGGTAAAAAGTTGGTTAAAAATTGTGGATTTATCATCAACAAAGTATCTATACTGTAGCCATTTCCACTTTTTGAAAACTCATCTTCTAAAGTTTTGGCTGTAGTTGAAAAACAAGGAAAGTAATTCAGATTACGCAGGCCCTGATCTTCAAAACTATTTTCAAAATAACCATAATTCCAAGCAACAGGGTGGGCGTACAATAGATCCTTTGTACTTCCGTCTACATAGTAAATAGATTGACTTTGCTGAATTTCCAGCCTACCTTTGGAAATATTAATCGGAATATATGACCCTACAAAACCGCCAGTAGGTCTGGCTTCTCCACTGTTTTGGTTGAAGATTACTAATTTCTGATTACTAAAATGACCTAAAATATTCAGTAAGTAGTCTTTATCAATAATAATTTTTTCAAAGAAATTAATTAGTTCATCTGTATTTTCGATATAACTTTTTAATTTATCGCCTGAGAAGTTTGATAAAATAAATTTGTAGAAAGATATGTCTGCCCATATTTTTTTGGTTTCCAAAAGTAGACTTGTTGCTTTTAAAAAAAAATCATTCAAATCATCTGTAAAAAACTTACCAGAATCTAGTTTATTTACCAAACCTTTGTTTGTAAAAGTGTAATTAGAAAGTGGTTTGTAAGCCTCGAGCCATTTTTTTAAAATCCTAATGAGATTTCCTACATCTTCTTTTATTATACCTTCCACAGGCAACATGGCTGAAAGTGGTTTAAGGTTTGAAATGATTTCTGATTCTAGCGAATTGATTTCTGATTCTAAATTTTCTGGATCACTGCTAAGAATAGTTAAGATTGATGAGCTAAAATCTTTTTTAATAAAGTTATTTTTTACAATTGCGGTAGCAAATACTAATTTAGATAAAAATATAGACAGTACCAAAACCAGAGTAAGGCCTATAAAAAACCAATTATTTCCAATTTCAACTGTTTTAAGCCAGTTTTTGCTTTTAGATTTGGAATTGTTTTCTGAAGCATCTGTTTTCTGAAGCATTAGTTTCGAGTATAGCTTAGTTTTTTACCTAAGTCTAATCTGATTATCATTATCACTTAGAAATTTTTCTGCAACAGGCTAAGAGATTAAAATTGCTTTAATTTAAAGAACAAATTTGACTTATAAGCTATTTAAGCTTTTTTTGCAGAGATTATGAAAAAACTAGGGTTCAGTTTAATTTTGAATGTATTAATCAAATTTCTGGCGGTGGGGGTTGGGTTTTTTACTACTCGGTGGCTTTTAAACAATCTTTCAGTCGGTGAGTATGAGAGCTATAATCTAATCGTGGCTTATAATCAAATCATTCTTCAATTTATAGACTTTGGAATTCCTACGCTAATCCAAAAATACTATACTAACGAAAAAGATTTAGAAAAATTAAAAACCGTTTGGGCTACTTTCAATGGTTTTAGGATGGGGCTTTATTTCCTGGCATTATTAATTATTTTAATTACTTATCCGCTTTCTCAAACCCAGGATTTGGCTTTAATTCTAGGTTTATTTACTGCGCAGTTCATTATCTTTGCAGATACGAATTACCGTTCAGTCTGTAATAGTTATGGGCACAGCTGGCAATTTAGCCTTTCAGATTTTGCAGGCAAAGCTTTACTTTTAGGATTTTTAAGTATTGGTTTGTACTTTAATCAATTTAATTCAAATATATGGTTGTTTGTAGGTGCAAGTATTCTAGCATATACGATAGGATATATAATTGATTTTATTTGGCAAAAGAAATATACTGGCTGGGCTAAGTTTGATTTTGGAATAATTAAAGAAAACTACAAAAAAATATTATTTCTAGCTTTATCAACAATTGTAATTTCAGTTTATTTAACCACTGACAGACTTTACTTAAAGTTTTTTGGATGGCCAGCCCTGGATATAAATGGATATTCTAATGCTTATAAAGTATTTGAAATTTTTACAATTATTCCTAGTCTGACTATTCCTCAAATAGCTAGTTTCCTAAAAAAACAATTTGAAAGTCACACAAATCCAAAAATTCTAACAATTAAGTATTTAACCTATAGTTTATTTTTAGGTTTTTTTTGCACCATATTTCTGTTATTTTTTGGGAATGTTATTCTAGGTTTAATAGACACTCAAGGCAAATATCCTGCTGCTGGACAAGCGCTTCAAATACTTTCATTTGCTTTTATTCCAATGATTCCGATGCTTTTAGCTAGTCAGATAACGATCTTTCTGGGTGGAGAAAAATATGAATTAATAAGTGTTTCAATAGTTGCGGTTATCGTAACAATGCTATATTTACTGCTAATACCTACTTTTGGTATAGTTGGTGCCAGTGTAGCCACGCTAGCTACATACAGCGTAGATTTAGTCATTAAGCTCTACTTCTTGTCCAAACAGATCAAAGCTTCGGAGCTGGTTAGTTAAGCTTACGCTATAAACAAATTTGCTGTATTAAAGCTATCATTATCCCAGTCATTTTTCTCTTGTCTAATGAAATCATCTTTACTGTCACCATTGAAATCACCAACAATTAGATTGGTTTGGTCTCCTTTCATGTCATTTTGGTCAATCAGATCGGATTTTACAAAACTCCCTGAGCCGTTATTGGTATACAAGTTAGCAGTATTGAAATTGTCGTCGTCCCAAGAACCTTTTTCTTGTCTAATGAAATCATCTTTACTGTCACCGTTGAAATCTCCAGCAATTAAGTTTGTTAAGTCTCCTTTCATGTCATCTTGATTAATCAAAGCAGTTTTTGTAAAATTTACACCGCTTGTAGAATTTATTGTAGTGATAGTGCTGCTGTATAAGTTTGCTGTATTGAAGCTATCATCGTCCCAAGAACCTTTTTCTTGTCTAATGAAGTCATCTTTACTATCACCGTTGAAATCTCCAACTATTAAGTTAGTTAGATCTCCTTTCATCTCGTTTTGGTCCACTAAATCTGATTTAGTGAAATTTGCACCACTTGTAGAATTTATTGTAGTGATAGTGCTCATAAACAAGTTGGCTGTATTAAAATTGTCATTGTCCCAGTCATTTTTTTCTTGTCTAATGAAATCATCTTTACTGTCACCGTTGAAATCACCTACAATTAAGTTCGTTTGGTCGCCTTTCATGTCATTTTGATTAATAAGATCTGATTTAGTGAAATTTGCACCACTTGTAGAATTTATTGTAGTGATAGTGCTAATAAACAGGTTGGCTGTATTGAAATTGTCACTTGCCCAAGCACCTTTTTCTTGTCTAATGAAGTCATCTTTACCATCGCCGTTGAAATCACCAACCATGAGATTAGTTAAGTCGCCTTTCATGTCATCCTGATTAATTAGAGGGGATTTTACAAAACTTCCAGAACCATTGTTCATATATAAATTGGCTGTGTTGAAACTGTCATTATCCCAATCACTTTTTTCTTGTCTTATAAAGTCCTCTTCCCCATCACCATTGAAATCACCAGCTATTAAGTTAGTTAAGTCGCCTTTCATCTCATTTTGATCTATAAGAGCCGATTTAGTAAAAAGTTTATTAATCGCAAATTTCAAAAGCGCACCTCCACCATTTTCATAAAACTCTACTTTTATAGTGTGCTCACCGGCAGTTAGTGGTGTGTTGAATTTATACTGAGTAGGACCTTGATCTTGCCATTTATCTATGACTGGAATCGTCATATTATCAACAAAAACTCTTACCCCATCATCTGCCGTGGTATCGAACACATAAGTATCAGCTAAAAAATTAAATTTACCTATGAATCTATAACTAAAATTATCATTTGCAAGGGCGTAACCTGGACCACCAGAACCAAAATTTTTCTCTATGGTTGTGCCTGAATTTGCAACTCTAACTGTAGGGTTACCACTTAGGTTTTTATTATTATATATTTCAGTACAGTACTCACCTGTAGGAACGATAGTGCATTTCTGGTCGGACTGATCTAAGGCAGCTCGTAAATTAAATAAACCGTAACCTGTTTGAGTATTATATCCAGGGGAACCTAAGACTTTTGTTGTAGTCTGTAGTAAACTATTTATGCTATAGTAATTTAAAGTAGGCTCTTTACTTAGTATTAAAGCTACTCCGCCAGCAACATATGGAGCAGCCATTGATGTTCCAGAATTATCACAATAGGTACCGCCAGTACAAGTAGATCTGATACTTTCGCCAGGAGCAGAAATGTCTACATAACTTCCAACGTTGGAAAAACTACTTTTATTTCCATTTCGATTAATGCTGGCAACTGCAATTACATTATTTAAAGCTCCAGGATACACTGTTTGATTTTGAAAATTACAACCTTGAGATGCGAAGTTACTTGCTCCACAATTTCCGGCTGCAGCCACTACAATTGCTTGATTTGCTATGGCGTTATCTACTTTTTGTTGGAAAAAATTAATTGCGCTATTATCTCCAATCACTCCACCAAGACTCATATTTATTACTCTTGCCCCGTTTGCAACTGCATAATCTATCGAGCTTGCAATATCATCTAAATTTCCTGAGCCGTTTCCATCTAAAGCCTTGAGGGGCATGATTTTACACTTCGGGCAGGTACCAGCAACACCAATGGTATTATTTGTCTTTGCCGCAACTATCCCACTTACATGGGTACCATGACCGTCATCATCGTTTGGTAGAGAGTCATTATTTACAAAATCATAACCTGCAATAATATTAGTATCTAAATCTGGGTGATTTAATTGGGCACCAGTATCAATCACTGCTATTTTAATGTTAGCAGTTCCTCCATCAGTTACATCCAGAGCTTCAGGGTAGTTTATATCCATATCTGAAGTACCGCCACTTTGACCAGTATTATTGAGTCCCCACTGGTTCACAAACTGGGCGTCATTAGGAACAGCTTGATTTTTAAGGATATAATTGGCAAAAGCGTATTCTACTCCAGAGTTACTTTTTAATTCTTTAATAAGATTGATAGTTTCTTTTTTCAAAGTATTTATATCAGCTACAGCTATTTTATCAGAATTTTCTAACCTCAAAACTTCATAATCTTTAGCTCTGTTTTTAGAATCTATATTGCTTGTTTTGAAACCAGAATTTTTTTGAATTTTACCCAAAACTTCATTTTTAGATGTTTCGTTTTTAAATTTTACGATGACTTCTCCGGGCTCAAAATTTCCTACACTATAATCAACTTTTTCAGGTGCAGCAAAAGTAGTTGGTGTATAGTTAAAAAACGGAATCAGAAATCCTACAATGATAAAAAGTGGTAAAAATTTAGGGAACATAAAATTAAAAATATATTGACAGTTTAAATTACTTAACTTAACTTAAAGGCTAAATTAGCAACAGAGATATGTCAAACACTTTTTGCCGACTAGTAAGTAAAATAACCTTAGCTTTAATTCTAGTTTCTAGCATAATCTACACTTTTAGTCAAAGTTTAGAGACCCAAGCCCTTGGAAGTTTCAACCCTGAGAGGGTGTTCCCTGGAGTTTTAGACAAGCTACCTTCAGCCCTAAGTTCGCCAAGTTTAATAAACGCATATCTCGCCGGTAAAAATAGCTTCCTAGCAAACTACAAAATTACAATTGGTTTTGAACCCAACGATACTCTCGTAGGACCGAATACATTTTCTGGAAAACCAGTATACCTAAAACCTAGAGAAACTGTGCAGTCACCCTGGGGAGGTAAAACTATGAGCGTTGGGGAATTTATATTCAGGCTTTCTGTAGATGATTTTGGTAATAGTTGCAACTTAGATGTTAGATTTAATGACACTTGTATTAATAATAGAAAAAGAATAATTAATCCCGCTTTTATAATTGCATTAATTCAAAAAGAATCGGGACTAATCTATGGCTCAAATGCTCAAAGAAACCCAAATGATTCCGGTACACAGTTTTTAATTGACAGGGCAACTGGCTATCTTTGCCTAGAGACTCAAGACAAGTCTAAGTCATGCTGGGATGAAAATCCGAATTGGAAATTTTTTAAGGGATTCTTTAGACAGGTTTATTATGGGGTAAGATTCTTGAGATTGTGGGAGCAAGTTTGTGAAAGCGGTGGGCCATATTTTACTAATTCAAATGGGGTTTTCAAAGTAGGAAATACAGTAAAGATTCGCAACGACGCGTTCCAATTTCAAGACTACACACTTCGCGACGGAATGACTTGTGCCATGGCAATCTATACTCCTACAATAGCAAGAGGTCATTTTAATATATTTAAACAAATCGGTGGAGACGTAAACCTGATTGATTACAAAAGACAAAGTTTTAGTAATGTACCTGTCGGCTTACCAGTAGTTCCTACAAAACCTGAAGAAAAAGTACTATTTCAAACCCAAAAACGATGAACCCTGCAATCACTAAATACTATAATAGGTTTACAAACAATAAACCTGTAAAATCCGATAAATTTTTTACTCAGTACGACATTAGTGAATATTCTGAAAAATTACCTTATATTTTTGGAATTGAAAGTTTTTGTAGTAGGCTTTATCAGGCTTTAATTAAAAAAGAAAAGATTTGTATTTATAGTGATTATGATACCGACGCTGTCACAGCCACAGCTACCATGTATTGGGGGCTTGTCGGGCTTGGTTTTGCGAAAGAAAAGATTGATTTTTATGCTCCAGATAGATTTACTGAAGGCTATGGCATGAACACTGAGGCAATAGAAATGCTAAGTCAAAAATATGATCTAATAATTAGTGTAGATTGTGGGATTAATTCAGTTAAAGAAGCAAAAATAGTCAAAAATAGTCAAAATTGCGATCTAATTATTACTGATCACCACCATTTACAAGACACAATACCTAATTGTATAACAATTAACCCCAGGCTCTCTAAGTATTATTCAGAAAACATAGATATTTATTCCGCTCAAAAAATTCTAAATTTAGAAAGCTTAGACCTTAACGAAAATATTATCTTGAAAATTGAAAATTGGATAAAAAAAATCTCGAAAAATCCTATAGAATATCCAACTAATTCACAAAAGTTTCTATCAGAATCAGTTACTGGAGTCGGGGTAGCCTGGTTTTGCTTGGTTTGGTTTGGGTATTTTCTAGAAGAAATCCAAGTAGATCATACTACTAAAAGCACTGAGAAGCAATTACCTGAAAATCAGAAATATCTCGAGAATATTTTCAAAAAAATTAATTGGCGGGGAGGTTTAAATAGTCTGTTACCCTTTGTAGCAATAGGTACAATTGCTGATTGCCAAAGTGTTCTGGAACCAACAAACAGGTTTTTAGTAAGGGCCGGGCTGCAATTATTACAAAAGAATCAATTACCTTTTTCGGGTTTAAATGAGCTACTAGATCAAACTGGTTTGGCAGAAAAAATTACTCAAAATTACAAAATAAATAGCCAAGATTTAGGCTACACACTTTCACCAATTTTAAACTCTTCAGGCAGGTTAAGCCACGCAAGATTATCTATTTCTACTCTCCTAGCTCCAGAAACTCAGACTGCAAAAGACTTGGCATCAAAGCTCATCCAAACAAACCAAGATAGAAAAGAAATGGTTAAAAATATTTTAGATGAGTTGGAAGAAAAAGCTTCTCAGCAGTTTTTATCAAACCAGAAAATGATTTGGATTGAAGGTTCTTGGAGCAAAGGAATAGTAGGTCTTTTGGCTTCACGGTTAGTCAATCAATACAACCTTCCTACAATTATAATTTCTCTCGAAGACTCTGGGGCCACAGCCTCCCTTAGAGCTCCCGAGGGATACCATCTACCAAAAGCGATGACTCAGTGCGCTGAACTTTTTGCTAAATTTGGTGGTCATCCGGGAGCGGCTGGTTTTACCACAACCTCAGAAAACTTGAATAATATAAAACCTAGAATGTCTCAAGCTCTAGAAGAGCAAAGTTTAAATCTTTCAACGCAGAAAAGCAATTATTTACCTGACTGGTTAAAAGACACAGACTTACCTTTAGAGTTACAACGAGAAACTTCTCAGAAAAAACTTTTATGGCTAAAGTCTTCTGATCTGGAAACGCATTTATTTACTGAGATCTGGAGCTTAGACCCTTTTGGGCAAGATTTTCCAATGCCAGTTTTAGTATTTAGACTGAGCTTCAAAGAAATAAGCCTACTCTGGATGGGTACTGAAAAAAATCATCTAAAAATTACTTTTAATAAAATTCAAAGTTTAACATATTTTAGGGTTTCACATGAACAAAAAAATATAATTCTTAAGTTAATAAACACTGAGAGTACTTTCTGGGTGGAAGCCAAAATTAGTCAAAATACCTGGAGTGGAAATACTAAAAATACTCTAATAGCCGAAAGATTATACTTATAGACTTGTTTAAATCTTAGAAATAAAATATTATTAAATTAATTTAAATAATTAATATGGAGGTTAGAGGTAAAAGCTGGTACTATATTAATCTAATTCTAATACTTACGTTTTTTTTGGTTACTTTTAATTTAGGTTTTAGCTATGTTGAGACTGAAATAAATACTAATTTGAGTTTGAATGAATTCAATAATTTAGAAGAGCTTTGCCCGAAAAAAGATTTAGATTTCAAGTACGCAAAGGTGGTTACTTTTGAAAAAGCCCGTCGTTTTTCTAGAATCTATTGTATCTATGAAGATCCAAGTAAAAATGTACAGCTTGATATGAATCATACCGGCGGAAAATGGCAACCTTATTTTAGACAGAATCTTAATCAAGACAGAAATATCTACTGGCCGATTTATATTTAATAAGAGGAACTCTTCAAACCAAATTAGAGTATGAAAATTTAACTATATTTTGCTATCTATAAACTTAGCTAATAATGAATTATTTTTTTGAATTATAACTAGATCAGCTGGACTAATTTTTAGATAAAGATTGTGTTGTTTTCTATCTAGACCTTGAGCTAAAGTTTCTTTAGAGGTATTAAAATAATCGGTGACTGTATTTGCTAGACCTGGCCAATAGGTATTTAATTCAGAAGCAGTGAAGGAAACAAGTGGAAAATTATTATTTTGAAGTCCAGCAGCAATTAACGGACGGCAAATTAAGGCAAGGCTTTGGCTAGTATAGTCAGTGAACACATGGTTCAATATTCTATCCATATGACCAGGTCTTTTTGAGACAGTGTGGCCAAGTGTAACAATATCTAAATTATCAATTTTAAATCTAAAGTTTTGATCAATTATTGCCGCGGCTGCTAACTTTTTATTTTCATCTTCAAGCCAGTATATAGATCCTTCGTTTTTACTTAGGTTTTTAAGATAGACACGCTCTCTATTACAAAAAATTTCTCCGTAATAGTTTATCAACTGATGAAGTTCACTAATCAAGCTACTTTGATTTCTTGCAGATAGCTTTGCAAAGTTTTTAAACGCCATATGTATATATTGGCTTATAGCAAAGTTTTTACGAAATGTAAAGAATTAATCAATAATCATTGATTATAAATTAAGATGTTAACTTACTTAAGCAATAGCTTAAACAGAAAGTTTCTTAAATTTGTCAACTATCCTCTTGAGCAGCCTCTAAACCTTGCATTCTGAGAATATCTTTAGGGTTGGTAGTGATAATTCTGTGTTCAGTTGGAAAAGCTATAATTTCAATGGCTACATGCCTCGGTCCAGCAAAAAAGATTCCTTGCCCCACTTCGGATTGCAATAAAACCTGTTTTTCTCCAGAGGTCAAAGCAAAAGTCTCAGCAATTAAATCAATTGCAGCAGTGGATTGTTTTAAAAGAATCTTCATAGCAGCATTTGTTACAATTGGTTTTCCAAATGGAGAGTTCAAAAAGTCACCAACATCTTGAGTAATAGTTGTAATTCCTAGGTAGTATTTACGAGCACGTTTTACAAGACCATAAAGAAACCTAGCTGAATCCTCGTATTGCATCATAATCCAAGCCTCGTCGATGGCTAGAATACGTTTTTTCAAGCTAGATCTGATTTCATTCCAGATGTATTTCAGCAATACATACATAGCAATTGGTCTCAAAGTCTCCTGTAAATCACGTATGTTAAATACAATAAACTCATTATTAATATTAATATTGGTTCTTTGATTAAAAACTCCAGCAAAAGTACCTTCAGTATATCGATACAGTCTCTGAGCGAGACTTTCCCCTCCTACGATCCCATTAAGAATATCAACCAAGTCACCCATTGTCGGTGGGATAATGGTATTAAGATCAGAATCCGGAGTAATGTCTCTTTTAGCGTAGGACTCCTGAATTGCTCTTTCCATTATACTTACCTCCTGAGGGTTCAATTTTCCAAGCATTAGTCCCATCAAACCCATTAAGTCAATTACAGCTGTACGCAAAATATCAGCCGTATTTTCTCCAGGTAAGGCTTTAGGTAAATCAAAAGGATTAATACGATTAGTAGAATTCAAACTCATACTTACATAAGCCCCGCCCAGAGTGTCAGCTAGTATTTTGTACTCTTGTTCAGGGTCAATTACAATTACAGAAATTCCAAGCATCAAACTACGCAAAATTTCTAGTTTTACAGCGTAGCTTTTTCCAGCTCCAGAAGTAGCAAAAATCAAAGAATTAGCATTTTCTAGCTCAAACCTGTCAAAAATAATTAAAGAAGTATTGTGTCTATTAATACCATACAAAATTCCTGAGTCTGATGATAATTCTGAAGAAACAAAAGGAAAACAAGCTGAAAGCGGACTGGTATTCATGTTATTTAATACATCAAGATCGTCTTTTAAAATTGGTAGATTGGAATTAAAACCATCATCCATCTGCAGAGCAGCCCTTTTCATTATAATGTTTTGCTGGCTCAAAAGCCCTTCAATTGCCTGGCTATATTTTTCTACTTGGTCTTGGTTGTCGGCGTAGATTGTGACATATACCCCAACTCTAAAAAACTTTTCAATTCCTTGCTGAATAGCATCTCTAAGTCCTTCCACATCTCGATAGGCAGTTTCTAGTTGAGGATCTCTGGCAGCACCTTTTTCGGAATTTATTTGTAGTGAGGCTTGGATTTTTCCAACTTTATTTTTCAATTCTTTTAAAACCTGAGAAGAGTCTCTTGGATACACAAAAATAGATAAATCCATTGGAATATCTGCGTTTACCACACCTTCTAACCAGCCACTATTAATAACCCTGGGATATGTCAAAACAAAAAAACTACGCACAATTTTGGTACCCAGTTCCAGTTGGCCAGTGGTGATTTTTACGCTACTTGGAGATATCAAATCTCTAATTGTGGAAATTCCCTCTCTATAGGCTTTCTCACTTTCAATCAAAGTTTTTTGAATTTCAATTTCAGTTTTAATAACTTCTTTGCGAAGTTGGTTTGGATTAAGTCTAGAAAGATAATCTATACTGTTAGGGTTTGGATTTTGCGGACCCGGTCTTTGAGAATTATTTCTAAATTGCTGAGGATTTGGGTTTCTCGGATTTCTGTTATTTTGTAAATTTGGATTAAAGCTTTGTGGGTTTACCCTCGCTCCAACCCTAGAATTTCCTACATTTGGTGGAACTTTAGGAGTTTGAGAATTATTCCAATTACCATAAGCCCCGCGAACTTGGCTATTATTTTGCAGATCACTTCCAAAATTTGGCACCCCAGTAAAATTAGTTGGGGTTTGATTTTGGGGGATTATAGGTTTTGGGGGATTAGCCATGTTGTATTTTTAGTTCTTTCCAGGTCTTATATTTGTCAAATTTTAATTTAGTTTGTAGGTTTTGGCAAATACTATGAGATTTGAAATTAGCATAAAAAACAAAGAGGAATTAGGTATGATTCTAGAGCTAATTCAGGAGTCTAGAATTACAAAAGTTAATCTTGTAGATAAGACAAATCAAGTAGAAAATAGTTGGCTGGCTCATAAACTTTTAGAATTACAAAACGATCTTGATATTACGCTTTGTTTTTCAATTAAGAACCGTTATAGTGGAAATCCATTATTTACTTTTCAAAAACTTCAAGAATTTATATATTTAGCAGCCCAAGAAAATATCATTCAATATTTAATAATTAGTGGAAATCCCAAAAGGCAATTAGATGCTATTAAAGCTCTTGAATACTACGCAACGGATATTTTTAAAAGGCAGAATTACTACAACGATTTTAAATTTAGTGATAAGTTTTTTTGTGCTTATAACCCTTCCCTGGGTGGCCGTGATCTGGAAACGGAAAATCAAAGACTTGTGGAAAAAATTAATACTAAGATAGTCTCAGGGGTCTACTTACAAATCAGTTCTAATGAAAAATTACTACTTGAGGGTATTAACCATATTAAATCATTTAAAGAAAAAGTTCAAATCTTGGGCTCGATTTTAATACCAACTATATCTATTTTAAAAAGTCTGGAATTTAGGCCTTGGCATGGAGTGGAACTATCACCTGATTATCTTGAAAGTCTAGAAAAAGCTGAGATTATAACTCAAAACTTATTTAATTTTTATAATTCACAAGGTGTTGAACCAGTAGTCACTATTATTCCATTTAATAAAGAAAACCTAAAAAACTTTTATAAAAAATATCAACTTTAAAATGTTTATAGAACTTAAAGCAATTCCAGTACTTGGCAGAACTAGTTATTTAGTTATTCCTGATGATCAAGAAAATATCTCAGAAGTAATTAAAAATCTAAAAATTGATTTAGATTTGGGCAAAAAAATTAGAATTATTTGGGAAAATAAAACTTTTTCGAAGCTTATTTTGGGGAGTCTGGAAGAACTTGGTAAGACAATAGAAAATCTTAATTTTCAACCTTACGAAACTGTTTTTTATAAACTAAAATTGTCAGAGATTGGTGCACAAATTAAAAATTACCCAGAAGTAAACTGGGAAAGATACAGTTCTGAAATCTCATTTAAACTAGTTAAATCTGTTGAAAGCCCTGATTATGAAATAGTCAAAAACTTTGTTTTAAACAGTAATGGGGTGGAATTTTCTAAAAAAGATGGGATTACCATAATTGAGCCAAACCAGGAAATGCAAAAAGTTATTACAGAAAAATTACCGGAAGTTATTGGAAGTTCTGAAAATAATATTTATTTGGTTAGTAATAATATAGGTTCCCAATTCGTGGGTTGTTTTGATCTAGTAAAAGTAAATACTGAGGAAGTTCAACTTCACTATACTTCAGGCAAGGCTTCTAAACTAGAATTATTTTTAGGCAAAAAAATGCCAATTTTAACTGCAGCAATACTTGAAATTCTTAAAACTGAATATAAAGATTACAAATATTTAACATTTTCAAACAAAGATAAAGCCACTAAAAATGTTTATCAAGATGTTGGTTTCCAGGTTGAGCCTGAAAGAAAATGTATTTTAGTTAAAAAGAATCTAAGTAATAATGACGTTAAATAAGTTTTTAAGTGATTAATTAACTCACCCAAAACTATTTTATCTCCAGAAACTAAGATTTATTTTCTTGTTTTCCTAGCTCTTCAATCAAAGTTTTCAAATAGCCTTCTTGTTTACTTTTGCTCATTAATTCTGTGATTGAACCGTCAAAGACTTTTCCACCTTTTTCAATTACAGCAACTTTTTCACATAACAGGGTAATATCTGGCAAGTAATGTGAAGTTAAAAGAATGGTTAAACCTTCCTCCTCGTGAAGTTTCTTTAGCAGTTCTCTCATGGTACTTTGAGCTTCAAAATCTAATCCAAGGGTAGGCTCATCCATAAACAAAAATTTAGGTGAATGAAGGACACTAGAAATAATTTCAAATTTCATTCTTTGCCCAAGGGACAATTGACGTACAGGTACATCTATTTTTTCTCGAATATTAAACAGATCTACCAGCTCATCAATTCTGTTAGTAATATTTGGCTCCATCATATCATAAAGATAGCCTGAAAGTAAAAGACTTTCTTGAGCGGATAGATTAGGATCTAGATTTTGTTTTTGACCAGAAACTAATCCTACTTGTCTCAGAAAATCTGGTTTTCTTTCGTAGGGATAGTATCCCAAAACTTCTATCTCGCCTTCACTTTTTTCGACCAAACCTAAACAATGCTTTATAAAAGTAGTTTTTCCAGCCCCGTTAGGCCCAACCAGACCATAAATAATAGGTTTTTCAATTTCCAGAGTAAAGTCAGTTAAAGCCAGCACTTCTTTTTTTTCTCGACTAAAAAATCCAGTTCTTTTATAGACTGTGAAAGTTTTTGAAAGATTTTTAGCAGTTAGTAGTGACATAATATTAATTATGTTATAATTTTAGTCATGAGGAATGTCAAATAAGTATCTACAAACATACTAAACTATTGACAATTAAACCAGAATCTGACCCTATTCACTAGATTCTAGTGTTTGCAGCTGTAGCTCAGTGGATTAGAGCGTTAGGTTGCGGTCCTAAAGGTCGCAGGTTCGATCCCTGCCAGTTGCACCAAAAATTTTCTAGATTTAATTTATACAAAATTATGGCTGAACCAAATGTTTATTATTCTGCAAATACTGATTCAAAGAAACAAGTTCTTGAATTAAAGCCAAAATTAGGTGGTTTTTTAGCTACTTATATAATTTTTTCTCTACCTGGATTTATTTCTGGGATTGTTTGGTTGATAATTACTATAATTGTGTTTTTTGCAGTTATAGCTGGGTTTTCAAGCGCAAATGCCGATCAAGAGAACCAAAATAAATTGAACCTAACGGAATTAAGGAAAGGGAATGGAAACAATGGCGTTTTGATTTATGATCTAATTGGACCTATAGATACGACTGTTTCTGGACTTTCACAAAGTAGTAGAAGCTCTGGAATTTACACTGATTTGGTAGCTAAAGATTTTGCTGAAATTAAAAAAAGAAATGAAATTAAAAATATTGTCTTTAGAGTAAATACCCCTGGTGGGACTGTTTTTGCTTCAAAAGTTTTAGGCGATCAGATAGCAGATCTTATTAGGTCAAAAGGTCAAAAAACAGCAGTGTTTTACTTCGACCAAGTTGTTGCCAGTGGTGGACTAATTGCAGCTTACAAAAACACAGATAATTACATAGTTGCTTCGCCCTATGGAGAGACTGGCAGTATTGGTGTGGTTTTAACCCTTTCAAATTTCAAAGGACTTGCTGAAAAAGTAGGCTATAGCGAAACAGTGATCAAATCTGCTAACAGTAAAGATATTGGGAATCCTTTTAGAGATGTAACAAGTGACGAGAAAAGCTTTTTGCAAAAGCAAGTTGATCTAGAATATAATAGTTTTATTGAAACTGTTGCAACAGGGCGAAAGATCACTAAAGAAAAAGTTAAATCTATTGCAAATGGATATGTTTATATGAATTCCGAAGCCAAAAGCTTAAATCTTTTTGACGAAATTGGTGATGTAAACAAACCTATAGAGGTTGCGGCTAAAAATGCCGGTCTAGACAACTACAATGTTTGGGAGATTAAAACCGAGGCAAATATCTTTGAAAGCATATTCACTGGAGCAAGTGCAAACATTTTTGGATTACCTAAAAACACCTCAAAAGCAATAGATAGAGCCACTTTTTTCAGAGCTGGTACGATGTACACTATTGACGATACAAAGATTTAATTAAACTTCTACCGTTTCTCTTTTTTCTGCTGAAACTGACTCAGTCTGAAAACTAACTAGCAAAGGCCCACCATTTTCTCCTCCCCTCCAAGACAGAACTACTTTTTCACCACTCTGGCCATCTGTAAAAGTCTTAACATTATTACCTTGCTCTTTTTCTAGTTTTTTGCTAACTGCTTTAGGATAACAACTGATAATCCTGGTTATATTACCATATCCAGATCCTATTTGCTGACCTAAAGTTTCATTAGCTAATTTATCAATGGGAATTTTTCCATTTATACTTGTTTGAACATACCCTTCTGGAGATCCATGAGCAACTAAAGTATCTTTACCAATCAGAAATGGAATTCCGTTTTTTAAAAACCCATTTAGCTTTAATAATAAAGCTTGGATTCTTTCTGGATCTGCTTCTATAAATACAGCTCCATTTTTAGATTCAGAAGCTGGATCAGCCTTACCCAAGGAATATCTTTCCAAATTTTTTGCCAAAACTTGTTGTTTTATTTTGTTTAAGGTTCCTGATAAATTTGTTTTGGTTTCTATTTTTTCACAATTTAATGCACTTACTTTGCAATATTCTGATATTAATTCTTGCAAACTCCAGGTTTCTATTTTTTTTTCGTATCCTTTTGTGAAAGATGTTTCGACCAGTACAATGTTATTACTAGGATTATTAATTCTAGGTTTTTCAGGTTCAAAAACTATATTATTTTGATTTTCCATGTTTTTTTCATCACATATTTATAGCATTTGGTCAGCTGAAACTATGTTTGACAACTCATCTCTGCTAAAGCTAATTTGATTATGAATTCAGAAATTAAGAATATACTAAACCAAAGTAATTTCAACGAAATATATGGTTCAGTAATAGTAAAAAATAACCAGAATCAATTCCTGATCTTACGCCGTTCTGAGAATGATGATGGAGCTGGTTTATGGGATTTACCAGGAGGTAGTGGCGATAAAAATAGTGATCCAGAGATGGAAGCAAGCAGAGAATTGCTAGAAGAGGCTGGGATTGAAAGCGGTGAGTTAGAATTTATTGACTCTTGGAATTTTGTAATAGAAAAAACTGGGGCGAGCTTTCAAAGTTTTTGTTTTTATACTTTTTCTGGTCAGGAGCCAAAATTAAATTGGGAGCACGACCAGTACAGGTGGGTTTACTTAAAAGAAGCTCAGGAACTACTTTGGAACAAAAAACAAACAGAGTGTATCAAAAAAGTAGTTAGCAAAATTTACCCAGCTTTTAGCCAAGAACCCGAAGATATTAACTTAGAGTCAGATTTTGGAGAAAGAGGTATAGCATTAATTAAAATCCAAGAAACTGGAGAATTTATTATCTATGATAAAGCTTTTCGCCAAGACAAAAGAGCTCGACTACCTGGCGGACATATTGACCCTGGAGAAAATTCTTTGGAAGCTGCGATTAGAGAAACTGAAGAAGAGGTTGGTCTCGTCAATCAGAGTTACAAAGGTTATCTGGGTAGTAGTCATGGATTTTATAATTGGGGGGAAGATTCAAATAAAATCATTCATAAATTAGATCATTTCTATTATTTCCAGACTTCCCTTAAAAACTGGACGGGTAGAAAACCAGGAATTGAAAAAGATATTAAATGCTTTTTAGCAGATGAGAAATATCTCAAAGAAAATACTACCGCTCAATTGGCTTGGGTTTTAAAAAACATAGAAAAATTAGATTGAATATGGAATTAGAAAATTTGGAATTTCAAAAAAAGATTTTGTTAGCCAGTATTTTAGATACCAACGTAAATAATATTTTTACCAAAAATTACAAAATTACTGAAGTACAAAATCTCGAGTACCATCACAAACTAAAGTTACTTGAATCTGGCTATCCGCTGGATTACCTTTTAAAAAAAATTAAATTCTTAGATTTAGAAATTTTGGTTACTCCTAAAACTCTGATTCCAAGACATGAAACAGAAGAATGGGTGGCAGAATTAATAAAAAAATTGAAGGTTTTAAATTTATCACAGACTATTTACCAAGGCTTAATTGAACTAAGTTTAGTCGTCGATATTGGCTGTGGGTCAGGAATTATTGGACTGTCACTGGCTAAATATTTTGAAAATGCGATTTTAACTGACGTTTCAAAAGAAGCAATTGTAACAGCTATTGAAAATGCTAAGGTTAACGAAATAAAAAATGCGATTTTTTTGGAGTCAGATTTGCTTGATTCCAATGATTTACGCTCAAGTATTGAAAAATATGATTCTTGGATACTAGTTTCTAACTTGCCATATTTACCAGCCAGTGACGACTCATTTATATCAAAAAGTAAAGTTAGATTTGAACCCCAAAAAGCTCTTTATAGTGGTGAAAATGGTTTGGATCTATTTAAAAAACTCCTAATTCAAATTAACGAATTAAAAATAAAACCCAGTGTTGTCTATTTTGAACTTGACCCTCGAAATATTAGAGAAGCGGAGAGTCTACTGTGCAGAATATATTCAAAAATCGAGGTTATTATAGACCAAAATAATCTTGAGAGAGTTTTAATTGGTACAATTTGACAATCTATGGTAAAATTAGCTTCAGTAACTCATTAATCTATGACCACCGAATTCAGGGAATCTATTCTCAAATCAATTAATTTAATAATTAACATCGTTGATGAGTCGGCTAAAATAGAGGTTGGGAAAGAAGCTGATCAGTGGCGCTTTAATATTATTACCTCAAAACCTGAGGATCTTATCGGCAAAGATGGGGAATTAGTAAGGTCTATTCAGCATGTTGCAAGAGTTTTAGTTCACAAAATTTTTCCCGAGGATAGAACACATTTCTTAGTAGACGTAAATGGATACAGACAGAAACGCGAGCACACAATTAATAATAAAATTCCTGAAATTGCACAAAAAGAGGTTTTAAATATCGGAAATACTGTTATTTTAATTGGTTTATCTGGTTATGAAAGGCTTCAAGTCCACAACTATTTATCAGAAATAAAAGGCCTTAGTACTACAAGTGTGGGACCGGAGGATAATCGCAAGCTTCTCATTATGCCAACAAGCGAAACTGGTTCAATTGGAATGGATAACGCAAAAATTATTGATATAAATAGATTATAGGTTTGAAAGTTATTAGGGTTTGAGTATTCTCAAATTTTCAAGATTTCCATGATCTTGATTCTACACCTAACTAATATACTCCTAGATTTGGTTCATTACCATTTCCTGCAATTACATCGTTGTAGTTAAAACTTTCTGTGACCGCCAGCCAAGTTGCTGGAATTTCTCTCAATATTCCAAATGCAGTTACTCTAAACCTTCCATTTTCAGAACTAATTGCCTTTACTTCCAGCCCCACACTTTTACACAGATAATTACTTCTAGCTAAATGAAATGGTTGTGTTACCAGAATTAACCTGTTTAATTTAAAAACATTTTTTGCTCGCCAGCAGCTATCAATAGTTCTTCTCCCTGCAAAATCTTGAATAATATCACTACCTGGAATACCTGACTTTACTAAATAAGTTTTCATTGCTAGTGGTTCGTTGTAGTAAACTTCTCGATTATCACCAGTAACCAATACTTTTTTAACTTTTTTTAATTTATATAATTCAACTACTTTATCTAGGCGTTTTTCCAAGACTATACTTGGCTCCGAACCATTTATGATTCCTGCTCCCAAAACCATAACTACACCAAAATTAGAGGCATCTTTTTGAAAGACAGGATTGAGTGCAAATACCAAAAAGGTAAAATACCAAAAAGGTAAACAAAGAAATGAGATCGCAACTACAACAAATTTAAATATCTGAAAAAACACAAATTCTTTTAATTTAAAAAAACTTAACCACCCCACCTACCTCTATACTGCAAGCTTTCAGCAAGATGTGGCACTTCAATATTTTTGGAGTCAGCAAGATCTGCGATAGTTCTACTAAGCTTCAATATGCGAATGTAACCTCGAGCAGAAAGTTTGAATTTATCGATTGCCTGACTGAGTAATTTTTCACCTGTTGGATCCAGAAAACAATACTTTTCTATCATTGCCAGATTCATTTCGCTATTAGTTTGAATTTTTTCTTCTGAAAATCTTTCTAATTGAATATTTCTTGCTTTCTGTACTCTTTTTGCAATTTCAAGTGAAGGCTCCCCTAATTTTTTAGTTTGAAGCTCATCTTTAGTAGGTCTATTTACTTCCACCTGAAGATCTATACGGTCTAGGATTGGCCCGCTAAATTTAGCTTGGTAACGATTGATTGCTGCTTTATTTTGAGGCTTATTTATTCCATCTATATCATCAGGATCAAAACCACTTGGGGTCGGGTTCGCAGCTGCTAATAAATAAAATCTACTTGGATAGCTAATGGATCCACTTGCCCTAGAAATAGTCACAAAACCATCTTCAAGGGGCTGTCTTAAAGCTTCTATTGATTCACGGTCGAACTCAGGAAACTCATCAAGAAACAAAACGCCCCGATGGGCAAGGGAAATTTCACCAGGCCTTAGCTTACTGCCTCCACCCACAAGGGCGATATGAGATGAAGAGTGGTGAGGAGCTCTGAAAGGTCTTTCTAGAATAATCTTCCCGTCACGAAGTAGGCCAGTTACAGAATATATTTGAGTAACTTCTAGAATTTCAGACTCGGTTAAAATTGGTAAAATTGTAGGATAGCTTCTTGCAAGAAGGGTTTTGCCTGATCCAGGCTGACCAATAAACAAAACATTATGACCTCCAGAGGCTGCTATTTCCAAAGCTCTTTTAGCCACCTCCTGACCTCGCACATATGCCATGTCATTTGATAATAATCCATGCTCTGTCAAAGGAAGTCTGTCTGTAGTAGAAACCAAACTAGTTAAATCTAGCGGCTCTAGCGGCACTAAAAGTTCTTTTTTATTTAAGTGTTTTACAAGCTCAGTTAGATTATTAACTCCATAAACAGTAACCCCTTTTACTAGACTACCTTCTTGAGAGTTTTCGGCTGGAATATAAACTTCCTTAAACCCGTTCTTTTTTGCCCACAAACAAACTGTCAAAGTACCATTTATAGCTCTTAATTTACCATCTAAAGATAACTCACCTAAAAATAAACTTTTTTCAGGCAAATCTATATTTACATAATCCATCAATTTCAATATCCCAACCGCCATAGGAAGATCAAAAGCTGAGCCAGATTTGGTTATATTTGCTGGGGCAAGGTTAATAGTTAGTTTTCCTAGTGGAAATTCGTAGCCACTCTGCTTCAAACTGGAGCGAATTCTTTCTCTACTTTCCTGAACTGCTTTATCAGGTAGTCCTACTACCACAATTGCTGGCAGACTAGGCGAAAGATCTATTTCTACTTCAATTAGTTGTGCTTCTAGACCTAGTGTTGTCGCAGTAAAAAGCTTAGTTATCATAGCTAAAAGTTGCTTTGAATGTTAGAGTTATTTTGATTGGTTGAATTGTTAAATATACCTACGGTTCTTGTAAAACTTAAATAAATCATCAACGCGTTTATGAAAAACAAACATAGTAGAAAAACTACTATTATGATGGCTTTTTTCGGATTATAGCTTTTATTGATTATATTAGTAAAGGCAAGTCCTAGAAAAACTAGAACACAGAGACCTAGAAACAAAAATAAATAACCTAGTAGACTAAAGCCGATTCCCATAGAATTTATTCAGATTTTATTTTAGCTAAAGCATCAACATATACTTTTCTAAAACTAATTCCATCTTGAGCACCAACGACTTTTGTAATTACATCAGTTTTTAGATCAAAACTACCATCACCTTTAAATACTACAAGAGGAAATGTAGGAATACTACTAACTGAAAAAAGTGCGGCCACTTCTGTTTCTTCGTCCACATCACACTCATAGAACCCTATTTCACTTAGCTCAGGATCTTCTGATAGAGCCCTAAAAATTGGGGTCATGACTTTGCATGGAGGACACCAAGTAGCACTAAAGTCAATTAAAATTATATTTGGTGATTTTTTTAATTCTTCGAATTTAGCAATAGTTAAAATTTGTGTGTTAGCCATAGATTCTTAATAAAAACTTAAAGTAGAAAAATGTAAAGCTAAATATTTAGATATAAAAAATAACCACTTTTGTGGTTTTAATAAAAAATGGTGGGTGATGAGGGATTCGAACCCCCGACCTTTTCGGTGTAAACGAATTGCGCTACCACTGCGCCAATCACCCAAACTTACTAATCATAAATTTAAGGCTTTTTTACAACCTTTTGTCAAGGTAATGAGTTTAAACGACTAAATAATTTTGCCAGTAGCTCGAGTTACTAAGGCCGAATTTGCTCCAAAAAGTGTAGACTAAATAAATATTGGCTATAAAAAGCAAAAAACCAATTACCACTTCAGTAAAACTTCCAGTTCTAAAAAGTGCTAAGCCAATTCTTTTTTTAATCGGCCAAAATACCGGAATTCCTTCCTTGGTCACAAAATCCCCAATTAAATGAGCAAAATATCCAAAAGCTAAAAGAGCTAAAATTTCTATTCTGAATCTATCTTTCCAAATTAAAAATACTAATAGTATTAAAAATACATCCAAAATTGCGGTTATTCCCCTAATCATGAATTTTATTTGCTTATTAGAAAGCACGTCTAAAGATAGGTTTTTGAACTGCCTGGTTTGCCTGGTTAACATCTCACCTAAAAACTGAACACCAATAAATGCTGAAACTACTAAAACAATAGACAAAATTTTATCATAACCAAGTAAAAAATACAGACCCAGAGAAAATAAAACCACTCCTACCATTGAGTGAGTGATTCCCCGGTGAGGGAAGATTTTATTTACAAAAGGAAAAACACTGCTCATTTCACTTCCTGGATGATCTATATCAGGCATCAAACTGGAAAAGGCTACAAAAGTAATAAAGGGCAAGAAAAATGGCTGATTAAAATACAGACTGGCTGTAAAAGTAGTGGCAGTCGCCAGGGAAACATGATTAAAAGCAAGCATTTTATTGCTTATATTTTTTCAAAAACATTCGGTCAAGAATTTTTAATTTTAGTTTTAACAATTACTTCTTTAACCATATTATAACGTTATAGTTGCTTTTAATTTATTACAAGGTTCTCTTAAGTTATTTGTTCAAATGTGGCCACTTTCGTGTTTTAAAAGTCTAAAAATTGATATACTTGCTTGGATTATAACAATAAGAATGATTTTTTCCACCATTTCTACACCCTGTTTCTCCAGTTTCCTCAAACGACTGTGATATAAGTCCAAAATGAAGATGAGGTCCTGTGCTAAAACCAGTGTTTCCCATAAAACCAACAACACCCCCCTTGCTTACGCTATCACCCACAGCTAAAATTGATTGGAAATTCATATGGGCGTATAAAGCATAGACTCGCTGACCAGAAGGTAATAAATGCTTTATGATTAGATAATTTCCATAACCAGCAAACGCAAATCCTTTTTTATATATAATCCCATCAGCAACTGCTTTAAGTTCAGTTCCAGTATTATTAGCAATGTCAGCAGCATCATGTTCACAATTATTACCAAAAAATCTAGTAACGGCTCCTTCTGCAGGTTTAGAAAAATAACCTTTAGGTATTGCTAGGCCCGAAGATTCCTCAAACCAACAAGTTGGTTTGTAATTTTCATCAATTATTATTTCTTTTGTAGCTTCAATTTTTTTTTCTGCTTCTAAAGATTGAATTTGAGCTTCTTGCTGCTTCCTTTGTTCTATAAGTTGCTTTACTAGATTTTGATAATCATTTTCTTTACCTGAGTATTGGTCTAAAAGCCCCCTCAGACCTGACCTCTTACTCCTAAGCAAAAATACACTATCTTCCAAATTTTTCTTAGACTCTTCTTGTGATTTTTTGTTTTCAACTAAATTTTTGTTAACATCTTCAATCTGAGTTCGAAGGGAATTTGCTTTGGACTGAAGCGAAGACATGTCATATACTTTTGCAAGAGCTTCAATAAGACTTTTGCTAGATAAAACACTTTCTAACGGAGTAATTTGCTCCTGCTTTTGAATTGCTATAACTAGACTCTTCATTTCTTTAACTAGCTTATCCTGTTGATTCTGGTTTTCATTAATCTGGGCTTCTAGACTATTAACTACAAGCTTAGTTTGGGTGATTATTATTTCACTTTTATCTATCTCATCTTGAACAAATTTTTCTTGTTCTTTAAGAGTAGATCTGTAGCCACTAGAATCTTCTAGGTTTTTATTAATTTTGCCTAAATTAGAATTAATAATTGTGATTGAGTTTTGAATTTCAGACTGTTTTTGATTATAATTTTTTTCTGCTCTAGTCTTCAAAGTTAAGTTGAAAAGTGAAACAAGCATTAACAAAACAATAAGCCCTAAAAAAACTTTTTTAGTTTTCATAAAACCAAATTATTTTAGTTTACTCTTAGTCTTCTCTGGCGGGTTAGATAGTATATCCCAACTGCTGACCCAGCAGCCAAAATTGCAGCCATAGCCAAAAATTCTGGTCCCCCGGTTCTAGGTGTTGGTGGTAGAGGAATATCATTTATTCTGACTTTTTCGCCAGTATCCACTTTAGGATTGGTTCCGATGGATCCAAAAATAATCTGAAGACCTGATTGAGATCCCGTAGGTGTTCTGTTACAACTGACGTTTTGTCCTGTGGTAATAACGCACAAGTCGCTCTTAGCAGTTGCGTTTCCAATACTCATGTTTAAGCCCCTTGCAGGTAGTATTTTTTTAGATGGTAGTACAAATCTGCAAATGGTGGTGGTATTTACAAAAGCCTCGTCGCAGATCAAATTTAAACCTGGAATATCAGCGTCTGTTAATTCAGTTACATCTGTAAGAATATTAACTTTTTCGCCAGTATCCACTTTAGGATTGGTTCCGATGGATCCAAAAATAATTTGAAGACCTGGTTGGGACCCTGTAGGTGTTCTATTGCAGGTTACATTTTGTGCTGTTGTAATTACACATACATCGCTTTTAGTGGTTGAGTCTCCGATACGCATGTTTATTCCAGCAACGGGTAGGGTTTTATTGGTTGGAAGTAAAAAGGTACATGTAGTAGTAGAATTTACAAGAGCTTCAGTACATACTACAGTTAAACCTGGAATGTCTGCGTCAATTAACTCAGAAGTAGGAGCCTGGGCAACAAGAATTGGAAAGTTTGCATTTACATTACTATCGTCCAATCTTAGCTCGGTGTAAATACCTTGGAAACTAGCCTCGCCTACATCATATCTTAAAACTGTTCCAGGTGCATCAGTTACGTTAGTTCTCAGCCTTGCACTAAATGAAAATTTTCCAGTTACAGCCCCAGGGTTACTACTAGGAGCCATAGTCACTGGACCAGCAGTGTTTACTCCACTACAAGCACTAGTATTTGTAGCTGATCTTGGTCTATATTCAAGTACAGTACCCCAAACTCCTGGATTTGCTCTAATTATAGTGCTACAAACTGAAAAAATTGTTCCATTATCGAATTGATCTGTGAAACTTGCAGGATCGACTTCTAATTTATTACCAATAAAAATTCGCAGTAGTGCATTATTTATCTGAGCCACATCTCCACCATTTTCATATGAAACTGTAAAAGTTTTAGTTTGTCCTGGAAAAAGGCTCACCCCACTGTCTTGGGCTGCAACTGGAAAGTTTAATAGAGAAGATATCAACAGTGCTAAAAAAGTTGAAAAGACTAATAATTTTTTGGTGAACATAAGAATTTTGTTTTTGTTTAAATTTAGTATACTACAAAAAAAGCTATAATGCAAATTATTACATATCTTCCTTTAGTCCAAGCCCAATAGCGGTAGATAGTTGGTTTGAATTTGGAACGATGTAAGGCCTAGCCTCTGGGTTAATTTTTACCATTCTAAGAGAATTAGCCAAATAAACTGGGGCTGGAAAATCTTTTAAAAATTCAATAAGTCCAGCAGTTGAAATTCCACCTCCTGTAATTACAATTTTTTGGGGGTCCTGAGCAATTCTTTTATTTAATTCAAAGAAAGTTTTGAGTTCTGATTTTATAACTACAAAAGTATCTAGAAATTGTTTTGGTAAATCAAACAAGTTTACAAGGCTAAGGTCTTTTTTGAAATATTGGGCCGTGGTGTCATCTAGTCCCAGGGCTTTGCCTAAGTCAGTAGAAATTTTTTCACCCCCAACAGGAATATGAGAGCTAGCTCGTAAAACCCCATCTACAACTATGCTAAAGGCAGTTTGATTAGCTCCAATGTCTACAAGAACTGTATTTCCAGAGTCTGGAGTAAGAACAGCTCGTATTTGAGACAAAGTTTGATTTTCTAGAGCTATTCCATCTAGATTAATATGTTCTAACAGGTTTTTACTATTCTCAATTACAAAATCAGGAAGTGCATTTATAATTACTCTTTGTTTTCCAGTGTATGCTTTAATTCTAGGATCATTTTCTATAACACTCCAGGAAAGCCTCATTTCATCGGGTGGAAATGGTAAGAAATATGGAGCTTGTTTATCTATCTCTTCTTGGATTTGTTTTTTGTTCCAACTAGCTTCAAAATCCATTGTAGTAACGTAAACATCTTTACTAGGAACGCTCATTATAGTTTTTACTCCGCTAAAACCCCCAGAATTCATTATATCTTCAATAATTGTAGAAAGTTTTCTAAGTTTTGTACTATCCCAGTACCCGTCCAAGTTAAGACTATGCTGGGCCGTACCATAAGTAACTAGCTCATGGCCCTCAGCACCATTACTCACTTCAACCATCTTTATAGAGTTGGCTCCTATATCTAGACCTATATAAGTTTTATTTCCGAACATTAATTTTTGTTAGATTTAAGGTAATTACTTAGCATGAGTATATAGCCTAAATAGTGTTTTGACAAGCGTTGACTATATTAGAAACTTAGGGCATAATTATGTGAATAAATACCTGTTTTTTCTCAGGACAAAACTACTAATCCAATTATCTTCATAACCAAAGCAGATAAATTATATGAACGATAGCCTAAACAAGTTGATTATTGATACCCCCTTTTTAAGTAGCGGGGATAAGGATTTTTTACTTCAAAAACTACCTAATTTAAACCCATTAGAAAGACTCAAATTACAACAAAGCTTATCTCATGGTCAGGCACCAAACATCTTACAATCATTGCAAGTAATTCGAGCTAGATTTTTCAATTCAGAAGCCCCAAAAAAACCCGATATACTCAGCCAAGTTGCTTCAGCTATTTTCCCAAAAAAACCAAAAAAAGTCCTAGCAAGTAACATCTTAAACCAATCTCAGATTATTGGTGGACCTGTTCCTCAAGCTGTAAAAGCCAGTAATATACAACCGTTAAAATCATTAGCAGAATTTTATCATCCATTTCAACTAGCTACACTTAATCCTAACCACTTAAATTTTGGCTTAAATGATAGTTCAGATATTATTATTCAGAATTTTTTGAATAAAGTGGATCAGATTTTTGATAAAATTGAAAATATTAATTTGCGCCGAGGTTATTTTATGAATTTTGTTCAATCACCCCTATTTAACAGTTATTTAAATACTGGTTTAACTGCTTTGAGGCACCCTGAACTACAACCTTCAAATATCATTCTCAATCTTCTCTACCAGATTAATAGTAGCTACCTTAATAATAAGCAATTCAAAGCTGCAGCTACAATTTGCAATCATCTAAGAAGCTTAGCTAGTTTATAGAAATGCCTAAACAATTAATAATAGTACCAGGAGGTAATTCTTTTGATAGTAACGACAACTATTTAGAGTGGTTAGAAAATTCCTCTATAAATTTAAAAACCAACCAAGGATGGAAATATCAAATCCAGCGAGATTTTACGAACTTAGGCTGGGAGGTGTTTTACATGGATATGCCTTGTAGTCACAATGCTAACTTTGAAGAATGGTCACTAGCTTTTCAAAAAATTTTACCGCTTTTGAGTTTAGATGTAGTTTTAGTCGGACATAGTTTGGGTGGTATCTTCCTTGCTAGTTATCTCGCCCAGCACAATTTGAAAGTTAAACAACTTCATTTAGTGGCAGCACCTTTTGAAAGAGTAGGAAGTTTTGAACTACCTAAAATACTTCTCAGAGCTAATCAAAATTGTGATCAAATAAATATTTGGCATTCCATTGAAGACTCTGTAGTTGAGTTTAGTGAAAGTCAAAAATATCTTAAACATTTTCCAAAAGCTAAACTTCAAAAGTTTGTAAATAAGGGTCACTTTAATCAAAATAACTTTTCTGAATTAGTTGACGTGATTATTAATATTTACTAGTTTATTGGATAATATCTAAGAATTATTCAAGCTATGGACATCTCAAATTATTCACATCAAGAAATTGAACAAAAATGGCGTAAATATTGGGAAACCACGAATTTTTACAAAACTCCAGAAATTGAAATTGGCGATAAAAAAAAGTATGTATTATTTGCTTTTTCCTACCCTTCAGGCTCAGGACTACATGTTGGCCACGCCAAACCATACACCGCAGTGGATATAATTGCCAGATATTCTAGATTTACTGGAAACAAAGTTTTGTGCCCCACTGGTTGGGATGCTTTTGGTCTGCCAGCTGAAAATTTTGCCATAAAAAATGGAGTTCACCCCAGAATCAGTACCGATGATGCAATTAGAAATTACCAATCTCAGGTA
>Ga0105044_10000663_pt1 | contig 43277 bp, 37 predicted proteins | sample MAT01_FD_78092 | JGI IMG/M metagenome (GOLD analysis project Ga0105044, IMG submission 78092) | Freshwater microbial communities from Lake Fryxell liftoff mats and glacier meltwater in Antarctica - MAT-01 | ecosystem: Environmental > Aquatic > Freshwater > Ice > Liftoff microbial mat | place...
CGCCGGCGCCGGCATCGCGCGCGAAGCGCGCCGAGCGCACCCCCGGCGCGCCGCCGAGGGCGTCGACCTCGAGTCCCGAGTCGTCGGCGAGCGCCGGCAGACCGGCGTGGGCGGCGATGGCGTGTGCTTTCAGTCGAGCGTTGGACAGGAAAGAGTCGCCGCTCTCCTCGACCGCCGGGGCGCCGGCGAGGTCGGCGAGCGAGCGCAGGTCGAGGTCGAGACCGGCGAGCAGCGCCCGCAGTTCGCTGAGCTTGCCGGCGTTGCCGGTGGCGGCGACGAGAATCACCCGACGCCGGCGGCAGTCAGGGCGGCGCGCTGCATTGTCCCGAGGGCGGCGATGGAGGCGGTGCCGAGGGCGGTGAGGCGGGCCAGTTGCTCGGCGCTGAACGGGTCGGCCTCGGCGGTGCCCTGGACTTCGATGAAGCGGCCACTGCCGGTCATCACCAGGTTCATGTCGACGTCGGCGCTGCTGTCCTCCGTATAACAGAGATCGACCAGCGGCGCGCCGCCGACGCTGCCGACGCTCACCGCCGCTACCGAGTCGCGCAGCGGCTGCCCGGTGAGGGCGCCGCGGGCACGCAAGCGGTGCAGCGCCAGCGCCAGGGCGACGTAGCTGCCGGTGATCGACGCCGTGCGCGTCCCACCGTCGGCTTCGATGACGTCGCAGTCGATCCACAACGTGCGCTCGCCGAGGACCTTCATGTCGGCGACGGCGCGCAGGCTGCGGCCGATCAGGCGCTGGATCTCGTGCGTGCGGCCGCCGACCTTGCCGCGCGTCGACTCGCGCGCGATGCGGCTGGTGCTGCTGCCCGGCAGCATGCCGTATTCGGCGGTGATCCAGCCGCGGCCGCTGTTCTTGAGGAAGGGGGGCACCGAATCCTCAATGGTGACGGTGCAGATGACCCGGGTTCGCCCCACCTCGATGAGCACGGATCCGTCGGACTGGCTGATGAAATCGGGGGTAATCACGACGGGGCGGAGCGCCTCGGGGGCGCGACCATCAACGCGGCTAGCCATCCGGCCCGCATAGCACCTGCAGTGTGCGAACGGGAGTTATTTTCTCGCCAGGCGAATTAGCGGTTGAGGCGATTCTTGCCCGTGTTATTTTTTCGTCGCTGACACAAATGGCACGCACGACGAAGAGGGGCGCAGGACATGGCTGATTTCACGATCAAAGGCACCCACCCGGTGATGGAGAAGATCCTCAGCATCTGCCAGAAGGTGGCCGTCACGGATTCGACGGTGCTGATCATGGGCGAGAGCGGCACCGGCAAGGAACTGATCGCGCGCTACACCCATGCGCACAGCCGCCGCACGAGCCAGCCGTTCATCGCCGTGAACTGCGGCGCCATCCCGCCCGATCTGCTCGAGTCGGAGATGTTCGGTCACGAGCGCGGCGCCTTCACCGGCGCGGTCGGGGCGCGCATGGGGATGTTCCAGCTCGCCAACGGGGGGTCGATCTTCCTCGACGAGATCGGCGAGATGACCCCGCCGCTGCAGGTGAAGTTGCTGCGCGTGCTGCAGGAGCGCGAGATTCGCCCGGTCGGTTCGGACCGCTCGGTGAAGGTCGATGTACGCGTCATCGCCGCCAGCAACCGCGACCTCGCCTCCGAGGTCGAGAAGGGGCGCTTCCGCGAGGATCTCTACTATCGCTTGCAGGTGATCCCGATCCTGCTGCCGCCGTTGCGCGAGCGCCGCTCCGACATCCCCGTCCTGGTGCAGCACTTCCTCGACAAGTACAACGCCAAGCACGAGGGACGCGCCTGCCTCGTCGCCGACGACGCCATGGTGCACCTGTGGGAGTATGATTGGCCCGGCAACGTGCGCGAGCTCGAGAACCTGATCGAGCGCATGGTGGTGCTGAGCGAGGACGGCATGATCCGCGTCGACAGCCTGCCGCCCAACATCCGCTCCTTCATCTCGGAGAAGAAGATCCCGCGCCCGACGCTGACGGAGGAGGGCATCGACCTCAACCGGGCCGTCGAGGAGTTCGAGTACCGGCTCATCGACGAGGCGCTGCGCCGCACCAAGGGCAACAAACAGGCGGCGGCGCGGCTTCTCGGGTTGAAGCGCACGACGCTGGTCGCCAAGCTGCGTCGCAAGACCGGTGGCGGCGACGAGGCTGAAGGCTACTTGATCTGATCGGTTCGAGCGGAGGGCAGCGCACATGAGCCAACAGAACACCCCAGCGGTCCCGGGCCGCATCCTGATCGTCGACGACGACGCCAACACCCTGGAGATCCTGCGACGGTGGCTGAACCGCGAGGGCCACGCGACGGTCAGCGCCGACAACGGCGCGGCCTGCCTCGCCGCGCTCGCCAAAGACGCGTTCGACGTCATCGTCCTCGATGTGATGATGCCGGGCATGGACGGCCTGCAGGTGTGCGAGCGCCTGCGCGAGCACCCGAGCTGGCGCACCATCCCGGTGGTCCTGCTGACCGCCAAGGACGACATCGAGACGCGCTCGCGCGGCATGCTGCTCGGCGTCAGCGAGTACCTCACCAAGCCGGTCAACAAGCTCGAACTGTTCGCACGTGTGCAGGCGCAACTGCACAGCCGCGAGCTCGAGCGCAAACTCGATGCGACGGCGGCGACGGTGGCCACCCTGGCGGCGAAGTAGCGTCCCGTCGGCCGGCGCGGCGGCGCGTTCGCGCACCGGCCCCTGGCCCGCGCCGCGCGGGTGGCGAGTGGCCGCGCCGGTCGGTAGAGTGCGGCCATGCAGTCGGGGCTGGAGCGGGTGCGCATCGTGCTGGTGCGACCGCGCGGGGCGGGCAACGTCGGTGCGGCGGCGCGGGCGATGAAGAACTGCGGCGCCGGCGATCTGGCAATCGTGCGGCCGCGCGCCCGCCTGGCGGCGGCGGAGCGCATGGCGGTGCATGCCCGCGAACTCGTGCGCGGGGCGCGGGTGGTCAACGACATCGCCACCGCGGTTGCCGACTGCCGGATGGTCGTCGGCACCACCAGCCGCGCCGGCGGCTACCGCGCCGGCGCCGAGGACCTCGCCGCGCTGGCGCCGGCGCTGCTCACGCAGGCCGAGGCGGGGCCGGTTGCGGTTCTGTTCGGCCCAGAGGACCACGGCTTGAGCAACGCCGACCTGCGGCACTGCCAGCGCCTCTGCAGCATCGACACCAGCGACGAGTATGCGTCGCTCAACCTCGCCCAGGCGGTCCTGCTGGTCTGCTGGGAGCTGCGTCGGGCCGCCCGCCGCGCCGTGCCGCGGCCGCCGGCGATCGCGCCGGCGCCGGCGGCGGCGGTCGAGGCGCTCTACGACCACCTGCAGGAGGCGCTGCTGCGCATCGGCTTCCTCAACCCGCAGAACCCCGAGCATCTGATGTTCACCCTGCGCGCGCTGTTCGGCCGCACCACCCTGAGCGAGCACGATGTCCGCATCCTGCGCGGCATGGCGCGGCAGATGGAGTGGGCGGCGGGCGAGCGCGGCGCAACCGGCGAGCCGATGATCGCCAGTGGCGGGGTCGCGGCGGCGAGCGTGCCGCGGTCACGCCGGGCGCCGTGATGGCCGAGGTCATCTCCTTCGGGCAGAGGGCCGGCGCCCGTCGCCGCGCCCGCGAACGCGCCGCCACCGAGGCCTGCGTGCGCATCCTCGAGGCCAACGTCCAGCTGGCGCTGCACCGCTTCGGCATCGCCGACGCCGGCGAGCGTCCGTTGCGGGCGCGCCAACTGCGCCAGCTCGCCGAGCTGCTCGAGTACGTGAGCCGGAGCTCGTGATGAGACGCTGGTACGGCGGTCTGCTGCTGGCGGTGTGCGGCGTCGCCGCGACGGCCGGCGCCGTTTCGTACCAGGGCGAGCGCGCGCTCGGACAGCAGTTCGACCTGGCGGCGCGGACACAGGCGCGGCTGCTCGACGCCCCCGAGGTGGTTGCCTACGTCAGCGGCATCGGCGCGCGGATCGCCGGCGCGCTCGACGAGTCCTACTTCGACTACCGCTTCGCGGTGATCGCCGATGCGCGCGTCAACGCCTTCGCCGTCCCGGGGGGCTACGTGTACGTGCACAGCGGCCTGCTCGACGCGGTGCGCAGCGACGACGAACTCGCCGCGGTGCTCGGCCACGAGATTGCGCACGTGCACGCGCGGCACGCCGTGCGCCAGCAGGAACAGACGCAGGTGCTCAACTACGCGGCGCTGTTCGGGTCGCTCCTGTCGATGGTGCAGCCCGCCGTCGGGTCGCTGGCCACCGCCGTCTCGCAGGCGGCGGTGCTGCAGTACCAGCGCGAGTTCGAGCAGGAGGCGGACTATCTCGGCGCCCGCTACATGACCGCGGCCGGCTACGATGCGCGCGCCATGCTCGATTTCTTTCAGCAGCTCGACGAGCGGCAGCGGCACGCGCCGAATGCCGCGCCGCCGTACCTCCAGACGCACCCGCTCAGCGAGGAGCGCCTGACGCGCCTCGAGGCGGTTCTGAAGACGCCGCAGTGGGCGCCGCGCCGGCGTGGCGGCGCCAGCCCGGCGCTGCGCTATGTGCAGGCGCTGGTGCGCGCGCGCACCAACCCGCCGGCCGAGGTTCTCGAACGGTACGCGCGCGAGCGCGCCGCGGCGCCCGACGACGCCTCGGCCGCGTATCTGTACGGCGTCGTCTGTCTGGAACTCGGCCAGCTCGACGCGGCGGCGCCGGCCCTCGCCGCGGCGCGCAGCGGCGGCATCGAGGCGGCCGACCGCGAACTCGGGCGCCTGGCGCTGCGGCAGCGCGATGCCGAGCGGGCGCGCACCCTGCTCACCGCGCACCTAGCGCGGCAGCCCGACGACGCCGGCGCCCACGTCGACCTGGCCAGGGCGGTCGAGGCGCTCGGCGACCGCGACGCGGCGCGCGCCAGCTACCAGCGCGCGCTGACCCTGGCGCCGTGGCTCGACAGTGCCCAGCACGGCTACGGGCTGCTCGCCGGACGGGCCGGGCAGGCGGGCGACGGGTTCTACCACCTCGCCAGCGCGGCCCGACTCGACGGCGACTACGCGACGGCACTGAACCAGTACGCGCGCGCCGTGCCGTTGCTGCCCCCCGCCGACCCACGCACCGAAGAGGCCCGCCAGTGGGTGGCGGTGCTCAGCAGCTATCTGCGCGTGCCGCCGCCGCCGTGACGATCGCGGGGTGTGTCAGTGGACCCCGGGGCCCATGGCGAGGGCGTTCGGGTCGACCCCGAGGCGGCGGATCGCCACCTCCCACATTTCGTCGCTGGGGACCGCGAACATGAGCTGTGGATCGACGGGTACCGTCAACCATGCCGATGCGGCGAGCTCGGCGTCGAGTTGCCGCGGCCCCCAGCCGGCATAGCCGACCAGGAAACGGCTGCGCGGCGCCAGGGCCGAGCTCTCGAGCACGCGCCGCAGCGCGTCGCGCGAGGCCGAGAGAAAGAGACCGGGACTCACCTCGACCCCGTCGCCGGCGTCCTCGTTGATCAGCAACCAGCCGCGTTCGGGATCGACCGGCCCGCCGAGCCAGACGCGCATGCCGTTGTCGTGCGCCAAGGGCGGATCGAGGTGCACGATCGCGGCGGCGAGATCGTCGGTGCAGCGATTGAGCACCAGCCCCATGGCGCCGTCCTCGCGGTGCTCGCAGAGCAGCACGACGCTCCGGTTGAAGTTCGGATCCATCAGTTGCGGCATCGCTAGCAGCAACGTCGGCGCCAGCGTGCTGGCTTCGTCCCACATACTCGGTCTCCACACCTCGAGAAGCAGCGCAAGAATTGCGATCGCCTCGATGCGAAGTCAATCCTGCCCGGCGTCCGGCCTGCCGCTCCCGGCGGGTGGGGTGGCGGTTGACTCAGGCGGACGCGCTGGCGCAGTCTCCGCGCGCATGACGCGGCGTCGGATGTTGGGATGGGTGGCGGTGCTGTACTTCGCCGAGGGGCTGCCGTTCGGCGTCGTCAAAGAGGTGGTGCCGGTCTATCTGAAGGTCGCCGGCTGGTCGCTCACCGACCTCGGCCTGCTGTCGCTGCTCGGCCTGCCGTGGACGCTGAAGGTGTTGTGGTCGCCGCTGGTCGACCGCTTCGGCGACCGCCGCACCTGGATCGTCGGCTGTCTGCTGGCACTCGCCGTCGGCTGCGCCGCGCTGGCGCCGATCGATCCGGCCGGCCGCCCGTTGGCCCTCTGGCTGGTGCTCATCGGCGTCACCATCGCCTCGGCGACGCAGGACGTCGCCATCGACGCCTACACCATCGGCCTGGTGGCGCGCGGCGAGGAAGGGGAGGCGAACGGCGTGCGCGTCTCCGCCTACCGCGTCGCCCTCATCGCCAGCGGCGGCGGACTGGTCCTGCTGGCGCCGTGGCTCGGCTGGCCGCCGGTATTTCTCGCCGCCGCGGCGCTGTTCGCCGCGCTCGCCGTCGTCGTACGCGCCGCCCCGCGTATCGTCGTGCCGAGCGCGGCGCGCCGCGCGTGGCGCGAGCCGATGCGCCGCTGGCTGCTGCGCGCCGGTGCGCCGGCGGTGTTCGCCTTCGTGCTGCTCTTCAAGCTCGGCGACGCGGCCATGGGCCCGATGGTCAAGCCGTTCTGGCTCGATCGCGGGCTGACGGTCGTCGAGATCGGCCTCGTCTCGAGCTCGGTCGGCGTCCTAGCGACCATCGCCGGCGCGCTGGTCGGCGGCTGGCTCACCGACCGCTGGGGCATCGCGCGCGCCCTGCTGCTGCTCGGCTTGGCGCAGGCGTTGTCGAACCTCGGCTACGCCGGCGTCGCCTGGCTCGACCCGCCGCCGCCGACCACCACGGTGGCGACGCTGGGCGAGGCGCTGCGCGCCATCGTCGAGCCGGCGCGCGGGCTGATCTACACCGCCTCCATGCTCGAGTCGTTCTCCAGCGGCCTCGGCTCGGCGGCCTTCATGGCCTACCTGATGAACATCTGCGACAAGGAGCACGCTGCGGTCCAGTACGCCGCCCTGTCGGCCGTCTTCGCGTTGTCGCGCGACGTCGCCGGCGCCATCAGCGGCTGGGCGACGACCCAACTCGGTTACGCGACGTACTTCGCGCTGACGTTCCTGCTCGCCTTCCCGGCCCTGGCACTGCTGCCGTGGGTGCGGACGTGGATCCGCCCGCCGCCCGAGCCCGACCTGGCGGCGTCAGGCGCGGCAGCGACCTGACTCAGTGCGGCGAGGCGAACTGGATGCCGGCCGCCTGCAGGCGCGCGAAGAATGCCACCAACGCCGCCGGGACTTCCGTCTCCTCTTCGATCGTCGAATCGGGCAGCGACTCGTACTGCAGGATGTCGAGCTTCTCGAAGGCGACACGGACGCGCGGCGTCAGCAGCCCGAGGCGCTTGAGGTTGGGGACGATCTTCGAGAAGAGGATCTGGCGGAAGCCGACCATGAACGGCGTCGTCAGCGACCACGGCATCCACACCTTCGGGTCGAGTCCGATGCGCGGCCAGACTTCTTCCATCAACAGGCGGTCGCGCATCAGCACCGTCGCCTCGATGACGAACTCCTCGCGCACCCTCAGCTCCGAGGACGAGAGCTCCTTGGTGTACAGGTCCTGCAGCGACAGGACGCCGAAGGCGACGTGCCGCGCCTCGTCGCGCATCACCATGGTGGTGATCTGCTGGATCAGCGGCTCGTCGGCCTTGGTGAACTTCATCAGGCCGAAGGCGGCGAGGGCGAGACCCTCGACCAAAATCTGCATACCGAGATAGATCATGTCCCAGCGCGACTCGCCGATGATCTGGTTGAGCAGCGTGTGCAGGTGCGGGTTGACCGGGTAGGAGAGCTGCCACTTCTCCATCAGGTAGCGGCGGTAGACCTCGACGTGGCGCGCCTCGTCGGCGACCTGCTGCGCGGCGTAGAACTTGGCCTCGGTCCACGGCACGGTGTTGACGATCTGGGCCGTCGCCAGGAGCGCGCCCTGCTCGCCGTGCATGAACTGCGACAGCATCCAGGCATCCATGTGCTGGTTCATGCGGCGCCGGGTGGTGCGGTCGAGGGCCTGCGGCGGCTGCAGGATGGCGTCCATGCTCGCCTCGTCCTCGATGCCCGGGCGTTCGGGGTCCACGTCGATCGACCAGTCGATGTCGGTGCTCGCATTCCACTGCAGCCGCTTGCTCTTCTCGTAGAGCCGCGCCAGTTCCTCGTGACGGAACTGGTAGTCCCAGTTGAAGACGGTGGGGAAGGCGGTGGCGACTGTATCGGCGGCGCCGGTCGGCGGCAGGCTGATCTCGTGTAACGGCGGCATGGTGGCTCCTTCAGCTTGACGACCCTCAGGATATGAGCAAAAGCTCACATCAGCAACTCGCATTCGGAGGGGACGTCATGCCGGCCCGGGTGGCCAGCGAGAAAGTGTTGCGGGAGAACACCTGGCGCCAGCCGCGCCAGGAGCGCAGCCGGCACACGGTCGAGTGTCTGCTCGCGGCCGCCGCGCAGGTCTTCGCCGCCGAGGGCTACGCCAACACCACCACCAACCACGTCGCGGCGCGGGCGGGGGTGTCGATCGGCTCGCTCTATCAGTACTTCCCGTCGAAGGACGCGCTGCTCCTGGCCCTCGCCGAGCGGCATGTCGAGCGCGCCTTCGAGTCGGTGATCGAGCAGGTGCGCGCGAAGCAGGCGGCGCCGGTGCCGCAGCTGCTGCGTGCCCTGGTCGACGCGCTGATCGCGGCGCACCAGCTCGAGCCGCGCCTGCACCGCGTCATCTTCGAGGAAGCGCGCTTGCCGGCGTCGTTCCGCCGCCGCCTCGAGGAGCTCGACGCGCGCGCCGTACAGGTGGCGCGCGAGCTGATCGAGGCGCGCATCGCCGAGCTCGCGGTGCCCAACCCCGAGCTGGCCAGTTTCATCGTCGTGCAGCTGCTCGACGTCATCCTCCATGCCATGGTGCTGCGGCATCCGAAGGTGCTGCGCACGCCGGAGTTCCGCGAAGAGTTCGTCCGCCTGCTCGAGGGCTATCTGCTCGGGGGCCGGCGGGCGGCGAAAACGACAGGAGAGACCCATGCGCGCCATTCTGTTCGATCAGCCGGGCGACGAAAGCGTCCTGCACCTGGGTGACGCGCCGGCGCCGCCGCTCGGGCCGGACGAACTGCGGCTGCGCGTCCAGGCGACGGCGGTCAACCGCGCCGACCTGCTGCAGCGGCAGGGCTTCTACCCGCCGCCGCCTGGTGCCTCGCCGATCCTCGGCCTCGAGTGCGCCGGCGTCGTGGCGGAGGTCGGCGCCGGCGTGCGCGGTTGGGCGGTGGGCGACCGCGCCATGGCTCTGCTCGCCGGCGGCGGTTACGCGGAGGAGGCGGTGGTGCACGCCGGGTCGGCTCTGCGCGTCCCGGCCGGGCTGAGCGACGCGGAGGCGGGCGCGTTTCCGGAAGTGTTTCTCACCGCCTTCCTCAACATCTTCATGCTCGGCGCGGCGCCGGCCGGAGGCAGCGTCTTGGTGCACGGCGGCGGCAGCGGCGTCGGCACCGCCGCGATCAGCCTGTGTCGAGAGGCCGGCGTGCGCATCGTGGTCACCGCCGGCAGCGCCGAGAAGTGCGCCCGGTGCGTCGCACACGGGGCCGATGTGGCGATCAACTATCGCGACGGCGACTTCGCCCCGGCGGTGCAGGCGGCGACCGACGGGCGCGGCGTCGACGTGGTGCTCGACTCGATCGGCGCACGCTACCTGGAGGGCAACCTGGCGGCGCTCGCTCTCGGCGGTCGGCTGGTCATCATCGGTCTGATGGGCGGCACGCGTGCCGAGCTCGACATCGCCAGCCTGATGATCAAGCGTCAGCAGGTGATCGGCTCGACCCTGCGGACGCGCTCGCACGCCGAGAAGGCGGCGATCGTGACGGCCTTCCGCGAGCGCTTCGGCGCGGCGCTCGACGCCGGGCGGCTGAAGCCGGTGCTCGACCGCGTCCTGCCGCTGGCCGAGGCGGGCGAGGCGCACCGGGTGATGAAGGCGAGTGCGCACTTCGGCAAGCTCGGCCTGCGGGTGGCGCCATGAGCATCGCCTGTCTGCGCACGCCCGAGGCGCGCTTCGACGACCTGGCGGGGTTTCCCTGGGCGCCGCACTACGTCGAGGATCTGCCCGGATACGAGAGCCTTCGCGCTGCCTACATCGACGCGGGGCCGCGGCAGGCGCCGCACACCTTTCTCTGCCTGCACGGCGAGCCGAGCTGGAGCTACCTCTACCGGCGCATGATTCCGGTCTTCCTGGCCAGCGGTGCGCGCGTCGTCGCGCCGGACCTGTACGGCTTCGGCCGTTCCGACAAGCCGGTGGATGTTGACGCCTACACCTTCCACTTCCATCGCGACTTTCTACTGCGCCTGGTCGAACGGCTGGGCCTGAACGGCATCACGCTGGTGGTGCAGGACTGGGGTGGGCTGCTCGGCCTGACCCTGCCCGTGGACGTCGGCTTCCGCGCCCGTCTGGGGCGCCTATTGGTGATGAACACCACGCTGGCGACCGGCGAGGTGCCGAGCCCGGGTTTCCTCGCCTGGCGCGCCTACGTCGCGGCGACACCGGATCTGCCGGTCGGCGCGCTGCTCAAGCGCGCCACGCCGATCCTCACCGCCGCCGAGGTGGCGGCGTACGATGCGCCGTTCCCCGACGCGCGTCACAAGGCCGGCGTGCGCGCCTTTCCGCAACTCGTGATGACCGAACCCGGTATGCCGGGCATCGCGGAGAGCGTCGCGGCCAAGCGCTTCTGGTCCGACACCTGGGGAGGCCCGACCTTCATGGCCGTCGGCGCCGCCGATCCGGTGCTTGGCACCGACGTCATGGCGGCGTTGCGCCAGACCATCCACGGCTGTCCCGCGCCGCTGATCGTCCCCGACGGCGGCCACTTCCTGCAGGAGTGGGGCGAGCCGATCGCGCGCACCGCGCTGGCCGCGTTCGCGCGGAGCTGATGCGAGTTCTGCGATCCCGGCCCGTTCCATCCTGGATGTTGGCACCCATGCGCACCCTGTACTGCGGCACTGCCGCCGCCGATCCGATCGCCGATGCCCTGAGCGGCGCCGCCTGGAACGTGCGCCGTGCGCCTCTCCCGGCAGCAACCCTCGACACCGCCGCCGCCCAAGCCGCCGCCACGCGCACCGTCGCCTATGCGGGGCGTACGCTCGGCGGTCTCGACGTCGTCGTCCTTGCCCCGCGCCTCGCCTCGCGCCGCCCCTCGAGCGATCGTCTGCCGACTCGCGCCGCCTGGCACGCCGACCTCGCGGGCCCCCTGCGCGGCGCCTGGCTGCTGGGCCGTGCCGCGGCGTTGGCCCTGATCGAGCAGGCACGCGGCAGCCTGGTCGTCGTCATCGAGGCGGCGGCGGCGGATGATGCCATCGCCGCAGTCGCCGGCGAGGCCCTGCACGCGCTCGTCGATGGCCTGCGCAAAGCCGTCCCGACGACCGTCGGCGTCGTCGCGGTGGACCTCGCCGGCGGTCGCGGCGACGCCGCCCGCGCCGCGGCGGCCGTGCGCAATGCCGTCGAGCAGAGCGCGGTGCGGCGTCCCGCCGCGCGGCGCGGCGCCCGGCGGGCGCCGGGTTGACTTCGATAGGCCTGCGGGTAATTTACCGCCCATGTGTGATGAGGAGTCGGCTAATTGGTAAGCCACCTGACTCTGGATCAGGCGATTGTAGGTTCGAGTCCTACCTCCTCAGCTCAATGGAAAACGCCGCTGCTGCGCTGAGCCGCGACGCAGGGGAATGAACCGGGCCGCCGACCCGGCTCATTGCTTGTCGGGGCAGCGGAGCCAAACAACCTTCATACGGTCCCATCGTCTAGCGGCCTAGGACACCGGCCTCTCACGTCGGGAACACGGGTTCGATTCCCGTTGGGACCACCTTCGCAACGTGGCGCGCGTCGCTCCGGAAACAGAGCGGCGCGCGCCGCGCCGATGCCGCCGCGTTACTGCTCCAGCACCTCGATGGCCAGGCCCTTGTAGGCGATCTCGTCGGTGCCGTAGTCGATGACACCGACGGTGAATGGATAGAGGCCGACGACGGTCGGGGTGCCGCGCAGATCGCCGTCCTCTTGCAGGCCGATGCCGGGCGGCAGCGTGCCGGCCTGGATGAACCAGAAGCCGCCGCCGCAGCGTGAGCCGAGATTGGCCTTGTACGAGGCGCCGATCAGGCCGTCCGGCAGGGCGGCGGTGCTGACCTGGAGGTCGCAGTCGGAGCAGCCGGGGCTGGCGCCGGCGAGCAGGGCGGCGAGCAGCGCGCCGGCGGCGAGTCGGGCGGGCGACATCTCGCTCAGCCTACGCTTGGCGCCGTGCACAGAGTCAAGGTGCCGGACAACAGGGTCCGGACGTCGGGTGTCGGACATCGAGCATGGGCGCGGACGGTGGCGGCGGCGCCGCGCCCGCCGTGGGCATGCGTCAGGCCTTGGGCGCGCGTCAGCCCACGCGCCGCCGGCGGCGCATCGCGGCGACGCCGCACCAGCCGACGCAGGCCCAGGCGAACCAGTCACCACAGCGCTCGTAGAGCGTCTCGATGCGCAGCGGCGCGATGCGGGCGTCGATGACGGCGGTGACGAAGGTCGGCGTCGCGTCATGGACGACCCCGTAGGGATCTATCACCGCCGAGATGCCCGAGGTGGTGGCGCGCACGACCCAGGTGCGGTTCTCCACGGCGCGCGGCACGACCATGGCGAGGTGCTGCGCCGGGCCGCTGCCGGCCCCGAGCCAGGCATCGTTGGAGAGATTGACCAGCACCTCGGCGCCCTGGTTCATGCGCGCGCGCACCAGTTCGGCGAAGACGGCTTCGAAGCAAATCACCACCGCGACGCGACCCATGCGGGTATCGAGCAGCAGGTCGTCGCGGCCGGGGGTGAAGGCGCGCACATGGTCGAAGCGGCGGCGCAGGAAGTCGCTGAAGCGCAGCGGGAAGAACTCGGCGAAGGGCAGCAGGCGGACCTTGTCGTAGCGTGCAGCGATGCCGTCGGCGGTGACGGTGAAGGCGGAGTTGAAGAACGCCGGTCGCGCCGGGTCGGGATCCTCGACATGCGGCGCGCCGGTGATCAACTCCGCGCCGGTCTCGGCCAGCAGCGCCTGGATCGGCGCCAGGAAACGCGGCTCACGTGCGAGGAAAAAGGTCACCGCGCTCTCCGGCCAGATCAGCACCCGCGGATGGGCCCGCGCCGCCGCGGCGCGCGACAGATCGAGGTAGGTCTGCAGGCCGGCACCGTAGTGCTCCTGCCGCCACTGCGCGCCGAGGTCGTTGTTGCCCTGCACGATGCTGATCGGCACCGCCGGCGCGTCGGGAAGCGGCGTTGCCATCCGGGCGAGGCCGTAGGCGCCGCTGCCAACGAGAAGCGCCACGGCGATGGCGGCGGCGGCGACCCGGCCGGGCGTGGCACGCAGGCAGGCGGCGAGCGCCGCGTTGACGAAGACGATGACGAAGGAGAGCAGGGGGATGCCGCCCAGGTCGGCCCCCTGCAACAGGAGTGGGGAGCCTGAGAGCGCGTACCCCATCAGGAGCCACGGGTCCTCGGTCGGCCCGCGCGCGCGCAGGAACTCGACTGCCACCCACAGTGCGGCCAGCGTCGCGGCGCGCCGCGGGGCACGCTGCGACCGGGTCAGCCAACTCGCCGCGGCGGCGAAGAGGCCGTACGGCAGGCCGCGAAAGAGCAGCGAGCTGACACAGCCGAACAGGCCGGCGAACCATCCCGGCTGCTGATAGTAGTCGCGCATCGCCGGCAACACCCAGGCGGCCTCGCACCAGTGCGCGGCGGTGCCCCACAGCGCCCCCAGCCACCAGGCGCGGCGCGGACCCTGGCCGTCGAGGGCGACGAGCAGGGGGGCAAGGGCGACCCAGGCGAGCAGCGGCAGATCCCAGGGCGGGAAGGCCGCCGCATGCAGAGCGGCGGAGAGCAGGACCAGGGCGAGCTGAGGGAGGGTTCGCATGGCGCGCGGCGCGACGCGACTGCATAGCACGCGCCCCCAGCTTCACAGCGTCGGCGCGGGCGGTGTACTAGTGGCGGTCTATGGAATCCGCGGTGCCTCCCCCGTCCGACTTCATCCGCGACATCGTCGCCGCCGACCAGGCCAGCGGCAAGCACGGCGGCCGCGTCACGACGCGCTTCCCGCCGGAGCCGAACGGCTACCTCCACATCGGCCACGCCAAGTCGATCTGCCTGAACTTCGGCATCGCCAGCGAGAACGGCGGCGTCTGCCACCTGCGCTTCGACGATACCAACCCGGCCAAGGAGGACGTCGAGTACGTCGACTCGATCCAGCGCGATGTGCGCTGGCTCGGCTTCGACTGGCGCGACAAGCTCTTCTACGCCTCTGATTACTTCGAGCAGTTGCACGACTACGCCGTGCAACTCATTCGCGCCGGCAAGGCGTATGTCTGCAGCCTGTCGCCAGACGAGGTGCGCGTTTACCGCGGCACGCTGACCGCGCCGGGCCGCGACAGCCCCTACCGCGACCGCTCGGTCGACGAGAACCTCGATCTCTTCGCGCGCATGCGCGCCGGGGCATTCGACGAAGGCGCGCACGTACTGCGGGCGAAAATCGACATGGCGTCGCCGAACATGAATCTGCGCGACCCGGCATTGTACCGCATCAAGCGCGCCCCGCACCACCGCACCGGCGACCGGTGGTGCATCTACCCAATGTACGACTTCGCGCACGCCCTCTCGGACGCCATCGAGGGCATCACGCACTCGATCTGCACGCTGGAGTTCGAGGACCACCGGCCGCTCTACGACTGGTGCATCGACAACCTGCCGGTGCCACACCGGCCGCAGCAGATCGAGTTCGCGCGCCTCAACCTGACCTACACCGTGCTGAGCAAGCGCAAGCTGCTGCTGCTGGTCGCCGACAAGCACGTCGGCGGCTGGGACGATCCGCGCATGCCGACCCTCGCCGGCCTGCGCCGGCGCGGCGTCACGCCGGAGGCGATCCGCGCCCTCTGCGCCAGCGTCGGCATCGCCAAGCGCAACAGCATCGTCGACCTGGCGCAGTTCGAGCACGCCATCCGCGAGGACCTCAACCGGCGCGCCCCGCGCGCCATGGCGGTGTTGCGGCCGCTACGCGTGGTGATCGAGAACTACCCCGAGGACCAGGTCGACGAGCTGGAGGCGGTGAACAACCCGGAGGACGCCGCGATGGGCACGCGGCGCGTGCCGTTCGCGCGCGTCCTCTATGTCGACCAGGACGACTTCCGCGAGGACCCGCCGGCGAAGTTCTTCCGCCTGGCGCCGGGGCGCGAGGTGCGCCTGCGCTACGCCTACTTCATTCGGTGCGAGCGGGTGGTGAAAGACGCGGCGGGGCAGGTGGTCGAGCTGCGCTGTACGTACGACCCGGCGACGCGCGGCGGCGACGCGCCGGACGGCCGCAAGGTGAAGGCGACCCTGCACTGGGTGTCGGCGGCGCACGCGGTGCCGGCCGAGGTGCGGCTCTACGATCGACTGTTCACCGTCGAGAACCCAAACGTCGACGTCGAGGGCACGCCGTTCACGGCGCTGATCAACCCGGCCTCGCTCGAGGTGCTGCCCGACTGCCAACTCGAGCCGTCGCTGGCGACGCTGACGCCGGGCGCACGCGTCCAGTTCGAACGCCACGGATACTTCGCCGTCGACGACGACTCACGCCCCGGCGCCCTGGTCTTCAACCGCACGGTGTCGTTGAAGGACAGCTGGGCGAAGATCGAGAAGCAGCGCTGATCGGACGCTGGCCGTATGTACCGGTTGAATCGGTAGTCGGCACCCCCTCACCCTGACCCTCTCCCGGCGGGAGAGGGGACCCTGCAAGCAACGCGCTGCTGGGCCAGGTCCCCTCCCGCAGGGAGAGGGTCAGGGTGAGGGGATCACCCCCGACGACCGAGCTCGCCGATACAGGCCACTAGTGCACCGCCGTCGACATACGTTCAAGATGCCGATGGTGCCAGCCTGCGAGCAGCCGGGCAGGTTTGGGCTCCTTGAGCACGATCAGGTTGAGGCCATCTGGACGGCGACGCACTAGCCGCTGGACGGCGCGGCGGTCAGCGGCAGGGCGCGGTCGAGGCGGGCGAGGGTGCGCTCGCGGCCGACGACCTCGGCGAGTTCGTAGATCCCCGGGCTGACGGTGCCGCCGGTCAGCGCGATGCGCACCGGCTGGGCGAGCTTGCCGAGCGCCAGGCCGTGCCGGGCGAGGACGCCCTGGAAGGCGGCCTCGATCGCCGCCACCGACCATTGCGGCGCCGCCGCCAGGGCTTCGCGCAGATCGCCCAGCGCGTCGCGGTTGGTCTTGGCGAGATGTTTCGCCGCCGCGGCCGGATCGATCGTCACCTCGTCGACGAAGTAATAGGCCGCCTGGTCGAGGAGCTCGACCAGGGTCGTGGCGCGCTCGCGCAGCGTCGCCGCCATGCGCGCCAGCCAGGCGGCGTCGCCGGGCGCCGTCCAGCCGCGCGCGGCGATGAACGGTTCGAGCAGCGCCGCGAGCGTCTCCGGCGGCGTCGCCTTGAGGTGCTGCGCGTTCACCCAGGTGAGCTTCTCCGGGTTGAAGACGCCCGCCGACGCGCCGACGTGATCGAGCGAGAACTTCGCGATCAGTTCGGCCGGGGTGAAGATTTCCTGGTCGCCGGCCGACCAGCCGAGGCGGACCAGGTAGTTGTTCAGCGCCGCCGGCAGGTACCCTTCGTCGCGATAGGCGAGCACCGCGGTGGCGCCGTGGCGTTTGCTGAGGCGGGCGCGGTCGAGGCCGAGGATGAGCGGCAGATGCGCGAACAGCGGCGGCACGTAGCCGAGCGCCTGATAGAGCAACACCTGCTTCGGCGTGTTGGCGAGGTGGTCGTCGCCGCGGATGTTGTGCGTGATCGCCATCAAGGCATCGTCGACGACGACGCAGAAGTTGTAGGTCGGCGAGGCGTCGGTGCGCAGGATGATGAGGTCGTCGATCTCGGTGTTCTGGAAGGTCACGACGCCGCGCAGCACGTCGTGTACGTGCGTCTCGCCGACCAGCGGCGCCTTGAAGCGCACCGTGAAGTCGCCGCTGGCGGGCAGGGCGCGGTCGCGGCAGCGCCGGTCGTAGCGCGGCGTCAGGCCGGCGGCCTGGGCGGCGGCCCGCTGCCGGTCGAGGTCCTCCGGCGTGCAGGTGCAGCGGTAGGCATGGCCGCTGGCGAGCAGGCGGTCGGCGGCGTCGCGGTACAGGGCGCCGCGCTGACTCTGGAAGAACGGGCCCTGGTCCCAGTCGAGCCCGAGCCAGCGCAGGCTGTCGACGATCGCCGCCGTGGCCGCCTCGGTGGAGCGCTCGCGATCGGTGTCCTCGACCCGCAGGACGAAGGCGCCGCCCTGGTTGCGGGCGAAGAGATAGTTGAAAAGGGCCGTGCGGGCGCCCCCGATGTGCAGGTAGCCGGTCGGACTGGGGGCGAAACGGGTGCGGACCGCGGACATGGTGGGCGGCTACCAGCGCCGTCTGGCGAGGTCAACGCACTGGCCCTGCCAGCCCCCCTTTCTTGACCCCCAAACGGCGAGTTGCTAGCAAAGCGAATTCAGGCTGATCAAGAACTTGCATCGCCGGAGCGCGGTTCGACGAAACGATGTTTCGACGATACGCCGGCGGGAACGGAGCGGGACGAACGCGGCGACGTTGAAGGCACGTAGCTCAGGGGGAGAGCACTTCCCTGACACGGAAGGGGTCGGCGGTTCAAATCCGCCCGTGCCTACCATTCACAACGCGGGAGGCGCCGTCGCGGCGGCGCCTCCGCCGTCTCGACCACTGCAATGGGCATCACGGTCACACTTTCCGACGGCAGCCGACACGAGGTCGAGGCGGGCATCAGCGCCGTCGCCGCCCTCAAGGCAGCCGGCGCCGCCGATCTGAAGGGCGCCATCGCCGCGAAGGTGAACGGCGAGCTCGTCGACCTGTCGCGACTGCTGACCGCCGACTGCAGCCTCGCCGGCGTGGCGCTCGAATCGCCCGACGGCCTCGACGTCCTGCGCCACTCGTCGGCGCACCTGCTGGCGCAGGCCGTGAAGCGGGTCTTCCCCGACACCCAGATCACCATCGGTCCGGTCATCGAGGACGGCTACTTCTACGACATCAAGAAGGAGACGCCCTTCACCCCCGAGGATCTCGAGCACCTCGAGGCTGAGATGAAGGCCATCGCCAAGCAGGACCTGCCGGTGGTGCGCGAGGAGATGGACCGCGACGCGGCCACCGCCTTCTTCCGCGACCAGGGCGAGCACTACAAGGCCGAGATCATCGCCGGCCTGCCCGACGCGCGCGTCGGCCTCTACCGCCAGGGCGAGTTCGTCGACCTCTGCCGCGGCCCGCACGTGTCGCGCACCGGCCTGCACAAGGCTTTCAAGCTGACCGGCGTCGCCGGCGCCTACTGGCGCGGCGACGAGCGCAACGAGATGCTGCAGCGCATCTACGGCACCGCCTTCGCGAGCAAGGATGCCCTGGCCGAGCATCTCGCCAACATCGAGGAGGCGAAGAAGCGCGACCACCGCAAGCTCGGCAAAGAGCTCGACCTCTTCTCGTTCGACCCGGTCTCGCCCGGCAGCCCCTTCTTCCACCCCAAGGGCGCCGCCGTCTATAACGAGCTGGTCGCCTACGTGCGCGGGCTCTACGGCAAGTACGGCTACGACGAGGTCATCACGCCGCAGGTGATGGATGTCGAGTTGTGGAAGCGCTCGGGCCACTACGAGCATTACGGCGACAATATGTTCTTCACCGCCATCGAGGAGCGCGAGTTCGCGGTGAAGCCGATGAACTGCCCGTCGCACTGCCTGATCTTCAACACCCGCAAGCGCTCCTACCGTGATCTGCCGATCCGCTACGCCGACTTCGGCCGCCTGCACCGCGCCGAGCGGTCCGGCACCGTGCACGGGCTGACGCGCGTGCGCAGCTTCGCGCAGGACGACGCGCACATCTTCTGCATGCCGGAGCAGATCGGCGACGAGATCACCGCCTTCCTGCGCATGGTCGACGAGGTGTACGCAGCCTTCGGCTTCACCGACCGGCGCGTCCTGTTGTCGACCCGGCCCGAGAACTCGATCGGCAGCGACGAGATGTGGGAGCGCGCCGAGGGCGCCCTCACCGAGGCCTTGCGCGGCGCCGCGGTGCCCTACGAGATCAACGCGGGCGACGGCGCCTTTTACGGCCCGAAGATCGACTTCGTGGTCGTCGACGCCCTCAAGCGGGCCTGGCAGCTGGCCACCGTGCAGCTCGATTTCGGCGCCCTGCCCGAGCGCTTCGACCTCAACTATGTGCGCCCGGACGGCAGCGAGGCGCGCCCGGTGATGATCCACCGCGCCGTACTCGGCAGCATCGAGCGCTTCATGGGCATCCTGATCGAGCACTGCGGCGGCGCCTTCCCGCTGTGGCTGGCGCCCGAGCAGGTGCGCGTGCTGACGCTGACCGAGCGCACCGTCGACTACGGGCGCGAGGTGTGCGCCGCCGTGCGCGCCGCCGGCCTGCGGGGCGAGCTCGACGCGCGCGACGAGAAGCTCGGCTACAAGATCCGCGAAGCGCAACTCGCCAAGATTCCCTACATGCTGGTCGTCGGCGACAAGGAAGCCGCCGACCGCACCGTCGCGCCGCGTTCGCGCGCCGGCGGCAACAGCGACCCGTTGCCGCTCGACGCCCTGTTGGCGACGCTACGCACCGAGGTCGCCCGCCGCGGCGCCGTCTGAGCGCCCAACCCCCGAGGAGTCCGCCATGCCCAAGCTCAAGACCAACAGCGGTGCCGCCAAGCGCTTCAAGGTGACCGGCACCGGCAAGATCGTGCGCAAGCAGGCCTACCTGCGCCACCAGCTGACCTGCAAGACGCGCAAGCAGAAGCGCCATCTGCGCGGCTCGGCGTTGGTGAACGCGGCCCAGCACAAGAACATCCGCAAGCTCATTCCGTACCTGTAAGCCGACCCACCAAGAGAGGAACACGCCATGCCACGCGCCAAAAGAGGCACCAAGGGACTCGCCAAGCACAAGAAGATCCGCAAGCTCGCCAAGGGCAACGTCGGCGGCCGCCGCAAGCTCTACCGGCAGGCGCGCGAAACGGTCGAGAAGGGGCTCACCTACGCCTACCGCGACCGGCGCGTGAAGAAGCGCGAGTTCCGGGCGCTGTGGATCGTGCGCATCAACGCCGCGGCGCGCCTGATCGGGCTGACCTACGCGCAGCTGATCAACGGGCTGAAGCGCGGCGGCATCACCATGGATCGGAAGATGTTGGCCGATTTGGCGATGCGCGATCCGAACGGCTTCAATGCCGTGGCCGAGGTGGCCAAGGCACAGCTCGCCGCCTGAGCCGTCGCGCCGCGCCCGTCCGTCGGCGCGGCGGCGGGCCCGCGCATGAAGGACGCGCTCGAGTCGATCCGCGCCGCGGCGCTGGCGAGCTTCGCGACCGCCGCCGACGAGGCGGCGGTCGAGGCGCTGCGCGTGCGTTTCACCGGCCGCAAGGGCGAGCTGACCACCGTCGTGCGGCTCATGCGCGACGTGCCGGCAGCGGACAAGCCGGCGATGGGCGCGCTGCTCAACGCGGTCAAGGACGAGATCGAGGGGCGCCTGAGCGAGGCCCTGGCGCGTGCCCGTGCCGCCGGCCGTGCCGCCAGCGCGCACGAGCGCCTCGACGTCACCGAACCCGGGCGCCGCCCGTCGCTTGGCCGCCGCCATCCGCTGCTGCGGGTGATGGACGACATCACCGACGTCTTCCTCGGGCTCGGCTTCAGCGTCGCCGAGGGGCCGGAGATCGAGGACGACTACCACAACTTCGAGGCGCTGAACTTTCCCGCCGACCATCCGGCGCGCGACATGCAGGACACGTTGTTCGCCGCCGACGGGCACGTTCTGCGCACGCACACCTCGCCGGTGCAGATCCGCGTCATGGAATCGCGGCGGCCGCCGCTGCGCGTCATCGCGCCGGGCGTGGTCTACCGGCACGACAGCGACACCACCCACTCGCCGATGTTCCACCAGATCGAGGGCTTCATGGTCGACCGGCGCGTCACCTTCGGTGACCTTAAGGGGGTCTTGACGCACGCACTGCAAGCGATCTTCGGCGCCGGCCTGCCGGTGCGCATGCGGCCGAGCTTCTTCCCATTCACCGAACCGAGCGCCGAGGTCGACGTCGGCTGCTTCGCCTGCGCGCGCGACGGCACCGCCTGCCGGGTCTGCAAGGCGACGGGCTGGGTGGAGATCCTCGGCGCCGGCATGATCGACCCGAACGTCTTCCGCGCCGTCGGCTACGATCCCGAGGCGGTGTCCGGTTTCGCCTTCGGCCTCGGCATCGAGCGCATCGCCATGCTCAAGTACCGCATCGACGATATCCGCAACTTCTACGCCAATGACGTCCGCTTCCTGCGCCAGTTCTGATGCCTTCTGCACACGCAGACACGGCGATGAGGGTGAGTCCTGCACTCTCCGTTCCTGCGTGCCTCCGTGTGAGTCTTTCGTGAGCGCCTGAGATGAAAGTCCTGCTGAGCTGGTTGCGCGAGTTCGTGCCGATCGACCTCGACACGGCGGCCCTGTGCGAGACGCTGTCGCTGGGCGGGCTGGCGGTCGACGCGGTGGAGGAGCTCGGGGCCGACATCCGCGGCGTCGTCGTCGGCGAGTTGCTCAGCACGGCGCCGCATCCGCAGGCCGACCGGCTGACCCTGTGCGAGGTGCGCACCGGACCGGAGCCGGCGGTGCGGATCGTCTGCGGGGCGCGCAACGTGGCGGCGGGCGATCGCGTCGCCTACGCCCCGCCCGGCACCGTCCTGCCCGGCGGCACGCGCATCGAGGCCAGCACCATCCGCGGCGTGGCGTCGGCCGGCATGCTGTGCTCCGCGGCGGAACTCGGCCTCGCCGAGCGCTCCGAGGGCATCCTGATTCTCGACGGCGATGCGCCGCTCGGCGCGCGTGTCGGCGCCCACCTGGGCCTCGAGGACACCCGCCTGGACATCGACGTGACGCCGAACCGTGGCGACTGCCTGAGCATCCTCGGCATCGCGCGCGAAGTGGCGGCGCTGACCGGCGCCAAGCTGCTGCGCACGCGCAGCCCGTTGCGCGAGCAGGGGGTGCCGGCGGCCGAGGCGATCGCGCTGCGCCTCGACGACGCCAGCGGCTGCCCGCGCTACGCGGCGCGCCTGGTGCGCGGCGTGCGCGTCGGCCCGTCGCCCGCCTGGCTCGTGCGACGCCTCGAGGGGGTCGGCCTGCGAGCGATCAACAACGTCGTCGACATCACGAACCTGGTGATGATCGAGCGCGGCCAGCCGCTGCACGCCTTCGACTACGATCGGTTGGCGCGGCCCGAGATCGTCGTCCGGCGCGCCGGCGCGACGGCCGTGCTGCGGACCCTCGACGACGTCGAACGACGGCTGGCGCCGGAGGACCTGCTGATCTCCACCGGCGAGGCGCCGATCGCGCTGGCCGGGGTCATGGGCGGCGCCGACAGCGAGGTGCGGGCGGAGACGACGACGGTGCTGCTCGAGTCGGCCTGCTTCGACCCGTCGAGCATCCGACGCACGGCGCGCCGCACCGAGCTGCGTTCCGAAGCGTCCTATCGCTTCGAGCGCGGCGTCGACATCGACGGCGTCCCGACGGCCCTCGACCGCGCCGCCGCGCTGCTCGAGCAGCTCGCCGAGGGCGCGGTGGCGCCCGGCGTCGTCGAGGCCTATCCCGCCGCGCCGGCGCCGACCGTCATTCACCTACGGCCGAAGCGGGCCGAGGAACTGCTTGGCGGGACGGTCAGTCGCGGCGAAATGACCGCGACGCTCAAGGCGCTCGGCGCCAGCGTCGCGGCCGCGCCGCAGGGGGCGCTGCTGGTGACGGCGCCGAGTTGGCGGCGCGACCTGACGCGCGAGATCGATCTGGTCGAGGAGATCGGCCGGGTGCTCGGGTACGAGCGCTTCAGCGCCACGATGCCGGCGGCGCCGCTCGAGAGCGGCGTCATGCCCGAGCGGCTGCGGCGCGAGCGCGAGCTGAAGGGACTGTTCACCGGCATGGGCTTCTACGAGGCGGTGACGCTCAGCTTCGCCTCGGCGCGGGGCAACGCGCTGTTCCCCGGCCTGGTCATCGACGGCAACGCCGTGGCGCTGGCCAATCCGATCACCCGCGACGAGCCGGAGATGCGGCGCAGCCTGCTGCCCGGCCTGCTCGCGACGTGGCGCACCAATCGCAATCAGGGCGCCGCGGGTCTGATGGCCTTCAGCCTCGGCCGCGTTTTCTGGCAGACTGGCGGGCCGCAGGAGGCGTGGCGTCTGGCCGGGATTCTCGCCGGCACGCCGCCGCGCCTGGGACTCGCTGCCGCGCGCGTGGTCGACTTCGCCGACGCCAAGGGGGCGGTCGAGGCGATGCTCGATCAGCTGCGCGTTCTGGATCGCGTCGCCTGGGGGCGCTGCGAGGCAGCGCCATTCCACCCCGGCAAGTCGGCGACGCTGCGCTGCGGCGAGCAGCCCATCGGCGTCGTCGGCGCCCTGCACCCCGAGACCGCTTTCGAAATCGAACTCGACGGCGCCTGCTGGGTGTTTGAGATTGACATCGAGAAACTGCTTGCCTACTGTCCGCAACAACTTGTTTTTACTGGATTGCCGCGCTTTCCCGCTGTGGTGCGGGATGTCGCGGTGCTGGTCGATGAGGCGTTCGCAGCGGAGCAGGTGGTGCAGTGCGTGCGGCAGTGGCAGCCGACCTTGGTGGAGGATGTAGCGCTGTTCGACGCCTACACCGGCGCGCCGATTCCGCCCGGCCGCAAGAGCCTAGCCTACACCATCGCCTACCGGGCGGCGGATCGAACGTTGACCGACGACGAGGTGAACGCGTTGCAGGAAGGCCTGCGCGCCATGTTGACGCGCGAACTCGGCGTGACCTTGCGCGAGTGAGCGGCGTCGAGTTCTGCTGATTCGGGAGGGCGGTCGGTGGCGTTGACCAAAGCCGACATCGTCGAGCGCATCCATGAGCGCGTCGGGTTCTCGAAGAAGGAGGCCAGCGAGGTGGTCGACTCGGTCTTCGAGGTCATCAAGGGCCAGCTCGAGCACGGGCAGAAGGTGAAGGTGTCGGGCTTCGGCAACTTCGTCGTGCACGAGAAGCGTCCGCGCAAGGGGCGCAACCCGCAGACCGGCGAGACCATCACCATCCGCGGGCGTCGGGTACTCGGCTTCAAGGCCAGTCCGATGCTCAAGAAGAGCATGAACCCCGAAGGCTGACCGCCATGTCCGCCGGCGCGCCCGATCTGCCCGACAAGCTGTACTTCAAGATCGGCGAGGTGGCGAAGATCGTCGGCGTCAAGCCCTACGTGCTGCGCTATTGGGAGACCGAGTTCTCCATTATTCGCCCCGGCAAGACGCGCTCCCAGCACCGTCTCTACCGGCGCCGCGACGTCGAGGCGCTGCTCGAGATCAAGCGCCTGCTGCACAACGAGCGCTACACCATCGAAGGGGCCAAGCGACGGCTGAAGACCGTCGCCAAGGGCCCGCTGGCCGCCGCGCCGGCACCGGAGCCGCGCCCACAGCTGCCGCTGCCGCTTGGCGAACGCACCTACCGCAACGCCCTGGTCAAGTTGCGGCAGGACCTGCAGGCTCTGTATGAAATGCTGCGTTGAGCGCGGCACCCGGTGTCACGCCTTTGTCGCGCCGGCTTCCAATTCCGAACGGTGGGAGGCGGAATCCCCGCTGCGTGGCCTGCTGCGGCTGGCATAGGCGTTGCAATTCCTTTTCGCCATGATGCTGCCTGCGCCCGCCGACCATTCTCGCCGCCGCCGTACGCACGCCGAAGCCGCCTTCGACGTCCTGAGGACCCTGTTGCGCGGTCACATGCTGTGGGCGGCGGGCGGCGGCCTGTCGCTCGATTCCCTGTCGGGGCTGATCGACGCCCCACCGGCGATCGTGCGCAGCGCCGTCGAGCGCCTGATCGCCGACGGCGTCGTCAGCCTGCACGCGGCGACCAGCACCCTGCGTCTGAGCGCCGCGACGCTGCATGAGATGCGCCCGCTGGTGACGCTGCACTGAGTCGAGCTCCCCGCGCTGAACACTACGCGTCGGTGTGGTCGCCCCTGCGGGGCGCCGCCGTCCGGGAGAGCCCGCCGCGATCGGCCAGCCTCAGGCGGGGCAGCCGAGCAGCGCCGCGTTCACCGCCGCGATCAGCTCGTTGATCGCCACCACTCCGTCGCCGCCGCTATCGACCGCCGTGCAGGAGGACAGCGGTGCGGCGCCGAGGGCGATGTTGACGCCGCTGATCAATTCGTTGATCGCCACCGCCGCGTCGCCATTGCAGTCGCCGGGGCAGGCGGCCGGCGCCGCCGGCACGGTGAGAGCGACGAGATCGGCCTGCGCCGTTCGCTCCCCCAGCAGTTGCGGTTGCACCGCCGTCTGCGGCCCGGGGCCGCCGCGCGGGTCGGCAAAGCTCGTCAGCGCGATGGCCAGCACGCCGCTGCCGGAGCCGACTGGGACGATGCGCACGTTGCCGGTCGGCGAGCCGGCGACGGCGGCGCTGAAGATCGACTGGCTCGAGACGGCCGTGTCGAGATTCGACAGGTCGCTGACCAGGTGCTCGCGCAGTGCCCGGCGATGCGTCATGGACTGACCGAACTCGTTGGTGACACGCAGATCGACCGTCGCCGTGGCGCCGCCGACGGGATCGGAGCTGCAGGTGGCGATGGCGATGCGAGTCGTCGTTTCGCGTTCACCGAGACTCGTGCCGAGACCGACACGGGCGCCGTCGAGGAAGGGCTGCAGGGCGAGCCCGGCGGGGCAGGCGGCATACTCGGCCTGCGCGCCGCCCAGCACCAGGACGTCGGGTTGGTCGGCGCTGGCGCCGGTGGCGGCGAATCCCGTTGCCGCATACGCAGCGGCGTCGATCGTCGGCGCCCCACGTTCGATGGTGGCGATGCCGATGAGCACGTCGCCGGCGGCCGGGACGCCATCGACATCCGTCGCAACGCAGCGCAGCGCTCCGCTGAAGGGCGTTGCCGGCGCGGGCGGCACCGCGCCGCCGTCGCGTGGCAGCGCGGCGGCGCCGACGCCGGCGCGCCAGGCGACCGGCTGCCCGGCTTTGAGCACGATACGGAAATCGACCGCCGTGCCCGCTGCCATGCTGCCGTCGACGTACACGCAGCGCACCGCCTGCGTCGCCGCGCCGCTGTTGGTGAGCTCGATGTAGGTGTCGAGAGTGCGTTCGGCGTCGACGCTGATCTGCGGGAACACCAGCAACGAGGCCGGTGCGCTCGACGAGACCGACGCCGGCGCGGCCGCGGCGCTGCCGAGGAGCATTGCCAGGAGCGCCGCGCGCAGGAGGGACGGCTTTCGCGCGGAGCTCACGGGGCGCCGGATTCGCGCGGCGCTCATGGGCAGCCGGATTCGCGCGGCGCTCATGGGGAGCCGGATTCGCGCGGCGCTCACGGTCGCCCCATCGGCAGGGTGATGACGTCACCGGCGACTGCCGCGCCCAGATGGTGCAGCGGCGGCAGGGTGCGGCTCACCACGCCGCCGCCGCTGGACCGTCGCTCGACCTCGCCGAGGACGACGAAGCCGCCGCTCCCGTCGATGGGGGCCAGCTGTGTCTGCAGGACATCGGCGCCGAGCATGGCGCGGTCGAACAGACCGTCGCCGAGGTCGGCGAGCGCCAGGTCGGCCCAGCAGGTGACCGGCGTCGTCGTCGTGAAGCGCTGCTCCAATTCGGTGGTGACGTCGAAGCGCACCTGCACTGTGGCCGGGTCGCCGTCGCGCACGTTCTGTGAACACGGCACCACGGTGAGGCGCGTGGCGACGGCCGAGCCGGCGCCGAGTTGCTCGTCGATCGCTCCCTCGGCGCGGTGGCTCAGCGTCCAGGTGGCCGGGCAGGCGGCGTACTCGCCGAGGAAGCAGGTGTCGGACTGGGCGTCGCCGAGGCACAGGACTTCGTCGCCATCATTGAAGCCCGAGCCGCTCAGGCCGATCGCGGCGTAGGCGGCGACGGCGCCGTCGCTGGGCAGCAGGGTGGCGCGGCCGACCAATCGGTTGAGACTCGCCGGCGTGCCGGTCGGATCGATCTCGACACACAGCAACTCGCCGCGGAAGTCCGCCGGGGCGGCCGGGATCGCGGCGCCGGCGTCGCCGGCCGGGCGGCCGTCGGCAGCGCTCCACAGGGTCGGCTGCGCGGCGTTCAGACGCAGGGAGAAACCGCTCGACTGCCAGCCGACGCGGCCGTCGACGTAGGTGCAGAACGCATCGATACGCCCCTCCTCGGACACGTTGGCGAGTTGCAGGAGGGTGTCGCCACCGCCGTCGCTGACGACCTTCGGAAAGATCAGGATCGACGCGCCGCGCTCGCTGGTGGTGTCGGCGGGCGCCGCGACGGCGCCGGCCAGCGTGCAGGCGAGGATGAACACAGCGAAGCGCACGGGATACTCGTGTATGTCATCGCCATCGGATGAGAGGCAAGCGGCCGCGGTTGCATCGATCGGCATCGCGTGGTGAGGCCCTGCCATGGCGCGCATCTGGTGTGTCCTTCGACTGCTGGCGCCGGCGCTGCTCCCCGGGCCGGCGGCGCAGGAGAAGTGAGCGTGCCCGCCGCGCCGACCTTTCGCGAGGCCCTGCGCTTCTGGGTCAAGCTCGGCTTCATCTCCTTCGGCGGACCGGCGGGCCAGATCGCGATCATGCACCGCGAACTAGTCGAGCGGCGCGCCTGGATCAGCGAGGAGCGCTTCCTGCACGCGCTCAACTACTGCATGGTGCTGCCTGGCCCCGAGGCGCAACAGCTGGCGACCTACATCGGCTGGTTGCTGCACCGCACCGCCGGCGGGCTCGTCGCCGGCGGCTTCTTCGTCCTGCCGTCAATCTTCATCCTGCTGGCCCTGTCCTACATCTACATGGCTTACGGCAGCGTCCCGGCGGTGGCGGCGGTGTTGGCGGGCATCAAGCCGGTGGTGGTGGCGATCGTCGTCGAGGCGGTGGTCAAGATCAGCCGGCGTGCGCTGAAGCGGCGCTCGCACTACGCCATCGCCGCAGCGGCCTTCGTCGCCATCTACGTCCTGCACGTGCCGTTTCCGCTCATCGTCGTGCTGGCGGCCGCGATCGGCCTGGCGCTGCCGGCGGCGCCCGCCGCGCCGTCCGCTGCGGCCGAGGCGCCGCTGCCGCCGCACGCGCGCCCGGACGCGCGCCGCGCCGTGCGTACCCTCGCCATCGGCCTGGTGCTGTGGGCGCTGCCGTTGGCGCTGGTGGCGTTGCGCTTCGGCTGGGACAGCCTGTACGCGCGCGTCTACCGCTTCTTCAGTGGCGCGGCGCTGGTCACCTTCGGCGGCGCCTACGCGGTGCTGGCCTACGTGACGCAGGTGGCGACCACCTCCTACGGCTGGCTGAGCAAGGCGCAGGCGATGGACGGCCTGGCGTTGGCGGAGACGACGCCCGGCCCGTTGATCATGGTGCTGCAGTTCGTCGGCTTCATCGCCGGGTGGAACCAGCCGCAGGGACTGACGCCGGCGGCGAGCGCACTGCTGGCGGCGCTGCTGACGACCTGGGCTACCTTCCTGCCGTGCTTCCTCTTCATCCTGGTGGGCGGGCCGTACGTCGAACAGGTGCGCGGCAACCGCACCGTCGCCGCGGCACTGTCGGGCGTCACGGCCGCCGTGGTCGGGGTGGTACTCAACCTGGCGCTGGTCTTCGGCGCCGCGGTGATCTGGCACGACGGCGCTCCCGACTGGCGCGCCGCGCTGCTCACCGGGGCTGCCTGTTTGGCCCTGTTCCGCTATCACCTTGATGTCCTGTGGGTGATACTCGCCGGCGCCGTGTTGGGACTGGTGCTCGCGTGACCGTTCGCATCGTCCTGCTGCTGAGCCTCCTGTGCGCGGCGGCCGCGGCGCCGTCGCGGGCCGAGGCGATCGCCGTCGGGTTCTGCGCCGGCGACTGCAACGGCGACGGCGCGGTCCGCATCGACGAGCTGATCACGGCGGTCACCATCGCGCTCGGCGGCGCCAGCCTCGACCGCTGTCCGGCCGCCAACGTACAAGAGGACACCGTGATTTCGATCAGCGAGCTGGTCGGCGCCGTCAATAGCGCCCTGGCGGGGTGTCCGTGAGTGAGCGCACCGCCCCGAAAGGAGCAGCAGCTGGGACCGCGGGCGTCTCGCCCGCGGCGCCGCGCGCTACCCTGCGGGCGAGACGCCCGCGGTCCCAGCTGCTGCTCCTCGCCATCGTATCGCTGGCGCTGCCCGCCCTCGCGCAGCCGCCGCCCACGCAGCTGCAGGCTGCGCCACTGGCGAAGGCGGCTGGGCATCCCGGGCCGCTGGACATCGAGCCGGTCGCCACCAGCGAGCTGTCGAAGGGGTTCGGGACGCCCATCTGGGCGGTCGGCATCGCCTCCGCCGACGGCTCTTTCGGGCACGCGGCGGTGCTGCTGGTCGAGTACGGTTCGTTTCTCAGCGCAGGCATGCGGGCAGGGCTGGAGGCGGCGGCGACGGATCCGGCGCGCAGCGCGGCGGCGATTCGCGCCGATCTGGCCGGGCAATTGGATCGCGCCGCGCAACCGAGCGACCGCACCCGCTACGCGCATCAGTTGAAGGAACTCGACACGCTGATCGCCGGCGCCGCACTGACCCGCCGCGTGCCGCTCCCGAACGCTCGCGTCGGGTTCGTCACGGTTCTCGGCTTCGCCTCCGCCGGCGGCGCCACGACCGTCGCCGTCCTGCCGTCGCCCGACGGACGCCAGGAGCTGCTGGTGGTCACCGGCGGCGGCCTGGAGAGCGAGGTGCGCAAGCCGAACGACGCCAGTGCCGCCTACGAGAAGGCCATGCGCGAGTCGCCGGTGGGGGTGACCGACGCGATGGCCCTGGTGGCGTACGAGCAACTCTTCGGCGTCACGCTGCGCGGGGTCCCGGCGCCGCGCGGACACGCGCAGGGTACTGCGACCGCCGCGCCGCGGTAGCCGCGCCGTCGCTCACTCGATCAACCCTGCCAGCCGGCTCGCCGCCAGCGCTTCCATCGCATCGATACGCCGGATCGCGGTGCGGATCTCGACCGCGAACGCGTGTCGTCGCTCCACCCGGTCAGCGCCGTCGCCGCTCAGCAGGCCGCGGTTGCGCGCCAGTTTCAGGGCGGTGCCGAACAGCACTTTCGAGACCGAATCGGCGTGGCGGATACGGCGTTGCAGGCGGTACTGTTTGCCGAGCGCCAGGCAGGTGGCGAGGAACTCGGGTTCCTTCACGGGCGCCGCCGGGTCGTGCCGCTCGAGCGCGTCGCCGACGACGCGATAGGCCTCGACGAACGGCCGCAGGACGCGGTGGGCGCTGAACGGCTTGAAGCGCCGCACGATGCCGCGCACCGCCTCGGCGCCGCCGCCGAGCTGCGCCTCCCAATCGGGCGCCTGCAGGCCGAGTTCCTGACGCACCTCCGCCTTGAAGCGCTCGCGGTCGGCGAAGAAGAATTCGAACTTGAGCAGGTCGCGCAGGCGCAGCGTCTCTTCCCAGAACTCGCCCGCCGCCGACTCGGCGCCGACCTCGGCGGCGCGCAGCAGCGCCAGCTCGGCGATGGAGGGCGTGACGAAGAAGTGGATGATGGTGTTGCGGTAGTACGCGGCGGTGAGGTGCTGGTCGGCGCCGACGGCGTACACCGTGTCGAGCCCCTCGGAGAAGCGCGCCACGACGCCGCTCTGCGCCAACTGCTCGAGGGTGCGCTGCATCCCGGCGTCGGTATCGAGGTCGAGTTCGGCGGTCACCGGCAGGGCGCGGCGGCGTACGTAGTCGACCAGGTTGAGCAGGTTCTTCACCAGCTCGGGGACCGTCGCGGCGCGGTCGCCGAGACCGAGCAGGGCCAGAGCGACCAGCGAGGTCGGGGTGATCGGCGTGACACGGTTGATGCGCACGGCCGATTCGAACGCCAGCTTCTGCACCTCGAGCGAGCGCTCGTCGGCGTCGGCCGCCGCGTCCGGCCGCGGCGGACCCAGCCACTGAGCCAGCGACAGTGGCTCGCCGAAGCGGACGTGGATGTCGCCGTAGTTGGCGCGCAGGCGCCTCACCAGGCGCAGAAACCAGCCGAGGCTTTCCTGTTGCTTCCTGGCGCCGCGCTGCTCGGCGACGTAGTCGCCGACGTCCTGAATCTGATCGTAGACGATCGCCACGGGGATGAACTGCACGTCGTCGCTTTTGCCGCGCTGGTAGGCGTCGACGACGCTGGCGAACAGGCCGAAGCGCGGCGGCAACAGTTTGCCCGAGCGCGAGCGCCCGCCCTCCAGGTACCACTCCAGCGAGAAGCGCTTCTCGATCAGGTAGTCGAGGTACTGCTGCAGGACGAACTTGTAGAGCGGGTTGTCCTTGAAGGTGCGGCGGATGAAGAAGACGCCCGAGCGGCGCACCAGCGGGCCGACCGGGAAAAAGTTCATGTTGATGCCGCCGGCGGTGTGATTGGGCGGATGCCCGTTCTCGTGCAGCAGGTACTGCAGGACGAGGTGGTCGAGGTTGGACTTGTGCGTCGGCAGGAACACCAGCGGGTGGCGTTGGCCGAGGGCGAAGAGGCGCTCGAGCTGGGCGCGGTCGTACTTGATGCCCGAATAGCCGCGCGAATAGAGGAGGTGGATGAGGCGGGCGGTGAGGTCGATGACGTACGGACTGTGCGTCGCCGCGATCTCGCGCAGGTACGTCGCCGCCTGGCGTTGCGCCGCCTCCTCGGGCCTGCCGATCTCGGCGGCGATGCGTGCCACGCCGCCGCGAAAGGCGGGGCGGCCGAGGATCACCTCGTTGACGAAGCGCGGCACCTTGTAGCGCGGACCGCGCAGGCGGCGCTCGGCGCGCTCGAGGGCCAGCGCCGCCTGGCGGGCGACGTATTCGGCCAGGCCGGTGGTCTGCGCCACATCGGCGCCGCCGGCCTGCTGCCAGCGCTGGCGCAGCTCGGATGCCGGGGCCGGCTCGCCGACGACGATGCGACAGCGCTCCGGGTGGGTGCGCAGCGTCAACGCCTGGCGCACGGCGCCGGGGTCGCGCGCGTCGCCGACCGTCAGCAATTCGCGCAGGCGTCCGACGCGGGTCGGGTCGGCGCCGGCGAACCAGGCGACGCGCAGGGGGGCCAACAACGGATCGTCGCCGGTGGCGAGTGCGGCTTCGAGGCGCGGGTCGAGGGCGCGCCGGCGCCGCCGCCGCGACGGCGGGATGGAGATCGTCACCTCGCCGTTGACGTCGCTCGGGCGCTGCCGCTCGATCCAGTCGCGCAGCAGCCGTTCCTCGGTGCGGCTTGAGGCATCGAGCAGGAACACGACGCGCCGCCCCTGCGCGTCTGGCCACCCCCCCTGGTCCATGGCCGCGAGGGAACCACAGTCGCGCGCGGATGAAAACCGTCCGCCCGGTCCCGCCCCGCGCTCCACATGCGACCGCATCCGTGCCAAGAGTCGGCCATGGCGCTGCACGCCTCGCTTACCGGCGCGATCGACAAGGGGCCCAGCGGGCCCAAGATCGCGGCGTTCTTCGACCTCGACCGGACGCTGATCGCCGGGTTCTCGGCGGTCACTTTCGTGCGTGAGCTGGTGCGCATCGGCAAACTCAACGGCACCGCCCTGGCGCAGGGGGCAGCCTCGGCGGCGCGCTTCCAGCTCGGCGGCCTGGGTTTCTCGGGCTTCGTGACGGAGACCCTCGGGGCGCTCACGGGCATGGCCGAGAGCGAGTTGGTGGAGATGGGCGAGCGGCTGTTCGCCGAGCATATCGCCACCGCCATCTATCCCGAGTCGCGGGCGCTGGTGCAGGCGCACCAGCGCAAGGGGCACACGGTGGCGGTGGTGTCGTCGGCGCTGCCGTACCAGGTGCTGCCGGTGGCGCGGGAACTCGGCATCGCGCACGTGATGTGCACGCGCCTGACCGTCGTCGACGGGCGCATCACCGGCGAGGTCGTGCACCCGACCTGCTACGGCGTCGGCAAGGCCAGCGCGGCACGCGCCTTCTCGACGCCGCGCGGCATCGACCTGGCGCGCAGCTTCTTTTACACCGACAGCGACGAGGACCTGCCGCTGCTCGACCTGGTCGGCCGGCCGCGCCCGATCAACCCCAACCGCGGCCTCGCCGCGCTTGCCGCCAGGCGCGGTTGGCCGGCGCGGCGCTTCACCAGCCGCGGCACGCCGACCGCCGCCGAGATCGGCCGCACGGCGCTGGCCGTCGGCAGCGCCGTGCCGTCGTGGCTGCTCGGCGTGCCGGCGGGGCTGCTGGCCGGCGGCTGGCAGGCGGGGTTGAACCTGGCGCTGAGCACCTGGGGCGAGCTCGGCACGGCGCTGGCCGGGGTCGATATGCAGGTGCAGGGCGAGCAGTACCTGTGGTCGCACCGGCCGGCGGTGTTCGTGTTCAACCACCAGAGCGCGGTCGAGATGCTGCTGCTCTGCAAGCTGTTGCGGCGCGATTTCGTCGGCATCGCCAAGAAGGAGCTGCAGCGCAATCCCTTCTTCGGACCGCTCTTCGCCGCCAGCGGCACCATCTTCGTCGACCGCTTCAATCGCCAGCAGGCGGTGCATGCCCTCGCGCCGGCACTCGCGGCGCTGCGTGCCGGCACCTCGATCGTCATCGCCCCAGAGGGCACGCGCAGCTCGACGCCGCGCCTGCGGCCCTTCAAGAAGGGCGCCTTCCACCTCGCCATGGCGGCGCGGCGCCCGATCGTGCCGATCGTCTTCCGCAACACCCTCGACGTCCTGCCGAAGCACGGCATCATCCTGCGGCCGGCGACGGTCGAGGTGGTGGTGCACAAGCCGATCGCGACGACGACGTGGAGGCGCAAGGACCTCGACCGACACGTCGAGGCGGTGCGGCGGTTGTTCGAGGACACGTTGGAGGGCGGCGGCCGCGGCTCCGTCGCGCCGCATTGACCAGGCCGCGGCGCCGCGCCGGCGTCGCCGCTCAGTCTACCGCCGCGAGATCGGCCGCACTCCGCGGCCAGAGTTGGAAGTCGTCGAGCAGCCCGTCGCTGGCGTCGCCGTCGTCTTGCACGAGGATGCCGGTGGCAGTGAACGGAGCGTCGCCGATGGCCGCGAGCGCATCGGCGAGCCCGGCGCGGTGCAGGAGAATGCCGCGACGCCCGTGGCGGCGCAGGTGACGTCGACCCCCTCCGGCGAGACTTGTCGCGCCCGCCAATGCAGCGCATAATTCGGCGATCTGCGGCCGTCGCCGCGGAGCTGGAGATGCAAAGGAGGACGAGCATGAAAAGCACGACGTTTGGAGCGCTGCTCGCCGGCGCGCTGCTGGCACTCGGCGGCCCCGCGCTGGCAGACAACCACGAGGGCGACGCCAAGGGCTGCTACCGCAAGACCTGCGGGTCGAGCGTCAAGGGCCACGCCGGCAGTTGCGCCGGCACCAAGGTCGACGCGGTGAAGGATGAGAAGACCTGCAGCGACGCCGGCGGTGCCTGGGTGACCGTGGCCGACGCCGCAAAGCTCAAGATGTGAACCGCCGGGGGCGGAGCGCCGTCGCGGCACTCCGCCCCCCGGCAACCCGGTCGCCTCCGCGCCTGCATGTTCGGCCTCGGCTTCCGACCACGCTACTTCAGCGACCTGGTCGACGCGCGGCCGGCCGTCGACTGGCTGGAGCTGGTCTCGGAGAACTTCATGGGCGTCGGTGGGCGCACGCGGCAGATGCTGCTGCGCCTGCGCGCCGACTATCCGCTCGCCCTGCACGGCGTCAGTCTGTCGATCGCCGGCGCCGACCGACTCGACGCGGACCACCTGACGCGCCTGCGCGAGCTCGTCGACGAGATCGAGCCGCGCTTTGTCAGCGACCATCTCTGTTGGACGTCCTGGCGCGGGCGCGAGTCGCACGACCTCCTGCCGATCGCCTACACCGAGGCGGTCCTGGCGCACGTCGCCGGGCGCGTCGCGCAGGTGCAGGAGCGCCTCGGCCGACGCCTGTACCTGGAGAATCCGACCGTCTATGTCGCCTTCGCCGACGCGGCGATGGACGAAGCCGAGTTCCTGGCGGCCCTCTGCGCACGCAGCGGCTGCGGCGTGCTGCTCGACGTCAACAACCTGGTGGTCAACGCGCTCAACCTCGGCGTCGATCCGCGGCGCTACCTCGCGCGTCTGGAGCCTGAATCGGTGGCGTATCTCCACGTCGCCGGCCACGCGGTGCTGCCCGACGTGCGCGTCGATACACACGATGCGGCGGTGTCCGACGCGGTGTGGGCGGTGTATCGCGCCGCCGCGGCGCGCTTTCCCGGGGCAGGGACGGTGCTCGAGCGCGACGGGCGCTTTCCGGAGTTTGCGGAACTGCTGGGGGAGTTGGAGCGCGCGCGGGCAGAGGCGGCGGCGGGGAGGGCGGGGGAGCCGCCGGCGGTCCCGGAGCGGGGACACGACGCCTCTGCCACATGGTGTCCCCCGGCCGGGACCGCGGGTATCTCGCCCGCCGAGTGGGATAGCCACCAGAAGAAGTTCTTCGCCGCGCTCACCGCCGATGCTCCGGCTCTCCCCCTGGCGCCCACCGCGCCCGTTCCCCCCGCGCGTGGCCTACGCGTCTACCGCGACGCCTACGCGGCTCGCCTCCTCGACGGCCTGCGCGCCAACTTTCCCGCCCTCGCGCACGTCGTCGGCGACACCGAGTTCGCGCAGTTGGTGACCGCGTACGTCGCCCGCCATCCGCCGCGCGGCTATGCGTTCAATGGCGTCGGCGTGCAGCTGGCGGGGTTCGTTCCGACGCACCCATTCGGCGCCGACTTCGGCGTCGCGCCCGCCGTGCTGGCCGAACTGGCGGCGTTGGAGCAGGCCGAGCTCGAGGTGCACGACGCGCCGGACGACGGCGTTGCGCTGCCCGCCGCCGCGCTGGCCGAGATCCCCGATGCCGCCTGGCCGGGGGCACGCGTGCGCTGCGTGGCGGCGCTGCGGCTGCTGCGCTGCACCCACGATGTGTTGGCGGTGGTGGAAGCGGTGGCGGCGGGCGCGGCGCCGCCGCGGCCGGCGGCGGGGCTGGTCGACTATCTCATCGCGCGACCGCGCACGGCGCTGCTGCGGCTGCGGCTGCCGGCGCAGGAGGCGTCGGTGATGGTGCGCCTGCTCGCGGGCGCGACGGTGGCGGACGCGTGCGGCGATGCGGATCTCGCCGTCGGCGCGGCGGCGATCGCGCGGCTGGCGAGCTGCGGACTGCTGCGCGGCGTCGATCTCTCGTGAGGCGCAGCGCCTCGGTGTCTACGGCCGCATGTGCACCGCGACGGCGCCGTCGTCGAGTGTTGCGGCGACCGACGAGACGAGCGCTCCATCCCCCTGTGCGCCGCCCAGGTCGAACACCAGCGTCAGGCGCAGGGCGCCGAGGCCCGTCGGGCTGGCGACGGCGACCCGCGCCACGCCGTCGGCGTGCGCCGTCAGCAGCACGATGTCCGACCGCAGGCCGCCGAGGCGCGCGCCGCGCAGCGCCGCGTGCCTCGACTCGACACGTAGCGCCAGCTCGAGGGACAGGGCGTCGCCGCCGCGCACGCGTACGGGCAGGCGCAACTGCCGCCGCACGACACGTTCCGGCCCGACGGCGACGCGCGGGGCCGTGTGCGCCACCTGCCGCAGCGCCGCCCCCGCCTGCCAGTTACCGGTGCAGTCGCCGAACAGCGCGGCGCGGAAATCCTGGCCGGTGGCCGAGGCGGGCAGAGCGGCGAAGGTGATCGCGCCCGGGGTGCAGGTGCCGGCGAGTGACGGCTGGGTGACCGTCTGGCCGGCGGCGGGCGCGGCGTCGGGCATGAACAGCCAGTCGGAGCCGCACGCCTGGGCGACCGGCAGGCGGTTGCGCATACCGACGGTGAGCTCGAGGACGCGCGTCGCGTCGAGCGCGCTGAGGGTGCCGTTGCCGGTCGCGTCGCAGGCGCGGGTCTGCGCGGCGTCGAAACTGCGTAGGCCGGCGACCGCCTGCAGGATGTAGGCGGCATCGAGCGCGCTGGCGCCGCCGTTGAAGGCGCCGAGGCGCTGCGGCTGCAGCGTCGCCGCGGCGCCGATGCCGGTGGCGACGCTGAACGACCCGGTGCCGCTGCTGGTGGTGCCGGCGAGCGTGACGCCGCCCACGCCGAGATCGCCGCGGTAGTAGCGGATGCGGCCGGCGAGGCTGGCGCCGATGGTCGGCGTGCCGGTGCGCGTTGGCGTCGCCGTCACCGTCGACGCGGGCGGCGGGCGCGTCGCCGTCGCGGTGGTTGTCGGCGGTGGCGTGGCGCTCGGCGTCGGGCTCGCGCCGCCGGCGTCCTGCACCGCGAAGCGGCGCGCGACGCGCGTCACGTTGCCCTGCACGTCCGCGACGGCGACGCGCAGCGTGCTGCTGGCGCGGCTGGCGATCGGCGGGCTGAGCGTCAGTGTGCGGATCCCGTCGCCGGCGTCCTGCGCCAGATCGGCGAGTTCGACGCCGGCGGCGCGGCCGTTGACGGCGAAGTCGGCGCTGATCGACAGCGTCGTCCAGTCGACGCCGCTGTGCGCGTCGGCGGCGCCGAGACGCAGCATGGCGAGCGGGCCGATGTTGACGCCGGGCCGCGGCAGGCTGACGTCGAGAGCCGGGCGCAGGTCGTCGAGGAACCAGCCGTAGGCGCTCTCGTCCCAGTCGATCGGCGCACCGAGGTCGATCCAGCGCGCGACGGTCATCTTCTCGTCCTCGCTCAGCGGCGGCACGCCGCTGCCCGGCGGCGGCATCATCAGGCCGCTGAAGTCGAGATCGGCGGCGCTGGCGTTGGCGCCGGGCGGCAGCGTCGCGGCGTTGCCCGGCGTCGTCTCGGTCGGATGGTCGGCGTTGCTCCAGCCGTCCAGGCGCTGGCCGTAGAGCTTCCACATCAGCAGGCTGCGGCGGCTCTGGAACATGCGCACATAGCGGCTGGCGTTGGTCTGCCGCCACGCATAGTTGATCACCGGCGGGTGACCCCAGCGGAAGCCCTGGTCGTCGGCCAGGCGCGCGTAGTCGGCCGGCAGGCCGTCGTTGAGGATCGCGGTGTCGTCGAGTCGCAGGTTGCCAGGCGGATTGGCGCCGGCGTGGCAGGGAACGCAACTGCGCTGCAGCAGCGGACGGATGTCGCGCAGGAACTCGACCGTCACCAGCGGCGCCGCCACCTCGCGCAGCGCCGGTTGGCCCTGCGCATCGCGCGTCAAGAGCGGCGTCGACGCGTCGAGGTCGCGCACGACGTAGCCCGGTCGCGCCGCGGCGGTGGCGGCGAAGTCGAGCGGCTGCTGACTGTGGGCGTGGCAGCCGCCGCAGTCGGTGCGCACCTCGCCGGGACGCACCTGATGCCAGGTCTGCGCCGCGTTGAGCACCATGCCGTTGCGGTCGAGGGTCTGGAAGGTGAAGGGCGAGTCGGCCGGCAGTTTGACCAGAAAACTGGTGTCGGGGTTGCCCTCGGGGTCGAGTAGCGGGCGGCCCATGGCGTCGCTCTTGCGCAGCGGGATCTCGCCGAGGATGCGCAGCTTCTCCATGGCGTGGCTGAAGAAGCGCTGGCCGCCGCTCGGGCCGCCGTTGGGGCCGTAGCTGCGGTGCGTGTTGGGCTCCATGCCGAGGATGCGCAGCGCCCAGATGTCGCTGTTGGCGTAAAGGCCGGCGTCCGCGCCCTGGGTGAACCAGTTGCTGCTCTGGTCGTTCTCGAGCGTGTTGAAGGCGTCGAGGCCGTCGAAGCTGTCCGACCACGAGGTGACCAGACCGGGAAAACTCTCGCGCTTGTACAGGCTGCTCGAGCCGACCAGCCCATAGGGCGTGCCGGCGGGGAGCAGGGCATGCTGTCCGCCGTCGTTCGGCAGCCACGGCAGCAGGGCGGGTTCGGCGATGCCGTGCACGGCGGCGTAGGTGACGACGGCGCGTGGCCACGCTTCATTGTAGTTGGGGTTGTTCCTGAGCAGCACCAACTCGCCCGGCGCGTTGACCGGATTGCCGCCGCGGATCAGGTACAACCCGCTGTCGTAATACGGCAGCGTCGTCGGCCGGTTGAGGTCGTTGCACGGGCCCGGCGACCAGACGGCGAGCAGATCGTCACCCGGCGCCGCACTGGGGTGGGTGACCTTGCCGACGCGCGTGCCGCCGGGGCCGAGCGGCGCGGCCTCGTCGTTGCCGTGCGTGAACGGCGTGATCGAGTACATGCCGTAGGGCGTGAACGGCATGGTGAACGGGTAGGAGAAGCCGCCGCCGACGGTCTGCGCGATGGGTGGATTGTCCTGCGGGAACGCCGAGTGGAAGGCGGGCGTGCCGGCCGGCGGCGCCAGCGGCAGACGGTAGAAGGCGCCGAAGCCGTTGTTGTTCAGGTTGTAGTAGTCGGTGACGACCAGATCGTCGTTGCCGAGTTGGGTCATGAAATGGAACGCCTGGCCGCCGCGGAAGGCGCTGACCACCGGCGCCCAGTGGCGGCCGTCCGGCCAGATCGACCAGATACCCCACATGCGGCCGTCGCGCAGGCCCTGCGACTCGAGGGTGCTGAACATCAGGCGGCCGTCGCGCAGCGGCGTCGGGTGCAGGGCGCTGCCGATGTTCATCGGCGCGATCTGCGTCACGTTGGCGCCGTCGGCGTCCATGACAAAGAGCTGCAGCGTCGGGTTGGTCAGGCCGCGCGGCGGCACGAAGCCGTTGCGATTGGAGGTGAAGGCGATCTTGCCGCCGGCGAGCGGGGCGGGGCCCAGGTTGAGGATGCCGTAGCCGAGGCGATCGTACTGGCCGGGTGGATCGACCGGATTCGACTCGTCGAAGTGCCCGGCGCCGGTGTTGGGGGTGAACTCCTGGAAGGTGAGTTGCTCGATCTGGCGGCTCCGCAGGTGGATGCGGAAGATGTCGGCGCCGAGGTAGGGCAGACCGCGCTGGTAGTTCACCGCTTGCGGGCGCGCGTCGTAGAAGAGGCTGTAGTAGACCCACTGGGCGTCGAAGGAGACGAACGGATCGGTGACCGCGCCGACGCCGCCGGCGACGAGGAGTTCCTCGCTGCCGTCGGGGTGCAGCAGCATGAGGTCGGCGCCAGGATCGATGCTCGCCGGGTGCGCTACTTCCGGCCAGGTGGTGTTGGTGTTGGCGCCAAAGCGCGGCTGGCGCACGTAGACGATGTCGTAGGGAACCGGCTGCGCGGCGACCGGGGCGGCCAAGGCGGCGATCAGCAGGGCCGTCGCCACGGCAGAGCACATGTCACCGCGTTGGGGAGTGGCAGGCACGCCGAGGGCTGGAGCAACGCCGGTGCCAGCGACAGCGGCGGGGAACGGGGTTGCGACTGCGCGCGGCAGCGACGGTGGCATGGCGGAGAGGACGCAACGAGGCGTCGAAATGCGGCATTCGGGCGTCCGGGCGAGACACCCGCGGTCCCGGCTGGCTGCCTACGCAAAGCGCCTGCCGCATTCAGAGCCGCGCGCCCCAGCCCTGCAGGATCGCCTGCTCGTCGGCGGCGCTCATCGCCTTCTTGAACTTCGCCCCCGAGACGCCCTTGACGCGCCGCTCGCACTCCGCCCAGGTCGCATGGCGCACGGCGACGCCGTCGACGACGCTCAGGTACGAGTAGGCCGGCGCCGGCTTGCCGCGCGCGCCGCCGGCCGGCCGCTTCGGCACCGAGGTGTCGTCGGGCAGATCGTGCAGCGCGATCGGATAGTCGAGCAGCGACCCGTCGTAGAGATCAACCGGTTTTCCGGCCGCGCAGCCGGAGGCGATCTCGTCCGCCCGCTCGTTGCCCGGCACCGCCGCGTGTCCGCGCACCCAATGCCACTGCACGCCGCCGCGCCCGCGCGCCGTCACCTCCACCGCCAGCGCCTCCCACAGCTCCCGGTTCAGCACCGGCTTGCCCTCGGCGGTGTGCCAGCCGCGCCGCCGCCAGCCGTGAATCCACTGCGTGATGCCCTGGATGACGTAGGTCGAGTCGGCGTGCAGCGCGACGACGCCGTCGACTCCGCGCAGCGCCCGCAGCGCTTCGAGCGGCGCCGTCAGCTCCATCTGATTGTTCGTCGTGTGCGCGCTCCGCCCGCCCAGCTCCCGCACCCGATCACCGCGCGCCATGACCACGCCCCAGCCGCCCGGCCCGGGATTGCCCTTCGCTGCGCCGTCGGTGAAGAGGAGGATGCTCATTTCAAGCGGGGCGTCGCATCACGGGTGCCCACCACTACTGCACCGAAATCGATCCGTTGTCGGCGACGGACCCGATCGTGCTGCCTGCGCTGCCGCCTGCCTCCTGCCGTTCGGCGTTGAGCGTGTGGGTACCGATGGTCGCGGAGGGACTGATCTGGAACGTGCACGAAGCGATCAACCCGTCGGTGAACCCGCCGACGGAACTGAAGCTCGGCATGACAATGACCCGCAGGCGTTTCTTGCCGCTCGGTGCCGCGGGGGTGGTCGGCAACGACGCCGTCTCCTGATGCGTAGCCTGCAGGCGGCTGGCAATGAAGCAACTCGTCGAGGGATTCGAGATACTGAAGGCCGCCTGCGAGTACAGGATATCGACCTGCGCGCCGGCCACTGCGCCGCCGCCGCCCGCCACGGTGATCGGAATCGTCACCGACCCGCCACGCAGCCCTGTACCGCTGCCGACATCGATGGTGACCGTCGAGAGGGCGCTGAAGCCGCTGATCCCGCCGCCGCCGCAGCCGTTGAGGGAGTTGTTGACCCCCTGAATCAGTTCGCTGATCATCACGGAGCCGTTGTTGTTCGCGTCACTGGCGGGGCAACCTGGAACCAGCGGTGTGTTGCCCAACGAGATGGCGACGGCGGTCACGAGTTCGTTGATGGCGACGACGTTGTTCACGTTGCAGTCGCTGACGCAGACCGGTTGACACGTGTTGTCGCGGCAGGTCTGCCGCGGCGCGCAGCTCTTGTAGTAGTGTGCCGCCTGGGGCGTCGGCTGTGCGATCGGGCGAATATACTGGATCACGCCGTCGTCCACCGTGGCGAAGTATGCCGTGCCATCCGCACCAACAGCGACATCGAGGCCCTTGGCGCCGAAGCCGATCTCTCCCTGGTCGGTCGCGGTCTGTCCGTTGGCGGACAGGGTGAAACGCCTCACTTCGGGGCCGATCGGCGCCACCAGGAGGTGCCCGTTCCAATCGGAGCAAAAGCCCCCCTGTATCAGCTTGCCGAACGGCGACCGGTACTCCGCTATGCCGTCCAACCACAGGTTCGGATTCGGGGGACTCGGGGTGTTGATTGGGCCGCGGTAGAGATTGGTCGGGTCTTGCGATGATGTCGGCGTGGCGCCCGAATGTAAGAAGAGACACTGCACATCCTGATCGCAAAGGCCGCTGTCCGCCGTCGTGCACAGACTGGCGAGGTTGCTGCACATGCCGCCGGGACATGGATCGCCGACGCCGCACGAATCGCCGCCTTCCGTGCCGCCCTGGCACTGACTCACCCAGGGATTGGCCAGATAGGGGTTGGGGGAGCCGTAGTACTTGCCCTGCTCGATGAGATTGATCTCGTCGCCGGTCTGCGTTGCAGGCCCCACCTGGCAGGGACAGCCGAACGCATTGCCCGGGGCCGCGCAGCCTCCGTCCGCGCCCGGACCGCTTGCATCATTGTCGGTGGAGTAGAGGAAGCCGTTCGAATGCCACACCAGGTCGTAGGGATTGCGCAGGCCGGACGCGTACACCTTGACGCTGCAGGCCTCCTGCGTGTTGCCGGAACCGCAATTGCCGTCGAACGCGGGATCGAGCCCTCCGTTCGAGAGGTTGAAGCAGGCCCGCAGGATGGTGCCCGACATGCGCGACTCCGCGAGATTGGGGTGATACCCCACATTCGAATTGCCGCCCTGTGCAATGTAGAGGCATCCATCCGGGCCGAAGGCCACGCCATTGGTTTGATGGTTGAAGTCGGAACGCGGAAGTCCCGTGATGAAGTCCTCGGCCACGGTGTAACTGACGCCGCCGTTCGTGCTGACGGCGCGTGCGATCTTTCCGTTGAAGGGTGCGGTGTTGTCGTCTGCGTAGGCGAGGTACAGGCGGATGGGCCCGCCGGCATGCGAGGACGGGTCGAATGCGATTCCAAGGACTGCATTGACCGAGCCCGTTGACCCGCTTCCGTTCAAATCAATGACCTTCAGTTGGTCGAGGACGGTTTTCGAACTGTTGAACCGAACACGCCAAACGGCGCCGGTTTGGCCATTGACCCCGTACACCGCGCCATCGGCATTGCTCGTCGGATCGGGATCCTCCGGACCGACCGCAACCACCGTAACGCGTTCAATCAATGGCCCGATGGTCGTTGCGGTCTGGAACTGGACTGCCAACACGGGCCCGGCGACGAAGGACGTCGCCAGAGCCAATGCCAGGGGGATCGTAAAGTGACGCCGTGTAGCCTTTGAGGACATGACCGCCTCCCAGCTCTGAATGCGCCGACTATCGCGTCCTTGCAGAATCTCTAGCGTTTGGCACCCCGAACTGCCCGAACGCAGCCTCCCCCTGGGAAGTCCTTACCGGAACTTACGGTCGTGCCGTAGGTCGCCTCGACCGTGCTTGCACCGTTCGGATTCGCCGCCGGTGTGGTCGAAGTCCAGTACTCGCAGTTGACGATGTTCGGCCCGAGCGTCGGACTGAAGCAGCTCGCCTCGCACGGAAACGGGTCGAGAATGCCGCGTAGTTCGGCGAGCGTCGGGATCCGCCAGTCCGTGTGTCCCCCCAGCCC
>Ga0105044_10000665_pt1 | contig 43208 bp, 37 predicted proteins | sample MAT01_FD_78092 | JGI IMG/M metagenome (GOLD analysis project Ga0105044, IMG submission 78092) | Freshwater microbial communities from Lake Fryxell liftoff mats and glacier meltwater in Antarctica - MAT-01 | ecosystem: Environmental > Aquatic > Freshwater > Ice > Liftoff microbial mat | place...
GATCGCAAACGGGGTCGCGCCGGGTCGGTGCTTGTCCTGCTGGTAGGTGCCGGTCATCCACACCGGCAGCGGACGATCGCCGCCGGCGTCGACGCCGATCCAGGTCGCGTCGGTCACGTCGACCTCGACGGTGAAGCGGTGATGGCGCGCGCCGTCGGGGACCGGCTCCGTGCGCACGACGGTGCCGCCGACCAGCACGCGGATCGCGTCGGCGTGGACGTACGAGGCCTGGTGCAGCGTGACCGCGACGCGGACGCGGCCGCTGCGTGCCTCGAGGGTCTGGCCCGGGCCCGCGGCGCGACCGCCGCCGCCGTCGGTGACCTTGACGTCGAGCCACGGTCCGGTGGTCGCGACCGCGCGTCGCCCGCGGATCGCCGCGACGAAGGCGGCCTGATCGAAGCCCTGGGCCAGGTCGGCGGCGCGGGGATCGTCGAGGAGCACGTAGGTGCGGGCCACGCCGTCGATCACGCTCTCCAGATGGTGGGTATCACTGGCACCGACCGCGGTGACCCAGGCGTCGTGCCCGACCAGCGTGTAGAAGTCGCGCACCACCTCGTCGATGCGGCGATCGCCGGGCGCGTTGAAGGCGTTGTGGCCGTTGAGCACCTCCACCGCGTCGAACTCGAGCGGGAACGGCGGCGGCCAGCGGGTGCCGTCCCAGCGCGCGCTGTCAAAGAGCGCGTACATGCGGAAGCGAGGATGATTGACCTGCACGATCGCGCCCGGCACCGCGCGGGCCCAGGCCAGGATCTGCTCGCGGCTCCACGGCGCCATGGTCGGCTCGTCGACGCTGCCGCCGCGGGCCGCGGCCCGATCGACCGGCACCGGATACACGCCGACATGGGCCTGAGCACTCGAGCCTTCGTTCGACGCGATTGACACGATCGCACGCTGCAAGCCCAGCGTGGCAATCGCACCGTTGAGATCGCCATTGATCCCATGATTGGAGAGCGCGGTAACCTGAATACCCGCGCACAGCTGGCCCATCACGCGCCAGGCCGGCGGCACCGTCGAGTCGTTGGAGGGCGCCGCATGGACGTGCAGGTCGGCGACCAGCGCATCGTCGGCGCGCCACACCCGCTCGAGGGGCAGCTCGAGGCGCGCGCCATGCTCGGCGGTGACCGTGACCTCGCCCTGCCACGCCTCGTGCTCGAACCCGCGCCAGGCGATCACGCGATGCCGGCCGAGCGGCACCCCGCACCCGCCGCCGATCGGCAAGGACGCCTCGCCATACGGCACCAGCACGCCGTTGGCGGTGCCGACCGCGCGGTCGCCCATCGAGCACGCGCCGGCACCCTGGCGGGTCTGTCCGTAGAGGTCGCGGGTGCCCAGCTCGATCAGGCGATCACCGTCGAAGAACCCGATGCGCCCGGCGATGAGCGGCCCGCCCGCGCCGTCGGTGATGCGGACCACGAGCTGGCCGGCCGGCGGTGGCGGCGCTGGCTTGCCGCACCCGCTCGCGAGCGCGAGCGCCACGCCCGCGGAGGGCAACCGAGACAGCAGCGACACCGCGGCGCGTTGTAGCATGCGCGGGTGCCGAACTCGCTCGTCGCTCGTTGTCTGCTCGCCGCCGCTGTCGTGAGCAGCGTCGCTTCGTGCCCCGGCCCGCCGGCTGCGCCGCGCGCGCCCGAGCCCGCCCCGGTCGTCGAGCCCACACCGGTCGCCGTCGACCCGCCGCCCGCGCCGCTGCCGGTGCCGACCGGCGCACCCTCGCCGGTGTCGTCGCCACGCGCGACCGCCGCGACCATCGCCGCGGCCGAGGCCGCGCTCCTGGGCAAGTACGGCGAGCCGTCGCGCGCCCGCATCGAGCGCGGCGTGGCCCAGGTCGCCTCGCTGTGGCGGCCCGAGGACGGCGATCTGGTCGCCTTCGTCACCGCGCAGTTCGTCGACGCGCCGGCCGCCCTCGACGCGCTGTTCGCGCGCTTCGAGGCTCAGGTCGAGCAGGTCGATGGCCTGGTCCTCGAGCTGCAACGCGCGATGCGCTGGAACGCCGACGTCGACACCGGCCCGATGCTCGGCGTCGACGATCTGTTCGCCAGCTTCGACCCGGGCGCTCACGTAGTCTCGGATCTGTTCGCGACCAAGGTCGCCTTCGTCGCGCTGCTCAACTTCCCGCTCACCACGCTCGCCGACCGGCTGCGCGACGCCACGAGCTACACCCGCCGGCAGTGGGCCGAGGCCCGGCTGACCGGCCGCTTCGACACCCGCATCCCTGGCGACCTCGCCGCCGCCGCCAGCGCCGCCGAGGCCAACGCCGACGCCTACATCGCCGGCTACAACCTGTGGATGCACCACGTCCTGGGCGAGGACGGTGGCCGCCGCTTCCCGTCGGGCAAGCGCCTCATCAGCCACTGGAACCTGCGCGACGAGCTCAAGGCCAACTACGCGGACCCCGACGGCCTCGCCAAGCAGCGCACGATCGTGAAGGTGATGGAGCGCATCGTCACCCAGACCATCCCGGCCGCGGTCATCGACAACCCGCGCCTCGACTGGAACCCGTTCACCAACGCGGTCGTCGAGACCCCGGCCGCCGAGCTCGAGGCCGACCTGCCGCCGGTGCGCACCACCAGCGCCGACCGCGAGCCCGACACCCGCTTCGCGCAGGTGCTCTCCCACCTGGCCGCGGCCCGCGCCGCCGACGAGTTCGCGCCGACCGCGCCGAGCTACCTCGCGCGGGCCTTCGACGAGGCCGAGCTGCCCGAGGAGCGGGTGCGCACGCTCATCGTGTCGATCCTGTCGTCGCCCAACGTCGCCGGCGCCGCCAAGGAGATCGAGGCCCGCCTGGGTCGACCGCTGGGCCCCCAGGACCTCTGGTACGAGTTCGGTGGCGGCGACGTGCCCGAGGCCGAGCTCGACGCCGCGACCCGCAAGCGTTACCCGACGGCCAAGGCCTTCGCCGCCGATCTGCCCCGCATCCTCACCAACCTCGGCTTTCCCAAAGCCCAGGCCAAGACGCTGGCGACCCACATCGCGGTCGATCCGTCGCGCGGCGCCGGCCATGCGATGGAGGCCCGCCGCCGCGGCGACCGGCCCCACCTGCGCACCCGGGTCGAGGCCGGCGGCATGGACTACAAGGGCTACAACATCGCGGTCCACGAGCTGGGCCACAACGTCGAGCAGTACTTCTCGCTGTACGAGGTCGATCACACGCTGCTCGCCGGCGTGCCCAACACCGCCTTCACCGAGGCGCTGGCGTTTCTGTTCCAGGCCCGCGACCTGACGCTCCTCGGGCGGCCCGCGCCCCGCGGCGAGGCCGAGCGCCTGCGCGTCCTCGATCACTTCTGGAACACCTGGGAGATCGCCGGCTCGGCCCTCGTCGAGATCGACGTGTGGCACTGGCTGTATGAGCACCCGACCGCGACCTCGGCCGAGCTGCGCGAGGCGACCGTCCGCATCGCGCGCGCGACCTGGGACCAGTACTACGCGCCGGTGCTGGGCGGTCAGGGCGACACCGCGCTCCTCGGCATCTACTCGCACACCATCTCGTCGCCGCTGTACCTGTTCAACTACGTCTTGGGCCACGTCATCGCGTTCCAGATCGAAGAGCACCTCGCCGGCAAGAACGCCAAGACCTTCGCCGCCGAGTTCGCCCGCATGGCCCGCTTCGGCGCCGTGCTGCCCGACACCTGGATGATCAACGCCACCGGCGCGCCGGTCGGCTCCGACGCGCTGCTCGCCGCCACCACCCGCGCGCTGGCCAAGCCGTAGCGGCTACAGCCGGTAGCGCACGCCGAGCGTGAGCTGCTTGGTGTCGGCGCCGTCATTGGCCACGTCGGGGAAGCCGGCGTCGACCAGCAGGTCGAGCTGGGGATTGATATTGGCAGTGACGAAGACCAGGAACGGGACGAGGACGTCGTCGTCTCCCGGGATGGGCTCGCTGTACAGGCCGGTGCGCACGCCGAGGGCGACGGTGTCGCTGGCGCGGAACGCCAGCTCGAGGGAGCCGACCGGCGCCGGCTTGGTGTCGCGCGAGTAGCCGGAATCGTCCTCGCCCGAGGTGAGCGCGCGCAGCGCGAGCCCGGCCTCGAACCGGAGCGCGAGGCGACGATCGGCGAGCGCCACGCGCCCCGCCACCATCACCTCGAGATCGACGACGAAGTAGTCAGACAGCCGCATCGGCAGCCGGGCCTTGATGCCGAGATCGTAGTCGCCGAGGAAGCGGAACGTCGCCGACGGCGTGAGCTGCTGGGGATCGACCTGCTGCTCGGTGCTTCCGCCGAAGACCGAGTCGTCGTACCCGTCGTAGATGAGCGTGCGCTGGGTCAGGCCGATCGTGAGCGCGTCGGACACGCCGTAGCTCACGCTGGGCGCCAGCTCGTACAGATCCGACTGGCTGTTGAACTCATCGTTGCCCTTCGCGAAGGACCCGCGAGCATCGGCGCCCAGCTCGATCATCCCAGCCGGCAGCGTGATGGTCCGCTCGATCGGCTGGGCCGGCCAGCTGTCGCTCGAGTAAGTCTCCGACGGAATGCCGCTCTGCGCGGCCGCCTTCCCGGCAGAGGCGGCGAGCACGGCGAATACCAGGACCGCGAGGAGCGAGCGCATCGTGCACGAGTCTATCGATTGCTCACCCGCGCGTCGACCACCCAACCGTCGGATACGCGGCGCCGGCGTGGCGGGCGATCGACACCAGGCCCCGACCTCGGCGCACATCACGGCGACGTCCTCGGGCACCGGGCGCAGCGGCGGGCCGACCACGGCCCGAGCCGGCTCGCGCTGCAGCGGACCAGCTTCATGGACCGCACCGAGGATCGCGATCTCTTCGCGCTCACCGACGGCACCTTCGATCTGGTCCAGCTCAGCGCCGCCGTCGACGCGCTCCCCTGCGCATCGTGCCCCACGCCCCGCTCACCGCGCCCGCCGCGCGCCGCCCGCGCCGCCGCGCTCCACGCCGCGCTCAGCCACCGGTTCACGGTCGCCATCGACGAGGTCGTCGAGCTCGATCGCTCGCCGATGGGCAAGCTCGAGGAGCTCGTCGCGCTCGTCGCGCGCTGACTCAACCCCAGCGCCGCTGGGTGTCGAGGATCTGCGCGATGACCGCCCGGTCGACCGGCTTCGCGAAGTGGGCGTCGAACCCGGCGGCCAGCGCCTCGGCGCGATCGCAGTCCCGCCCAGCGCCGGTGAGGGCGACCAGCACGACCGAGTTGCCGAGCACGGCGCGGACCCGCCGGGCGACCTCGTGTCCATCGATCCCGGGCAGGCCGACGTCGATGATCGCGATGTCGGGCTTCTCGGCGAGGATGCAGGCCAGCCCCGCGATCCCATCGCCGGCCTCGACGACATGGTGGCCGCCGCGCACGATCGCCTCGCACGTGAGGCCGCGCAGATCCTCCTGATCCTCGACGAGCACGATGCGGCGGGGCCCGGCCGCGACCGGGGAAATCGTGGCGAGCGCCTTCACCGCCTCGAGCGCCGCGTGGCGCACCACGAAGTCGGGGCCGGTGCCGATCCGATCCAGGAACGCGGTCAGCTGCTCGACCCAGTGGCGCGACGCGGCGGTGTTCTTGGCCCCGGCCTCGAGCTCGAGCTCGGTGCCGATGTCGGTGATGGACTGGAAGCCGAAGCTGGCGCCCGCGCCCTTCATGCCGTGGCCGAGCCGCTCGACGGTCTCGAAGTCGCCGCGCGTCAGCGCCTTCAGCATCGAGACGACGTCGTGGCGCCGGTTCTGTAGGAACGCCGGGATGCGCGCGACCAGGTTGCTTTGGGCCGCCTCGGGGCTGGGAGCGACGAGCCCGTCGACCGTCGGCGACAGCCCGGCCACGAAGCGATCTTTGACCGCCTGCAGCAGCACCGCCTGCTTGATCGGCTTGGTCAGGAACGCGGTGCAGCCGGCCGCGAGGCAGGTCTCGCGATCGCCCTTCAAGGCCGACGCCGTGAGCGCGATGATCGGCGTCGGCGATCGGCCGTTGGCCTTCTCCCACGCGCGGATCGTCCGGGTCGCCGTCAAGCCGTCCATGATCGGCATCTGCCGATCCATCAAGACCAGATCGTAGGACGCCACCGCGAACATGTCGCAGGCGACGACGCCGTTCTCGGCGATCTCGACCCGGTACGGCGTGCCCTCGAGGTACGCGACCGCGATCAGGCAGTTGTCGGGGCTGTCCTCGACGAGGAGGATCCGCAGCGGCGGCAGCGGCGAGTCGGCGTCGACCGGGGCCGGCACCGGCGCACCCGCCATGGCGCCACTCCAGATCTCGAACGGCACGACGAACGCGAACACGCTGCCCTCCCCGTCGACGCTCTCGACCCAGATGCGCCCGCCCATCAGCTCCACGAGGCGCTTGCAGATCGTGAGCCCCAGCCCCGAGCCGCCGAACCGGCGCGTCATCGACGAGTCGGCCTGCGTGAAGCGCTCGAACACCCGGCCGACCATGTCGCGCGCGATGCCGATGCCGCTGTCGGTGACCGAGAACCGCAGCGCGGCCGGCACGGTGGCGTCGTGGTCCATGGTGACCCGCAGCGACACCGCGCCGGTCTCCGTGAACTTGATCGCGTTGCCGAGCAGGTTGAGCAGCACCTGGCGCAGCCGCGTCGGGTCGCCGACCATGGCCGGGCTCACGTCGCGGGCGACCTCCCAGAGCAAGGTCAGCCCCTTCGCGTGGGCGCGGGCTGCCACCATCTCGACGACCTTCTCGAGTAGGTCGGTGATGGAGAAGCCGGTGCGCTCGAGCTCGAGCTGCGAGGCCTCGACCTTGGACAGATCGAGGATGTCGTTGATCAGGTTGAGCAGGTTGTCGCCGGACCGCTGGAAGACCTGCACGTACTTGTCCTGCTCGGGAGACAGCGGCGTCTGCGCCAGGAGATCCGCGATCCCCATGATCGCGTTGAGCGGCGTCCGGATCTCGTGGCTCATGCTCGCGAGGAAGTCCGACTTGGTCCGGCTCGCGCTCTCGGCGGCCGCCTTGGCCTGCTTGAGCTCGACCTCGACGCGCTTGCGCTCGGTGACGTCGCGGGCCGCGGCGAACACACCCTGGAGCGTGCGCTCGCGATCGTAGAACGTCGTCGCGTTGTACGACACCACGGTCCGCGTGCCGTCGCGGGCACACGCGGTCAGCTCGTAGTCGGTGACCTTCTTCTCGCGCATCACCAGGTTGATGCCGGCCTCGGCGTGGTCGGGATCGGTGAAGTGGCTCTTGAACGGCGAGCCGATCAGCTCGTCGCGCGTGCAGCCGGTGAGGGCCTCCATCTCCTTGTTGACGTCGGTGATGATGCCCGTCGGATCGGTGGTCATGAGCGCGTCGATGTTCGATTCGATCAGCGAGCGCGTGTAGAACTGCTGGTCGCGGAGGCGCTGATCGAGCTTCCGCTGCTCGGCCTCGACGAGCTTGCGCGCGGTGTTGTCGGTGCCGATCAGCAGGTAGCCGATGATGACCTCCTGCGCGTCGTCGCGCAGCGCGGTGACCGAGACCACCGCGGGCAGCCGGCTGCCGTCCTTGCGGACGTAGGTCAGCTCGTAGATGTCCTCGATCCCGCGCGACGCCTTGAAGACCAGCGCCTCGAAGCCGGGCGTGATCGGCGTGCCGAGCTCGATGCTCAGCGCCTTGGCCCGCGCGATCACCTCCTGGGGATCCGAGATGTCAGCCGGCGTGATCTGGTTGACCACCTCGGCGGCCGAGTAGCCCAGCATGCGCTCGGCGCCGACGTTGAAGATCTGGATGACGCCGTTGGCGTCAGTGGCGATGCTCGAGAAGTTGGCGCTGTTGAAGATGGCGCGCTGCAGCGCCCCCGCCTTGAGCAGCGCATCGTCGGCCTGGGCCGGGACCTCCGTCGGGTAGGCGTGGGAAACCATCGCGGGCAGCGATGCAAGATGGAGACCGCACCTCCATCGTCCCGGAGCTCTCGAACTGCGCCCCCACCGCTACCCGTCAGCCTCCGGACCGTGCGGTAGGGCTCGCGTGCGCTGGCGCCCGTGCGCTCCTGCCTCAGCGCGCGGAATCGCGCGTCTTGTACTCGTAGTAACGGTCGAGGACCATGCGCACGTACTGGCGGGTCTTGGGATAGGGCGGGACCTGGTCGCCGTAACGCGCGACCGCGCCGGCGCCAGCGTGATAGGCGGCGATGGTCAGGACCAGATCGCCGTCGAACTTGTTGGCCAGGATACGGAGCAGGCGCGTGCCGCCCATGATGTTGTCGCGCGGCTCGAAGACCGCCGCGACCCGCATGTCGCCCTCGACGGCGGGCATGAGCTGCATGAGGCCCTTGGCGCCGACCGCCGACACCACGCGCGGATCGTAGTCGCTCTCGACGCGGATGATGGCGCGGATGAGCGGCACCGGCATGCGGTACAGCGCCGCCGCCTCATAGATGTGCTCGTCGTATCGGTGGAAACGCTCGACCGAGCGATCGTGGGCCGGCACCGCGTCGCCGCCGCGATCGGCCGACGCCTTGCTGCCGCGCTCGGGCATCGCCTGGCTGAGCTTCTTCCAGCCCTTGCCGCGCGGCTTGATGTTGGTGAAATGCACGACGCCATCGTCGTCGGTCCAGGTGAAGATGTCGGCTGCGGCGGTGCTGACCGCGAGCACCAGCACCAGCGCGAACAGGGTCAGCAGCCGGGTACGACGCGGTCGGGCTCGGGCGCGTCGGCGTCGCATTGCGCGAATCGTAACAGCCAGGCGGGCACCGCGCAAAAACCCGCGAGACGGGTATGGTCTCCGGCCATGGCGTCGACCGAGACCGACTACCTCGTCTTGGGCACCGGCATCGCCGGCCTCTCGTTCGCCATCGACGCCGCGGCCCACGGACGCGTCATCCTGGTCGCCAAGAAGGGCGCCAGCGACACCAACACCAACTGGGCGCAAGGCGGCGTCGCGGCCGTGCTCGCCGAGGACGACTGCTTCGAGCAGCACATCGCCGACACGCTCACCGTCGGCGACGGCCTGTGCGACGAGAGGATCGTCCGCATCTGCGTCGAGGAAGGCCCGGCCGCGGTCGCCAAGCTCCTCGAGCTTGGCACCCACCTCGATCGCACCCCGACCGGCGCGCTCGACCTCACCCGCGAGGGCGGCCACAGCCGACGCCGGGTGGTCCACCACGAGGACGTCTCGGGTCGCGAGATCCAGCGCGCGCTCCTGGCCGCCGCGCTCAGCCATCCCAACATCACGATCCTCGACGATCATCTCGCGATCGATCTGCTGTCGATGGCCAAGTACGGCGGCGCGCCGGCCTGCTTTGGCGCCTACGTCTTGGACCGCGCGACCGGCAAGGTCGAGACCATCGTGGCGCGGGCGACCGTGCTCGCGACCGGCGGCGCCGGCAAGGTCTACCTCTACACCTCCAACCCCGACGTCGCGACCGGCGACGGCGTGGCGATGGCGTACCGCATCGGCGCGGTGGTCTCGAACCTCGAGTTCGTGCAGTTCCACCCGACCGTGCTGTTTCACCCCCACGCCAAGAGCTTCCTCATCTCCGAGGCGCTGCGCGGGGAGGGCGGCAAGCTGCGCCTGGCCAGCGGCGAGCGCTTCATGGACGCCTATCACGAGCGCGCCGAGCTGGGCCCGCGCGACGTGGTGGCCCGCGCCATCGACAACGAGCTCAAAAAGTCGGGCGCCGACTCGGTCTTCCTCGACATGACGCACCTCGATCCCGACTTCGTGCGGGCCCGCTTCCCCAACATCTACGAGCGCTGCCTCGCCCTCGGCATCGACATGACCACGCAGCCGATCCCGGTGGTGCCGGCCGCCCACTACATGTGCGGCGGCGTGAAGGTCGACGAGCACGGCCAGACCACGATCAAGAACCTGTACGCGATCGGCGAGGTGTCGTGGACCGGGCTGCATGGCGCGTGTCGGCTGGCGTCGAACTCGCTGCTCGAGGGCATGGTCTTTGGCAAGCGCGCCGCCGCGCACGCCCGCCGCGCCGCCGCGACCCGCCCCGGCCACATCATCCCGTGGGAGTCGGGCGACGCCACCGACTCCAACGACGCGATCGTGGTCGCCCTCAACTGGGAGGAGATCCGCCGCTTCATGTGGAGCTACGTCGGCATCGTCCGCTCCGACAAGCGCCTCGATCGGGCGCGCCATCGCATCGAGCTGCTGCGCGAGGAGCTCCGCGAGTACTACTGGAACTTCAAGATCACCGCCGACATGATCGAGCTGCGCAACCTGGCCCTGGTCGCCCACCTCATCATCGAGAGCGCGCGCCGCCGCAAAGAGTCGCGCGGCCTCCACTACATGGTCGACTACCCCGACAAGGGCGAGGTCCGCGACACCGAGCTGCAGTTGACCGACGGACCGCAGGCGTAGCGTCGCCGCCCGGGCGGTTTCACACCACGGAGCGTCAACGGTCGTTCACGCCGGAGCCCAGGACCGCCGGCGAGCCCTGCCGCGACTTGGCACCGCGGTCGCAATGGGTTGCTCCGTACTCTCGCAGCGTACTTCTTGACGGACGGCCACGCGTTGCGAGGGGCCGCCGAGGCATTCCGCCTCGGCGGTTTGTTTTTTCGGCCCGCGGGTTCGCGTGCGCGGGTCCCGCCGATCGCCTATCTTCGACTGCGGAATGAGACGAGCGCTCGCGCTGCTACCGATCGTCGCGCTGACCGCGGGCTGCCTGGGCAGCCTGCGCAACCCGGCGCCGGCGCGACGCGGCGCCGAGCAGGTGATCGCGGCGCTGGCCGGCGGCGATCCCCGCGCCGCCTACGCGCTGTTGTCGAGCGACGCCCGCCAGCGGGTCAGCTACCAGGAGTTTGCGTTGCAGTGGAAGGCCAGCGCGCCCGAGCGGGCCTGGCAGGTGGCGCGCCTGCGCGAGGCCATCGCGGCCGACCCCGACGTCGGCGAGCGCGCCGCGATCACGTTTGCCGACGGCAAGAGCGTGGCGCTGGCCCGCGAGCGCCAGCGCTGGACGCTCGAGACGCCGCTGGTGTCGCGCACCCGCGCCGCCCGCCCCCGCGAGGCGGTGCGCCTGTTCGCCGAGGCTGTCCGCAGCAAGGATCTGTCCGCGGTCCTGCGCTCGCTCACCCAGCGCCGTCGCGACGGGCTCACCCGCCAGATCGAGGGCTTCGTCGCCGGGCTCGACCGCCGCGTCGAGGGCACCATCGAGGAGATCGGCAGCGACCGCGCCGAGCTGCGCTGGGACGATAGCGGCATGCGCTACCGCATCGTCATGCGCAAAGAAGACGACGAGTGGCGCATCGACGACATCCACATCCAGATCGCGCCCAAGGAAGACGACGACGCCACGACCGACGAGGTCGACCCCGGCGGCGACATCTTCTAGCGCGGAGCTACGCGGCCGCGCGCGGGGTAGCTGCCAGCCAGGCGACCGGGAGGCGGAGACGGAACGTGGTGCCCTGGCCAACCCGGCTCTCGACCTCGACCTTGCCGCCGTGCTGCTCGACGACGACGGCGTGGACCAGCGCGAGGCCCTGGCCGGTGCCCTTGCCGACCTCCTTGGTCGTGAAGAACGGGTCGAAGATCTTGCCGAGGAGCTCGGCCGGGATGCCGATCCCGGTGTCGGCGATCGAGATGACCACGCCGTCGTCGCCGTCGAGTGCCGTGGTCACGACGATCTCGCCGCGCTGGTCGGTGCCCTCGACCACGCTGGCAATGGCGTGGGCGCCGTTGACGATGATGTTGAGCAGCGCCTGGTTGAGCGCCCCGATGTGACACTCGATCGGCGGCAGCTCGGCCAGCTCGGTGCGCAAGTCGGCCACGTAGCGGTACTCGTTGCGCGCGATCGTGAGCGTGGTCTCGATCGCGCGGTTGAGATCGGCCGCGCTGCGCTCGGCGCGCTCGGGGTGCGCGAACTCCTTGAGCGAGCGCACGATCGTCGCGACCCGCTCGAGGCCCTCCACCGAGCGCGCGGTCGCCTTGGGCATCTCGTCGAGCAGGTAGGCCACGTCGGATCCGGCCTCGAGGTCGGCGAGCGCCATCGCCGCATCCGCCAGCGCCAGCTCCCCGTCGACGACGCGCACCATGGTCTTGCGATAGCCCGCCAGCAGCGCGCTCAGATCGCCCACCGCATCCTGCAAGAACGTGCAGCTGTCGGACACGAACTGGATCGGCGTGTTGATCTCGTGGGCCACGCCGGCGGCCAGCCGGCCCACCGCCTCGAGCTTCTGGGCCTGGCGCAGCTCCACCTCCATGCGGGCCCGGTCGGCCATCTCGCGCTCGAGCTCGCGCTTGCTGTCGACCAGCGCGGCGGTGCGCTCGGCGACCCGGTCCTCGAGGCCGCGCTGGGCCTGAGCTAGCTGCTCGAGCATCACGCCGAACGCGCGCGCCACCACGCCGATCTCGTCCTGGCTGGGGTCGGGCTTCGCGCGCCGGGCTAGATCGCCGCGCGCGACCGCGGTCGCCACCGAGGCGATGGCGCGCAGCCGCCGGGTCAGCGAGCGCGCCAGCAGCCACATCGCGCCGAGCGACAGCACCATCGCCACGCCCGCGACGAGCAACGACGAGAGCATCGCCTCGCGCTCGCGGGCCTGCATACGCACGGTCGACAGCTCGACGACCAGCGTGCCCCACGGGCCCTCGAGCGAGCGCACCGGGTACACCGCGGCGACGCGGTCGTCGTGCGCGACCACGCGCACGTCGATGACGCCGCGCGCAGCCGCGCTCAGCCAGCGGCTCGGATGGCCCGACTGGTAAAGCACCTGACCGTGCTGGTCGTAGAGCACGACCGCCGCAAAGTCGACCGCCTTCTCGAGCGCGCTCAGCACCTCGCGCGCGGTCGCGCGGTCGTCGAAGGCCACCGCCGAGCGGGTCTGGCTGGCCGCGAGTTGGGCAACCCAGCGCACCCGCCCCGCCATCAGCTGCGCCATCTCGCTGCGCCGGTAGCTGATCGCGTGGACGGTGAGCGCCGCGACGACGGACGTGATGATGGCGACCGCGAGGCCGACCAGCTTGTGGAAGATGCTGATGCGCAACGGCCGCATCGGCGGCGGTTTCGGAGCTTCGGGCGCCATCGGCTCTCGAGTCGACCGGGTCACGCCCGCGTCGAGTGGGGCGCTGTTTGGGCCCGCGCCGCGGCAACGCGCCGTTACGCGGCCAGCCGGTCCTCGAGGGCAACCGGGATGCAGATCGTGAACGTCGTGCCCGCGCCCGGCGCGGTCGTGAACACGATCGTGCCGGCGTGCTTGTCGACGACGACGCTACGCGCGATCGCCAGGCCCTGGCCGGTGCCCTGCCCGACGGCCTTGGTCGTGAAGAATGGCTCGAAGATGCTGGGCTGGACGTGCTCGGGGATGCCGGCGCCGGTGTCGCTGAACGCGATCTCGACGTGGTCGCCGCCGTCGCGGGTCCGCACCGTGATGAGCCCGTGCTTGCCGCTGGTGCCGACCACGTCGGTGATCGCGTGCGCTGCGTTGACGATGAGGTTCAAGAACACCTGGTTGAGCTCACCGACGTGGCAAACCACCGCCGGCAGCGGCGCGAGATCGAGCTCGACGTCGGCGACGTAGCGATACTCGTTGCGCGTGATCGTGAGCGTGGTCTCGATCGCGTGGTTGAGATCGGCGGGCGCCTTCTCCTTGCGATCGGGGTGCGCGAACTCCTTCATCGAGCGGACCAGGGTCGCGATGCGCTCCAGCCCGTCGGTGCAGCGCTCGAGCGCGCGCGGCACCTCGATGACCAGGTACGACAGGTCGGCGGTCTCCTCGGCCGCCCTCACGGTCGCCATCGGCTCGGTGGTGTCCCCGCCGGTCACGACCGCATCGCACACCGCGCGATGGGCGCGCGTCATCGCGAGCAGGTCGTCGAACGCCTCGCGGATGAACGTGACGCTGTCAGCGACGAACTGCACCGGCGTGTTGATCTCGTGGGCCACGCCCGAGGCCAGGCGGCCGACCGACTCGAGCTTCTGGGCCTGGCGCAGCTCGAGCTCGAGGCGGCGCTGCTCGGTGACGTCGAGGAGCACGCCGCGGACGATCACGCCGCCCTCGGTGTTGACGCCGCCGTGCGCGAGGCTGCGCACCGACACCCAGTGGCCGGCGTCGTGGCGCAGCCGGACCTCGAGCTCGTGGTTCGAGCCACGGGCCGCGAGCTCGAGGTGCGCGAACCAAGCGTCGTGATCGTCGGGGTGGATCCGGGTTTGCCAGAAGCCCGGTGCCAGCCAAGCCAGGCGCGGACAGCCGAGCAGGCGTGCGCCCTGGGGCCCGGCGTAGCTGAGCTGCCAGGTGGCCTGGGCCGGCATCTGGAACGGCGTCACCTGCACGGTCTCGACGAGGTGGCGGAACTGCTCGCGGCTGGCCTGGAGCGCCCGGGTGCGGACCACGACCATGTGCTCGATGGTCGCGGTGACGGCGGTGAGGCCGGCCTGGCGCGCCGCCAGCTCGCGCATCTCGCGGTGGCTGCCACGGATGCCCACCACCAGCACCACGTGCTCGAACAAGATCCAGGCCGCGTACTCGAAGAACCGCCACCACTTGGTGGTGTACTCGCCGTAGAGCGAATACGGGATGAACAGGCCGCGCAGGGCGTGCTCGGCGAGCACGACCGCCGTCGCGGTGATCAGCACGCGGGTGTCACGGTAGTAGGCCAGGAACGCCAGCGAGCCGAAGATGTGGAAGTGGGTCTCGACGCGCCCGCCGGTCAGGTGGACCAGCAGCGCCGACCACAGCATCTGGCAGACCGCGACCACTTGCCGGGTGATCGCCTGGCCCGGATAGAGCCACGTCATCAGCACCACCGAGAGCGTGAGCAGCCCACCCACGCCCAGCGCGACGAAGATGTGGGGGTGGATCGACGACGAGGTGCCGGCCCAGGCCTGCGGCGCCAGGAAGATCGCCAGCCCGACGCCGACCGCCAGCTGCACGATCATGAGCCACGCGAACATCCGGTCGCACCGGCGATACACCGCCTCGCGGGCGATCGCGTACAGACCGGAGCTTTGGGGCCCGACCGTCGAGGGCGCCACCGTCGCGTCCTCGGCCTGGCGCAGGAGCTGCTCGCCGGTCTCCGACAGCGGGTCTTCGTAGACGACGTTCACGGGCGCGCTCCGCCCAGGAGGTCGCACCCGAAGACCGGCGCGACCAGCGCGACCGGGACCGTGATCTGGAGCTGCGCGAGCAAGCGCTCCTCGCCGTCGTTGTCGCCGGCGTGGCCGCGTGAGCCGGTGACACCGCCCTGGTAGCGCAGCCGACCGACCGCGTCGTAGAGCACCACCTGTCCCGAGGTGTGAGCGCCGAAGCGCTTGGCCTCGGCGCCGCCGTGGTCGAAGTGGATCGCGACGCCCGGGATATCGGCGGCCGACACCAGCTCGCCGCGATCGCTCCAGTCGGCGGGCGCGCCGTCGGGGACGACCACCCAAACCTGGGCGTCCACCCGACCGCGCTGGGCGTCGACGATGCGGCGCAGCTCGCCCAGGCTGGCCCGGGTACACGGGCAGCGCGGGTGCGCGAACAGCACCAACGTCGGGCGGTCGACCGCGCGCACGATCGTCGACGCGGCCGGCCACCCCGTCGGCGCGTCGCCCGGCTGTCCGGGGGTGCCGGCATGGGTCCACAGCAGCGCCATCCCGGCCAACACCGCGCCCAGCGCCGCCACCAGCACGGCCACGACGACGAATTGCCCAGGGGCTCGCCTCATGGAGGTCCGGTTCGACCGGCACCGGGGATCATCGAGCCCTCGACCTCCGAGCGGACTGGACGATTCGGAACCTCGTGACCGCAATACCTCCGACCGCGAGCCTGGAGCCGCAGCGCCGGCGGATCCTGTTCGTCGACGACGAGCAGCCCGTGCTCGACGGCCTCCGCAACCTCATGCGCAAGGAGCGCGCGGTGTGGGACATGGAGTTTGCACTGGGCGGTCGGGCCGCCCTCGCCGCTTGCGCCCGCCAGCCCTTCGACGTCGTGGTGTCGGACATGCGCATGCCCGAGATGGACGGCACCGAGCTCTTGGCTCAGGTCCGCGACCACTTCCCGTCCGCGACCCGCATCGTCTTGTCGGGCCACGCCGAGCGCGACGCCATCGCCCGCGCGATGATGGTCTCGCACCAGTTCCTCGCCAAGCCGTGCGAGGCGACCGTGCTCAAGCAGGTGATCACCACCGTGTGCGGCATCCAGACGCTCTTGCGCAGCGACGATCTGCGCGAGATGGTCGGGCGGGTCGACAAGCTGCCGTCGGTGCCCGCGCTCTACGTCGAGCTGTGCGCCGCCCTCGGCCACGACAACACTACCGTCGCCGACATCGCCGCCATCGTCGGCCGGGATCCGGCCATGGCCGCCAAGATCCTCCAGCTGGTCAACTCGTCATACTTCGGGCTGCCCCGACCGGTGGCCTCGATCGAACGGGCGGTCGGCTACCTCGGCAGCGACATGATCCGCAGCCTCGCGCTCACGGTCGGCGTCTTCACCCGCCTGCCCGACGTGCCCTGCCCCGGCTTCTCGAGCCAGGCCGTGCAGGAGCGCGCGGTGCTGGGCGCCCGCCTGGCCCGCAGCTTCCTGATCCACGATCCGGCCCGCGCCTCGGACGCCTTCGCGGCCGCGCTGGTGCGCGACATCGGCATGCTGATCCTGGTCGTGGGCTCGACCGAGGCCTACGGCAAGGTGCTGGCGGCCTCGACCGCCGACGACACCGCCGATCTCACGACCCTCGAGCGCGCGACCTTCGGCGTGAGCCACGGCGAGGTCGGCGCGTACCTGCTCGGGATGTGGGGGCTGCCGGCGTCGATCGTCGAGACCGTCGCCCGCCACCACGAGCCGACCCGCATCGAGCACGACGACAGCGACGTGGTCCTGGCGGTTCACGTCGCGTCGCAGATGGCCGACGCGGCCACCATGCACCGTCGCTTCAAGGTGTCGCCCGCGGTGCGCGATGCACTCGGGCCTCGGCTGGCGCGGTGGCGCGCCCAGGCCGGCTCGATCCTGGGCGAGGCTGGCTACAGCCTGGCGGAGGCCGCGTGACCGACAAGCCCCGCATCCTGTGCGTCGACGACGAGCAGCTCGTGCTCGACGGGCTCAAGGCCAACCTCTACCGCAAGTTCGAGGTCTCGCTCGCCACCTCGGGCGCCCAGGGCCTCGCCGTGCTGGCCCAGATGTCGCCGGCGCCGGTCGCGATCGTGTCCGACATGCGCATGCCCGGCATGGACGGCGCGACCTTCCTCACCCAGTCGCGCGTGACCTCGCCGCAGTCGCTGCGGCTGCTCCTTACCGGCCACGCCGACCTGGCCTCGGCCATCGCCGCGGTCAACAGCGGGCAGATCTTTCGCTTCCTCACCAAGCCGTGTCCGGCCGCTGCGCTCAACGCCGCGCTCGACGCCGCGGTCGAGCACCACCGGCTCGTCACCGCCGAGAAGGTGCTCCTCGAGCAGACCCTCACCGGCTGCCTCAAGACGATGACCGACATCCTGTCGCTCACCAACCCGGTGGCCTTCGGCCGCGCCACCCGCATCCGCCAGCGGGTCACCGGCCTGCTCGATCAGCTGGGCATCGTCGACCGCTGGCAGGTCGATATCGCCGCGATGCTGTCGCAGCTGGGCGCGATCACCTTGCCGCCCGAGGTCGCCGAGAAGGTCTACCACGGCCACAGCCTGGGGCCCGACGAGCAAAAGATGGTGGCGCGGCTGCCCGCGGTCACCGAGCAGCTCCTCGGCAACATCCCGCGCCTCGAGACCGTGCGCGCCATCCTCGCCGCCTACCCGCGGCCGCCCAACCAAGCAACCCAGCGCGACGGCACCACCTTCCGCGACGCCGCGATCTTGCGCCTCGCCGTCGACTTCGACAGCCTCGAGGGCCAGGGGCTGGCGGTCGACGCCGCCTTCGACATCCTGCGGAGCCGCGGCGACCTGTACGAGCCCGCGGTGCTCGACGCGCTGGTCGCGCTGCACGGCGTGCGGGCCCGCGAGGTCGTCAAGGAGGTCGGGGTGGCCGGGCTACAGGTCGGCATGATCCTCGTCGACGACATCGTGCGCGAGGACGGCATGCTGCTGCTCGCGCGCGGCGCCGAGATGGCGGCCGGCGTGATCGAGCGCATGCGCAACTTCCGGCCCGGCACCGTGCGCGAGCCGATCCGAGTCTCGGTCATCGACGATGGCGGCGGCGAGCTGCGCCGCATGGCCAGCGCCCGCCGCTGACCGGTCGGTCCGACGCCGGTCAGCCCAACGTCAGCGACCGCACGAACAGCTCGATGTTGCGGCGCAGCTCGCGGTCCTCGCAGTACGGCAGCGAGCGCCGCCAGGTCTCGATCGCGCGCGCGGTCGCGCCGCGCCGGTAGTAGAGGTAAGCCAGGCGGGTCAGCGCCGGGAAGTAGTCGGGCGCGTGCTCGATGACCGCCTCGTACTCGACGACCGCGTCGGATAGCCGGCGCGCCCGTTGCAGCATGTTGGCGAGCGCGAAGCGGACCCGGGCCGCGCTGGGCGCGCGCTCGACGCGGTCGCGCAGCACCCCGATCGCGCCGTCGAGATCGCCGGCCTGGTAGCGGTCGAGGGCGCGGCGCAGCCCGTCGTCGTCGGCGGCCCGCATCGCGGCGGCGCGACGCCGGCCCAAGAGCTCGCGCACGATCCGTAGCAGGCGCGTGGTGTCGAGCGGCTTCGCGGCGTAGCCGTCGGCGTGGTAGCGCACCAGCACCTCGGGCGTGACGCGGCCCGACTCGATCACCGCCGACATCAGGATGACGCCCACCTCGCGCAGCCGCGGCGTGCCCTTGATGGCCCGGCACAACCGGAACCCGTCGACGCCGGGCAGGAGGATGTCGGCGATCACCAGATCGGGCGCGAGGTTGGCCAGCGCGCTGACCGCGTCGTCGCCCGACGCGGCGGTCGCGACCTGATAGCCGCGGGGCTCGAGCTCCTTGACCAGCAGGTGCCGGGTCGCGAAGTCGTCGTCGACGATGAGCACCGACGCCGCGCCACCCGCCGCGCCCGCCGCCGCGCCGCTCGGCCCCGCGGCCATCCGGCGCACCAGGTCGCCGACGTCGGCCTCGCTGTCGTGATCGAGCACCAGATCACCGGCGTCCTCGACGCCGCTCGGCGGCCCCAGGCTGGAAGCGCCCGGCCTCGAGCCGCCCGGCACGCCGGTTCCGGTCCACCGCCGTCCGGTCGGCCAGCCCGCGCCGCGCGACGCCAGCATCCCGACCTCACTGGGCGTACCGTCATCGTCGAGCCCGATCGGCTCGTCATCGTCGGGTGGCGCCGCGCCGATCAGCGACTCGACGTCGAGCTCGCGGGTCACCGCCTCGAGCACGACCCGGGCCGCGTGCTCGGGATCGTGGGAATCGTCCTCGTCACCGGGGGCGTCGTCGTCGACCCCGACCAGCGCCACATGGGGCCGGCGCGCCACCTCCTCGAGAGCCGCTTCGGGCCCGGCCCAGGCCAGCTCACCGCGGGCCCGGGCCGCCAGCGCCCCGCGCAGCGACCGCGCCACCGTCACCGCCAAAGCGATGCCGACCACGACCGGCCCGCGGGTGATCGCCTCGAGGCGGGCGGGGTCGACCTCGTCGGGCCGCGCCGCCGCCACGTAGAGCGTCCCAGCCTCGAGGCACACCGGCACCATCTGCCCGCGCAGCCAGGCCTCGGGCGCCTCGCCGTCGAGCAGGGTCACGTCGATCACCGACTCATCCAGGACCACCGCCGGGCGCCCGGTCGCCGCCGCCAGCACGCCCGCCAGGGTGCGCTCGGGCGCGTAGCCCAGCACGTAGGCCACCGAGGCGCTGGGCAGCCGCTCGGACTGGCGGGCCAGCACGTCGGCCAGCGCGGCGTCGTCCGGGAGCGCGCCCAGCTCGACCAGCCAGCGTCCGAACGAGCTGGACATCGAGGCACGCTATCAGCTGGGCGCCCGGCCGATCCAGGTCGACTCGCGCCCCACATGGACCCACCGGCCAGTGGGATCGCCAGCGCGCCAGGCTGGCGCAGTGGAAGTGTGCTAGTCTGATTGATGGCGGATCAACCCGGCGTTCTCACTCGTGAGATCGCGGGGATCCAGCAAGGCATCCGCTTTGCTGTGAGTACCGCTGATACCTGAAACGCAACAGGAGCGCACACGCATGACCTACAAGATCGGACAGATGGCGGTTTACCCGGCCCACGGTGTGGTGGAGGTGGTCGGGGTTGATACCAAGCAGATCGCCGGATCTCCGTTCTTGTTCTACGTGCTCCGCGTGCTTGAGAACGGCATGCAGATCATGGTGCCCAAGGAGAAGGCCGATCAGGTCGGGCTCCGCTCGGTGGCCACCACGACCGAGATCGACGAAATGTTCGCCGTGCTGCGCGACACCGACGTCATCATCGACAAGCAGACCTGGAACCGTCGTTACCGCGGGTTCATGGAAAAGATCAAGACCGGCTCGTTGTTCGACGTGGCCGAGGTCTTTCGCGATCTCACTCGTCTGCGATCGTCCAAGGCGCTGTCGTTCGGCGAGCGTCGGATGCTCGAGACCGCCCGCACGCTGATGGTCAAGGAGGTCGCGGTCGCGCGGCGCTGGACCGACGGCCAGGCCGGCGAAGAGATCGAACGCGCCTGCGCCTGAGGTCCCGGCGGCGCGCAAGGCCGCTCAGCCATTGCGCAGCCCCAAGTCTCGGCCGGGCGATGTTGAGTTGCGGATTCCGCTCATGTTAGCCTCGCACCGCCGATGCAGGTGCATGTCGCGAACGCGGATCTGGCCACGGTACCCGTTGACGCTATCGTAAGCCCTGGTAATTCCATGGGAATTATGGGCGGCGGGACGGCGGGCCACCTGCGGCGAATCGGCGGCGATTCGATCCAGCACGACGCCATGGCGCGCGCCCCGATCGCGGTCGGCGCCGCCATCATCACCGGCGCCGGCAGCCTGCCATGCAAGTTCATCATCCACGCGCCGATCATGGACGAGCCCGGCATGAAGGTCCCGGCCGAGAACGTCCGCCGGGCCGCCCGCGCCGCGCTGATCGCCGCCGACGTCAAGCAATTCAAGGTCATCGCGTTCTCGGGCATGGGCGTCGATCAGGGCGACGTGCCCATGGACGAGGCCGCGCGCGCGATCGTCGAGGAGATCCGCGCCCACAAACGGACCTTCCCGGAGACCATCTATCTCGTCGATACCGACGCGGACATGGTGGATACGTTCGAGGATGCGTTGCGGAACGCCGTGCAGAATTTATAGCGGGGGCGGGGGCGTGGAGCGCGAGGGTGGTGGGTCTCGCTCGGGCGGGGTTGCGTGGCGCGGGGCGGTGGAGGCGGTTTCGGAGCGTGAGCTCGGGCGGCGGCGGCGGCGGAGCACGGGGCGGCGGCGGCGGAGCACGGGGCGGCGGCGGCGGTTTCGGAGCGTGAGCTCGGGCGGGGTCGCGAGGGGCGGTGGAGGCGGAGCGGGGGCGGCGGAGGCGGTTTCGGAGCGTGAGCTCGGGCGGGGTTGCGTGGCGCGGGGCGGCGGCCGAGCGGGGCGGGATCGATGGGGATCCTCGTCGGATGGGTGTGGCGTTTAGCGAGTCCCGCGCGGGTTGACGAGCCGCTGGCAGGATGCTCTATTCGCCTCGCTTTGCAGCTCCAGGCTTATACGCCAGCCGGACTGGCGATCCTGTGCACGCTCTTGTTCTGCGGGCTCTTCACAGCCCTCGCAGTCTGGGTCGGGCCCAAGTCCTCCAACCCTGAAAAGCTCAAGCCGTTCGAGTGCGGCTCGGAGCCGATCGGCAGCCCCCGCGGCCGCTACTCCGTGAAGTTCTACCAGGTCGCCATCCTGTTCCTGGTGTTCGATATCGAGACCGCGTTCATGTACCCGTGGGCGCTGCTCTACTCCAAGCTCTCGATCGGACCGGGCGGTGCTGTCAGCTTCTTCGGCTTCGCCGAAATGATGACCTTCGTCGCGATCCTGGTCGTCGCGCTGACCTACGTGTGGCGCAAAAAGGCGATCGGTTGGGATTGAGCTGCGCTGGCAGTTCTCCTCGCCGATGCCTCGCCGCAAAGGAAACGCACCATGCTTGAGCTCGTCACGTCCAGGCTCGAGGACGCGGCCAACTGGGGCCGCAAGTTCTCCTTGTTCACCTATCCGTTCGTCACGGCCTGCTGCGGCATGGAGTTCATGTCCGTCGCAGCGCCCAAGTACGACATGGCGCGGTTCGGCGCCGAGTTCCCGCGCTTCTCGCCGCGCCAGGCCGACCTGCTCATGATCGTCGGCACGATCACCGAGAAGCAAGGTCCCGCGCTGCGCCGCGTGTTCGACCAGATGACCGAGCCCAAGTGGGTCATCGCCTTCGGCGTGTGCGCGTCGACCGGCGGCTTCTACCAGAACTACCATGCGATGCCGGGCGCCGATCAGGTCATCCCGGTCGACGTCTACATCCCGGGCTGCCCGCCGCGCCCCGAGCAGGTGCTCGACGCGCTGATCATGCTCCAGGATCGTGTGCAGCGTGGTGACGGCCACAGCCAGCTCCGGCTCAAGCACGAAAAGGTCGTGCGCGAAGCCAAGGCCGCCGAGGAATAGGCATGTCGCAGAAGGTCATCGACGCCCTCAAGGCCAAGTTCGGCGACGCCATCGTCGCCACCGAGAACCAGCACGGCGACGACGTCGCGCTGGTCAAGCGCGAGCAGCTCCTCGCCATCGCCAGCTTCCTCAAGGACGATCCGGCGATGCTGTTTGACATGCCGGTGTTCTGCACCGCGATCGACCTCCTCCAATGGCGTCCGGTCGGCGACCGCGGCGCGCCGCCGCCCGGCTCGCGCCCCGAGTACGACCCGGGCGAGGACCACGACGGCCTGCGCTTCGAGGTCTGCTACCAGCTGCGCTCGCTCACGCACCGCCATCGCGTCCGCATCAAGTGCGCGGTGCGCGAGGCCGACGCCCGGGTCCCGAGCCTGGCGGCGATGTGGCCCGGCTTCGACTGGCAGGAGCGCGAAACCTTCGACTTGTACGGCATCAAGTTCGACGGTCACCACGACCTGCGCCGCATCTACTTGTACGACGAGTTCATCGGCCACCCGCTCCGCAAGGACTATCCCAAGGAGAAGCGTCAGCCGCTGGTGCGCCGCCCCGACCTGGTGGGAGATCACTGATGGCCGATCTGAAGACCCTCGTCATGGGCCGCAAGGACGTCGCGGATCTCGACCTCGAGACCGAGCTGCCGCCCGAGCTCATGACCGTGAACATGGGCCCGTCGCACCCGGCGATGCACGGCACCGTGCGCATCGTGCTGTCGGTCGACGGCGAGCGCATCGTCAAAGGCGACATCCAGCCCGGGTACTTGCACCGCTGCTTCGAGAAGGAAGCCGAGCACGCGACGTACACGCAGATCTTTCCGTACACGGACCGGCTCAACTACGTCTCGCCGATGATCAACAACTGCGGCTATGCGATGGCCGTCGAGAAGTTGCTCGGTCTGACCGGTCACATCCCGCGGCGCGCCGAGTTCATCCGCGTGATCGTGAGCGAGGTATCGCGCATCACCGACCACCTGACCTGCGTCGGTGCGTCGGCGATGGAGCTGGGCGCCTTCGGCCCGTTCCTGTTCTTCTTGAAGGTTCGCGAGTGGCTCTACACGTGGCTCGAGGAGGTCTCGGGCGCTCGGCTCACCCACAGCTACGTGCGCGTCGGCGGCGTCAACAAGGACCTGCCCGCGGGCTGGGCCGAGAAGCTCGACCGTCGGCTCACCGAGATGGAAGGCGTGATGGTCGAGGTCGAGAGCATGCTCAACCTCAACCGGATCTTCCACGACCGCATGGCCGGTATCGGCGTCATGACCAGGGCCGAGGCGATCGCCTGGGGCCAGAGCGGGCCCATCGCTCGCTCCGCCGGGGTCGACTACGACGTCCGCAAGGATCACCCGTACTCGGTCTATCCGGAGTTCGAGTTCGACGTGCCGCTGGGCACTTCTGGTGACTGCCTCGACCGCTACCTGATCCGCGTCGAGGAGATAAAACAGTCGACCCGCATCTTGCGTCAGGCCATGAAGATGATCCCGGACGGCCCGTGGATCATCGACGACGGCAAGGTCGCACTTCCGCCCAAGACCGAGGCCTACAACACGATCGAGGCGATGATTCGCCACTTCAAGCATATCGTCGACGGCATCAAGGTCGCGCCCGGCGAGTGCTACACGTTTCTCGAGGGCGGCAACGGTGAGCTCGGCTTCTTCATCGTCAGCGACGGCACCGGCCGGCCCTACAAGTGCTACGTGCGCAGCCCGTCGTTCGTGCACCTGTCGGCGACGTCCAAGCTCATCAAGAACCACCTGATCGCGGACATCGTGCCGATCTTCGGCATGATCAACATGATCGGCGGGGAGTGCGACAAGTGACTGACGTGAACCCGAACGCCGCCAAGCCCGCGGTCTCGTCCGAGGCGCCGGGCAACCCGCCCGCGCCAATCCCGCCGGCGGCACCGCTTACGCCGGCTGCACCGACGACGGTGACGCTCACCATCGACGGCAAGCCGGTCACGGTCGCCAAGGGCACCAACGTGCTCGAGGCCGCGCGCTCGCTCGGCCTCGACATCAGCGCCTTCTGCTACCACCCCGGCCTGTCGATCGCGGCGTGTTGCCGGCAGTGCTTGGTCTCGGTCGAGAAGAACCCGAAGCTACAGCCCAGCTGCCAGCAGACCGTCGGCGAAGGCATGGTGGTCCACACCACCGACTCGCAGTCGACCTTGGCCCGCAAGCAGATGCTCGAGTTCACCCTGTTGAACCACCCGGTCGACTGCCCGATCTGCGACAAGGCTGGCGAGTGCACGCTGCAGCGCCTGTACTTCGAGCACGACAACGCCGACTCGCGGGTCGACGTCAAAAAGGTCGAGAAGCCCAAGGTGGTCGACCTCGGCCCCCACATCGTCCTCGACGCCGAGCGCTGCATCCTGTGCACGCGCTGCATCCGCGTCTGTGACGAGGTCGCTGGCGAGCACCAGCTCGAGATGAAGAGCCGCGGCGATCACCAAGAGCTGACGACCGCGCCCGGTCAGCAGCTCGACAACCCGTACTCGCTCAATACCGTCGACGTGTGCCCGGTCGGCGCGCTCACCTCCAAGGACTTCCGCTTCACGATGCGGTCCTGGGAGCTCGAGGCGACGCCGTCGATCTGCAACGGCTGCGCGACCGGCTGCAACATCGAGATCCACCACAACAACGGTCGGGCCTGGCGGCTGGTGCCGCGCCTCAACCTCGACGTCAACGGCCACTGGATGTGCGACGAGGGCCGCTTCACGTACCACGAGCTGCGCGAACAGCGCCTCGCGGTGCCCACCGTCGGCGGACTGCCGTCGTCGTGGGACAAGGCGGTCAAGCTCGCCGCCGAGCGCCTGGCCGGTCCGCTCAAGGATCCGGCGACGGTCGCGGTCGTGCTGTCGGCCCAGGCCTCCAACGAGGACAACTTCGCGCTGGCGCGCCTGGCCGCGGCTTGGAAGGCACCGCTTTACCTCACCGCGCGGCCCGAGCGCGGCGACCGCGCCGACGACAAGCTGCGCGTGGCCGACGTCAACCCGAACCGCGCGGGGGTGCTGGCGATCGCCGGCGCGGCCCCGCTCGGCGACCTCGCTGCCCTCGAGACCGGCGTCAACACCGGCGCGATCAGCGCCGTGGTCTTCCTCGGTCACGACCTGCCGGTCAGCGAGACCGCGCTGCGCCGCCTGCGCGAGCTCGATTGCGTCATCGCCTTGGCCTCCCACGAGCGCGGCCCGGTCAAGGCCGCCGCGATCGCGCTGCCAATCGCCGCCTGGGCCGAGACCGCAGGCTCGGTGACCAACGTCGACGGCAAGGTGCAGCGCATGCATCCGGCGATCGATCCTCCCGGCCTGGCCGTCGCCGGCTGGGACGCGGTCGCCCGCCTCGCCAGCGCGGCTGGCGTCGGCAAGACCGTCGCGTGGGAGCACGCGCGGCTGGTGTGGAAAGACATGACCGCGCAGGTGAAGCCGTGGTCGGGCTTGCCGTGGGGCCGCGAGGTCCGCCCGCTCGCCCTGCGCTTCGCCGGATCGCGAGGCTGATATGGCGAACACGATCTACGCAATCCTCGACAACCCCGCGACCAAGTGGGTGTTGCTCGTCCTCATCATGGTGATGCCGCTGGCGTCGCTGCTCACCTGGGCCGAGCGCCGCCAGAGCGCGATGATGCAGGACCGCCTCGGCCCCAACCGCGCCAACATCGGCTTCCTCAGGCTCAAGGGCATCCTCCACTTCGTCGCCGACGCGCTCAAGATGATCTCGAAGGAGGACTTCATCCCCGGGAACGTCCACAAGGGCCTGTTCACCCTCGCGCCGATCCTCGCCATCGCGCCGGTGCTGATCGCCTTCGCGATCATCCCGTTCGGACCGACGATCTTCCCGCACAACTTCACCGACGCGCTCAACCCGCTCGAGTTGGCGTCGAACCCCAGCAACTACAACTACGCCAACTCGATCCGCCTGCAGGTCGCGGCCTTTGACTACGGCCTGCTGTTCTACTTCGCGGTGCTGACGCTCGCCAACTACGGCGGCACGATCGCGGGCTGGGCCAGCTACAACAAGTGGGCACTCCTGGGCGGCCTGCGCAGCTCGTCGCAGATGATGAGCTACGAGGTCTCGATGGGCCTGTCGCTCATGGGCTGCTTCCTCCTGGTTGGCAGCCTCGAGCCCGGCTTCATCGTCGAGAGCGGCGCGTCGTCGAAGCTGTCGGCGTCCAACCCGCTCAACTGGCTGTGGCTGTGGCAGTTCCCGGCGCTCGTCCTGTTCCTCACCGCGGCGATCGCCGAGACCAAGCGCGCGCCCTTCGACATCCCCGAGGGCGAGCCCGAGATCATCGGCTACTTCGTCGAGTACTCCGGCATGCGCTGGGGGCTGTTCTATCTCGCGGAGTTCATCGAGGTCGTCTTCATCTCGGCCGTCATCGCCACCGTCTTCTTCGGTGGTTGGCAGGTGCCGTTCCTCGACGCCGACGGCTTCCGCATCGGCGGCCACGTCATCGAGATCAACGGCCACTGGATGTCGACCGGCGGCTCGCTGTTCGAGCTGCCCCACGGTGCCGTCGTCGGCATGCAGCTCGCTGCGTTCGCCCTCAAGGTCATCCTGCTCGCGTGGTTCCAGCTGCTCATCCGCTGGACCCTGCCCCGCTTCCGCGCCGATCAGCTGATGAACCTGGGCTGGAAGGTGCTGCTGCCGTGCGCGCTCGGCTGGACGATGATCTCGGCGCTATTCAAGCTGCTCGCCATCTACTTCGGTTGGATGTGAGGCCGTAAATGTCTTCCCACGCCCATGACGATCACGCGCCGACGACCACTGGTCCTCGGGTGCTCTCCGTCTCGACGGTGAGCCCCAAGGTCCGCAGCATCGCGGTCAACCGCCCGACCCCTGACCAAGTCAGCTACCTGGCGGCATCCAAAACCGGCCTCGGCATCACGCTGCGCCACTTCGCGAAGAACTTCTTCGGCCGGCGCCGCGATCCCCAGCTACTCGCGCGCGGGGAGCCGGTGCCGCCGCCCGCGACCGCGGGCGCCAAGCTGCTCAACGTGTTTTCGCCCATCAACGACATCGAGACGATCCAGTACCCCGAAGAAAAGACCGTCTATCCGGAGCGCTTCCGCGGCCTGCACCGCCTGATGCAGCGCGATGACGGCAACGTGCGCTGCGTGGCGTGCATGTGCTGCCCGACGGTGTGTCCGGCGAACTGCATCACGATCATCCCGGCCCAGACCGACGACAAGGGCATCGAGAAGTACCCGGCGGTCTTCGAGATCGACGAGCTGCGCTGCGTGGTGTGCGGGCTGTGCGTCGAAGCGTGCCCATGCGACGCCATCCGCATGGACTCGGGAGTCCACGCCAAGCCGGTCGAGGAGCGCGGCGACGCGATCATGACCAAGGAGCTCTTGCTGGCGGTGTCGGCCGACGTCGGCAAGCCGCCGAGCTCGATCGCGGTCCAGGGCGGCGAGGGCGCGGACTGGCGCGACTGAGGTTCCGATCACCCGGTGCGCTCCTCGAGTGATCGATTTCGAGTTGACGGGTTCGAGAGAGGCCGCTAATCTGGCTCCAGAATCCGACGGCTCGACGCGACAAACGGGCAACAACTGTCTCCTACTTCGTCTGTCCAGGGATCTGCCTCTGTCTTGGGTGTGCATGCCCGCTCGTCGGGAAGCCCAAAGAGATATCGTGGAGCCCACCTACCAAACCGGTAGGGGATAGAGTTTGCCTACGCTCGAGCCTGTCGGGTTCTTCTATTTTTCTAGCGGGGCCGGGGGTGGGGGATCGGGCGGCGCGTGTGGGAACGGGCGGGTAGCGAGGAGCGGGACGTGAACCCGAGGTTCCGGATCGTGGGGTCGTGAGCCAGAGGGTTTGGAGCGGAGTCGTGAGCCAGAGGGTTTGGAGCGGGGTCGGGAATCAGCGGGTCCGGATCGTGGGCTCGTTAGCCGGAGGTTCGGGATCGTGGGTTGGGCGGGTCAGCGGGTTGAGCGGAGGCTGGTGAGGGCGATGGAGAGGGTGGCGAGGGCGAGGAAGGCGAGGAGGAAGGCCGAGACCGGGGAGCCGCGGGCGAGACAGAGGGCGGCGCAGGTGGAGAGGTAGAGGCCGAGGGCGAGCTCGGCGAGGGTGTTGGGGGAAGGCGCAACTCGATAGAGGCGCGTGGCTGGGGTCCGGCCGATGGCGCCGTCTTTGGGCGTGCGGATAAACGGCGTGGTACGGCCCGCGAGGCCCAGGAGGATGGCGCGCGACTGACTGACCGCGAGGCCGGCGGTCAGCGCGATCAGGGACGGGAGGCGGAGCAACGCCGCGAGGCGATCGCGGGGCTGGCTGGCCAAGACGAAGGCGCCGAGCACGAGCAGCGTGACGAGGGCCGACAGCACGTGGACCGGCCCGGCCCAGGTCGGGCCGTGGCCGACCGCGAGGGCGGCACCGCCGGCGAGGAGCACCACGAGCGTGAGCAGGTACGGCAGGTTGTGGGTCAGGTGGAACAGCGCCTCGACGCGATGGCGTAGCGGCCACGGGGCGCGCACCGCCGGGCGCGCCAGCTTGCGCGCGCACTCGATGGAGCCCTTGGCCCAGCGGAACTGCTGCGACTTGAACGCGAGCACGTCGGCCGGCAACTCGGCGGGCGCGGCGACCTCGCTCGCGTAGACGAAACGCCAGCCCGCGAGCGCGGCCCGGTACGACAGGTCGAGGTCTTCGGTGAGCGTGTCAGCCTGCCAGCCGCCGGCGGCCTCGACCGCCGAGGCCCGCCACAGCCCGGCGGTGCCGTTGAAGTTGAAGCACGCGCCCGAGGAGGCGCGGCCCGCCTGCTCGACCGCGAAGTGGCCATCGAGGAGCATCGCCTGCAGCTCGGTCAGCAGCGACGCCGAGCGGTTGAGGTGGGCCCAGCGCGCCTGCACCATGCCGACCCGGGGGTCGGCGAAGTGGCCGACGGTGCGCCGGACGAAGTCGGGCGGCGGTACGAAGTCGGCGTCGAAGACCGCGTGCAGCGAGCCGCGCGCGACCACGCGACCGGCCTCGAGGGCGCCCGCCTTCCAGCCCCGGCGATCGGTGCGGTGGAGGTGGACCACGTCGACGCCGTGGGCGCGCCAGGCCAGCACCTCGTCGGCGACCAGCGCGCGGGTGTCGTCGGTCGAGTCGTCGAGGACCTGGATCTCGAGGCGATCGCGGGGCCAGTCGAGGCGGCAGGCCGCGGCGATGACGCGGGCCGCGACCGCGCGCTCGTTGAACAGCGGCAGCTGCACGGTGACGATGGGCAGCTCGGAGTCGGCCGGCAGGGGCGGCGGCGCGGTCGGTTGCCGGCGCAGCGCTCGAGCCACCAGCGTCAGTCGGTGCGCGGCGTACAGCGCCAGCCCACCGAGGGCGATCAAGTAGATCGCCCAGGTCACCTGCATGGACGTCCGTTGGTCGGACACTGCGAGACCGCGAGGAGATCCATCGTCCACGCCACGCCGACGTGGATGAGCACGCCGCCCCAGATCGAGCGGGTGCGCATCGCGAGCGTGCCGAGGATGAGCCCGGCCCCGATCGCGCCCAGGGTCTCGGGCATGGGCTTGCCGTAGTGGATCATGCAGTACGGCACGATCATCACGAAGATCGCGCCGGCGCCGAACGCGCGGCGCAGGCCCTGCAACAAGAAGCCGCGGAAGAAGAACTCGAGCGACAAGAACTGCAGCGCGTACATGCCCTCCCACGCCCACAGGTCGAACAGCGACCGGTTGGCGAGCCGGTAAAACGGATAGGTCTCGCGGAAGGTGTGCGTGCGCGACGCGATGTACACGGCCGGCAAGATGAGCGCGAACATGATCGCGTACAGCCACAGGTGCTTCCAGAAGCCCGACAGCGACAGGTTGTAGTCGCGGATGCGCTCGCCGGGCAGCATCGCGATCACCGCCATCGGCAAGAGCAGGTAGCCAAACACGCGCCAGCCGGTCCACCACACGAACCCCTTGAGGTGCCAGTACTTGTCGGGGTGACGCGGGTCGAACGGGAACCAGTGCTCGAAGGTGTCGCGCTGGCCGACGTACTCTTGGAGCGTCAGCGACACGCACGCGACGACCAGGATCACGACCACCTTCCAGTCGAAGCCGCGCGGTCCGGTGGCGGCGCCCGGCCCCGGATCGCGGTCGATGAACGACCACTGGTCGAGCGACAAGAAGCGAACGCCCCGCCACGGCCAGTAGCCCTGCCGCTGGCACCAGACGAAGAACACGATCAGCAGCGCGAGCCCGGCGACGGTCGCGCCGGTCATCCACGCCGCCTTGATCAGGAACGCCTGCACGTCAGCCCTTGCGCGCGATCAGCTCGGCGGCCTGGCGCAGCCGGCGCCGCGTGAGCTCCTTGCCGAGCACCGCCATGGTGTCGAACAGCGGCGGCGACGCCTTGCGACCGGTGACCACCAGGCGCAGCACCATGAACGCGTGCTTGGCCTTCCAGCCCAGCGCCTCGCACCAGGCCCGCGCGTCCTCCTCGAGGGCCTTGCCGTCCCAGCCGTCGCGGGCCTCGACGCGGTCGACGTAGGCCAGCAGGCCCTTGGCGACGTCGGCGGACGCGACCTCGGGGATGACCAGCTCGGCGGCCACCGCGGTGTAGTCGAGGTCGCCGCTGAAGAAGTACTCGGTCGCGGGCACGAAGTCGTCGAGGCGCTTGATGCGCTGGCGGATCAGCGGAACCAGCCGCGCGAAGTAGGCCTTGTCGAGGCGCCAGCCGACCAGCGCGTCGGCGAGCTGATCGTCGGACAGATCGTGGATGTATTTCTCGTTGAGCCAGGTGAGCTTGTCGAGGCCGAACACCGGGCCGCCCAGGGAGATGCGATCCCAGGTGAACGCGCCGATCATCTCGTCGAGCGTGAACTTCTCGCGGTCGTCGCCGAACGACCAGCCCATGAGGCCGAGGAAGTTGAGCAGCGCATGCGCGAGGATGCCAGTGTCCCGATAGTAGTTGATCGAGACCGGGTTCTTGCGCTTCGAGATCTTGGACTTGTCGGCGTTGCGGAGCAGCGGCATGTGGTGCCACGCCGGCTCGTCCCATCCGAAGGCCTGGTACAGCAGCACGTGCTTGGGCGTGGACGAGATCCACTCCTCGGCGCGGATGACGTGCGTGATCTCCATCAGGTGATCGTCGACGACGTTGGCCAGGTGGTAGGTCGGCATGCCGTCCGACTTGAGCAGCACCTGATCATCGACCTGCGCGAGATCGAACTCGACGACGCCGCGCAGGCGGTCGTTGACGACGACCTTGCCGTCGGGGACCACGAGGCGGATCACGTGAGCCTCGCCGGCGGCGGCGCGGGCGGCCGCGTCGACGGGATCGACGGCGCGGCACTGGCGGTCGTAGCCGAGGAAGCTGTCCTTGGCGGCGAGCTTGGCGGCGCGCACCTCGGCCAGGCGCTCGCCGGTGCAAAAGCAGCGGTAGGCCTTGCCGCGCTCGACCAGCGTGGCGGCGTGCTGCGCGTAGATCGCGCGGCGCTCGCTCTGGCGGTACGGGCCGTAGGGGCCGCCGACGTCGGGCCCCTCGTCCCACGACAGCCCGACCCAGTGCAGCGCGTCGAAGATCATCGCCTCGCTGTCGGCCCGCGCGCGCGACTGGTCGGTATCCTCGATGCGCAGGATGAACTTGCCGCCCTGCTGCTTGGCGAACACGTAGTTGAACAGCGCGATGTACGCGGTGCCGACGTGCGGGTCGCCGGTCGGCGACGGAGCGATGCGGACGCGGACCGGACGTGACGACGCGGTCATATGGCGGACCTCATACCACGGCCCGATCGCAGGACGGCGCGGCCGAAAAGCAAAACGGCCCGCGCGAGGCGGGCCGTCATCGTCACACCGAACCGCTCACTGCGGCTTGGGCGCGTCGAGCTTCTTCAGGCCCTTCTCGATGACCCAGGTCTTGTAGTACTGGTTCGCGGGCGTGCCCTGGGCGACCCGCTCCTCGGCCTTCTTGAGCTCCTCGTCGATGACCGTCTTGAACGCGGGCAGCGGCTGAGCGCCCGACAGGAAGCGACCGTTGATGAAAAACGCGGGCGTGGCGCCGACGCCGAACGTCTGCATGACGCCCTGCTTCTGATTGACCCAGCTGACGCAGTCGCCCTTCATGTCGGCGGCGTACTTGCCCATGTCGAGGCCGGCTTCCTTGGCGACGGCCTCGAGGTTCGCGGCGTCGAACTGACGGGTCTTGAAGGCCTTCTCCCAGATGAGATCGCTCATCTGCTTGAACTTGCCCTGCTTGTAGCCAGCGCACGACGCCTGCTGCGGGATGGTGGCGACCTGCGGGTGGACCACGAACGGCGCGTAGACGATGCGGACCTTGTCGCCGTAGTCCTTGAAGATGGCGTCCTCGGTGGGGCGAACCTTCTCGCAGAACGGACAGGCGTACTCGTAGGCCTTGATGATCGTGATGAGTGCGTCGGGGTTGCCGACCTGAGGCATGTCGTCGGCAGGGACGGCGTAGGTCTTGGACGGGTCCGCCGAGGGACGCTGCGCGCGCTGAGCCTGAGGCGCCGCGCCACCTGCGCCACCTGCGCCGCCACCAGCCGGCATCTTGTCGAGCTTCTTGGAGATCTCGTCCAGCTTCTTGATGACTTCTTTGTTGTCCTGCTGGCAACCAGCGAGGGCAAACACGAACGTGGCGCCGACGAGGGCGCTCGACAGTAGGCTCTTCTTCATGGCTCGACTCCTCTAGTACAAGTAGCGATGGCGGGGTTTGGCTCGGACGGCGGGCCCGCGGGGTCCGAACAATTGCAGCACAAATCGTCCGAGGCAAGCGGCGACGCCTCGTCGATCAGACCGGACGGAAGGGCGCTCATCGACAGGCCGTTGGCCAGCTCGTCGCGGAGCACGGGATCGAGGCCGCGGTCGGCGCTGCCGGCCTCGGCGAACAGCGCGCTGGTCGACTCGGCGACGTAACGGCGGCGTAGCGTCAGCTGGTAGTCGCAGACCTCGGTGCGGGTTAGCGCGCCGTTGCCGTCGGTGTCGGCCTCGGGGTGGCTGGCCAGGATCGACGCGGCGACCTGGGGCGTGAACAGGCACACCCGAGGCGCGGCGACCGGAGCCGGCGGCTCGGCGGTGGCGGCACCGGTGAGCCCGACCAGCGCGAACGCGCCGATCGCCGCGCCCCCGATGGGGCCGATGCCGGCGGTGAGGGCGCGCCGACGACGCGACTGACACAGCGCCTCGACGCGGCGGGCGAGCTGGCTGCCACCGAGCGCGAGAGCGGCGGCCGGCGTGCGCTGTCGCGCGACCGTGACGAGCATGCGGGCGTACTCGGCAGGCGCGAGCGGGCCGACCGCGATCGCGTAGGCATCGCAGGCCTGCTCGCGGGCCAGATCGAGGCGACGATTGACCAGGCGCACGATCGGCCAGAAGAAGAACGCGGTCGACGCGACCAGCTGCAGGATGCGGACGGCGCCGTCGGCGCGCCGGACGTGGGCCAGCTCGTGGGCGAGGGCGGCCTGGCGGCGCGGGCTGGCCTCGGCGGCGAGCAGCGCGGCCGGCACGACCACGATCGGACGGACGAGGCCCATCATGTACGGCGCGTCGGCGTCGCCGACCACGACCGTCGCGCGGCGGCGCACGCCGAGACGGGCGGCCAGCTGGGCGACCTCGTCGAGGAGCCAGCGCGGCGCCGGTGCACCGACGAGCGCGCGGCGGCGGGCCCGGCGGTACTGCACGAGCTGGCGCGCGCCGAGGCCTAAGGCGATCAGCAGCCACGCCGACACCGCGGCCAGCTCGATCGGATGGCGCGGCGGCGCGGCCTGGATGCGGACCGGCACCGGCGCCGGCCCGGCGGGACCGGCGAACGTGATGGAGACCGCGGACGCGGGCTCGGCGGTGAGTTGCGCGGCCAGCGAGGCCAGCGAGAAGCGCGCTCCCGGGCCGATCGGCAGCAGGAACTTCAGCAGCACGACCGTCCACAGCGCGGCGTGGGCCGCGGGACGCGCGCGCCGCAACAGCGTGGCGGCGACGACCGCGGCGAGGATCGCCAGCACGGTGCCGTGGGCGATCGCGAGCCCGAAGACCGCGACCACTTGATGCGCGAGCTGCTCGAGCGGCGCCACGGCGATCACGGGCGGCGCTCCTTGCCGCGACGCCCTGGCTTGGCGGGCGGGCCGGCTTGGGTCTCGGACGCGGTGGGCGCGGCGGCGGGCCCAATCGGCTCGGCCTCGAGGTTCTTCTCGATCGCGCGCAGCTCGTCGAGCGAGAGCGACTCGTCGGCGACCAGGCCCAGCACCATGGCGTGGGAGTCGCCGTCGAAGACGTCCGACAGGAACGAGCGCAGTCGGTCGCGCAGGATCGACTCGCGGCGGAACGCCGGGGCGTAGATGAACGGCTCGCGATCTTTGTCGACCGCGACCGCGCCCTTGGCGGCGAGGCGACCCAGCAGCGTCATCACCGTCGTGTACGCCAGCTCGGTGCCGTCGCGCTTGGTGAGCGAGGCGCGGGTCTCGGCCACCGTGCCGCGGCCGAGCTGCCACAACGCCTTCATGACGTTGAGCTCGGCGGGGGTGAGGTCGGGCGGGCGCGACATGGGAGGCGACGACAACGATCGTTTACTTACTACGCTCGTAGTTTTGGCGTCAAGCAGGAATCGACCCGGGGCCAACCGGGCCACTGTGCCCGGTATTCCCGTCACACCACGTCGGGGCGGACGAGGCTCGAGATCAAGCCGTCGCCGGTGGCGCACAGCCGGTGGACCAGCTCGGCGCGGCCAGCGTCGCGGCCGGCCAGGCAGTAGTCGAGCTCGCGCACCGACAGCAAGACCACGCTCACCAGCCGGACCGTCGACAGCGGGCCGTCGACCTGACGCGGCACCGCGACCTCGTCGACCAGGCCGAGCAGCACGCCGACCCGACCTGCGCCGTTGACGAAGCGGGCCTGGTGCGGGGCCGGGACCTCGACGTCGTAGAGCTCGGTCGAGATCGTGCCGAGCTCGGCGATCAAGTCGGCGATGCCGCCGTGCTTGGCGGCGAGCTGCGCGGCGTTCCAGACCAGGCCCCACAGCCACGACCCGGCGACGGGCTCGACCGGGTCGCCGGTGATCGCGAAGACCTCGAGGCCGAGGCCGTTGCGGTCGTCGGGCCCGCGCGGATCGAAGGGCGCGGCGAGACCGTCGCTGGCGAGCAGCACGCGGCCTCCGGCGCGCGCGGTCCGGTAGGCCTGGCGCTGCGCGGGCCAGCGCGGCCCGCCGGTGAAGCTCGGGTTGATCAGGTGCGTGAGCACGTCGTCGTCGACGGTGCCCCAGCGCCGCCACCCGCTCGCCACGATGTCCTTGGTGGCGGTAGCCAGCGCCTCGCGGGCGTCGTCATCGAGGGGAGGGTCCATCGCGCAAGCCTAACCGAAGCGCTTCATCCGGCGACCGCGCTAGGCTCGCGCCATGCGCCTCTACCACGACCCTCGCGCACCCAACCCGCGCCGCGTCCGCATGTACCTCGCCGAGAAGGGCCTGCTCGACGGGCTGGAGCTGGTCGAGGTCAGCATCGCCGCCAACGCCCACCAGACCCCGGAGTTCCTCGAGACCACGCCGCTCGGGCTCATCCCGGTGTTGCAGCTCGACGACGGCCGCACGCTGCGCGAGTCGATGGCGATCTGCCGCTACTTCGAGGAGCTCCACCCGACGCCGCCGATGTTCGGCGCCACCGCCTGGGACCGCGCGCAGGTCGAGCAGTGGGGCCGCCACGCCGAGCTCGAGGTGCTGTTCCCGGTCGCGCAGGTCTTCCGCAACAGCCACGCGTTCTGGCTGGGCCGCATCAAGCAGGCGCCCGAGTTCGCCGAGATCATGCGCGATCTCCTCGCGCAGCGGCTGCGCTGGCTCGATCACGAGCTGGGCACGCGCCGCTACCTGGCCGGCGACACCTTCTCGATCGCCGACCAGACCCTGCTCGCGGCCATCGACTTCGCCAAGGTGTCGGGCATCCGGCTGGGCGACGACACCCGCAACCTCAAGCGCTGGCACGCCGAGGTGAGCGAGCGCCCGAGCAGCCGCGCGTAGCGGGCGGCTCCGCTCGGACTCACGAGCGTCGCGCCGTCGCCACCGGCAGCTCCGCCGCGCGCCGGGCGGTGCGCCGCTTGACCAGCGCGGACGGGATCGTGAGGAACCCGATCGCCACCACGATCAGCGCCGCGCCGTACCACTCCTCGTCGTTGGGGTACGCGGTGCCGAACCACAGCGCCAGCACCAGCGAGGCGATCACCACCGCCAGCACGCTCGAGGCTCGGTTGACCGGCACGCAGAACGTGTTCTCGCGCTGATCGAGGAAGATGAGGCCGCCGAAGATGCCGGTGCCCTGCGACAGCACGCCGACCGCGAGGCCGTGCAGCCACACCGGCCGGTCGTAGAACGTCGTGAAGCCGGCCCGCAGCTCGTGACCGACCTGGCCGCCGGCGACCAGCGCCGTCACGCCGAGCGCGACCAGCAACGCCGGCGCCGACACCATGCCCTCCTCGACGAAGTAGCGCAGGTTGGTGTCGGGATCGGTCGACTTGGCCTTGCGGCTCATCAGCACCAGCCGCGTGAAGTAGCAGCCCAGGTACAAGACGATGTCGACCGCACACAGGAGCGGCATGTGAACGTTGCTCTCGCCCGAGCGCAGCGCGAGCAGGAGCGACGCGATCGACAGCGCCAGCGCGACCCACGAGAACCAGCGCACGTGGCGGCGCGTGATGACGTCGATGATCGGCGCGATCACCAGCACCCCGCCCTTCATGAGCAGCACGACCAGGACGATGCTCACGCCGGTGAAGGTGTAGGCCAGCGTGGTGGTGGCGATGATGCCGGCCGAGCACAGCCCCGACACCAAGGTGAGCGGCCCCGGCATGGGAAGATCGCGACCGAGCACCCGCCGCCGTCCAGCCTTGCGCCACCAGCCGGTGCTGACCAGGAACACGATCAGCGTCGCGACCGCGGCCATCAGCGCCGGCGGCAGCAGCTCGAGTCCGCCGACCGGGCCAACACCGGTGTCGATCAGGCCCTTCGAGGACGAGAGCAGCTTGGTGAGCGCGGTATACGGGACGTAACAGGCGAAGTACCCGAACGCCCACCACCAGATCGAGGGAGGGTTTCGAGGAGCGTTCACGGCTCCATGCTGAACGACCGAGCGCGTTCTGTCACGTTGTGGTGACGAAACGGTGACGCCGAGGAATCACGCCGTCGGCGCCGCGGCGGCGCTCGACGCCAGCTGACCACACGCCGCGGCGATGTCGGCGCCGCCCGAGTAACGGCGGTGGCTGGCCAGCCCGTGCTCCGACAGGACCGCGCGGTAGGCCGCGGTGGCGTCGTCGCTGGCCCGCGCGAACGGATCGTCGTCGCCGATCGCGTTGTACGGGATGACGCTCAGCCGCGGGCGCACGCCGGTCGCGGTCGCGAAGGCACGGCTGCGCTCGGCCAGGGCCCGGGCATCGTCGGCGCTGTCGTTGACGCCGGCCAGGAGCGTCACCGCCCACATCGGCGACAGCCCGGTGGTGCGGGCGTGATCGGCCGCCGCGGCCAGCACGTCGTCGAGGGGATGGGCCCGATCGATCGGCATGAGCGAGCGCCGCACCGCCACCCGCGCGCTCGCGATCGACAGGCCGAGGCGGACGTGGGGCGCTTCGCGGGCCAGGCGCCGGATGCCGGCCGGGTTGCCCGACGTACACACGGTGATCGCGCGCGCGTCGATGCCGAGCGCGCACGGCTCCGACATCACCGCGATGGCGTCCAGGACGCGGTCGAGGTTCGCCATCGGCTCGCCCATGCCCTGGAAGACCACGCCGTGGACGCGCTGGCCCGGGCCGAGGGTGGCGCGGACCTGACGGACCTGCTCGACGATCTCCCAGGTCTCGAGGTTGCGAGCCAGCCCGAGTCGGCCGGTCGCGCAGAAGGTGCAGGCCAGCGCGCAGCCGACCTGCGAGCTCACGCACGCGGTGAACCGCCCCGGCTTCTCGAGGGGGATGCGCACGGTCTCGAAGCGCGCGCCATCGGGGCCGGCCAGCACCAGCTTCTCGAACGGATCGAGCGCGCTGGCCGCCCGCGCGCACACCGTCAGCGCCGGCACGTGGCCGACCGCGCGCACCGCCTCGGCGGCCCGGCGCGGCACCAGGCTGGTCGGGCGGACCGGCTCGCCGCGATGGACCATCGCGACGATCTTGCGGGCCTCGGCCAGCGAGATCGCCGGCACCGCGGCGACCAGCGCGGTCGGGGTCAAGGCTTGCAGGGCCAACACTCGCGCACACTACGCCGACGCCGCGCGGCCCGGCAATGCGCGATCCTGGCATCGGCCCGGTAGCGACCGCCGGGCCGGCCGTGTACACCCCGCGCCAGTGTCGGTCGACGCCACCCGTCGCATCCCATCCCTCGACGGGCTCCGCGCGCTCTCGATCGGCCTGGTGGTCCTGTCGCACCTGCTGGGCACGCGCGGATTTCCGTTCGGGCCGCGCGCCCTCGGGACACTCGGCGACTTCGGCTATCTCGGCGTCAAAGTCTTTTTCGTGATCTCAGGCTATCTGATCACGTCGCTGCTCATGAAGGAGCACGACCGCACGGGCACCATCTCGCTGCTCGGGTTCTACCAGCGGCGGGCCTGGCGCATCTTCCCGGCGTTCTACGCCTTCATCGCGGCGATGTGCCTGGCCTGGGCCGCCGGCAGCCTCGTGCTCGAGCCCTACGACGTCCTGTCCGCCGTCACGTACACGATGAACTACCACTATCAGCGGTCGTGGGAGCTCGGCCACATCTGGTCACTCTCGATCGAGGAGCAGTTCTATCTGGTGTGGCCGTTCCTGTTCCTGATCGCCGGCCGGGCCCGGGTCGTCGCGGTCTCGACCGCGATGATCGTGCTGGCGATCGGCTTCCGCGCGATCGCGTGGTTCCAGTTCCACAGCGACAACCTGGTCGAGGAAGCCTACCCGTGCGTCATGGACTCGATCGCGGTCGGCTGCCTCATGGCCGGGCTGCGGGCCAAGCTCGACACCTCGCCGCGCTACCAGCGGTTCTTGCGCTCGCCGATATTCTTGCTGGTGCCGATCGCGGTCGCGGTCTTCCAGTACCCGTCGCGGCCCGAGGTCGCCTACCTGCTCGGCACGACGATCGTGAATCTCAGCCTCGCGCTCCTGGTCGATCGCTCGGTCCGGATCCCGGACGACGTGGTCGGCCGGGTGCTCAACTGGTCGCCGCTGGTGTGGATCGGCACGCTGTCGTACTCGCTCTACCTGTGGCAAGAGCCGTTCCTCAACCACCTGGCGCGGTCGGAGCTCAACACCTTCCCTATCAACCTGGTGCTCGCGTTCGCTTGCGCGGTCGGCTCGTTCTACCTGATCGAGAAGCCAACCCTCGCGCTGCGCGATCGCTGGCAGACCCGCAAGCGGGGCGCCGCGACCGCGCTCACTTCACGGTGAAGTCGACGGTGCCCAGCACGGTGCCGTCGGCGCTCTGGACCTCGACGGTCCAGGCACCGGCCTTGACCTGACGGCGCGACGACGTCGTCCACTTGCTGCCGCCGATCTTGAGGTTGGCCTGCCAGTTCTTGCTGCCGTTGAGCTTCCAGACGTGGGTGACCTTGGTGCCGGCGCTCAGGCCGATGACCCGCGACCAGACCCACACCTTGGTGCCCGCGGTGAACTCGCTGGCGGTCCCGACCGACTCCTTGGCCTCGACGCCGGTGCCGGCCTTGACCTCGGCGCTGGCCTCGCCGGTGGCGGCGGCCGGTGGGCTGGGCTGGGTGCCCTGCGCGGCCGCGAGGCCGATGGTGGCGAACGACATGACGACCGACAACGACACGGAAAGGATGCGCTTCATCTTCCTGACTCCCCTTGCGACTTGAGCTGCGACGATACAACGCCGCGCCCCGCCGCTGTGTTCCAGCGCGTTGCTTCCGGGAGCCGCGAGGGGTAGTTTGCGCGACCCATGGCTTACCCAGAGGTCGTCCGCGTGTTCGCCACGACACAGGACCCCGATCACGACAGCCCGTGGCAGACCCGCTCGCCGTCGTCGTCGACCGGCTCCGGCGTCGTCATCGCGGGTGGCGCGATCCTGACCGGCGCCCACGTCGTCGCCAACGCGACGTTCCTGCAGGTGCAAAAGCCGTCGCATCCCGACAAGGCGATCGTGCGGGTCCGCGCGGTGTGCCACGACGCCGATCTCGCGCTGCTCGAGGTGGTCGGCGACTCGACCTTTCTCGACGACGTGCCGCCGGCCGAGTTGGGCCAGATGCCCAAGCTCCGCGATCAGGTCTCGGTCGTCGGCTATCCGGTGGGCGGCGAGGAGATCTCGATCACCGAGGGCGTGGTGTCGCGCATCGAGGTGCAGCGCTACAGCCACTCGCAGCGCCACCTGCTCGCGGTCACCGTCGACGCGGCGATCAACGCCGGCAACAGCGGCGGCCCGGTCTTCGGCGACGGCAAGGTCGTCGGCATCGCGTTCCAGAAGCTGACCGGGGTCGACAACATCGGCGAGATGGTGCCGCCGCCGGTGATCCGCACGTTCCTCGAGGGCGTCGCCCAGGGTAAGTCGCCCCAGGTGCCGGCGCTCGGCGTCGTGACCCAGAACCTCGAGAACCCGCTGCTGCGCCAGCGCCTCGGCGTGCCGGCCGGGCGGTCGGGCGTCGCGGTCGTGCAGATCGACTACGACAGCGCCGCCGACGGCGCGCTCAAGCTGCGCGACGTGATCACGTCGGTCGATGGGATGGCGGTCGCCAACAACGGCACCGTGCTCTACGAAGGCAAGCACCGGACTCGCTTCGACGTGGTGCTCGGCCATCACTACGTCGGCGACGTGATCGAGCTGGGCGTCTTGCGCGACGGCGCCGCGATCCTGGTGCCGGCGGTGCTCAAGCCGTGGCGCCCGCTGGTGCCGCGCACCCGCTACGACCAGGCGCCCCGCTACGTCATCTTCGGCGGGCTGGTGTTCCAGGCGCTCACGCGCGACGTGCTCACCACCTGGGACAAGTGGTGGAACAAGGCGCCCAAGGAGTTCCTCTACTACTACTACCTGGGCACCCGCAGCCCGGCGCGCTCCGAGGTGGTGATCCTGTCGCAGATCCTCGCTGACGAGATCAACGTCGGCTACGGCCACCTCTACAACGAGGGCGTCGCGAGCGTGAACGGGGTGGCGCCGCGCGACCTCAACGACTTCGCCGAGCGCCTCGACGCGGCCCAGGGCGTCGTCGAGGTGACCACCACCTCGGGCGGCGTGATCATGCTCGACACCGTCGCGGTCGCCAACGCGACCACGCGCATCCTCGACCGGTATCGGGTTCCCCGCGACCGCCACTTGGGCTGAGGAGCCATCATGCGCAAGGAGCTCGTGGTCACCACCGGCGGACGTGAAGCGATCGTCGCGATCGATCACCACGCCGACGGCACGCTCGTGGTCGAGCTCGATGGCGTGCCGCGCGCGGTCGAGGCCCGGCTGATCCGACCGGGCACCTGGTCGCTGCTCATCGACGGCGCCAGCTTCCTGGTCGATCTCGACCCCCGCCGCACCGGCGTGGCGGCCTCGGTCGGGCTGGCCGAGGCCGTGCTCACCGTCGAGGACGCCCAGACCCGCAAGCTGCGGCTGGCCGCCCACCGCGGACCGCCGCCCCGCGGCGAGCAGATCCACGCGCCCATCGCCGGCAAGGTCGTCAAGCTCCTGTGCGGGCTCGGCGACGAGATCGCGCCCGGTCAGGCGGTCGCGGTCCTCGAGGCCATGAAGATGGAGAACGAGATCATCGCCGAGCGCGGTGGCACCGTGACCGAGCTCGGCAAGCAGCCCGGCCAGTCGGTCGAGACCGGTGAGCGCCTGATGACGCTTTCGTGATAAGAGCCCCGGCGTGCCGTACCGCTCGTTCGCCGAGGTGATCGCCGACAAGCAGATCCTGGTCTGCGTCGGCTCGGGAGGCGTGGGCAAGACCACCACCGCCGCCGCGCTCGCGCTGGCCGCCGCCCGCAGCGGCAAGCGCACGCTGGTGATCACGATCGATCCCGCGAAGCGCCTGGCCAGCTCGCTCGGGCTGGTCGGCCTCGGTCATGACGTGCAGGACGTCGACCCCGCCGTGGTCAGCGCCGGGGCCAGCGGCGCCGCGACGCTGTCGGCGATGATGCTCGACCAGAAGCGCGCCTTCGACGAGGTCGTCGAGCGCCACGCCAAGGATCCCGCGGCGGTCAAGCGCATCCTGGCCAACCCGGTGTACGCCCAGGTCTCGGGCTCGCTGGCCGGCAGCCAAGAGTACGCCGCGATGGCCAAGCTCCACGAGCTCGACGCCCAGAAGCGGTGGGACCTGATCGTCATCGACACCCCGCCGACCGCCCACGCCCTCGACTTTCTCGACGCCCCGAGCAAGCTCACCGCCGCGATCGACTCGCCGGCGATCGAGTGGTTCCGCAAGATGCAGGGCGGCGGCCGCTCGGGCTGGTCGCTGCTGGGCCGCTCGGGGACCTTCGTCTTGTCGCGGCTGTCGAAGTTCGTCGGCTCGCGCTTCCTCGACGATCTCGGCGTGTTCTTCACCGAGTTCCACGACATCCTGGGCGGCTTTCGCCAGCGCGCCGAGGAGGTGTTCTCGCTCCTGCGCCAGCCCCGGGTCGGCTTCGTCCTGGTGTCGTCGCCCGAGCCGATGGCGCTGCGCGAGGCGATGTACTTTTATCAGCGGCTGGTGACCGCGCAGATGCCGCTGGCCGGCTTCGTCGTGAACCGGGTCCGTCGGCACCAGCTGGCGCCTGCCGCCGACCTGACCGTGCCGGCGCTCGAGCGCGCGCTCGCGGCCCAGCCCGAGGTCGCCGCGCTGGCGCTGTCGGGCACTAGCCTGCGCATGGCGGCCGAGGCGCTGGCCAAGGCCTACGGCGAGCGAGAGCTGCTCGCCACCGTCGACGATCACGCGATCGTGGAGATCCGCAAGACCGCCGGCGCCGACGCGCTGATCGTGCCGGTGCCGCTCGCGCGCGAGGACATCCACGATCTCGAGCGGCTGATCGCGCTGGGCCGCACGATCACCGCCGTGCCTTCGCCTTCGTAGC